>Ga0208124_100129_pt1 | contig 42264 bp, 31 predicted proteins | sample LakWasM104_HOW12_2_FD_183922 | JGI IMG/M metagenome (GOLD analysis project Ga0208124, IMG submission 183922) | Freshwater sediment methanotrophic microbial communities from Lake Washington under simulated oxygen tension - Sediment Metagenome... | ecosystem: Environmental > Aquatic > Freshwater >...
ATAAAATAAAAGAAGTTGTAAGTAGTCATAAAACTCAGTTGCCGAACCCGCTCCGTTGGCTTTTTCAACAGTAAAACACGTAGATAAAAAATGGCAGAGTTTGAATTTTAGAGTTGGACTTTGAATCGCATTATACCACCACCATCCCGAAACAATTGAAGCTTTTCGGTTTTGATCAAAAAAGGAAGTAGGTAAGGCGGTTGAAGTTGTCCAAAAGCCATCCGGACTTTCAACAGGCAATGGGTCGTATGGCAATGATAATGCTAGTGGCTGGTCTTGCAACAGCAAATCTAATGCTTGAGTTGCGTTTACTGAGGCTAATTGATTGATTAGTGTCTTGGTATAAACAAAACTACATCTTCGTAACAAGTGTCTCGCATTCGGAGTGCCCAAAACAGTGGTGTTAGGATTTAAGGAAGCCATAGTTAAGTTACAATTGAAGCCACTAAGATAAAAAATTAAGCATCGTTAAAATACTTTCAGAAAGGATTTCAAAATAAAAATTAGGGATTCATTACAAAACCGCTTTGATAGCTTCTTTCACAAAGTGAAATTCTGTATCTTTGCCACTTATTTTTAAACCTAAACTAAAGTGATACAACTCCACGATAAACATTTTGTTCCGTTTATAGCTGCAGAAGAAATTGACTTCGCTATTGCCAATATCGCCAAACAAATGGACGATGATTTTTTTGATGATGTGCCTGTTTTTGTAGGCGTATTGAATGGTGCTTTTATGGTGATGGCCGATTTGATGAAGCATTACCGAGGCATGTGTGAAGTAAGTTTTGTAAAGATGGCCTCTTATGAAGGGACGCAATCGACCAATTCGGTGAAACAACTTATCGGAATTAACCAAGATTTAGAAGGAAAAACGGTGGTTATTGTTGAAGATATCGTCGATACTGGCAATACTATTGAAGAACTGAAAGCGATTTTTAAAGAACAAAAAGTCAAGCATTTCAAAATTGCGACGTTGTTTTTAAAACCTGATGCCTACAAAAAAGACATTAAGATTGACTATGTTGGTATCCGGATTCCAGACAAATTTATCGTTGGTTATGGTTTGGACTATGATGGCTTAGGAAGAAACTTAAGAGACATTTACCAACTTGCTGAATAAAGCATCCGTATACTGACATCTCACAACTAATATTATAAAAACATAATTTTTCACAATGATCAATATCGTTCTTTTCGGAAAACCAGGTGCAGGAAAAGGCACACAAGCTGAATTTTTAAAAGGAAAATACAATTTAACCCATTTGTCTACCGGAGATATTTTTAGGTTCAATATCAAGAATGAAACGGAGTTGGGACAATTAGCCAAAACGTATATGGATCAAGGTGATTTGGTTCCGGATGCAGTAACCATCCGAATGCTGCAAAGCGAAGTGGATAAGAACCCACAATCCAGTGGTTTTCTCTTTGACGGTTTCCCACGAACGATTGCTCAGGCGGAAGCGTTGGATGTTTTTTTAGAATCCAAAAAACAAACGATTACGGCGACCATTGCTTTAGAGGCGGATGATGAGATTTTGGTGCAACGTCTTTTAGAACGGGGAAAAACCTCAGGAAGACCGGACGATCAAGACGAAGAAAAAATACGCAACCGCTACCAAGAATACAACGAAAAAACGGCGCCCTTGATGCAGTATTACCAAGCGCAGGGCAAGTTTCATGCTGTAAACGGCATTGGTTCAATAGAAGAAATTACGCAGCGCTTGAGCACTGTAATCGAGAATTTATAGGAGCTGTTCCGGCTATCCGTTGCAATTCCTGGTCGAAAAAAACCAGGAGATTTCCACTACTATCCGGGCTATGGCCAACCGTTCCAAAAGCAATAATTCGTTGTTTGTAGTTCCAACTTCAAAAGGCAAGGAACAATGAACAACGAATTTTGAAATAAATACCAAATACAATGCGTAAATAAACAAATACTTTGGAATTACTAATCATTCTTTTTTTAATCATCCTCAACGGGGTTTTTTCGATGTCGGAAATCGCGCTAATTTCTGCGCGTAAAAACCGATTGGAGACTGCCGCAAAAAAAGGAAACGAGGGTGCTAAAATAGCGCTTGAGTTGGCCAATTCTCCGAACAAATTACTATCGACTACCCAAATTGGAATTACTTTGATTGGGATCTTAACGGGTATTTTTAGCGGTGATTCTGTTACGGAAAGTGTGCAAGTTTTCGTGAGTGGTTTTGAAAGTTTAAAACCTTTTTCTCATTCTATTGCCGTAGCTGTGGTGGTCGTGATCTTAACCTTTTTCTCTTTAGTGTTGGGCGAATTGCTTCCGAAGCGCATTGGGTTGAATCATCCAGAAGGCATTGCTAAAGCCGTGGCACTTCCGATGAAAATCATTTCAATTAGTACTGCGCCCTTTATTTGGTTGCTCACCATTTCTACAGAGTTTTTACTAAAAATATTCCGCATCAAACCTTCTGCCGATGGGAAAGTGACTGAGGAAGAAATTAAAGCCATTATTAAAGAAGGTACTGAAGGCGGAGAAGTACAAGAGATTGAGCAAGATATCGTGGAGCGGGTGTTTCATATTGGCGATCGCAAAGTGAATTCGTTGATGACGCATCGGAAATCGGTGGTGTTTCTGCCTTTGCATGCTAGCAAGACGGAAGTTCGCAATTTGATGCTGAAGGAATTGCATTCTATTTATCCTGTTTTTGATGATAATTACGATGATATTGTTGGGGTGGTGAATTTAAAGAACATCTTTGCTCATTTTGAGAAGGACACCTTTAGTTTGGCTGAAATCATGACAGAAGCTCCTTTTATCATGGAGCAAACAACGGTCTATAAAGCGTTGGAGAATTTCAAGAAAAGCGGGATTCATTACGCTTTTGTTTCTGATGAGTATGGCATTTTTCAGGGAGTGATTACACTGAATGATATTTTAGAAGCTTTGGTGGGTGATGCTGCGGAGTTTTATAAAGAGGATTTTCAGTTGGTGGCTCGGGAAGATGGCACATGGTTGGTGGACGGGCATTATTCGTTACATGATTTTCTAACGTATTTTGATTTGGACGAATTGATTAGCGATTATGAAGTGACTACCGTAAGTGGTTTGATCATGACGGAGTTGTCGCGCATTCCAAAGCAAGGGGAGAAGTTGGTTTGGCAAAAATTTGAATTAGAAGTCATCGATATGGATGGCGTGAAAATAGATAAAGTGATGGTGAAATCCCTGCGGGGTTAAAACTAGTTGTATGTTGTAAGTTGTAAGTTGACTAAGGTAACTTGCGGCCTAGGCGGTTCAACTGACAAAAAGAAATTATGACAGAAGGAAATTTTGTAGATTACGTAAAGATCTTCGTATCCTCAGGAAAAGGAGGTAAGGGTTCTACGCATTTGCACCGGGAGAAGTTTATTGAAAAAGGAGGCCCTGATGGTGGTGATGGTGGTCGAGGTGGCCACGTTTATTTGGTGGGTAATAAAGGATTGTGGACGTTGTTCCATTTGAAATTTGCGCGACACGTTAAGGCGGGTTATGGTGGTGATGGCGGTAGTGACCGGAGTACAGGCGCTGATGGTGAAGATAAGATTATTGAAGTGCCGTTAGGAACGGTAGTTCGCGATAAAGAAACCGATGAGATTTTGTTCGAGATTACCGAAGATGGTGAAAAGCGAATTTTAGCACAAGGCGGCAAAGGCGGTTTGGGGAACTGGCATTTTAGAAGTTCTACCAATCAAACGCCTCGTTATGCACAACCTGGTTTGCCTGGAATTGAAATGGATGTCGTTTTAGAACTGAAAGTTTTGGCTGATGTAGGTTTGGTTGGCTTTCCGAATGCTGGGAAATCGACGTTATTGTCGGTGTTGACTTCTGCGAAACCAAAGATTGCGGATTATCCATTTACGACTTTGAAACCCAATTTGGGGATTGTTGCTTACCGTGACTTCCAATCGTTTGTGATTGCAGATATTCCCGGAATTATCGAAGGGGCGGCCGAAGGAAAAGGATTAGGGCATTATTTCTTAAGACACATTGAACGAAATTCGACTTTGTTGTTTCTGGTTCCGGTGGATACTCCAGATATTAAAGCAGAGTATGATATTTTGGTCAATGAATTGACGAAATACAATCCGGAGATGTTAGACAAAGAGCGGATGCTGGTGATTTCCAAGTGTGATATGTTGGATGATGAATTGAAAGCGGAGTTGAAAGTACAACTGGATCAGGATTTCAAGAACATTCCTTATTTGTTTATTTCTTCGGTGGCACAGCAAGGTTTGACGGAATTGAAGGACAAATTGTGGGCCATGTTGAATGATTGATACTTCACAATTGATCCTTGATAAATGATAATTAGCATCTCTTTTGGGGTGCTTTTTTTATGAAAAACGGTGTTGTTGGTCGGATTTGCGATAGGGATGGCAACGGCATCCTTTTGTGCTGGGTGAAACTTTTTAGACAGCGCTCAGAGTGACAAGCACAAAAGATAAAGTGAACAGCCCGGCCATTCGCCCGAAATCAATTTATTAATCGCACTACAACGTTTTAGTTTTCACAAACTTCCTTCTTTATTTTTTAGAAAAAGCCTTATATTCGCACGCACAATTTGAGCGTAGTTTTGGGTTTGTTGTAACAATTGCAATAGCCGACCGACTATTTCCTCACAATTACTAACCAATTCAATTTAAAAAATGAAAAAAATTATTTTATCCTTGATCGTAGGGATCATGCTTTTGCCCATGAGCGTGAAAGCCGATGAGGGGATGTGGTTTTTGATGTTCATCGAACGTTTGAATCACAGAGACATGCAAAAAATGGGATTGCAGTTGACTGCAGAGGAAATCTACAGCATCAACCACCACAGTTTGAAAGACGCTATTGTTCAGTTTAATGGCGGATGTACGGCAGAATTGATTTCGAAAGACGGATTGGTCTTGACGAATCACCATTGCGGGTATGATGCGGTGGCGGAATTGTCGACTGCGGATAAGAATTATTTGAAAGATGGCTATTGGGCTGAAAACCGTCAGGCGGAGAAGAAACCATCGAGTTTGTATGTTCGTTTCTTTGTGCGTATGGACGATGTTTCGAAACGTATCTTGTCGAAAGTAAATCCGAAGATGACGGAAGCAGAACGCGAAAAAGCGGTGAATCAAGAAATTGCTTTGATCGAGAAAGAGAACAATGAAGGTGGGAAATACACGGTATCGGTTCGTCCGTTTTTCCAAGGAAATGAGTACTATTATTTCGTGTACCAAGATTATAAAGACGTACGTTTGGTGGGTGTTCCACCAGAAAGCATGGGTAAATTTGGAGGCGATACTGACAACTGGGAATGGCCACGTCATACGGCAGATTTCTCTATGTTTAGAATCTATGCTGACAAAGACGGAAATCCGGCAGACTACTCTGAGAGCAATGTGCCTTTGAGTCCGAAACATTATTTGCCTGTGAATTTTGGTGGCGTAAAAGAAGGTGATTTCGCGATGATCTTAGGATATCCTGGAAGAACGAATCGTTGGATGCCAGCGGGCGGTATTGAGCAAAACGTGAAGTTTTCTTATCCTGCTTGGGTAGAAGGCGCTAAAACCGGAATGGACAATATGAAGAAATACATGGATCAGAGCGCTGCCTTGCGTTTGGTGTATGCATCTAAATATGCTTCTACGGCTAATTATTGGAAAAACCGTCAAGGAATGATTGATGCGTTGACTAAGTTTGGTACGGCTAAATCGAAAGCGGCACAAGAGGCTAAGTTTGATCAATGGGCTAACAAACCGGCTAACAAAGAAAAGTATGGTAGTGTGATAACCAATATCAACAAGTATTATGGGATGACGAATGAGAAAGCGCGTCATGACAATTACTTGCAACAGTTGTTTAGAACGACTGCTTTTGGAACTATTGGAAGAACTATAGGAAAACAGTTGGATACCTACGCCAAAGCTGATGCTGCCAAACGCAAAGAGATGGCTCCTGGCATTGTGGAAACAGCTGAAGAAATGTTCAAAGAATTGTATATCCCTGCCGAGAAAGATTTGTTGGCGGCTCAATTGAAATTGTATGCTACTAAAGCTACGGGTTATGCTATTGCGCCGATGGTAGAAAAAATTGGAAAAGAGAACAACAATGATTTCACGAAATACGCTAGTGCAGCTATTGACATGAGTATTTTGACTTCGGTGGATAAGATTAAAGCCTTTTTAGATTATCCTATGCAATCGGTTTTGGACAATGATCCAATTTACACTTTGTCTAATGACATGATTACTCATATTAATTCTAAATCGGATGCTATTGCTAAAGCGCAAAATGATTATGGTGCTGCATTCCGTTTGTTAGTAGAAGGCTTGAGAGAATCTAAAATTGGTACGATTAAGTATCCCGATGCGAATTCGACTTTGCGTTTGACTTACGGAAAAGTTCGTGCTTTACCGGCGGACAAGCGTAATGATGCTAAAATCAACAACTATACTACTATGGATGGTATGGTGAAAAAATACAAAAAAGGGGATGAAGAATTTGACATGCCGGTTCGTGTATTGGAAATGAATAAAAACAGAGATTACGGACGTTTCGCGGATAAAGACGGATCGATGCACGTGAATTTCTTGACCGATAATGACATTACTGGTGGTAATTCAGGTTCCCCTGTATTGAACGGTAAAGGCGAATTGATCGGTTTGGCTTTTGATGGTAATATTGAAGCTATGGCTGGAGACGTAATCTTCGACAATAAATTGCAAAGAACTATTAATGTTGATATTCGTTATGTGTTGTGGGTTATTGAGAAATACTCAGGCGCTAAACATGTAGTGGATGAAATGACTTTGGTGAAATAGTCCTACTATTATTAATTCAAAAAAAATCCGTCTAGTGTTATGCTAGACGGATTTTTTATTGGATTTTACTACTAGAAAATTAGCAGCAGCTTTGTTTCACGCTTGGTATTTAGTAGATCATCTTTTTAGTGACTACAGTTCCGTCTTCTAGTGTAATTCTGAGCAACAGACTGGCGTTCATTTTCTTTAGTGTGGCCATTTCAAAGGTTGCTTTCTTGATATTGGTATACTTGGCCAATGTTCTTCCTAAAAGATCGTAAACGGTAATCTCTTTTAATTTTTCACCGGTGGTGTATACGGTGGCTTTGTCATTGGAAACTACTTGGATGTCATTACTGTTCGCGAAGGATTCGGTATGCAGCGCTTCGTCGAGATATCGCAGTACAAATCGATTTTCAATACTTCCGACGGTTGCTTCGAAGCTATACGGTTCTTGGCGCAGGTCGTGTATGATTCCCAATAGGGTATCTTCGAGGTAGATGCCTTGCGATGGATTTTCAAACAGACCGTCTACGGCATTGATTCCGATTTTGTAAAGTCCAGCGGCTGGAATTTTCACACCAATGGGCACGGTATCGTGCTTGTTGAATGGAATTGCTCTACCTTGAATGGTATATTTATTCGTTCCAATAAGCGAATAGATGGTCATTGCCTCTGTAATTAGGGTACCCGCATCGAAGAAACTATCGGCTTCCATAGTGGCACCTTCTACGTAGCCAATTAAGGTTCGATCGGATTGATTGTTGAAATCGACCAGATCCAACCAAATGCGGTGTCTTTCGAGATCTACTAGATTGCTGCTAGTGTGATGGTCTGTCGTTCTATAGAAAATGCTGTTGTCGTAGGAGGCGCTTCTCAGGCTGTTGGTGAAATTAACAACATCAGAACCGGCAGGACCGTCTTTCATTTGCACAAAGAACCCTTGACCGGCCCCTACGTACAATTCGGCGCTAGCGGCTGGGCAGCAACTCGTTCCAGTAAAGTTATAGGTTAAGTAATCGTTGAGGTTGTAGTTGTACACGAAAGACTCATAAAATGGACTTGTGATTACTGCTGGTAGGGCACCGTGCGTCCATAACTTGATGTTTCCTTCTATTTTGGTGTTGTTGTCGAATAGGAATTGGCTCCCTCTAATAGAAGATGGATAGGGGTTTCCGATTAAGTTGAAGTTATCGCTAAAATTATTGATTTCGGTGCCGTTTAGTCCTTGATGGTAGGCGGTATTTTGGTCACTTCCTCTATAGATTGGCATTGAATACGGGCCGTTATTGGGAACGCCTGTAAAGCTGGCATTTAAGGTGGTGAGGGCGCTAGCACTAAAGCTGTTCGAACCTCTGACAATATACCCTTTGGCGGTTAGCATGGTCGCTCCTGTGGCGGATTCCCAATTTCCTTGTCCACCGTTTGGGTTTGCTATAGTGGTGTTCCATTGGTAAATTGGCCCCGAGACGATTGGTGCTGAAATATTGCTTACATTAAAATTGGCTACTGGGGAAGACCAATAGACGTAATCTAGTTTGCGAATACTCACATCACGTTTGTATTTGATATTTCCGGTATTGGACACATTGTTTACTTGCACTAGGCTTGCGTCATTTTCAATTTGGAATGTTCCGGATGCTTGCACATTTACCCAATTGGTTACGGTGATGCTATTGAGAGGATTTACGGTCAAGATGGCTCCGTTTAAGACCGAAAGCGTGCCCGCTAAACCATTGTAGCCTGTACCCGAAACGATAGGATTATTGGCAGTCACGGGAATGACAACGCAATCCGCATTATTTGGAATTCCGACTGGTGTCCAGTTGTTGGCTTTGTTCCAATCGGTATCTACAGAACCGTTCCACACTTTATTTCCAGTTACCGTTACGGTGGTTTGATCGGTTTCTTTCACTTTGGTTCCATCGCAAAGAGCGTACGAAACTTCCGCTGTATAAATAGTTGTAGCTACAGGACAAACGGTGATGTTATCGGTGGTGGCTATTACAGGGCCGCTGGTTCCTGCTCCTTCGTGCCATCTAATAGAGGCGATCGATGGTCCAGAAGGTGTAAAGCGCCAGGCTTCGTTGGTTACGGTCCAATCCGCATCTAAACCATTTCTGTTTGGTGCTGCAACGGCTTGCGTTCCATCTATATTTTGAATGCCGACAATAGCATTACCGCTATTCCAAGTACCGCAAACATTTTTTTCTTGGATGTAGACGTCGATGACATTGGTGTTTTCGTATAAAACCATCATTCCGGTGTATAATTGTGCGTTGCATGTTGAAGAGAACATTGGAATATTGCTCCAAGAGGCTACTAAAGCGCGACAGCCGGTATTGAGTGTGATTAATTCCCAACCTACTTCCCCACCAACACTAGGGTCGATATCGTGATAGACTCCAAAAATGGTGTTTTTAAACAAGGTAGTGTTCGGTATATTGTTGGCAAAAGACCAAGTAGAGTAACCCCCTGCGGTATTGTTGGTTTGATCAAACGTGATTACTCCGTTGGAGCCGATTAAGCATTGACTATAATTGTTTCCGTAAAAGCAAAAATTGAAAGGGAGGTTGATGGGTTGTGACCAAATATCGTCGACATTGATGCTCACGGGATTCTGCAAGCAACCAAATTGATAGGGTGGTGCATAAGGAATTGACGAAACTGTATAAGAAGTAGTTTGTGCTAAGGGTACATAGGTTGCTTCTAAGTCTACGCAAGCGGAGGCGATACAGGAATTGATTGGCGCGGGATCGGCACCACTTAATCCTAATCCGCCCGAAACTACCGCAGGGCAGGCTAAAGTTGTTGTTCCGGTTCCGTTTCCTACATTGCAATTGGGTTGGTGGAAGTTGATGGGACCTACCCATACCCCTTGACCAAGACCGCCTCCACAATTGGAGCGTACCCAAACGGAGTAGGAACTGCCCGAAAGCAAGCCTGTTAAACTAACGGTGGTTACACCGGCGCCTACACTTCCTGAAGGAATGTCTGTAGCGCTCGGAGTACTATTCGAAAGAGATACATAATACTGATAGCCATTCGCTGGCGCACTCGCAGGAGCGGTCCAGTTTACGGTTGCTGTTGTTTGAGACGTCACGGTTACAGTGATGTTGGTTGGGTTTGCAGAGCAAGGTAGTGGAGGCAATACGGTAAAGGTATAGTCTTCGGTTTCTCCGCTGGAGATAGAACCGCAAGTATCAGGATTGGTCGAGAAGTAGTTGGCTCTAATTCTCATCCGGTGGTTGCCCACGCTTGCTGTGGCTGGTACAGTAATAGAACCAGTAGCAGAAGAAACGTAGGTTCCGCTGGCGTAGACTAGTTCACCGGCATCGTTGAAATCCATGTCATCGTTCCAGTCGACCCAGATATTGAAGCCGTAGGTATACGTTCCGTTGTACATTGCTGCTGAGAAACTCACGGATCCATAATTGATTTGACTTACAGCTTGTCCTGTAAAATTTCCGTAGCCTGTGGCTGAGTATCCTGATGCATTGTTGGTGATGTTCGCTGTTCCACCCGTTGTTGAAAAATTAGAAATATAGTACGTTGAAGACGTTGAAGTCGAAGTACAATAGCCTGTATACGTACTACCGGTTACGTAGGAGCTATTGCATCCGTTACTGGCTAAAATTCGGTAATAATAGGTCGTGTTTGCGGTTAATCCTGAAAAACTTTGTGAAGTAATTGGAGCGGCTAAAGTAACTGGCGATCCGACCACATTGGCGGTATATCCTGCATCAGTGGTCACTTGTAAGGTATAGGTCACTGCAGCGGCAGCACCTCCAGTAGGAGCGGTCCAATTTAGCGTAAAGCTACTTGTGGTATTTCCAGAAGTGGCTACGGTATTGGGTACAGCGCTACAGGTGGTTCCATTACCAGTCAATGGTGTGGTATTGTATATTGGTCCCCCTGAACAAGCGGTTGTATTGTATGGAAAAATGAAATAATAATATTTAGTGTTTCCTGCCAAAGCATTTGCTGTAAAAGAGGTAGTTGTGCTGTTTTGAACAAAGGAGAAAGCAGCTCCAAGATTGCTGATGTTTGCAGCCGTATATATCGTTCCATTTACTGGGGTAGCTGGTGGTGTACTTGTTAAAGAGCTTACTATTAAATAACTGTTGGCTGTTCCAGAGAAGCTTGCCGGTATAGTAGCTGAAGTTGGCGTTCCTAAAACAAAGGCAGTAGCTTGGCTTGGAGCGCTACAAGGTGGTTGTGTGGTCACACATAAGGAAAAAGTACCTTGACTAGCGCCGTTAGAATAGCTGTAAACCCGAACATAGTAAGTTGTTCCTGCCGTTAACCCTGTTAAAGTGGTGGTTTCCGCGTTTGACCCAACGGTACTATCGACGCAAGCAATGCTTGTTAGAGTGCCGCCACAGGTACCGCTTAACACTTGTAAAACGGCATCGGAAAGTGTATTGGGGGTAACGGTTACGATATGGGATGTGGTGGTTGCTACGAAACGATACCACACATCATCATCAGCGGTTCCGAGGCATCCTGATTGTGATTGAGTCGCGTTTACGGAAGTACCAGCTGTTGTGGCAGTACATGTTAATGTTGGATTTACGGTTAAGGCAATAGCCCCTGTACAATTGTCGTTAGCGGGTGTTGCTACCGTTGTTCCAGTGCCCGTCAGTGGTGCTGTGGTGTTGTATGCTGGGCCACCGGTACACGCAGTGTTGCTGTAGGCGTAAATGAAATAATAGTAAGTTGTACTTGGCGATAGTCCACTATCGGCGATACTGGTGGCAGTTCCACTTTGAATGAAAGTATACCCAGCGCCTAGGGTTGCTATATTAGCAGCGCTGTAGGTGGTGCCATTAACGGGAGGCGACGGAGCGACATTGGTTAGCGAGCGAATGACTAAATAACCATTTGCGCTTCCCGAAAATGTTGCCGCTATTGTTGTTGTTGTGGTAGCGCCAAGAACAAAAGTAGCTGCTTGTGTTGGCGCGGAGCATGCTGGTTGTGTGGTTACACACATGGTAAAAGTACCTTGATTGGAGCCCGAAGCGTAACTGTAGACTCTCACATAATAGGTGGCACCGATTGAAAGCCCTGTTAGTGTAGTCGTTTCAGTTGCAGTACCAACAGTGTTGTCGATACACGCTAAACTTGTTAAGGTTCCGCCGCAGGTTCCGCTAAAGATTTGCAAAACGGCGTCGGATAAAGTCCCAGGAGTTATCGTTACTATATGAGACGTTGCCGTCGCCACGAAGGTATACCATGCATCATCGTCGGCTGTTCCAGCGCAACCAGCTTGTGATTGTGTTGCGGTAACGGTTGTTCCGGAGGTTGTTGTGGTGCAGGTTAATGTTGGGTTGACGGTTAACGCAATAGCTCCTCCGCAGTTATCGTTTGCTAAGCCAGCAGTTGTTGTGGCGCTTCCGCTAAGAGCACCTAGGGTATTGTATGCTGGCCCGCCAGTACAAGCGGTATTGTTATAGGCGAAAATGTAATAATAATAAAGCGTTCCCGGATTCAAACCTGTAGCGCTAAAATTGGCAGTGGCACTATTTTGTACAAATGTTAGACCGCTTCCTAAAGAACTGATATTAGCAGCAGTATAAGTGGTTCCATTAACGGGTTGTGTTGGTGGCGTAGCGCTGTTGGATTGAATGATGAGATATCCATTTGCGGTCCCGGTAAAACTAGCTGGGATGGTGGTTGAGGTTACTGTTCCTAGCGCAAAGGTGGTTGGTTTACTTGGAGCGACACAGGCCGGAGGGGCTGTGGAGGTTAAAGAAATATTGTCTAGTCCTCCGGGAGGTTGTGTACCAACGCTACCGTCATTTCTCCATTCAAAGACTACTCTAAAAGTGGTGCCGGCATACGATGCTGGGATGGTAATGTTTGCTGTGGCCCATGTAGCTTGGGCGTTATAATTTGCAAGACCTGCCGCGATATTTCCAGTAGGAGCTGTTCCGGTAGTAGTGATTTCGGTGCCGTATGTAGGTGTAAACGACGTTGGGACTAGCCATACTCTTAAACGGTCTAAGGTAGTTCCTTCTCCAACGCCAATCCATTTAAAAGATAGTGCGATGATAGTTTCTCCTGCAGGAATTGTTACTGTTCGGTATAAATGCGAAACGTAGGTAGTGGTAAGGGTATACGTATGTGGAGGAGGTGTACCAGCGGTGTTGTTGGTGATGTATGCGGCATTGGTACCGGAGAAACCAGCAGTTGCTCCAGTATTGCAAGTCCATTGGTTTTGCGTGGCAGTACCCGTAGTGGCAGACCAGTTATTTGCTGCTAGCGTGGTTCCTGTTTCGAAACCACCATCACCGGCGGGATTAATTTCGGTAGTTTGTGACTGCACTTTTCCTAAAATAAAAAAAAGGAGAAAGCTATATACTAGAGCGGTACATCTCGTGTGGGCTATTATTTTCGGCATTTGAAAGCTAGATCCGGCAAACGTAGCCAACCCATAAGGTCTTTTTATTGACGTGTAATTTTTGATCATAGTGGTATTTCTTATAAAAAAACTAGGGCTATAAAATTAGCATATTTTTTTAAAAGAAATTGACAATATGATTATTAAAATTATTAATGTTTGATTAAAACACGACGAACTGTTTAAAATTGTAGGATTATGTTAGTATATTATGAATTTTAACAGAAGAACAATTTGATGATTTCTGCATCTATTTACTTTTGATGTATTAATTTTTTGGTCACCATACTATTGTTTTCGAATTTGATTTTAAGCATATAGACGCCTTCCGCATAATAAAAATTGGTTTCAATTGATGCGGTTGGTTTCGAAATGTCGAGGCTTACTATTAATTTTCCTGCGATGTCATAGACTTCAACTTGTTTCATTTTGTTTGAGGCTTGTACTACCAGTTGCTCGTTCTTGATGAATGAAATGACTCCAGTATTCATCACATTATTCTTGATGCTCAAAGTTTCATTGGTATATCTCAAAACAAAGCGATCTGCAAAAGTTCCTACTTCCGAAGTAAATAGGTATGGACTTTGTTTTAGGTCGTGAATGGTATTAAGCAGTTTGTCTTCAACATAAATATTTTGGTTTTCAAACAGTCCATCAAAGTGATCAATTCTCATCGAAAAGCTATCTTGAACATTAGTTTTAAAGCCAAGAGGAACCAAATCAGCATCTGTAAACGGCAGCGGTCTTCCTTGTATTACTAGTTTTTTATCTGGAATTAAGGAATAAAAAGCTATCGGGCTATTTTCAGAAATGCTTACGCCATCAAAATCTCGATCCCAATCTACCGTTGCATTTTCAGTATACCCTACTAGAATTTGATTAAAAGAACCGCCGTTATTAATTAAGTTCAACCAAATTCGGTGTTTTTCATAATTGGTTGCCGAGGTTGTTACTGATGTAGCCGATGAATTACTTCTAAAAAATTGATTGTTATTGCTTGTGACTCTCATCGTATTTTTGAAAGAGACGGTGTTGCCGCTTGGAGCAGTTCCGGTGCTTTTGGTAAAAAAACCTTGTCCGGCAGCAATGTAACCGTTTGGAGCGGAACCTCCAGATAGTGCTGCGGAACCTCTAGAACCCACTGATCCTAAGCTGTTCCATGAGGCATAATCGCTTGAGGAGTAATTGATGACGAAATCTCCGTAAAATGGATCGACATACGATGAACTTGGTGCGGAATTATGAGTCCAAAAATAGATTGTTCCATCAATGACAGGCACATTACTTGGGTCTGTCAAGAAAGCTTGCGCGTCTACCGCTGAAGGGTATGGATTTCCTAGAAGATTGTATTTGTCGTTGTTGTTTCCGAGACCCAAAGTTCCATGATAAATAGGGCAAGCGATTGTGCCGTTATTGGGTATTCCCACAAAATTTGCTGTATACGGAATTTTGGTGCCAGGTGTTGGTGAAAAGGATTGTGGCGCTCTCACGATGTACCCTTTTGTTGGATTCATCACCGTAGCTGCGCTTTCGTAAAACCAATTTCCGAAACTACCTCCTACGGTTGGTGTCCAACTAAAATACTTATCCGATAAGGTATTGGGCGATAAGTTCCCTAAGGTAAAATTGGATGCCAAAGTTACCGGAGTACCCCAATAGGTATAATCAAAGCGATACATGGGTTGTGTGATGCGTTCCATATCGATATTTCCGGTATTGCTGACATTATTGATTTGAATCAAACTGGCGGAATCTTTAATATAGAACTGTCCTGAAGGATCGACGTTTACAAAATCTTTTACGGTTAAATTATTGGACGTATTTAAAAGTAAAATACCGCCACTTAAAATGGTTAAGTTGTTACAATAGGCGTTGTAGCTACTGCCAGAAATTATTGGAGAGTTAGTTGCGCTCGGTATTACAACGCAGTCGGTAGCGGTTGGTACTCCGTTGGGTGACCAGTTTAACGGATTACTCCAATCGGCGTCAGTGGTTCCTGCCCATGTTTTTGCACCGTTTACGGTTGCTGTTCCAATTCTGTTGATGGCGAGGGCGGTGCAATTGGCATCGCTTAACGCGGTAACCGTGTAGTTCGTGGGCACCGCTGGTGAAACGGTAAATACGTAGGGATTGGTTGTATTTCCAGTAACCGTAATCGGAGTGGTTCCGTCGCTATAGGTAAAAGTCCATGGTGAAGTTCCAGTCAATGCGATGGATATGTTGGTACTACCGGCGCAAACACTTCCATTTCCAGAAATTGTAGAGGATGGTCCATTAATGGTATAATTAACGGGAGTTCTTACGGAAGGATTGCTTGGACAGGCGGCATAAAAAGTCGTTGTTCCGGGTGTATTGGTATCGGTCAAGCCAGATCCTGCCGCACCAACTGGATTGAATGGTGTGCCCGTGCCAATTGGTGTTCCGCCTGAGGCAGTAGTATACCATTGAATGGCTCCAGCCGTAACTCCAGAAATATAACCACCGGGAGGAGCAGTGACATTCCACTGAAAGGTATTGGTCAGTGTGATATTGCTTCCAGAATATAAAGTTGAGATTAAAGTATACGTTACTCCGGCAGTTAAGGTGGCATTCATTTCGGGTTCAAAAGTTGTTGGACCACTGTCATCGTCGCCTACTACCCATGTTCCACTGCCGCATACCCCTGGATTGAAGGGTTTAATCACGATATAGCCCATAGCATCGTAAGCTGTGGTTGGTGCCATAGTAAATACGTAGTTGCCTGTTACGCTCACTTGAAAATCTACCGCAGTATAGTTTGAAGTTAATCCAGTACCGTCAAATTGGCAAGTTGGTGAATTGGCTATAAAAATAATAGGGCGAATGGCTCTAGGATCAGATCCAGCATCCCAACCGCCATTAATTGTTGTTCCTAAGTTAACTAGATCAGTACACGAAGCAGTAGCTGAGATGGTTCCGCTCCCACCTTGACAAAAACTCGCTCCAGTGGTTACTGGGGGAGCAGTAAGAGTTGTAAAATTTAAAGGACCTACCCAAACACCTTTGTTTGCACCACAATTGGAACGAACCCACACATTGTAGTAGGTGCCAGATGCCAAGCTACTAAGGTTTGCGGTAAGCACTCCAGCAGCTGTTGAACCCGATGCTGTAGTTGCGGGAGTTGGCGCTGTTCCTGAGGTTGAATAATAGTATTGATATCCACTAGCAGGAGCTGGAGTTGCAGCTGTCCAACTAATCGTTGCTGTGGTGTAATTCACTGCACTGGAAACTAAATTAGAAGGATTTCCACTACAAGGCAATGCTACTACTGTAAAAGTATAGTCTTCCGTTTCACCATTGGTTGTAGCGCCGCATGACGATGGGTTAGTGGCCCAATAGTCAGCTTTTATTCGCATGCGATGATTTCCTACACTGGCAAAAGATGGAACACTAAAACTTCCTGTATTTGCTGCATTGTACCCGCCAGAGCCATAAACTTTTTCTGAAATATCATCAAAATCCAAATCGTTATTCCAATCGACCCATATATTAAACCCGAAAGTTCCTCCCACGTAGGCCGAAGAAAAGTTGACGGTTCCGTAGGGTTGTTGGCTTACAATTTTGGCTGTAAAATTCCCGTATCCAGTGGCGGAATATCCAGAACTATTGTTTGTAATGTTGGTTATTCCACCTGTTGTAGAAAAATTATTGATGTATTCGGTATTGGAAGATCCCGTTGAAATGCAGTATCCCGTGTATGTATTCCCATTCACATAGGCACTTGAGCAGCCATTGTTGGCGAGAATTCGGTAATAGTACGTTGTATTTGCGGTCAATCCCGTGAAATTTAAGCTGGTAGATGGGCTCGTTACACTAAACGGAGACCCGCTAATATTGGCGGTATAACCGGCATCTGTTGTAACTTGAATTGTATAGGTTATCGTTCCTGAATTTCCGCCGGTAGGAGCGGTCCAATTTAGGGTAAATCCAGTAGTAGTGTTCCCAGAGGTAGTCACTGAATTTGGAACGTCGGGGCAGGTGGTTCCGTTCCCGGTCAGTGGACCTAAAGTATTGTATAATGGGCCTCCAGAGCAAGAAGTATTGTTAAATGCGTAAATGAAATAGTAGTATTTGGTGTTTGCTGTTAAGCCAGTTCCTGCGATGCTTGTTGCGGCACTACTTTGAACAAAAGTCAATCCACTACCTAAAGTATTGACGTTTGCAGCACTGTAGGTAGTTCCGTTAACTGGTTGTGATGGCGGTGTACTGGTTAATGAACTAATTACTAAATAGCCATTGGCTGTTCCAGAAAACGTTGCTGGAACTGCAGTAGTTGACGTAGTTCCCAATACAAAAGTGGAAGCTTGGGTTGCTGGCGTTACGCAATTGGGAAACAAAGTTGTAACCGATCCTGTGACGTAGGCGCTATTACAGCCATTATTGGCCAGAATTCTATAGTAGTAAATGGTGTTAGATGCCAAACCGGTCACCACTTTTGTAGTGGTTGGATCGTTAATCGTAAAAGGAGAACCCGGGATATTTGCCGTGTATGCCGCATTCGTGGTAATTTGAAGGGTATAGGTAATGGCATTTGCATTTCCGCCGGTTGGGTATACCCAATTTAAAGTGAATCCGCTAGAAGAATTACTGGAAACTGTTACTAAGTTTGGAATTGCCGAGCAGGTGGTGCCATTTCCGGTCAGTGGTCCTGATGCATTGTAGAGAGGACCTCCAGAGCAAGACGTATTGTTATACCCGTAAATAAAGTAGTAATATTTGGTATTGCCTGAAAGACCAGTACCGGGGATGTTAGTAGCAGCACTACTTTGAATAAAAGTTAGTCCACTACCTAATGTGCCGATATTTGCGGCACTGTATAGCGTTCCGTTTACGGGATGGGTTGGAATTGTGTTGGATAGTGATTGAATCACTAAATACCCATTTGAGGTACCCGAAAAAGTTGCTGGAACCGCAGTAGCCGTAACTGTCCCAAGTACAAAATTGTTAGCTTGAGCTGCGGGAGCGACGCAAGCGGGAAATAGCGTTGTTGTACTTCCAGTAACATAAGTGCTGCTACAGCCATTACTAGCTAAAATTCGATAGTAATATATGGTATTGGAAGTTAATCCTGTAACTACTTTAGTGATGGTAGGATTTGCTATTGAAAATGGAGATCCTGTAATATTGGCAGTGTAAGTAGCGTTTGTAGTGATTTGCAAGGTGTAGGTTATGGCAGCTGAAGACCCACCTGTAGGATACGCCCAGTTTACTGTAAATCCATTTGGGGTAATGCTTGAAATAGCCACTGAATTGGGAACAGCCGGGCATGTAGTTCCATTTCCCGTTAGTGGACTTGCTGTTGAATATACCGGACCGCCCGCACACGAAGTGTTATTGTAGGCGAATATGAAATAATAGTATTTCGTATTTCCTGTCAAACCAGTGCCAGCGATGCTAGTGGAAGGACCGCTTTGGACAAAAGTAAGTCCGGATCCTAAAGTTCCAATATTTCCAGCATTGTATAAGGTTCCGTTAGTTGGTTGCCCCGGAATCGTATTGGTTAATGATTGGATTACTAAGTAGCCATTTGCAGTGCCTGAAAAGGTTGCTGGGACAGCAGTAGAAGTAACGGCACCAAGAACAAAGTTTGATGCTTGACTTACTGGCGCCACACAAGGGAGGGTGTATGTTATTCTAATTTCCCCTCTTGCTCCGGCTCCACCTGCGCTATTTCTTGTACCGCCAGCTCCGCCTCCTCCAATAATTCCACCTGCTGTTCCCACTGCCGCATTTGCTGTCGATCCTGTACCGCCGTCTCCAGTTGCATTTCCGGCGCCACCGCTTCCAGCAGTGGTATTTGCATTTGAAGCATTGGTTCCGTTAGCAGTAGATCCAGCAGCACCTCCACCACCGCCGCTTCTGGTATTATTTACCCCTTGACCACCGTTACCGCCATTCCAAGTTCCCGCAGCACCGCCAGCACCGCCGGCAGCCCCGTTAGAAAAACCAAAGCCACCAGCCCCAGGGTTAGGTACGATGGTTACGGAGTCAAATGTCGCGGTGGTTGTATTTCCTGGTGATCCATTCGTATTGGTTGCCCCTCCAGCACCACCATTACCGATGGTAATCGTATAGGTGACTCCAGGTGTAACACTAACGGCATTATTATTAATATAAGCGCCACCGCCGCCACCGCCACCGCCGTCTTTGTTTCCGGTACCACCGCCGCCGCCGCCGCCGCCAGCTCCCCAGGCTTCCACTTGAATGGAAGTGACTCCCGCAGGGCAAAGCCAAGTGGTTGAACTAGTAAACGGTACTGTCGTTTGTGCGTTCAGTGAAGTTGCGACTATAAAATTCGAAAGCAAACAGACCAACAAAAAAACGATTTTTGTCCATTTACTATTGGCTATTTGCATAGAAACGCAGTAGTTGTAATTCTTCATCATCTGGTTTAAGCGAGTTTGTTAGGCACTACAAAGATATTTTTGAAGTTCTTTTTTTTCTATTTTATTAGGTAACTAACCATAATACTCGATGAACTGCAAATTGTAAATTAGAAATAAGTAAAACTCTTATAAAACCTTGTTGAATAAGACTTTAAGTTAATTTTTCATAGTGTAATACATCGTATTTTTTTGCGTTTTGTGGTGTTTTTTTTTACAAAAATCCTTTTGTGCTTTGTAACGAAGTCATTCTTATTTTCCTTAGTTTTGTATTTCAAATGTTAAAGATGAAGTATCTATTTCGAATCCTATTGTTGTTGCCTCTCACGTTCTTGGGACAAACCTCCTTTGAAAAAGGGGAAAACTACTTCAAGTTGGAGAAATGGGAATTGGCTAAAGTTCAATTTGAAAAGAACTTAAAACAAAATCCAGCCGATTTAAAGTCAATCGAGTATTTGGGAGATATTCAATGTCACTCCATGAATTGGGAGCAGGCGATTCCCTACTACGAAAAACTAATGAAGGTTATACCTTCGGATGCAGAATATTTTTATAAATTCGCGGGTGCCACTGCTATGCTTGCGAAAGAGTCTAATAAATTCACTGCACTATCCTTAATAAATACTGCCATTGACAGTTTCGAAAAGACCATTGCACTAAATCGAAACCATGTTGGAGCCCGATGGGCCTTATTGGAAATCTACCTTCAATTGCCGGGGATAGTTGGTGGAAGCGAAAGAAAAGCAAAAAAATATGCTGAGGAACTTTTAAAGATTTCACCTGTTGATGGTTATTTGGCCAAAGGACATGTAGAGGAATATTTTGGGAGGTATCCGGCTGCCGAAAAGAATTATAAAAAAGCCATAGAAATTGGAAATTCCTTTACCACATATCAAAAATTAGCCAATCTCTACAAGAACAAAATGGACCAACCCGAAAAAGCTAAGCAGCTGTTGGCGTCCTATAACGAAAAAAACAAATCATAAATGCGTACACATTTTATAGCTATTGGCGGAAGTGCCATGCACAATCTCGCTTTGGCCTTACATCAAAAAGGCTATCAGGTTACTGGAAGTGATGATGCTATCTTTGAACCTTCAAAAACCCGTTTGGAAAGACGAGGCTTATTGCCTAAAGAACTGGGATGGTTTCCGGAGAAAATAACGGCCGATATTGAGGCAATTATCCTTGGAATGCATGCGAAAGCTGACAATCCTGAGTTGTTGCAAGCGCAAGCCTTAGGGTTGAAAATTTATTCGTATCCTGAATTTCTTTACGAACAGTCTAAGAACAAAACCCGAGTAGTTATTGGAGGATCGCATGGTAAGACTACCATCACTTCGATGATTTTGCATGTGATGCACTATCACAATATCGAAGTTGATTACATGGTTGGTGCTCAATTGGAAGGTTTTGAGACTATGGTGCATCTCACGGAAGAGAATGATTTTATTGTTTTGGAAGGGGATGAGTATTTGTCGTCACCTATGGATCGCCGTCCGAAATTCCATCTTTACCAACCCAATATTGCCTTAATTTCAGGAATAGCTTGGGATCATATTAACGTATTTCCTACGTATGAAAATTATGTTGAGCAGTTTGAGATTTTTATCCAATTGATTACCAATGGAGGAATCTTGGTCTATAATGAAGACGATGCTGAAGTCAAACGAGTTGCGGAAGCGGCTACCAATCCAATTCGCAAATTGCCTTATTCTACTCCAAAATATAAAGTAGAAAATGGCATTACGTTGTTAGAAACTCCTGAGGGTAATATGCCTATTGAAGTTTTTGGTGCTCACAATTTGAACAATTTGGCAGGAGCGAAATGGATCTGTCAAAATATGGGTGTTGATGAAGCTGACTTTTACCAAGCGATTGCTTCTTTCAAAGGAGCTTCTAAACGGTTGGAAAAAATTGCGGAGAGCAAAACCAAGGTTGCTTATAAAGATTTCGCTCATTCGCCTAGTAAAGTGGCCGCGACGACCAAAGCTGTAAAAGAGCAATATCCTACTAGAACCGTTGTGGCTTGTTTAGAGTTGCATACGTACAGCAGTTTGAATGCAGAATTTTTAAAAGAATACCAAGGCGCTTTGGATTATGCTGATGTAGCGGTGGTGTTTTACTCGCCCGACGCTGTAAAAATAAAACAACTAGAAGAAGTTACCTACGAGCAAATTGCAAAATCTTTTAATCGAGAGGATTTGATTATTTACACCAATCCTAAAGATTTTAAAGACTATCTTTTTAATCTAAATCTAGAGAATTCAGCGCTTTTGTTAATGAGTTCTGGAAATTATGGTGGTTTGAATTTTGACGAAGTGAAGAACCTAATTCAGTAAATAAACGATTTGATAGTAAAAGGCCACAAATGTTTGTGGCTTTTTTTGTTTACATTAGTGATTCAATTTAAACGCCATACAATATGTCTGAAAACACATTCTTCCCGATTCGCAGTTGGTCTGAAGACGACAAACCTCGCGAAAAATTATTGCTCAAGGGCAAAGCAGCACTCAGCGATGCTGAATTAATTGCGATTCTTATTGGTTCCGGAAGTCGCAACGAATCGGCTGTCGACTTGAGTAAACGCATTTTAAACAGTGTCGACAACAATTTGAATACCTTAGGGAAACTGAGTATAACCGCGCTGTTAGCATTCAAAGGAATTGGAGAAGCCAAAGCCATTTCGATCCAAGCCGCTATGGAATTGGGCAGACGGCGTAGGGCAGAAGAGGCCTCGGAATTGCAAAAAATCACATCTAGTCAAACTATTTTTGAAATCATGCAACCTATAGTTGGCGAATTGCCACACGAAGAATTCTGGATTATTTATCTCAATAATGCGAACAAGATTCTCTCTAAATCGCAACTCAGCAAAGGCGGCATTACGGGAACACTAGTGGATGTTCGATTGGTTTTTAAAGTAGCGTTAGAGCTTGGTGCTGTTGGGATTATCCTCTGTCATAACCACCCATCGGGAACCCTGCAGCCCAGTGAGTCGGACAAGCAAATTACCAGGAAATTGAGAATGGCGGGAGAAAATTTGGACATTAAAATTATCGATCATGTGATTGTAACAGAATCGAGTTATTTTAGTTTTGTAGATGCTGGAATTCTTTTTTAAATTTAACTAAGAATCCTCAGAAAGTTTCCGATTTTTGTTCACCAAATAGTACGCTTTGAAAACACGCATTTCCGACATTTTTTTCGATTTAGATCATACGCTTTGGGATTTTGATACCAATTCAGGTTTGGCTTTTGATAAAATTTTTAGAAAAGATTATCCCAGTATTGATACGGCTGTTTTTTTAGAAAAATATGTTCCGATTAATCAAGCGTGTTGGAAACTGTTTCAGGTGGATGCGATTTCCCACGATGAACTGCGCTATCAGCGACTCAAACATTCTTTCGATGCCATTCAGTATGCTATTACCGACGCCGAAATTGAACAAATGGCTCAGGATTATATTACTTTTTTACCCGAATTCAATCATTTGTTTGAAGACGCGATTGAAGTTTTGGCGTATTTGAAGGACCGGTATAAGTTGCATATTATTACGAATGGGTTTGCACAAGTTCAGTTCAAAAAAATCAACAATGCCAATTTAACCTCTTATTTTAAGACCATTACGAATTCAGAAATGGCAGGAGCTAAAAAGCCAAATCCTATTATTTTTCAACATGCATTGCATTTGGCTAATGCAAAGAAGGAATCTAGTATTATGATCGGCGATAGTCTGGATGCCGATGTGAAAGGCGCTCAGGATTTCGGAATGGAAGCGATTTTTTTTAATCCTAATCAAATTGAAGTAGGAGACGACCTCATTCAAATCAATACATTAGCGCAACTTAAAATTATTTTTTAATGATGAAAAAATTCCTTCCCTTTCTTTTATTTTTTGTTGCCAACTTAACATGCGCTCAAAGCGAAGTCAACAAGTATCAATAGGTTATAGTTCCCACTAAATTTAATTTCCTTCAAGAAAAAGATCAGTACCGACTGAACACTTTAACCAAATTATTTCTTGAGAAATACGGTTTCATCGCTTATTTAGATACCGATACAATGCCAGATGTAGTATTCAACTCGAATTGCAATAAGTTGTATGCAGATGTCGAAGATGTGGGGAACTTTGTGACCACAAAATTGATAGTAGTTCTCAAAGATTGTAAGGGCAACGTTTTATACCAAACTGCGGAAGGGAAAAGCAAAGAGAAAGAATTTAAACTGGTATACAACCAAGCCTTGAGAGCAGCATTTGAATCTTTTGATGTATTGAATTATCACTTTGAACCTTCAAATGACATCAAAAATGCACCTGCTAATCAGGTTGCAAAGCAAGAGACCGTAGTTTTAAGTGCAACTTTTGAAAAAGAAACTTTGCTTGCGCAGCCGATTAACAATGGGTTTCAATTAGTTGATCAAACGCCAAAAGTAGTCATTAAGATGCTTAGAACTTCTAATCCCGCCGTGTTTACGGCAACAAAAGGGCCACTCACAGGAGTTATCCTAAAGAAAAACGAACAATGGGATTTCGAATATTATGAAAATGATCAACTAAAATCAGAAACTATTACGATTAAATTCTAAAATCGGATTTCGTAAATCTTTCAATATCCGTATTTATCTTTCCATCGATTTTTTAAGAACTCACGGGTTCCATTTTCTCTCGAATTGTTTCCGGGAACATAAAAGGCTGTATTTGAAATGGCTTCTGGCAAGAACTCTTGTTCTGCAAAATTATTGGCAAAATCGTGCGAGTATTTGTATTCATCCCCATAGCCCAATTCTTTCATCAATTTGGTTGGTGCATTCCTGAGCGGAATTGGAACTGGTAGATCGCCCGTTTCAGCAACCAATTGTTGTGCCTTGCTGATGGCCATATAGCTCGCGTTGCTTTTTGGTGACGTTGCCAGATAAATGGCGCATTGGCTCAAGATAATACGACTTTCGGGATAGCCAATTGTAGCCACCGCTTGAAACGTATTATTGGCCATAATAAACGCGGTAGGATTGGCATTCCCGATATCTTCACTGGCCAAAATTAACATTCGTCGGGCTATAAATTTAACATCTTCGCCACCTTCAATCATTCGGGCTAACCAATAGACTGCACCGTTAGGATCGCTTCCCCGAATCGATTTGATAAAAGCAGAAACAATATCATAATGTTGTTCCCCAGTTTTATCGTATAAAACGGTGTTCTGTTGTACGATTTGCAAAACCCGTTCGTTAGTGATCTGAATTTCGCTTTCATTCGAGGCGTTTACGACCAATTCAAAAACATTCAATAGTTTACGTCCGTCGCCGCCTGAAAGTCGCAACAGCGCTTCGGTTTCTTGTAAAACGATATTTTTCTCTCTTAGCAGCACGTCTTTGGTCATCGCTCGCTCGAGTAACATTTCTAAATCGATTTTAGAAAATGGATGCAACACATAAACCTGACAACGCGACAGTAATGCGGGGATTACTTCAAAGCTTGGATTCTCAGTGGTGGCTCCAATTAGCGTTATCCAACCTTTTTCGACCGCTGCCAACAGAGAATCTTGCTGTGACTTACTGAAGCGGTGAATTTCATCAATAAATAAGATGGGGTTTTTAGAAGTAAACAAGCCGCCACTTTGCTTTGCCTTTTCGATAACATCCCGAATGTCCTTTACGCCCGAGTTGATGGCACTCAACACATAAAAAGGGCGTTTCGATTCTTGTGCGATGATTTGGGCTAAGGTTGTTTTACCAGTTCCAGGAGCGCCCCAAAAAATTAGTGAAGGAATGATTCCCTTTTCAATTTGAAGTGTTAACGAGCCATTGGGGCCTACTAAATGCGCCTGGCTGATATATTCTTCTAAGGTTTGAGGGCGAATGCGCTCCGCTAGAGGTGCTTCCATATTGGGATTTCGAATTCAAAATTCACAAGTTGTAAATTTAAAGATTATCCAACAAAGAATGTTTTTTATTGGTATTTTTATTTAGAGGCTCTTTCCAAAAGGAAAATGCTATCATCTGACAAAATAGCACTAAATTTCGTTTGGTCACATTTTTGACCAAACGAAAAAAGTATATTACAACTCATAAATTCAAAATGCAGGATAATCATTTCAAGTTTTCGCCCTCTGTTATTGCGCTTCCCTTTTTATCGGTTTTGACTTTGTGGGTGATTTTCTGGGCTGAAATCCGATTTCATTTAAATTTAGAAACCTATGGAATTTACCCAAGAACGGTAGAAGGTTTGCGGGGTATTTTTTTTAGCCCTTTTATCCATGGAAGTTTAGAGCATTTGTATAATAATTCTATTCCACTGCTTATTTTGATTGCGGCACTGCGTTTCTTTTATCGGGAACAAACGTATGCAGTTTTGGGTTTTGGATTATTAATCACGGGTGCCATTACTTGGGTGATTGGAAGAGAATCCTACCATATTGGTGCTAGTGGCTTGGTTTATTTGCTGGTAAGTTTTATCTTTTTTAAAGGGATGCGCACCAAGTATTATCGTTTAGTAGCTTTGTCTTTAGTGGTTATTATGGTTTATGGGAGTTTGATTTGGTATGTTTTCCCTCATGTGGAGGAAGGCATATCTTGGGAAGGGCATTTAGCGGGATTGGTAACTGGATTTGCTTTTGCCATCACTTTCAAAACGCCAGAATACAAGAAATTGATTCGGTATGATTGGGAACAACCTGACTACAATCCGCAGGAGGACAAGTTCATGCAACGTTTTGACGAGAATGGAAATTTTGTCAACCTACCGCCACCAGAACCAGAAAATGTAGATACTGAAGAAATCAGTCCGTCTAATATGAATACTTCGAATGCGGAATATTACGTGGTTTACGACGTGTCGGCAAACAAGTATGTTATTAAAAAGAAAGTAGAGTAAGGTTACTTAACTACGCTGTCTCACTGCTTCATAAAGAAAAGCACCACAAGCTACCGAAACGTTAAGCGATCCAATAGAACCGTACATTGGGAGTTTTCCTTTTTCATCCACAATTTTTAAGACGGAGGGATTGATTCCGCGATCTTCACTCCCCATCACAATAGCCAGAGGTTCGTTGAGAGCAATATCATATAGGTTTACATCCGTTTTTTCAGTAGCTGCTACGGTTTTAATTCCAGAACCTTGCAGGTAAAAGATAGCGTCTTTGATGTGCTCCACTTTGCAAATCGGAACATTGAATACTGCGCCAGCTGAGGTTTTAACTGTATCGCCATTAACTGGAGCAGATCCCGCTTTTTGAACAATAATGCCATTGACCCCGGTACACTCAGCAGTTCGAATGATGGCTCCAAAATTTCGCGCATCTGAAATTTGATCTAAGATCAAAAACAAAGGCATTTTCCCGGATGCTAAGGTCGCTTCTACCAAAGATTCTATGTCTATAAATCCAATTGGAGATATGGTGGCAACGGCACCTTGATGGTTGTTGGGTGTTAAGCGGTTTAGTTTTTCAACAGGAACATAGGAAAAATTCACGTTAGCGCGTTTCATGACCTTCATTAAATCTTTCATCAATTCACTCGAAATTTCTTTTTGAATAAAGACTTTATCGACTTCTTTACCTGATTGAATGGCTTCAATGATTGCTCGAATACCAAATATTAAATGTTCTTTTTCCATGGCGCAAAGATATAAAAAAACCATCCCGATTTGGGATGGTTTTTAGAATTTATAGGATACTATCTAATTAGAATTTATCCCAGAATAATTTAGTTGTTAAAGTGTTTCCACCAATTGCAGCAGAAGCAGCAGAAGCATTCGATCCATTTAATGTTTCTTCATTAGCTGGATAGGTAAATCTTTTAGGAACTTCGGTCAAAGCAGCTTGTGATGGCGCTGTTAAAACTGGAAAATCAAGTCTTCTGTATGAAGTCCAAGATTCAAAACCTCTGTTGTACAAAGCAAGCCATGCTTGGTTTCCAATTTTTTCTTTCCAACTAGCACCAGCTGTAGCGTATGCAACAGAAGGTTGTGCTAAGTAAGCGGCTACACCCGGAGCATTCCAATAAGCAAAAGAAGCAGTAATTCCTGCGTTGTAATGATCTTCAGCAGTACCGCCAACAGCAATACCTCTTTCTACAGCTTCAGCAAGCAAGAACTCAATTTCTGAATAATCCATAATTAGACCTTCAAAAGTAGGGTCTAACAATGTTGAACCAATGTGTGAAAAGCTAGCAAAATTGTTGTTGCTTCCATTGATTCCTCCGATAAAACCTCCACTTTTTTGAGTAAAATAAGAATCTCTTCTTGGATCGTTCAAAGCATTCATTGCATCTACAAAAGTATCAGTAGGAATAAAATCATTTCTTCCACTGGCAACTACATCCACATAAATCGGATTAGTATTAGGTTGTGCAGATAAGTATTTCAATGCGGCATTGTCGCTAGCACTTGTAAAAACACCATCGGTAACCGCTGCCAATGCTTCCGTTGAAGCATAAGCGTGATCTACATCATCCATGTTGATGGCTAATTTTAAGCGCAATGAGTTCGCGAATTTTTTCCAACTTGCTGCGTCACCACCATAAATTAAATCTGCAGTATCAAAACTGGTGTAGGCTACGTCTAATTTTGAAGAAGCAGCTCCAAGTTTTGCAATTAGATCTCTGTAAATCGTTTGAGCATCATCATAAGCAGGAGATGGATGTGCTTCGATGTCTAATGCTTCTGTATAAGGAACATTACCGAAAGTATCTACCAAAATAGAGTAGTTGTATGCAATTAAGATGTCAATGATGGCTTCTTTATTTGCTTTAGCTCCAACTTCGTCAGCACCAGCAGCTGGTTCAGTTTGTAGTGTTTTCTTTGCAGTTACTAGGTCTTTCAAAACATCACGATACAAAACCGTCCAATGATTGTCTGGAATAGTTCTAGTTGCTACATCGTAGTTACTTTCATCCGTATAGGTAGTTTCTGTCCATTGTTGAGTGAATAGACGAAAAACATTGTAGTTCACATTGGTGCTTACCATTTGATCTACCATTGCTTTTTCAGCATTGCTAAATAGGTAAGTTGAAGGAACTTTTGTGGGCTCTTTCGTGATTGCATTCAGTCCAGTAATATCGGCTGTACAAGAAATCAACAGTGCAAAGACGCCAAATAATATGATACTCTTTTTCATAATTTAAAATTTTAATGTTAGGTTACAACCAATATTTCTTGTGGTTGGCAGTGATCCTACAGAATAACCAGAAGATAAGTTACCAGAACCTAAACCACTTTCTGGATCTGCATCGGGAAGATTTTTGTGGATGATCCAAAGATTAGTTCCTACCAAACTAAATTTCAAATCTTGAATGTGCATAGCTTCCAATACTTTAGTTGGGAATTTGTAGCTAATGGCCACTTCTCTTAATTTGATATAAGAAGCATCATAAATGAAGGCACTGTTTGGTTTTCTTCTGTATCCATCAATGTTTCCATAGAAGTTAGGAGCTGGTGTTCTTACGGTATTTGGTGTTCCATCCGCTTGAACTCCAGGAAGAATTACACCACCACCATCAGCAATTGTATTACGGATTGGGTTGCCTAATTCGTTTATACCGGCAGTTTCTTCATACAGACCTGTTGCTAATCCATAAGATCTATCTAAAGAGAAAATATCTCCACCTCTTTGCATGTCGATCAAGAAGCTCATCGATACGTTTTTGTAGGTTACTCTGTTTCTTACACCACCAATCCAATCTGGATTGATATCACCGATGATATTATTAGAACTTGAGTTGATTTTGTATCTACCATTTGTTCCAACCACTTTTTGTCCGTTAAGGTAAGTGAAATCAGTACCACGAATAATTCCATAAGGTTGTCCAACAGCGGCATTGATAGTAACGCCACCTTGGTAACTTCCTAATTGTAAGTTTTCAATACCTTCAGCTAATGAAAGCGTAACGTTTCTGTTAGATGACCAGTTAGCAATTACTTCCCATTCGAAGTTGTTAGTTCTTATTGGCGAAACATTGAATTGAACCTCAAAACCTTTGTTTTGAATTGAACCAGCATTTACATATCTTGAACTGATTCCTGTTGCTGTAGAAAAAGGAACTCTAAAAATTTGATCTGAATTCGTTGATTTGTACATGCTAAAATCAAAACCTACTCTCTTGTTAAAGAAGGATGCTTCTAAACCAACTTCTTGAGTTTTTGATTTTGTTGGTAATAAATTTGGATTGTTTTTAATGGAATTAACAGAATACAATTGAGTAGATCCAAATGGGTCGTATTTTGTGTAAGTATCATCCAAAGGAACTCCTGCGCCTCCAAGAGGATTTTCAGCATAACCAGCTCTTAATTTTCCGAAAGACAACCATTTTAAATTTAGATTGTTTGAAAACACATAGCTACCAGATACAGAGGTAGTAAGGATTTTATTATCTCCAACTTTAACATCAGTAAAAGCATCTTGTCTTGCAGTACCCTCTAAGTACAAAAAGTTTTTGAAACCTAATGACGCTTGTCCGTAATAACTATTAACACCTCTTGTAGTCTCTGTCTCAATAGGTCTAACTGCTGAAATAGAATTTTCTAAACTGTACAAGTCAGGAACTACTAATCCACCTTGAGTAGATGCTAATATAGTGTTGGTTTTAATTCGGTTTACTGTTCCCCCAAAAACGCCACTCAAACTAAAATCTTTAGATAAATCTTTTTTGAAATTAAGTAATAAATCATAGTTGTATTCAGCATAATTTCTATTGTAACGTTGGTAACCTGAACCTTCAGTCAATCTGTTGATACCGAAGTCAGCTGGAACAGATCCTACCGCTCTTCTTTCTTCTTGTAATTCAGAGTAGGTATCAGTCGATACTCTAACGGTTGTGGTAAACCAATCGGCTACTTTATAATCTAATTTTCCGTATCCTATGAAGCGATTTCTTGCATCGCTTTCGTAGTTTTTATTTCTTTGGAAATAAGGATTGTCCCAGAAAATAGGAGAAGCATTGTCGTACGCTGTTCTGTTCCATGTTACGTTTTGTCCACCAGAAGCATTGTATACTTGCTCTAATGATTTTAAGTCAACGTTAGTTTCCCACCATTGTCTGAAATTCGACATGATGTTGTCATTGTATCCTGTTGAGTTTCTACCAACCGTATTTTGTTGGATGAAGTTAGAGAAGAAAGTACCCGTTAATCTATCAGAAAAATTGTGGCTAAATTTTGCACTAATATTATTCTTTTTGATTTGGCTATTGATCATTAAACCAGTTTGGTCTAAGTGTGAAAAAGTAACAACATAATTTGATTTATCATCACTACCTTCAAGTGAAACTGTATTGTTTAAAGATACAGGTGTTTGGAAAAACGAAATAGGTCCGTTTTTTGCAGGCAACCAAGGAGTTGCTTTTCCATAATTTGGAGAATAAGGAGTAAAAGCATCCCATTGGTATACCGGATGACCGTCAAAAGCAGCTCCGTATGAAGCATCTTCATACATTGGGGCTACATCATCAACGATACCATCACCATTGATGTCATATTGATCAAAGTATCCAGTGCCGCTAGCGCCATAGTAGGCTCCATAACCGGCACCGTATTTGTTTTGGTATTTGATGAAAGTGCTTTTGTCAATACTTCCGAAGTTAGCTTCACTTGAAATGGTTACCCCAATTCCTTTTCCGCTTTTACCTTTTTTAGTAGTAATGATCAAAGCACCGTTTCCTGCTTGATAACCATACAAAGCACTGGCCGCTGCACCTTTCAAAACATTAACGGATTCAATATCTTCAGCATTGATATCATTAGCTGCGTTACCATAGTCAAAGTTAGTTCCTTGACCATTTCTTTGGCTTGTTGAGTTTGTGTTTGAGTTGTTTACTGGAATACCATCAATAACGATTAGCATTTGATTGTTTCCAGTTAAACTTTTGATACCTCTAGAAACCACGTTGGTAGAACCACCAAAGTTGTTGTTTCTTCTAATTTGAACTCCGGCTACTTTACCAGAAATATCGTTTAAGAAGTTTCCGTTTGCTGAGCCTGATTTTAATTCATCTCCTTTAAGCTGTTGAGTAGCGTATCCTAGCGATTTTTTCTCTCTAGAAATCCCCAAAGCAGTAACTACTACTCCTTCCAACTCCAAAGCGTTGTCGGCTAATTTAACAGTCATCTTTGCAGTTGCTTTCACTTCTTGAGTTTTCATTCCCAAGAATGTAAATACCAATACTTGTCCTTGACTAGCATTGAGTTTGAATTTACCGTCAAAATCGGTTTGCGTTCCGTTTGACGATCCTTTAACAAGAACATTAACGCCAGGAATCGGTAAACCAGCCTGATCCGTAACAGTTCCTGTTACCGCAATGTCCTGCGCAAAAGTAATCTGCGCCATTAACACTAGTAGTAGTGTTAAAAATCCATTAAACTTTAGTTTCATTTTAAATTATTTTGAATTAGTTCCCTCAAAAGTCATAATTAATTGTTAAGATTCCTAATCTTATTCCCACTTTTTATTCACTTTTTTTGTTAATCTTTTTAAAAATTGGTTTTAAAACTGATATGAACTATTGAATTTGAGGCTTTTATAGGTTGGTTTTTTTCACTGCCGTTCGCGTAGATTAAATTAAAAAAACCATTTTTTGTTAACAGTCCGAATCCAATACCTAACCCCAGTAAAGTTCCGTCTGTCTTATTTACCTTATCCTCGAAGTATCCGTAGTCTGTGATGGTGTGCACGTAAAGATTTGGTGCTAAAATGTATCGGTATTCGGCCAATAGGCTCGAAAAAAGATTGGCTTGTAAACTGTTCTCGTTAAATCCTCGGATGGAAGTAATGCCTCCAAAACGATACAACTCATTGATAATATAGTTGCTGCTTTTTAGGTAATAATTTTGACTTTTGATTTGTATTACGTTTTTTGGATTCAAATAGAAGTTGTGACGTAGATCCAAATTAAAAAAGGTTTGCTTATCGGTTATAAGTTTTGCTGTTCGTGATCCAACCCCAGTTTTGAATGTTATTCTTGTCTTTTCGGGGAAAAGATATTCCTCTGATTTGTAATTCGTGTATTCAAAATTCGTGGTTACGAATGAATTGTTAAAGTCGCTAATTCTTGAAGTATTTTGATTTTGGATATCGCTTGATTCAGTGGTTTGATATCCTAAATAAAAACGGGTATTGTAGTTGAAAAGATAACCTAAATCTAAAGCAGTCTTAGTGTTTTGAAAAATGCTGTCTTGCTTAAAGATATTTAATTGCGCTTTTAAAGCGAGGGGGCTGTTAAAAATATAAGGTAGTTCAATTGTGGTGTTGAATGTTTTTTGATTTTTACCGTCGCTTTTCCAATACAATGAAAAAGATTCCCCGGTGTTTAAAAGGTTATTTAAAGATAAATCTAGATAGCCGTTGATGGTGATTTTTTTAGCTTCATCATTTGAAAATCCGATAAATCCTTCAAAACTGTTCGAATTTGTTTTTTCTAAGTAGACGTATACTTTAGTGGTGTCTTTAGTAAATAGTATTTCGGGGTATTTGACTTGTTTTACAAATCGAAATTTTTCAAAATCTGAATAGATTTTTTTTAAATTGTCTTGGTTGAATGTTTTGTTTTTGTAGAGTCGATTTAAATTTCTTTTATGGCTGTAGGGAAATTTTGGGTAACCGTTAATGACAATGGCATTTAGTTTTCTCTTATTTCCTAATTGGATATTTAGTTTGGCCACTAAGAATCCTTTTTTTCGTTCCACCTCTAGCAGCTGAACTTTTGACATGGCATAGCCATCCTTTTCTAGTTTGTTTAAGGTTTCTTTTAAAAAAGATTCTGCAGCTTGGTAAGGAAGTACTAAGGTGTCATTTGTTTTGTCAAACAAGGAAAGATTTTTAACTTCAGCATTATGTCCTATATATATATGTAGTGAGGTATACTGATGTCCTAATTTAAATTGATATAGAAAAGTAGAATCGTTAATTTTTTGATTCTTTTCAATATCAAATTCTATAAAACCCGTTGTAGCTAATTTTTGAGAAAGCAAAATCACTTCGTCCTGGATAGATTTTGTATTAAGATGTTCGGAATTGTAGCCTATGGAGTCAATTATTTTTTGTTCCTCGGATTTAACACTACTGATTCTTAGATGCTGTTTTTGTGCAGAACCATTCCATCCCAGTACTATGAAAAATAATAAATAAGTAATGCGTTTCAAAGCGAATCTCTTTTTGGTTAAAAGTAACGCAAAAAAAGTCACTTTACTATAAAAATCAAAATGTTGAAGAATAGGTTTGAAAATTAATGAATTAAGATTTGTTTAGAAAAAAAATAGTATTACATTTGCAACCCCGTAAAAAGCGGGAAAATTAAAATCATAATATATTTTTAGTATTAATTATGCCAACAATTCAACAATTAGTAAGAACAGGAAGAACTCAGATAACTAAGAAGAGTAAATCGGTTGCTTTAGATTCTTGTCCTCAAAGAAGAGGGGTTTGTACGCGTGTTTACACTACTACACCAAAAAAACCAAACTCTGCAATGCGTAAAGTAGCGCGGGTACGTTTGACCAATGGTAACGAAGTAAATGCTTACATCCCTGGTGAAGGACACAATCTACAAGAGCACTCGATAGTATTAGTTAGGGGTGGAAGGGTAAAAGATTTGCCAGGAGTAAGATACCACATTGTGCGTGGTGCGCTTGATACATCAGGTGTAGCAGGAAGAACACAACGAAGATCTAAATACGGAGCAAAACGACCTAAAGAAGCAAAAAAGTAATTTAAAAACTTTTAAGAAAAAGACATGAGAAAAAGAGCGGCAAAGAAAAGACCACTTTTACCAGATCCAAGGTTTAACGACCAATTGGTAACGCGTTTTGTGAACAACTTAATGTGGGATGGTAAGAAATCAACAGCATTCAAAGTGTTTTATGATGCCATTGACATCGTAGAAGCTAAGAAGCAAGATGCAGAAAAATCGTCATTAGAAATTTGGAAAGATGCCTTGACCAATGTTATGCCTCACGTAGAAGTACGTAGTCGTAGAGTAGGTGGAGCAACGTTTCAAATTCCAATGCAAATCAGACCAGATAGAAAAATTTCTATGGCAATGAAATGGTTAATCCTATATGCTAGAAGAAGAAATGAGAAATCTATGGCTCAAAAACTAGCTTCAGAAGTTTTAGCTGCGGCTAAAGAAGAAGGGGCAGCAGTTAAAAAGAGAATGGATACTCACAAAATGGCTGAAGCAAATAAAGCATTCTCTCACTTTAGATTTTAATCATAAGAAATGGCAAGAGATTTAAAATACACGAGAAACATTGGAATTGCAGCTCATATTGATGCTGGTAAAACTACCACAACAGAGCGTATTCTTTTTTACACTGGAAAGTCACACAAAATTGGTGAAGTACATGATGGTGCTGCAACGATGGACTGGATGGCACAAGAGCAAGAGAGAGGGATTACCATTACTTCAGCTGCTACAACTTGTGAGTGGAATTTTCCAACAGAACAAGGTAAAATTTTACCAGAATCATTACCGTATCACTTTAATATTATCGATACCCCAGGGCACGTTGATTTTACCGTAGAGGTAAACCGTTCTTTGCGAGTATTGGACGGATTGGTTTTCTTATTTAGTGCAGTTGATGGTGTTGAGCCACAATCAGAAACTAACTGGAGATTGGCCGATCAATACCGAGTTCCACGTATGGGATTCGTAAACAAAATGGACCGTCAAGGTTCGAACTTCTTGGCAGTTTGTCAGCAAGTTCGTGATATGTTGAAATCAAACGCTGTGGCAATCACTTTGCCTATCGGTGAGGAAATCGACTTTAAAGGAGTGGTAGATTTAGTTAAAAATCAAGCTATTGTATGGCATGATGAAACACTAGGTGCTACTTTCGATATTGTGCCGATTCCTGCTGATATGGTGGATGAAGTGAAACAATACAGAGATATCCTTATCGAAGCGGTTGCTGACTATGATGAAAACTTGCTTGATAAGTACATGGAAAATCCAGACTCTATCACGGAAGAAGAAATCAACAACGCTTTAAGAGCAGCTACTATGGATATGGCGATCATTCCTATGATTGCAGGTTCTTCATTTAAAAACAAAGGTGTTCAATTTATGTTGGATGCTGTATGTAAGTATTTGCCTTCTCCAATGGATAAAGAAGGTATCGAAGGAATTCACCCTGATGATGCTGAATTATTGGAAGAAGATCAAACTAAAATCTTACGTCGTCCGGATGTAAAAGAGCCTTTCGCGGCTTTGGCATTTAAGATTGCTACTGACCCATTCGTTGGTCGTTTGGCTTTCTTCCGTGCTTATTCTGGTCGTTTAGATGCTGGTTCTTACGTATTAAATACGCGTTCTGGTAACAAAGAAAGAATTTCTCGTATCTACCAAATGCACGCGAACAAACAAAACCCAATTGATTATATCGAGGCTGGGGATATTGGAGCGGCAGTTGGATTTAAAGATATCAAAACTGGAGATACTTTGTGTGATGAAAAACACCCAATCATTCTTGAGTCGATGAAATTTCCTGCACCAGTAATCGGTATCGCTATTGAGCCTAAAACTAAAGCTGACGTTGATAAAATGGGTATGGCTTTGGCGAAATTGGCTGAAGAAGATCCAACATTTACAGTTCGTACTGACGAAGCATCTGGTCAAACGATTATTTCAGGTATGGGTGAGTTACACTTAGATATTCTTGTTGATCGTATGAAACGTGAATTCAAAGTTGAAGTGAACCAAGGTGAGCCTCAAGTTGAATATAAAGAAGCATTTACAAAATCTGCACAACACAGAGAAACATACAAGAAACAATCAGGTGGACGTGGTAAATTCGGTGATATCGTATTTGTACTTGAGCCAGCTGAAGCTGTTGATGGAAAAGTCCCTGTCGGATTGCAATTTGTGAACGCTGTAAAAGGTGGTAACGTTCCTAAAGAATATATTCCATCTGTTGAAAAAGGTTTCCGTGAAGCTATGAAAACGGGTCCGTTAGCGGGTTACCAAGTTGATAGTTTGAAAGTAACTTTATTGGATGGATCTTTCCACCCTGTAGATTCTGATGCACTTTCTTTCGAATTGGCTGCAAGAATGGGTTATAGAGAAGTTGCGAAAGCGGCAGGTGCTATCATCCTTGAGCCAATCATGAAAATGGAAGTAATCACTCCTGAAGAAAACATGGGAGATATCGTTGGTGATATCAACCGTCGTAGAGGTCAGGTGAATGATATGGGAGACAGAGCTGGTGCGAAAACCATTAAAGCTGATGTGCCATTATCTGAAATGTTTGGTTATGTAACTACTTTAAGAACATTGTCTTCTGGTAGAGCAACATCAACAATGGAATTTTCACACTACGCTGAAACACCATCTAATATTTCAGAAGCAGTAATCAAAAAAGCAAAAGGAACCGCTTAATTTTTAAGAAAATGAGTCAAAAAATCAGAATAAAATTGAAATCTTACGATCATATGTTGGTAGACAAGTCTGCTGAAAAGATTGTAAAAACAGTAAAAAGTACTGGAGCTGTTGTAACTGGGCCTATTCCATTGCCAACTCACAAAAAACTTTTCACCGTATTGCGTTCTCCACACGTGAATAAAAAAGCGAGAGAGCAATTTGAAGTAATGTCATACAAGCGATTAATTGACATTTATTCTTCTTCTTCAAAAACAATTGATGCTCTAATGAAATTAGAGTTGCCAAGCGGGGTTGAAGTAGAAATTAAAGTATAATTTTCGGTATAAAGATTTAGTAGTGCGTGCTAAAATTTTTTTAGCACGTACTATTTTATGTCTGAGTACTATTTTTTTAATAATCAATAAATAATAATTATGTCTGGGTTAATTGGTAGAAAGATCGGCATGACTAGCATTTTCGACGAGAACGGGAAGAATATTCCTTGTACGGTAATCGAAGCTGGACCATGCGTTGTTACCCAAGTCAGAACCAAAGAGGTCGACGGGTATGAAGCGTTGCAACTTGGTTTCGATGACAAAAACGAGAAACATTCCACGCAAGCGGCCATTGGTCACTTTAAAAAAGCAGGAACTGTAGCTAAGAAAAAAGTCGTTGAATTCCAATTTGAAAATGAGTACAAATTAGGTGAAGTTTTAACAGTTGATGTTTTTGCTGAAGGCGAATTTGTAGATGTACAAGGTGTATCAAAAGGAAAAGGTTTTCAAGGAGTTGTAAAACGTCACGGTTTTGGTGGTGTTGGACAAGCAACTCACGGACAACACAATCGTTTAAGAGCGCCAGGTTCTGTAGGAGCTTCTTCTTATCCATCTAGAGTATTCAAAGGAATGCGTATGGCTGGAAGAATGGGTGGAGATAATGTGAAAGTACAAAATCTTAGAGTTTTAAAAGTGGTGGCTGAAAAGAACCTACTTGTTATTAAGGGATGTATTCCTGGATGTAAAAACTCTTACGTAATCATTCAGAAATAATGGAAGTAAAAGTTTTAGATAAAACCGGAAAAGATACTGGCAGAAAAGTTCAACTTTCTGACGCAGTATATGCAATTGAGCCAAATAATCACGCAGTATACCTTGACGTTAAACAATATTTAGCGAATCAAAGACAAGGAACTCACAAAGCTAAAGAAAGAGCTGAAGTTACCGGAAGTACACGTAAGATTAAAAAGCAAAAAGGAACAGGAACTGCACGTGCAGGTAGTAAAAAGAGTCCATTGTTTAAAGGTGGAGGTACCGTTTTCGGACCACGTCCAAGAAGTTATTCTTTTAAATTGAATAAAAGCTTGAAACGTTTGGCTAGAAAATCTGCCTTTACCATCAAAGCAAAAGAATCTAATATTATCGTATTGGAAGACTTCAGTTTCGAAACTCCAAATACTAAAAATTTCATCTCTGTTTTGAAGGCTTTAGGATTGGAAAGTAAAAAATCTTTATTTGTGTTGGGTGAGTCAAATAAAAATGTATATTTGTCCTCACGCAATTTAAAGAGCTCTAACGTGGTAAGTAGTTCAGAATTAAGCACTTACGCGATTTTAAATGCTAATAATTTAGTTCTTTTAGAAAGCTCTTTAGAAGGAATTGAAGAAAATTTAAGTAAATAATAGGAATATGAGTATCATAATTAAACCTATAGTAACTGAAAAAGTAACCAAACAAAGTGAAGTTTTAAATCAATTTGGTTTTGTGGTTGACAGAAAAGCGAATAAAGTGCAAATTAAGAAAGCTGTTGAAGCTGCTTACGGAGTATCAGTCGTTAGTGTAAACACCATGAATGTAAGACCAGATAGAACTACAAAATACACTAAAAGTGGTTTAATCAGTGGAAAGTCAAATGCTTACAAAAAAGCAATTGTACAAGTACAAGAAGGAGAAACAATAGATTTTTACAACAATATCTAGAAAATAAGATATAACAATGTCAGTAAGAAAATTAAAACCTATTACCCCGGGTCAGCGATTTAGAGTTGTGAATAGTTTTGACGCTATTACAACTGATAAGCCGGAACGCTCTTTGATAGCGCCGATAAAAAACTCAGGAGGTAGAAATAGTCAAGGAAAGATGACCATGCGTTATACGGGTGGTGGTCACAAGCAGAGATATCGTATCATCGATTTCAAAAGAACTAAAGATGGAATTCCAGCTTCAGTAAAATCAATCGAATACGATCCAAATCGTACTGCGTTTATCGCTTTATTAGCTTATGCTGATGGTGAGAAAACTTATGTAATTGCTCAAAATGGTTTGCAAGTTGGTCAGAAATTAGTTTCTGGTGCTGATGCGCAACCTGAAATTGGTAACACATTACCATTGAGTAAAATTCCATTAGGAACTGTAATTTCTTGTATCGAATTACGTCCAGGTCAAGGAGCGGTTATCGCTCGTTCTGCTGGAACATTCGCGCAATTAATGGCAAGAGATGGAAAGTATGCAACAATCAAAATGCCATCTGGTGAAACAAGATTAATCTTGTTGACTTGTTCGGCTACTATTGGAGCTGTGTCGAATTCCGACCACCAATTGATCGTTTCTGGTAAAGCAGGTAGAACAAGATGGTTAGGAAGACGACCAAGAACAAGACCGGTTGCAATGAACCCTGTCGATCACCCAATGGGTGGTGGTGAAGGACGTTCTTCTGGAGGTCATCCACGTTCTAGAAAGGGTATACCTGCAAAAGGTTACAGAACCCGTTCTAAACAGAACCCGAGTAACAAGTATATCGTAGAACGTAGAAAGAAATAATAAGATATGGCACGTTCATTAAAAAAAGGACCTTTCGTTCACTATAAATTAGACAAGAAAGTTCAAGAAAACATTGAAAAAGGTAATAAAGGAGTGGTTAAGACATGGTCTAGAGCTTCAATGATTACTCCTGACTTTGTTGGACAAACTATCGCAGTTCATAATGGTCGTCAATTTGTACCAGTTTACGTTACAGAAAACATGGTAGGTCACAAATTAGGAGAGTTTTCACCAACTAGATCTTTTAGAGGTCATGCTGGAGCAAAAAATAAAGGTAAAAAATAAGAAGCAATGGGAGTTCGTAAAAGAGAAACAGCAGATGCGAGAAAAGAGGCTAATAAGTCTATTGCTTTCGCGAAATTGAATAACTGCCCTACTTCACCTAGAAAAATGCGCTTAGTAGCAGATTTGGTAAGAGGTCAGAAAGTGGAAAGAGCATTGAATATTTTGAGATTCAGCTCTAAAGAAGCTTCAAGAAAATTAGAGAAATTAGTATTGTCTGCCATCAACAATTGGGAGCAGAAAAATGCTGATGGTAATGTTTCTGAAGCAGGCTTGTTTATAAAAACGATTACTGTAGATGGTGGAATGATGTTGAAAAGACTTCGTCCGGCTCCACAAGGTCGTGCACACAGAATCAGAAAACGTTCTAATCACGTAACAATCGTGTTAGGAGATAACAATAACACACAAAGCAATTAATTAAGATGGGACAAAAGACAAATCCAATTGGAAACAGACTTGGGATCATCAGAGGTTGGGATTCTAACTGGTATGGTGGAAATGATTACGGTGACAAAATCGCCGAAGATTATAAAATCAGAAAGTATATCCACGCCCGTTTATCAAAAGCTAGTGTATCAAAAGTAATCATTGAGAGAACTTTGAAACTTGTAACCGTTACTATCACTACTGCAAGACCTGGTATCATTATCGGGAAAGGTGGCCAAGAGGTAGACAAGTTGAAAGAGGAATTGAAAAAAATTACTGACAAAGAGGTTCAAATCAACATCTTTGAAATCAAAAGACCTGAATTGGATGCTTATCTAGTTGCGACTAGCATTGCTCGTCAGATCGAAAGCCGTATTTCTTACAGAAGAGCTATTAAAATGGCTATTGCTGCCTCTATGCGTATGAACGCTGAAGGTATCAAAGTTTTAATCTCTGGTCGTTTGAATGGTGCTGAGATGGCGCGTTCAGAAGGTTTCAAAGAAGGACGTATTCCTCTATCAACTTTCAGAGCCGATATTGATTACGCACTTGCTGAAGCTCATACTACTTATGGTAGAATGGGGATCAAAGTGTGGATCATGAAAGGTGAAGTTTACGGAAAGAGAGATCTTTCTCCACTTGTAGGAATGGACAAAAAACAACAAGGCCAAGGTGGTGGTAAAGGTGGCGATGCTCCAAGAGGAGATAGAAAACCTTTCAACAAAGACCGCAAACCTGGAGCTGGAGGAGACCGTAAAAGAAAGTAAATTTTTTAAAAAAGTAAAGAAAAATGTTACAGCCTAAAAGAACAAAATACCGTAAGGTACAGAAGGGTAAAATGAAAGGAAACTCTCAAAGAGGGCATGAACTTTCTAATGGAATGTTTGGAATTAAATCGGTTCATGAAGATGGAATGTTTTTAACATCACGTCAAATCGAAGCTGCGCGTATCGCTGCAACTCGTTACATGAAAAGAGAAGGTCAATTATGGATCAAAATTTTTCCAGACAAACCAATCACCAAGAAACCGCTTGAAGTACGTATGGGTAAAGGAAAAGGAGCCGTTGAATATTGGGCTGCTGTTGTTAGACCCGGAAGAATTATGTTTGAAGTAGGAGGAGTACCTTTGTCAGTTGCAAAAGAGGCATTACGTCTTGCAGCTCAAAAGCTTCCAGTAAAAACTAAATTCGTCGTAGCTAGAGATTTCGAAGCATAATTTAAATTTATTATGAAACAATCAGAAATAAAAGATCTTTCTGCAGCGGAGTTGCAAGAAAAACTTAGTCAAACTAAGAAAACATATGCCGACCTAAAAATGGCTCATGCGATTTCTCCAATTGAAAATCCACTTCAAATTAGAAGTGTGAGAAGAACAGTTGCGAGATTAGCTACTGAGTTAACTAAAAGAGAGCTATAATAATTGTATTCTGCAAAATGGAAGATAAAAGAAATTTAAGAAAAGAAAGAATAGGTGTAGTTACATCGAACAAAATGGACAAGTCTATTGTTGTTGCGCAAGTAACTAGAGTAAAACACCCATTATACGGTAAGTTCGTGTTGAAAACTAAAAAGTATCACGCACACGACGAAAAAAATGACTGCAACATTGGAGATACTGTGAAGATCAGCGAAACTCGCCCTTTAAGTAAAACAAAATGTTGGAGATTAGTTGAAATCTTAGAAAGAGCTAAATAATTATGGTACAACAAGAATCAAGACTAAAAGTAGCAGATAACACAGGAGCTAAAGAAGTTTTAACTATCCGTGTTTTAGGAGGTACCAAAAGA
>Ga0208124_100130_pt1 | contig 41652 bp, 38 predicted proteins | sample LakWasM104_HOW12_2_FD_183922 | JGI IMG/M metagenome (GOLD analysis project Ga0208124, IMG submission 183922) | Freshwater sediment methanotrophic microbial communities from Lake Washington under simulated oxygen tension - Sediment Metagenome... | ecosystem: Environmental > Aquatic > Freshwater >...
GGGCTCGGGCATCACGGCCACGGTGCAGGCGCTGGTGTGGATGCGGCCCTGCGTCTCGGTGGCGGGCACGCGCTGCACGCGGTGGCCGCCGGATTCGAACTTGAGCGCGCCGTAGACGTGGTCGCCCTCCACGCGCAGCACGATTTCCTTGTAGCCGCCCAGCTCGCTTTCGTTGGCGCTCATGATCTCCACCTTCCAGCCCTCGGTGGCGGCATAGCGGGTGTACATGCGGGTCAGGTCGGCGGCGAACAGGGCGGATTCATCGCCGCCCGTGCCCGCGCGGATTTCGACGAAGGCATTGCGCGCGTCGTCAGGGTCCTTGGGCAGCAACAGGCGCTGAAGTTCGTCCTCCAGCTGTACCAGCTCAGCCTCGGCACCGGTGATTTCTTCTTGCGCCATTTCGGCCATGTCGGGGTCGGCCAGCATCTCGCGCGCACCGGCCAAGTCGGCCTCGCGCTGCTGGTAGCGGGCGTAGCGGCCGGCGATCTGCGTGACCTCGGCATGTTCGACGGAAATGCGCCGGTACTGCGCCATGTCGCTCATGATGTCTTCGCGCGAGAGCAGGAAGTCGAGCTCGCCCAGGCGTTGTGCGTAGCGCTCCAGCTGGCTTCGGAGAAAGGGTTTCATGGAATTCTGGGAAAAGGATTTGCTACAGATTTGGTAGCTGGTAGCGCTTGTATATCAAGCGCTTGAGGCCGATTTGACTCAAATCGGAACGGCTGCGGAGCGGGCGAGCGCCGCTACAGGCCGTTGTTGTGGGGGGTCTTGCTTTGCGAGCGCAGGAACAGGCGTGAGACGGTCTGGGCCGTCTGGGCGCGCATCTCGGCATCGCCCGCACGCAGCTCGGCCAGGGTGCCGTGCAGCATCTTTTGCGTGAGGCCGCGCGAGAGGGCTTCGAGCACGGCGTCCACATCCTCGCCCTTGGCCAGCAGCTTCTTGGCACGGGCGATTTCCAGCGCGCGCCATTCGTCCGTCTGGGCGTTGAGCTGCTGGATCAGCGGCACCACGCCGCCCTCGGCCGCCGCGGGGCTACGCAACTCCATCCAGTGCATGAAGCTTTGCACACCGGCGTCGATGATGGCTTCGGCCTGCGCCACGGCGGCCTGGCGGTTGGCCTGCGCGGTCTGGACCACGGTGGCCAGGTCGTCCACGGTGTACAGGTAGACGTCGCCCAGGGCTTTCACCTCGGGCTCGATGTCGCGCGGCACAGCCAGGTCCACCATGAAGATGGGGCGGTGGCGGCGCTTCTTGAGCGCGCGCTCCACCGCGCCCAGGCCGATGATGGGCAGGCTGCTGGCGGTGCAACTGATGACGGCGTCGAACTCGTGCAGGCGCTCGGGCAGGTCGGCCAGGCGCATCACCTCACCACCGAAACGGGTGGCGAGCTTTTCGCCGCGCTCCAGCGTGCGGTTGGCAATGGCGATGGCCTTGGGGTTCTTGGCGGCGAAGTGCGTGGCGCACAGCTCGATCATTTCACCCGCGCCGACGAAGAGCACGCGGATCTTGGAGAGGTCTTCAAACAGCTGGCTGGCCAGGCGCACGGCGGCGGCGGCCATGCTGATGCTGTGGGCGCCAATCTCGGTGCTGGTGCGCACCTCTTTGGCCACCGCAAAGCTGCGCTGGAACAGCTGGTTGAGCGTGGTGCCTAAAGCGCCGGCTGTTTCGGCGGCGCGCACAGCGTCTTTCATCTGGCCCAGGATCTGGGCCTCGCCCAGCACCATCGAATCGAGGCCGCTGGCCACGCGGAAGGCATGGCGGGCGACGAGGCTGTCTTCGAGGGTGTAGGAGTGCGAGCGCAGCAGCGCGGGGCTCACGCCACCGCTTTGGGCCAACCAGCCCAGCGTGTGGTCCATGGCCGATGCCTCGGCAGCGCAGTAAATCTCGGTGCGGTTGCAGGTGGAAATGATGGCGGTTTCCACGCCGGGGTGCCGGGTGTTGCTGCCCAGCGACTGGCGCAAACCCTGCAACGTGGGCGCAATCTGATCGAGCGCAAACGCAAACCGGCCGCGCAGATCGAGCGGCGCGGTGGTGTGGTTGATGCCGAGGGCCCAGACTGCCATAAGCCGCAATTATAAAATTGTTGGCCCGAACAGGCGGCCTTGCTTGTTCAAGCCTTGATTTGGGTCAATTCCATGGGTCCGCTGGACATCGCCAACCACCTTCTCAACTTTGTTGCACCCGCTGCCGCCATGGCGCTGGTGTTGTTGCTTTCGGGCCGCATGGTGGGCTCGCGCAGTGCCTCTGCAATGTCTGTGTGGCTGCGGTGGGCGATTCTGTTTGCCGTGGGGGTGGCGGTGCTCGCGGCAGGGCTGGTGCTGTGGGGGCGTGACGGCAAGATGCTCACCTATGCCGCGCTGGTGGTGGCCTGCGCCACTTGCCAGTGGGTGCTGGTGCGGGGCTGGAAGGCTTGAAGCTTTCAGCAAGCCGTCACGTGTTTTGAGGGTTTGCGAGAGGTGATCTGGAGGGCTGTCGCGCCCTGGTGTCTGATAGCCTCGTTACACCTTCCAGGACGGTTGCCATGGCCCGCTCTGACGGAACTAGCGAACACCCCCGTACACCCACAACCAATGCTGGAGACAACCCCATGAAGCTGCTGCGTACCTGCATCACCCTGGCCGCAGGCCTGGCCTTTGCTGCCGCCGTGCATGCGCAGGCGTTTCCGTCCAAGCCCATCCGTATCGTGGTGGGCTTCCCCGCCGGCGGGCCGCTGGACCAGCATGCGCGCCTGCTGTCCGACAAGCTGCAGACCGTGCTGGGCCAGCCGGTGGTGATGGACTACAAAGCCGGAGCCGGTGGCACCGTGGGCGCGCAGGAGGTGATGAAAGCGCCCCCTGACGGCCACACCATCATGCTGGCCAACACCGGGGTGATGGTCATCAACCCCGCGCTGTACAGCCGCCTGCCCTATGCCACCCTCAAGGACTTTGTGCCCGTGGCGCGCACGGCCATGCAGCCGCTGGCCTTGCTGGTCAACACCAGCGTGCCCGCCAAGAATCTGCAGGAGTTCATGGCCTATGCCAAGTCGCGGCCTGGTCAGGTCAACTTTGGCTCGGCGGGCAATGGCGGCATCAGCCACCTGGTGCCCGAGATGTTCAAGACCGCCACGGGCCTGTTCATGGTGCACATCCCCTACCGGGGCAGCGCGCCGGCATTCACCGACCTCATGGGCGGGCAGGTGCAGTTCATGGCCGAGAGCATTCCGCAGGCTGCGTCGTACCACAAGCAGGGCAAGGTGCGCGCCCTGGCCGTGACCAGCAAGGAGCGCAACCCCGCGCTGCCCGAGGTGCCCACGGTGATCGAGAGCGGTATCAAGGGCTTTGAGGTGGTGGGCTTCTACGGTTTTCTGGCGCCTGCAGGCACGCCCAAGGACGTGGTCAACAAGCTCAGTGACGCCTTTGGCCAGGTGCTGCAGATGCCCGACGTGCGCAACCGCATGGTGAGCCAGGGCGCAGACCCGGCGTTTCTGGGCGCGGACGACTTTGCCAAGTTCCTGGCCGCCGAGATGCCACGCTGGGCGGATGCTGTCAAGAAGTCCGGCGCGAAGATGGATTGACCCCCTGAGGCGCTAAGCGCGACACCACCGGTGGCCCGGTGAGGCCGGCCCACGGTGGCCGCTGGATTGGGATGGGGGGTGTTTTGGTGAAGTGGTGCCCTATGGCTTGGCAGGCGAGAAAAAATCCACTCGGTCGGTGATGATGCCGTCCGTGCCCAGCGCGATGAGGCGCTGCGCTGCCCAGTCGTCATTCACCGTGTAGCTCAGCGTACGCATGCCCAGGCCGTGCACTTGGTCCACCAGGGCCTGGTCCCACAGCGCGTGGTTGCACACGATGGCCACGCAGCCCAGCGCCTGGGCTTTGTCCAAACACCCGTCCCACAGCGCGTCGATCAGCAGCGCGCGGGGTATGTGGGGGGCGGTGGCCATGGCACCGGCCAGTGCCTCGGGCTTGAACGACGAGAACAAGGGCGGCACAGCCTGGCCTTGCCACAGCCGCGCAGCGTATTCACCCACCACGCGGCCAGTCACTTCTTCTTGGCCTGGTGTGGGCTTGATCTCGATGTTCAGGAAAAACCCGTTGGCAATGCAGTAGCGCGCCAGGTTCTCCAGTGTGGGAAGGGGCTCGCCCGCGTAGCTGCGGGAATGCCAGCCACCTGCATCCAGCTGGGCAAGCTGGGTCCAGGGCCGGTCGCCGCCGGTGCCGTGGCCGTTGGTCGTGCGCTCCAGCGTGGCGTCGTGCATCAGAAAGGGCACGCCGTCGCTGCTCAGCTTGGCGTCGCACTCGAACATGCGGTAGCCGTATTGGGCACCCAGCCGGAAGGCGGCCAAGGTGTTCTCAGGGGCCAGCTTGCCCGCGCCGCGGTGGGCGATCCAGCGGGGGTAGGGCCAGGGGGCGAGGGTAGACGAGGGTGCGCTCATGCGGGTTCACCAAATTTCAGCAGATTGCCATGGGGGTCGATGACATACATCTCCTTCATGCCCCAGGGCTGGACAGTGGGAGGTGCCAGTTGCAGGCCGCGTGCCGTGAAATCCGCATGCAGCAACCCAGTGTCTGCACGTACGTAGCACGAAGTGTTTTCTGCTATATGGCGCTCGGTGCAGGGCCAAAAGTGCAGCTCGCAGCCATCGCGCTGCAGGATCAGGTAGTTATCCATCTCTAGCAGTGCGGTGAACCCCAGCCGCTCGACGTAGAACTGCCGGGTCTCTGCCAGGTGCAGCGAGGCCAGCACCGGCACGGTGGCCAGAACCCCGTGCCCGGTGCCGGCGGCTTCAGGCGGCTGCACGGGCTCAGTCGGGGATGCGTTTACCGGTGGTGGCATCGAAAGCGTGCAGGCGGTCGGGACGGGGCACGACGTGGATCACCGCATCCGGCTGCGGCGCGTGGGTGCCTTCTTCTACCCGCACGATGATCTGTTCGCCGTTGATGCGGCCGTAGATCAGGCGCTCGGCACCCAGCAACTCCACAGTTTCGACGGTAACGGCCCAACCCTCGCTGCGCACATCCAGATGCTCCGGGCGGATGCCCAGAATGGTGCCCGGTTTGGCGCCTGGTGCGTTTTTGAGCAGGTTCATCGGCGGCGAGCCGATGAAACTGGCCACGAAGGTGGAGGCGGGCGTGTGGTAGACCTCTTCGGGCGTGCCGAACTGCTCCATGTTGCCCGCGTTCATCACGATCATGCGCTGGGCCAGCGTCATGGCCTCGACCTGGTCGTGTGTCACGAACAGGCTGGTGATGCCCAGTTCGCGGTGCAGCTTCTGGATTTCGAGGCGGGTCTGGGCGCGCAGCTTGGCGTCCAGGTTGGACAGCGGCTCGTCAAACAGGAACACCTGGGGCTGGCGCACGATGGCGCGGCCCATGGCCACGCGCTGGCGCTGGCCGCCCGACAGCTCGCGCGGCTTGCGCTCCAGCAGGTGGCCCAGTTCGAGGATCTTGGCGGCCTTGTCGACGCGCGCCTTGATCTCTTCCTTGGGTACCTTGGCGATCTTCAGGCCATAGGCCATGTTCTCGAAGTTCGTCATGTGGGGGTACAGCGCGTAGTTTTGGAACACCATCGCGATGTCGCGCTGGGCGGGTTCCAGGTCGTTGACCACACGGTCGCCAATGCGCAGTTCGCCGCCGGAGATTTCTTCCAGGCCCGCCACCATGCGCAGCAGGGTGGACTTGCCGCAGCCCGAGGGGCCGACGATGACGACGAACTCGCCGTCCTTGACCTCGGCGTTCACGCCGTGGATGACCTGGTTGGCCTTGGGGCCCACGCCGTAGCGCTTGACGATGTTGCGGAGAGAGAGGGATGCCATATGTGCAATGAATTTGATAGCTACAGGGGCTTATTGAACAAGCGCTTGCAGGAGTTTTGTCTTATTTTTCGGTGTCCACCAGGCCCTTGACGAACCAGCGTTGCATGACCACCACCACAAAGGCAGGCGGCAGCATGGCCAGGAGGGCCGTGGCCATCACGATGTTCCATTCGTTGCCTGCGTCGCCACCGGCCAGCATGCGCTTGATGCCGATGACCACCGGGTACATGTCTTCGGATGTGGTCACCAAGAGCGGCCACAGGTACTGGTTCCAGCCGTAGATGAACTGGATCACGAACAGTGCGGCAACCGAAGTGCGCGACAGCGGCACCAGGATGTCCTTGAAAAAGCGCATCGGACCGGCGCCGTCCACACGTGCGGCCTCCACCAGCTCATCGGGCACCGTCAGGAAGAACTGGCGGAACAGGAAGGTGGCGGTGGCCGAGGCGATCAGCGGCACCGTGAGGCCCGCGTAGGTGTTGAGCATGCCCAGGTTGGATACGACCTGGTAGGTAGGCCCGATGCGCACTTCCACGGGCAGCATCAGCGTGATGAAGATCAGCCAGAAGCAGATGCCCTTGAAGGGGAAGCGGAAGTACACGATGGCAAACGCCGACAGCAGCGAGATGGCGATCTTGCCCACCGTGATGACCATGGCGGTGACAAAACTCACCCACATCATGCGGGCCACAGGCGCGGTGGAGCCCGCACCCGCGCCGCCGCCAAACAGCGCGTCGTGGTAGGTCTGCCAGAAGTTGCTGCCGGGCACCATGGGCATGGGCACCTGAACGATGTCCTGTGCGGTATGGGTGGAGGCCACGAAGGCCAGGTACAGCGGGAAGCCGACGATGATCACGCCCAGCACCATGATGAGGTGCGAGAACGCTGTGAGATAGGGGCTGCGTTCGACCATTTTTAGTATTGAACCTTTTTCTCAACGTAGCGGAACTGAATGACGGTGAGCACCACCACGATGGCCATCAGCACCACCGATTGCGCGGCCGAGCCGCCCATGTCCATGGCCTTGAAACCATCGTGGTAGACCTTGTAGACCAGGATGGAGGTATCGCGCCCGGGACCGCCCTGGGTGGTCGAGTCCACGATGGCAAAGGTGTCGAAGAACGCGTACACGACGTTGATCACCAGCAGGAAGAACGTGGTGGGCGACAGCAGCGGGAACTGAATGCTCCAGAACCGGCGCCAGGGGCCCGCACCGTCGATGGCGGCGGCTTCGATCAGCGATTTGGGGATGGACTGCAAACCTGCGAGGAAAAACAGGAAGTTGTAGGAGATCTGCTTCCACACCGCTGCAATCACGATCAGCGTCATCGCGTGGTCGGAGTTGAGCATGTGGTTCCAGTCAAAGCCCGACTGGCGCAGCATGTAGGCCACCACACCCAACGAGGGCGAGAACATGAACATCCACAGCACACCTGCCACCGCAGGGGCGACGGCGTAGGGCAGCAGCAGGGCGGTCTTGTAGACGATGGCGCCCTTGATGATGCGGTCGGCGAAGATCGCGAGGATCAGCGACAGGCCGATGCCCACCACCGCCACCAGGATCGAGAAGAAGGCCGTGGTCTTGAACGAGGCGAGATAGCCCGGGTCTTCAAACAGGGCCTTGAAGTTGTCCAGCCCCACCCATTCGGTGGACATGCCAAAGCTGTCCTGCATCTGGAACGACTGCACCAGGGCCTGGCCTGCGGGCCAGAAGAAGAACACGCTGATGATGACCAGCTGGGGAGCCAGAAGCACCCAGGGTAGCCACGCAGAGCGGAAAAGTACGCGTTTTTCCATGACGAAACTCTCAAAAAGAAAACCCCGCCGCCCCGTGAACCAAGTGGGTTGACGGGGCGGCGGGCTTTCGATGCCGCCCGGCCGGGTGGCCAGGTGGCATCGACAGATGGTGGACCGTGCTTACTTGTTGGCGCGTGCGAAGCGGGCCAGCTGCTCGTTGCCACGGGTCACGGCGGTGTCCAGGGCTTCCTTGGGCGACTTCTTGCCCGACCAGATTTGTTCGGTTTCCTCGTCGATGATCGAGCGGATCTGCACGAAGTTGCCCAAGCGGATGCCGCGCGACTTGTCGGTGGCCTTGCGGATCATCTGCGTCACGGCCACATCGGTGCCGGGGTTCTTGTCATAGAAACCGGAGGCCTCTGTGAGCTTGTACGCGCCCATGGTCACAGGCAGGTAGCCCGTGCGCTGGTGGCTGGCGGCCTGCACCTTGGTGTCGTTCAGGAAGTTCAGGAAGCTGGCCACGCCCTTGTATTCCTCGGGCTTCTTGCCGGCCATCACCCACAGGCTGGCACCACCGATGGCGGTGTTCTGGGGAGCGCCCTTCACGTCAGGGTAGTAGGGCAGGGTGGAGATGCCGTAGGCAAACTTGGCTTCCTTGGCCACGCGGGCGTACAGGCCCGACGAGCCGGTGATCATGGCGCATTCACCGGAGGGGAAGGATGCATCGGCGGTGTTGTTGCGGCCCTTGTAGACGAAGCTGCCTTCCTTGGAGGCCTTGGCCAGGTTCTCGAAGTGGCGCACGTGCAGGGGGGTATTGATCTGCAGCTGGGCGTCGTTGCCATCAAAGCCGTTGTTCTTCGATGCGAACAGAGTGTTGTGCCACAGCGAGAAGCTCTCCAGCTGCGTCCAGCTCACCCAGCTGGTGGTGAACGGGCAGCTGTGGCCGCTGGCCTTCAGCTTGGAGGCAGCAGCAAACACTTCGGGCCAGGTCTTGGGCGGCTTGTCGGCGTCCAGGCCGGCCTTCTTGAAGGCGTCCTTGTTGTAATAGAAGATGGTGGTGGAGCTGTTGAGCGGGTAGCTCAGCATCTGGCCATTGGGGGCGGTGTAGTAGCCGGCCACTGCGGACACGTATTCGGTGGGCTCAAACTTGAAGCCTGCGTCGTTCAGCACCTTGGCCGCAGGCACGATGGCGCCCTTGCTGGCCATCATGGTGGCGGTGCCCACTTCGAACACCTGCAGGATGTGGGGAGCATTGCCGGCGCGGAACGCGGCGATGGCACCGGTCATCGATTCGTCATACTGGCCCTTGTACGTGGGAACCACCTTGTACTGGGTCTGGCTGGCGTTGTATTGCTTGGCCAGGTCATTGACCCAGTCGCCCAGCGCTGCACTCATCGAGTGCCACCATTGGATCTCAATGGGAGCCTGCGCTTGTGCAGGCACGCAGACCGACATGGCAACAGCAGCACAGACCGCCAGAAGCTTCGTTTTCATGAATATTTCCTCCGAGGATGACGAAAAGCACAAGGGCCGGATGCTATGCAGCCTTTGTGACATTGATATGTCGTTGTCGCATGACCTCGCGCCATGCATCAACCGGGGAAACCCCTTGGGTTACCCGTGAGGGGTGCGATTGTGACCTTTTTGTGACAAGGTGTGGCGCATTTGCCGAGGCTTGCAAGGTTTTGTGCAATGCACCATGCTGGTGACTGTTCACCTGCGTGGACACCCTCGGTTCGTTCGCGCCGCCGCGCGCCGGACGTTTCCTTCTTTCACCCCTTCTCCTTCATCGCCATGGCCACCAATTCGCTCGACAAGAACAAGATCAAGTTTCTGCTGCTCGAAGGCATCCACTCCTCCGCAGTGGATGTGATCCGGGCGGCGGGCTATACGCAGATCGAGACGGTGTCCGGTGCGCTGCCGGACGAGGAACTCAAGCGCAAGATCGCCGACGTGCACTTTGTAGGCATCCGCTCGCGCACGCAGCTGACCGAAGAGGTGTTTGCCCAGGCCCACAAGCTGGTGGCCGTGGGCTGCTTTTGTATTGGCACCAACCAGGTGGATTTGAACGCCGCGCGCGAGCGGGGCATTGCGGTGTTCAACGCGCCGTACTCCAACACCCGCTCTGTGGCCGAGCTGGTGCTGGCCGAAGCCATCCTGCTGCTGCGCGGGGTGCCCGAGAAGAACGCCGTGGCGCACCGGGGCGGCTGGCTCAAGAGCGCCGACAACGCCTACGAGATCCGTGGCAAGACCCTGGGCATCGTGGGCTACGGCTCCATCGGCACGCAGCTGTCGGTGCTGGCCGAGGCGCTGGGCATGCACGTGGCCTTCTTTGATGTGGTCAACAAGCTGCCCCTGGGCAATGCGCGGCAGGTGCAACACCTGCACGACCTGCTGGGCCAGAGCGACATCGTGAGCCTGCACGTGCCCGAGCTGCCGTCCACCGAGGGCATGATCGGCGCCGCCGAGATCGCTGCCATGAAACCCGGCGGCATCCTCATCAACGCCGCGCGCGGCACGGTGGTGGATATTGAGGCGCTGGCTGCGGCCCTCCAGGCCAAGAAGCTTCTGGGCGCCGCCATCGACGTGTTCCCGGTCGAGCCGCGCACCAACAAGGACGAGTTCCAGTCGCCCCTGCGCGGGCTGGACAACGTGATCCTGACCCCGCACATTGGCGGCTCCACCTTGGAGGCGCAGGCCAACATTGGCCTGGAGGTGGCCGAGAAGCTGGTCAAGTACAGCGACAACGGCACCAGCACCTCGTCGGTCAACTTCCCCGAGGTGGCGCTGCCGGCCCACCCCGGCAAGCACCGTCTGCTGCACATCCACCGCAACGTGCCAGGGGTGCTGTCCGAGATCAACCGCATCTTCTCGGACAACGCCATCAATGTGTCGGCCCAGTACCTGCAGACCAACGAGAAGATCGGCTATGTGGTGATCGACATCGATGCTGCCTCGTCCGACCTGGCGCTGGACAAGCTGGCCCGGGTGAGTGGCACCCTGCGCAGCCGCGTGCTGTTCTGAGGCTCTGGCAGGGCTGCTTCGGCTCAGCCTGGCAGCCCTGGCCCGGCAAGCCGTAGGCCGGTGGCTTAAAATCGCGCCCCCACCCCAGGTAGACCCCCATGAATGTACCGATCGCGCTGGCGGCCTTGCAGACGCAGGCCGCCGAGCCTGCCCGACTGCGAGAAATTCCCTATAACTACACCTCGTTCTCCGACCGGGAGATCGTGATCCGGCTGCTGGGCTCCGCCTCCTGGGAGGTGCTGGACCAATTGCGCAAAGAGCGCCGCACGGGCCGCTCGGCCCGCATGCTGTATGAGGTGCTGGGCGATATCTGGGTGGTGCAGCGCAACCCCTACCTGCAGGACGACCTGCTGGACAACCCCGGCCGCCGCAAGCTGCTGGTTGATGCGCTGAACCACCGGCTGGCCGAGATCGAAAAGCGCCGCACCCCCGCCGACGACGCCGACCGCGACCGCCTCGTGGGCGAGCTCGTCGTCGCCGCGCGCCGTGCGGTGGCCGAGTTCAACGCCACTTTCGAGCAGGCCGCGCAGCTGCGCCGCCAGATCCAGAAAACCCTGGGCCGCCTCACGGCCAAGGACAACATCAAGTTCGACGGCCTCTCGCGCGTGTCCCACGTGACCGACGCGACCGACTGGCGCGTCGAGTACCCCTTTGTGGTGCTCACGCCCGACACCGAGGCAGAGATGGCAGGCCTGGTCAAGGGCTGTATCGAACTGGGCCTGACCATCATTCCGCGTGGGGGCGGCACCGGCTACACCGGCGGCGCGATCCCGCTGACCTGGAAGAGCGTGGTCATCAACACCGAAAAGCTCGAAGCCATGACCGAGGTGGAGATGCGCCGCCTGCCGGGCCTGGACCGCGAGGTGGGCACGGTGTGGACCGAGGCCGGCGTGGTCACCCAGCGTGTGGCCGATGCGGCCGAGCGTGCGGGCTTTGTGTTTGCGGTGGACCCGACGAGCGCCGAGGCATCGTGCATTGGCGGCAATATCGCCATGAACGCGGGCGGCAAGAAGGCCGTGCTCTGGGGCACTGCGCTGGACAACCTGGCCAGCTGGCGCATGGTCACGCCCGACGCCCAGTGGCTGGAGGTGACGCGCCTGGACCACAACATGGGCAAGATCCATGACGTGGAAGTGGCCACTTTCGAGCTGCAGTATTTCGAGGCCGATGGCAAGACGCCCGTGCGCACCGAGCGCCTGAGCATTCCGGGCAAGACTTTCCGCAAGGAAGGCCTGGGCAAGGACGTGACGGACAAGTTCCTCGCCGGACTGCCCGGCATCCAGAAGGAAGGCTGCGACGGCCTCATCACCAGCGCGCGCTGGGTGGTGCACCGCATGCCCGAGCATACGCGCACCGTGTGCCTGGAGTTCTTCGGCAACGCCAAGGACGCCGTGCCCAGCATCGTCGAGATCAAGGACTTCATGTTTGCCGAGCAAAAGCGCAGTGGCGTGCTGCTGGCGGGCCTGGAGCACCTGGACGACCGTTACCTGAAGGCCGTGGGCTACGCCACCAAGAGCAAGAAAGGCAACGGCGGCCTGCCCAAGATGGTGCTGATTGGCGACATTGCCGGCGACAACGCCGATGACGTGGCCCGCGTGACCAGCGAAGTGGTGCGCCTGGCCAACACCCGCAGCGGCGAAGGCTTTGTGGCCATCACGGCCGATGCGCGCAAGAAGTTCTGGGCCGACCGCAAGAAGACGGCGGCTATCAGCCGCCACACCAACGCCTTCAAGATCAACGAAGACGTGGTGATCCCGCTGCCGCGCATGGCCGAGTACACCGACGGCATCGAGCGCATCAACATCGAACTCTCCCTGCGCAACAAGCTCAAGCTCTGCGACGCGCTGACCGAGTTCTTCGAGCGTGGCAACCTGCCCCTGGGCAAGCACGACGCCGACGACGAGGTGCCTTCTCCCGAGCTTTTGCAAGACCGCGTGGCCCAGGCCATCGCCCTGGTGGAAGAGGTGCGCGCCCTCTGGCAAGGCTGGCTGCACGATGTGGAAACCCTGTTCCCCCAGCTGCAGGACCACACGCTGCGCGCCAGCTGGAAGACCCAGCTGCGGGCGCCGCTGCAGGCCATCTTCACCGGTGCGGCGTTCAAGCCCATCCTGGACGAGGCCGTGGCCATCCACAAGCGCGTGCTCAAGGGCCGCGTGTGGGTGGCGCTGCACATGCACGCTGGCGACGGCAATGTGCACACCAACATCCCCGTCAACAGCGACGACTACGAGATGCTGCAGACGGCGCACGAGGCCGTGGCGCGCATCATGGTGCTGGCGCGCAGCCTCAATGGTGTGATCTCGGGCGAACACGGCATTGGCATCACCAAGCTGGAGTTTTTGACCGACGACGAGCTGCGTCCCTTTGCCGAGTACAAGCGCAAGGTGGACCCGGAAGGCCGTTTCAACAAGGGCAAGTTGCTCCGAAATCAGGAGCAATCCGGGCATGTTCCACTAGCGCTTGGCGCCGATTTGGCCTCAAAACCTGCGCTGCATGCCGATCTGACCAACGCCTACACGCCCAGCTTCGGGCTGATGGGCCACGAGTCGCTGATCATGCAGCAGAGCGACATCGGCGCCATTGCCGATTCGGTCAAGGACTGCCTGCGCTGCGGCAAGTGCAAGCCCGTGTGCTCCACGCACGTGCCACGCGCCAATCTGCTGTACAGCCCGCGCAATAAGATCTTGGCGACCTCGCTGCTGGTCGAGGCGTTTTTGTACGAAGAGCAGACCCGCCGGGGCGTGAGCATCAAGCACTGGCAGGAGTTTGAAGACGTGGCCGACCACTGCACGGTGTGCCACAAGTGCGAGAGCCCTTGCCCGGTGAAGATCGACTTCGGCGACGTCACCATGAACATGCGCAACCTGCTGCGCAAGATGGGCAAGAAGACCTTCCGCCCCGGCAACGCGCTGGCGATGACCATGCTCAACGCCACCAACCCGGACACCATCAAGCTGATGCGCTCGGCCATGGTGGACGTGGGCTTCAAGGCCCAGCGCATGGCCGTGGACCTGCTGCGCAAGGTGGGCCGCAAGCAGACGGCCAAGCCGCCGGCCACGGTGGGCACGGCTCCGATCAAGGAGCAGGTGATCCACTTCATCAACAAGAAGCTGCCCGGCGGCCTGCCCAAGAAGACGGCGCGTGCGCTGCTCGACATCGAAGACAAGGACTACGTGCCGATCATCCGCAACCCGCAGGCCACCACGGCCGAGACCGAGGCGGTGTTCTACTTCCCGGGCTGTGGCTCGGAGCGCTTGTTCTCGCAGGTGGGCTTGGCAACCCAGGCCATGCTGTGGCACGCGGGTGTGCAGACGGTGCTGCCGCCGGGCTACCTGTGCTGCGGCTACCCCCAGCGCGGCTCGGGCCAGTTCGACAAGGCCGAGAAGATGATCACGGACAACCGTGTGCTCTTCCACCGCGTGGCCAACACGCTCAACTACCTCGACATCAAGACCGTGGTGGTGAGTTGCGGCACCTGCTACGACCAGCTGCAGGGCTACGAGTTTGACAAGATCTTCCCGGGCAGCCGCATCATCGACATCCACGAGTACCTGCTGGAAAAGGGCATCCAGCTGCAGGGCAAGGGTGCCTACCTGTACCACGAGCCTTGCCACAACCCCATGAAGCTGCAGGACTCGATGAAGACCGTGAAGGCGCTGGTGGGCGAGCAGGTCTTGAAGAGCGAGCGTTGCTGCGGCGAGTCGGGCACGCTGGGTGTGACCCGGCCCGACGTGTCCACGCAGGTGCGCTTCCGCAAGGAAGAAGAGATCAAGAAGGGCGAAGCCCAGCTGCGTGCCAGCGGTGCTGTCGGCGCGCAGGACAACGTGAAGATCCTCACCAGCTGCCCCAGCTGCCTGCAGGGCCTGAACCGCTACGAAGGCGACCTGAACAACGGCTTGCTCGAAGCCGACTACATCGTGGTCGAGATGGCGCGCGAGATCCTGGGCGAGAACTGGATGCCTGAGTACGTACACCGAGCCAACAACGGCGGCATTGAGCGGGTGCTGGTCTGATGACCTGCCCCTTGTGCGCTGAAGACGGCGGCGCATTGGTCTGGCGTGGCGAGCGCCTGCGTGTCATCCGTGCGCAGGAGGCGGGGTTCCCCGCCTTTTACCGCGTGGTCTGGAACGCGCATGTGGCCGAGTTCTCGGACCTGGCCGCCGCTGACCGTGCGCATTGCATGGAAGCCGTGACCCTGGTGGAGCAGGCGCTGCGCCAGCACCTGTCGCCGACCAAGGTCAACATCGCAGCGCTGGGCAACATGGTGCCGCACCTGCACTGGCACGTGATTGCGCGGTTTGACTGGGACAGCCACTTCCCGGCCCCGGTATGGGCCGCTGCGCAGCGGCCCAGCCCGGCCGAGCAAGAGGCCGCCCTGCGGGCCCTGTTGCCCGCGCTGGAAGCGCAGCTGCAGTCCCAGCTGGCGCAGTGGGCCGCCCGGTAACCTTGCTGGCAGCGTGTGCCGGGGCGGGTGGGACAATGGCAGCCGTCGTTTCTGACAACAGTTTTCTCAAGGTGATTCCATGGCAGGTTTGAAAGCGGGCGCTCCCACGCCGCAGGCCCTGACGGTGCATGAACAGTCGCGCGTGCTGGAGGTGGGTTTTTCGGATGGCGCCACATTCCGCATTCCGTTCGAGCTGATGCGCGTGTACTCGCCCTCGGCCGAGGTGCAAGGCCACGGCCCGGGGCAGGAGGTGCTGCAGACGGGCAAGCGCAATGTGGCGCTCATCAACCTAGAGCCTGTGGGCAACTACGCGGTCAAGCCCACGTTCTCCGACGGCCACGACAGCGGCATCTTCACCTGGGACTATCTCTACGAGCTGGGCCAGAAGCAGGACGCACTGTGGGCCCAGTACACCGAGCGGCTGGCTGCGGCGGGGGCCGACCGTGATGCACCCATGGCGCCCAAGGGTGGTGCAGGGGGCCACGCCTGCGGCAGTCACTGACGCCCTCGGCAGGCCTGTTCAGGGGCCCGCCGCCAAAAGCCGCACAAGTCCCTGTGCGGCAAGGTGCTACTGAAAATATAGCTATCAGCGCAATATTTGCTTGCGCTAGCGGCTGTTTTTGTTTCAATAGTGTTCTCCAAATTGCGACAGATGCCCCAATTCAGTGCGGGGTTGTCGCTGTACCTCTGGCGTTCACGCGCCTAGCATGATTCTTATGAGCACCACGCATTTCGGTTTTCAGTCGGTGGACGAGCAGGAAAAGGCGCGCCGCGTGCGCGGTGTGTTTGATTCCGTGGCCTCCAAGTACGACGTGATGAACGACCTCATGTCGGCGGGCCTGCACCGTGCCTGGAAGGCCTACACCGTGATGGTGGCCAACCTGCGCGAAGGCAGCCAGGTGCTGGACATTGCGGGGGGCACCGGTGACCTGGCAGTGGCGTTTTCCAAGAAGGTGGGGGCGTCGGGCCGTGTGGTGCACACCGACATCAACGAGGCAATGCTGCGTGTGGGCCGTGACCGTCTCATCAACGAGGGCGTGGTGCTGCCTACGCTGGTCTGCGACGCTGAAAAGCTGCCGTTTCCCGACGCGCATTTCGACGTGGTGAGCGTGGCTTTTGGCTTGCGCAACATGACCCACAAGGACCAGGCCATTGCCGAAATGTGCCGTGTGCTCAAGCCCGGCGGCAAGCTGCTGGTGCTGGAGTTTTCCAAAGTGGCGCAGCCGCTGACCAAGGTGTACGACTGGTACTCGTTCAAGGTGCTGCCCCAGCTGGGCAAGCTGGTAGCGGGCGACGACGCGAGCTACCGGTATCTGGCGGAGTCCATCCGCATGCACCCGGGGCAGGAAGAACTCAAAAGCCTCATGCAGAAAAATGGTTTTGGGCATGTGGACTATCACAACATGACGGGGGGCATTGTGGCCCTCCATGTTGGAATCAAGTGCTGAGCGGTTTGCTCGGTCGATAACGGAGACGGAGAAGTCATGATGAAACTGTGGTCTGTGGTGTTGGTCGCGATGCTGGCGTTTGCGCACGCCGATGCCGACGCCGCGCGGCGACTGGGTGGTGGCAAATCGGTGGGCAAGCAGTCCAGCAATGTGACGCAGCGCGAGTCGGCCACGCCGCCCGCCACGCCGGGCGCACCGGCACAAAGCGCGACCAACACGGCTGCGGCAGCCAAGCCTGCTACCGCCACGCCGGCAGCGGCTCCGGCCGCGCCGGCCAAGAAGCCCTGGGGTGCCATGTTGGGCGGCCTGGCGGCGGGTCTGGGTCTGGCCTGGCTGGCGCACTCGCTGGGCCTGGGCGCGGGCTTTGGCAACATCCTGATGATTGCGCTGCTGGCGCTGGCGGCGTTTGCCATCTTCAAGATGGTCATGCGGTCGCGCAACGGCGGTAGCAATGGCTCGGGCAATGCTGCAGGTGGTGCCCCGTTCGCCTTCCAGGGCGCAGGGGCTGCAACGCCCGCCGCTGCCCAGGTGCCGCCGCAGTACAGCCCCAACAACGTGGGCAACGACGCATCGGCCCGCCCCTGGGAGCGCAGCAGCATGGCATTTGATGCCTCGCGTGCCGGGCAGGGTGGCGTGGGTTCGGGTGTGGTGATCGGTTCGGGCCTGTCGGGTTCGCAGAACTGGGGTGTGCCCGCCGATTTCGACACCGAGGGTTTCCTGGCGGCCGCCAAGCGCAACTTCGTGACCTTGCAGGGCGCGTGGGACCGCTCGGACATCGCCACCCTGCGGTCCATGATGACGGACAACATGCTCGATGAGATCCGCACCCAGCTGACCGAGCGCGAAGCCCACCGGGGCACGCAGCCCAATCACACCGATGTGGTCATGATCGAAGCGCAGCTGCTGGGCATCGAAGACCTGGGCGACGGCTACATGGCCAGCGTCGAGTTCTCGGGCATGATCCGCGAAGAACCCTCGGCCGGGCCCAGCCCCTTCCGTGAGGTCTGGAACATGACCAAGCCCAAGGCAGGCAACACCGGCTGGCTGGTGGCAGGCGTGCAAGCCCTGCAGTAAACACCGCCCACGGGGCCCCTGCGTGCCAGGGGCATTCCAGTTCAGGGAATAATCGGGGACTATGGCAACACCACAGTCCCCTTTTCCTTTTCTGGACGGCCTCTTCGAGCGCCTGGCAGCCGGCCCGCAGCCCCCGCAATGGCTGGTCCACGAGGTGCAGCAGCGCCTGGTGCTGTTTCTCAACCATGTGCTGATGCAGGAGAAAGAAGCCACGGACCGGCTGGTGCGCCAAAAGGGCCGCATCGCCAGGGTGCAGTGGCGGGCCTACTCCCTGTCGCTGGTGATCACCCCTGCGGGCCTGTTCAACCTGGCGCCCGAATCCGCGGTGCCAGACCTGCGGCTGGAAGTGACCGATACCTCCCCCATCACCCTGGCCCAGGCTGCGTTGCGGGGCGATAAGCCCTCCATCCGCATTGAGGGCGATGTGCAACTGGCGGCCGAGATCAACTGGCTGGTGGACCATGTGCGCTGGGACGTGGAGGAAGACCTGGCCCGCGTGATTGGCGATGCCCCTGCGCATACGCTGGCACAGTTCGCCAGCCGGGCTGCGCAGGCGCTGCGCCAGTTTGTGGGTTCGCGCATGGCTGCCGCCAGCGCGGCGTCTTCTGCAGTGGTCGTGTCGACGGCACCGGTGGCGCCCGGCGCGCCGGCGGCGGCGCCGCTGTCACCTTCGGCTGGTTCGGACCGGGCCGACGCATGAAGCGCTTCTTGCGGGGGGCGGCCATCCTGTGGGTGGTGTTCCGGTTCGGCCTGGATGGCTTGCTGCTCGACAGCTTTCAAAAGCCCTGGCTGCGCATGATCTCGCGCATCGTGTCCATCGGGCGCAATCTGGATGCGCCGCGTGGGCAACGCCTGCGCGAGGCGCTGGAAAGCCTGGGGCCTATCTTCGTCAAGTTCGGCCAGGTGCTGTCCACCCGCCGCGACCTGCTTCCGCCCGACATCGCCGACGAACTGGCCCGCCTGCAGGACCGCGTGCCGCCATTCGACCCCGACATCGCCATCGCCACCATCGAGCGTGCCTTCCGTCGTCCGGTGGACGAGGTGTTCACCTCCTTCGACCGCACACCGGTGGCCAGCGCGTCCATCGCCCAGGTGCATTTCGCCACGCTGCGCGACCGCCAGGGCATTGAGCGCGAGGTAGCGGTCAAGGTACTGCGGCCTGGCATGCTGCCGGTGATCGAGAAGGACCTGAGCCTCATGCGCATGATGGCGGGATGGGTGGAGAGCCTGTCTGCCGATGGCAAGCGCCTGAAGCCCCGTGAGGTGGTGGCAGAGTTTGACAACTACCTGCACGACGAACTGGACCTGGTGCGCGAGGCTGCCAACGCTGCGCAGCTGCGCCGCAACATGACCGGGCTGGACCTGGTGCTGATCCCAGAGATCTTCTGGGACTTCTGCCACCCCGAGGTCATGGTGATGCAGCGCATGAACGGTGTGCCCATCAGCCAGATCGACCGCCTGCGGGAGGCCGGTGTGGACATCCCCAAGCTGGCGCGCGACGGCGTCACCATCTTCTTCACCCAGGTGTTTCGCGACGGTTTTTTTCACGCCGATATGCACCCGGGCAACATCCAGGTGAGTCTGGAGCCTGCCACGTTCGGCCGCTACATCTCGCTGGACTTCGGCATCGTGGGCACGCTGACCGAAGTGGACAAGGAATACCTGGCGCAGAACTTTGTGGCGTTCTTCCGGCGCGACTACAAGCGGGTGGCAGAGCTGCACATCGAAAGCGGCTGGGTGCCGCCCGAAACGCGGGTCAATGACCTCGAGTCGGCCATCCGCGCCGTGTGCGAGCCATATTTTGACCGCCCACTCAAGGAAATCTCGCTGGGCCTGGTGCTGATGCGGCTGTTCCAGACCTCGCGCCGCTTTCATGTCGAGATTCAGCCCCAGCTGGTGCTGCTGCAAAAGACCCTGCTCAACATTGAGGGCCTGGGCCGCGAGCTGGACCCGGACCTGGACCTGTGGAGCACGGCCAAGCCCTTCCTTGAAAAGTGGATGCTGGAGCAGATGGGCCCCCAGCGCCTGTGGCGCGAGCTGCGGGCCGAGGCGCCGCACTATGCCAAGCTGCTGCCCGAGCTGCCACGACTCATCTACGACGCGCTGCGCCAGCGCCCGGCAGACCACGAGCCTGCACTGCGTGAACTGCTGGAAGCGCAAAAACGCACCAACCGGCTGCTGCAAGGCATCATTTTTGCTGGGGTCGGGTTTGTGCTGGGCTTGCTGCTCATCCAACTGCTGATCAGAATCCGGCTTTTCTGACGATCTGCATGCCCGGTGCCCCGGTGTGGGGAGCGCCGGGGTGCAGGTCGGATTTCTTCACCCTGGACCGACCGAGACAAAAAGAGAGAGGAGCGCGCTGTGCTGCTGACCCTGGTTATCGTTTACCTGCTGATCACCATCGGCATCGGCTTGCTGGCAGCCCGACGTGTGAAGAACGCTGCGGACTTTGCCATTGCCGGGCGCCACCTGCCGCTGTACATGATCATCACCACCACGTTTGCCACCTGGTTTGGGTCGGAGACCGTGCTGGGCATTCCCGCCAAGTTCATCGAGGGCGGTCTGGGCAATGTGGTGGAAGACCCATTCGGCGCGGGCTTCTGCCTGATCCTGGTCGGCCTGTTCTTTGCCGGCAAGCTGTACCGCATGACGCTGCTCACCATCAGCGACTATTACCGCGAACGCTATGGCCGCACGGTGGAAATCGTCTGCTCGCTGATCATCATGTTGAGCTACCTGGGCTGGGTTTCTGCCCAGGTCACAGCGCTGGGCCTGGTGTTCAACCTGCTGTCTGGCGGTGCCATCAGCATTCCGGTGGGCATGACGATTGGTGTGGTCTCCATCCTGGCGTACACGCTGTTCGGCGGCATGTGGTCGGTGGCGGTCACCGACTTCATCCAGATGATCATCCTGGTGGTGGGCCTGGCCGTCATTGCCGTGTTTGCGGGCAACATGGCCGGGGGGGCAGACAAAGTGATCGAGTTCGCGTCCAGCCGTGAGCTGTTCCGGTTCCTGCCTGAGCCCAAGTTCCATGACGTGGTGTTCTTCATCGCCGCGGGCGTGACCATGATGTTCGGCTCCATCCCGCAGCAGGACGTCTTTCAGCGTGTGATGTCGGCCAACAACATCCAGGCAGCCACGCGCGGCCCCGTGATTGGTGGCATCTGCTACATCCTGTTCGCCTTTGTGCCCATGTTCCTGGTGGCCAGCGCGCTCATCATCATGCCCACGGAAACGGCTGCGCTGCTCAAGGACGACCCGCAAAAGGTGCTGCCCACGCTGGTGCTGGAGAAGATGCCATTTGTGATGCAGGTGCTGTTCTTTGGGGCCCTGCTGTCGGCGCTCAAGTCCACGGCCTCTGCCACGCTGCTGGCGCCCAGCGTCACTTTCACCGAAAACATCTGGCGCCAGTTCCGTCCGCACAGCTCGGACAAGCAGCATCTGCGCACCATGCGCATCACCACGCTCGTTTTCAGCGCCTGCGTGTTGGCCTATGCCATCTACATGCAGGGTACTTCCATCTATGAGCTGGTGTCGGGTGCCTATCAGGTGCCGCTGGTGGGAGCGTTTGTGCCACTGGTGTTCGGCCTGTACTGGAAGCGTGCCACTACGCAGGGCGCCATCTTTGCCATCGTGCTGGGCCTGGTGACCTGGCTGTTGTTCCTGTCTACTCCGGCGGGGGCAATCTTTCCTGCGCAGCTGGCGGGTTTGCTGGCCGCGCTGGCGGGCATGCTGATCGGCTCCCTCGGGCCACAGGCCATCCGCAACAGCCATGCCTCCCACCACAAGATGGTTGGGGTCGAGTAACGCGGGGGGTAAAGGGGCATGCCGCCTATAATTGAGGGTTTTGCACTTTCCCTCAACACACTGACATGCCTATTTACGCCTACAAATGCGGCTCCTGTGGCCATGCCAAGGATATGCTGCAAAAAATCTCCGACGCACCCCTGACGGTGTGCCCCGCCTGCGGCGCCGAAGCCTTCTCCAAGCAGGTCACTGCCGCAGGTTTTCAGCTCAAGGGCTCGGGCTGGTACGTGACCGATTTCCGTGGCGGAAACGGTGGCAACTCCGCCCCGGCCACCGAGGCCAAGTCGGAGTCCAAGACTGAATCAGCGGCACCTGCCAGTGGCGGTGATGCTCCTAAAAAGGAAGCGGCTAGCACAAGCACTGCCAGCGCTACCGGCACCGCGGGTACCAGTGGCACTTCTTCCTCTTCGAGCTGAGGACCTGCATGGCTGCCCTGCGCAAATGGCTGTTGACAGGCCTTCTGGTCATCGTGCCCGGTGTCATCACGGCCTGGGTGCTCAACTGGATTGTGAGCACGCTCGACCAGACCCTGCAGATCCTGCCCGGCGCGTGGCAGCCCGACAAGCTGCTCGGAGTGCATGTCCCGGGCTTTGGTGTGGTCCTCACGCTGGCCATCTTGCTCGTGGTGGGCGCCATTGCCAGCAACTTTGCGGGCCGCAAGCTTGTGCAGTGGGGCGACGCGCTGGTGCACCGCATTCCGGTGGTGCGCTCTATCTACTCCAGCGTCAAGCAGGTGTCGGACACGCTGTTCTCCGAGAGCGGCAATGCCTTTCGCAAGGCCGTGCTCGTGCAGTGGCCCCGCGAAGGGGTATGGACCGTGGCGTTCGTCACCGGCGCCCCCAATGGTGAAGTGGCTGCGTACCTGCGCGACGAGTTCGTCAGCGTGTACGTGCCCACCACCCCCAACCCCACGGGGGGGTATTTTGTGATGGTGCGCAAGAGCGACTGTGTCGAGCTCGAAATGAGTGTGGACAGCGCCCTCAAGTACATCGTCTCCATGGGTGTGGTGGCTCCAGCGGACCCTACGCTGCCCCCACCCAAGTAAGAAAAGCAATCTCTTTCAACGTCAACGCGCCCTGCGGCGCCGGAAGTTTTGTCATGGCCATGCGTTCCCACTATTGCGGTCTTGTGACCGAAGCCCTGTTGGGCCAAACCGTTACCCTGTCGGGCTGGGTGAACCGCCGCCGTGACCATGGTGGCGTGATCTTCATCGACCTGCGCGACCGCGAAGGCTACGTGCAGGTGGTGTGCGACCCCGACCGCGCCGAGATGTTCAAGGTCGCCGAAGGCGTGCGCAACGAGTTCTGCGTGCAGGTCAAGGGTGTGGTGCGCGCACGCCCCGCAGGCACCACCAACGACAAGCTCAAGACCGGCCAGATCGAAGTGCTGTGCCATGAGCTGAACGTGCTCAACCCCTCCGTCACGCCTCCGTTCCAGATTGACGAGGAAAACCTGTCGGAAACCACGCGCCTCACGCACCGCGTGCTGGACCTGCGCCGCCCGTACATGCAGAACAACCTGATGCTGCGCTACAAGGTGGCGATGGAGGTGCGCAAGTTCCTCGATGCGAATGGCTTCATTGACATCGAAACCCCCATGCTCACCAAGAGCACGCCCGAAGGCGCGCGCGACTACCTCGTGCCCAGCCGCGTGCACGACGGCCATTTCTTCGCATTGCCCCAGTCGCCCCAGCTGTTCAAGCAGCTGCTGATGGTGGCGGGCTTCGACCGCTACTACCAGATCACCAAGTGCTTCCGCGACGAAGACTTGCGTGCTGACCGCCAGCCTGAGTTCACCCAGATCGATATCGAGACATCGTTCATGGAAGAGCAGGACATCCGCGACATGTTCCAGGGCATGATCAAGACGGTGTTCCAGAACACGCTGGGCGTGGACCTGGGCGAGTTCCCCGTCATGACCTACCAGGACGCTGCGCGCCTGTATGGCTCCGACAAGCCCGACCTGCGCGTGAAGCTCGAATTCACCGAGCTGACCGACGTGATGAAGGACGTGGACTTCAAGGTGTTCTCGGGCGCCGCCAACATGAAGAATGGCCGCGTGGTCGGCCTGCGCGTGCCCGGTGGCTCGGTCGAAGGCGGCGGCATCAGCCGTGGCGAAATCGACGCCTACACCGAGTTTGTCAAGATCTACGGCGCCAAGGGCCTGGCCTACATCCGCGTCAACGAACTGGCCAAGGGCCGTGACGGTCTTCAGTCGCCCATCGTGAAGAACATCCACGACGCAGCCCTGCAAGCCGTGCTGGAGCGCACTGGCGCACAGGATGGCGACCTGATCTTCTTCGGTGCCGACAAGGAAAAGATCGTCAACGACGCGATTGGCGCGCTGCGTATCAAGATCGGCCACAGCGAGTTCGGCAAGAAGAACGGCCTGTTCGAGAACCGCTGGGCCCCGCTGTGGGTGGTCGACTTCCCGATGTTTGAGTACGACGAGGAAAACCAGCGCTGGAACTCGGTGCACCACCCCTTCACCAGCCCCAAGGATGGTCACGAAGACTGGATGGTCACTGCGCCCGAGAAGTGCATCTCCAAGGGCTACGACATGGTGCTCAACGGCTGGGAAATGGGTGGCGGCTCCGTCCGTATCCATCGCGCCGACGTGCAGCAGAAGGTGTTTGACGCCCTCAACATCACGCCTGAAGAAGCCCAACTCAAGTTCGGCTTCCTGCTGGATGCGCTGCAGTACGGCGCGCCTCCGCACGGCGGTCTGGCCTTTGGCCTGGACCGCATCGTGACGCTGATGACCGGTGCTGAGTCAATCCGCGACGTGATCGCCTTCCCCAAGACCCAGCGCGCCCAGTGTCTGCTCACGCAGGCGCCCAGCCCCGTGGACGAAAAGCAGCTGCGCGAGCTGCACATCCGCCTGCGCAACCCCGACGCGGTCAAGACTGCGGCCTGATTCCGGACGCATCACGTCCTTCGCGCATGCAGCCATGCATCGCACACCAAGCGGCTCGGGCCTTGCGCCCTGGCCGCTTTTTTCATGCGCGGCGCATCGGGCACTGGCCGCCGGGCGCGGACTGAAAGAGGTACTTCCATGCGTTTGTTGACACGCTCCCATTGGCTGCTTGCGGCCGCATGCATCGCACTGGCCGGATGCGGCGAGAAGAAGACCGAACTGGGACAGGGCGGTTCGGTGGTCACGGGCTCGGCCGGGCCCCAGGGCGCGCAGAACGCGGCACGTGAGCTGGTGCGTTGCGATGCGCCCGTGGCCACGCTGGCGCTGGCCGAGAACCCCAATGGCTACATCATGGGCTCGGGCTACCAGCTGCCCGCGTCGCCGGTGCCGCTGGTCAAGCTGCTGGCCCAGCAGAGCGGGTGTTTCCGCGTGGTGGACCGGGCAGCGGGCCTGAAGGGCACTGTGCAGGAGCAGGAATTGAAGGACGCCGGCATCCTGCGCAAGAACAACTCCACCGTGGCCAAGGGCAAGGGGTACGAGGCGCAGTACACGCTCACGCCCAGCCTCACGTTCAGCGAGCAGGATGCGGGCCGGGGCCTGGCCGGGGTGATCGCCATGATCCCGGTACTGCGCGACATCGCAGGCCTGGCCGGGCTGGTGGAGCAGGTCAAGTTCAAGGAAGCACAGACGGCCTTGCTGCTGTCCGACAACGAAACCACCGAACAGGTAGCTGCGGCCACAGGCTCAGCGCGCACCACCGACCTGGGGGTGGGCGGCCTGGTGTTCGGCAAGCTGGGCGGTGCGGCGGGCGCTGGCTGGAGCAATACCAATGAAGGCAAGGTCATTGCTGCGGCGTTTCTGGACGCGCACAACCAGCTGGTGGTGCAGGCGCGTGCGTTGCAGGCCAAGGAGCTGCCCCCGCCCGTGCCCACCACCACGGCAGCCCAGCGCTCCAAGGGGGGCTGAAGGCACAGCCATGGTAGCCGCCGCCGGGCCACCGCGGCCTTACAAGCTTCCAGAGTCGGTGCTGGTGGTGATCCACACCCCCGCGCTGGAGGTGCTGCTGATCCGCCGCACCGGGGGCGAGGGGCATTGGCAGTCGGTCACCGGTAGCAAGGATGCGCTGGATGAGCCTTTTGCCGAGGCCGCACGCCGTGAAGTGGCCGAAGAAACCGGGATAGACACCCAGGCACCGGGTTGCCTGTTGACCGACTGGGCGCTGGAGAACGTGTACGACATCTGGCCCCAATGGCTGCACCGTTATGCACCTGGCGTGGTGCGCAACCGTGAGCGCGTGTTTGGCCTGCGTGTGCCCGCAGCCACGCCCGTGGTGCTGAGCCCGCGTGAGCACGATGCCTATGAGTGGCTGCCCTGGCAGCAGGCCGCTGACCGGTGTTTTTCAGCGTCCAATGCCGAGGCGTGCCTGTTACTCCCCCGGTTTTTGCATCTCGGGTGAGTGGACTCCGAATGGCCCGGCGGCAACGGGGGCAAGGCCGGGCGGCGTCGCCTCAAGAGGCGTCTGGAGGCCGCAAGCGCAGGGCGGCAGCAGGATCGTCGGCATCGTCTGCGGGCGACGGGCCGAGGGCCGAGCTGTCGGGCGATGGCTGCGGAGTGCGCGTGGGCGTGTTGTCACTGCTGCCCCGCACCCTCAGTGCCACTCCGCCGGGGTGACGTTCACTGTCTTGCCCCAGGATGGCCCTCGCCGGGGTGCTGCCCATGCGTGCGCGCAGTGCGTCGATGCTCTCTTGCAGCGGTTGGGGGGCGGCCATGCGCGCGCCATGGCGTAGCAGCACTTGCTGTGCCATATCGAGCAGTTTGGAGTTGAGGGTGCGTTCGGCTTCGGCCAGCAGGTTTTGCACGGCACCGCCAGGGTCGCCGCCCAGGCTTTGCGCCATGGCGACTTCGGCCGTCTTGTTGACGCGTTGCAGGCAGTCTCGCACCAGTTGGCTATAAGGCTCATGCAGATTGCAGGCGTTGGCCATCAGCTCGGTCAAGCCGCGTGTGTTGGCATAGCGCATGCCCAGTGCCAGCACCCAGCTGTCGCCCTCGGGCAGCTCGATCGACGTGACGGCCAATACGGCCAGCAGGCTGCCCAGGTTGCAGGCAGCCTCAAAGTCGAAGGTGCTGGACGTGATCTCGCGGGCCATGCCACGCACCGATTCAACCGCTTGCGAGAACTGCCGCTGCTGGATGAGCTGCAGCGCCCGCGCCACCTCGGCAAAACGCCGGATGCGCGCGCTGCCGTAGTGGCGCTCCAGGATGCGCGCAAAGTCGGCCATGCAGCGCTCGATGCCCTTGCGGTCGTTCTCGGCGTAATACGCAAACGTCAGCAGCACCAGCGACTGGTAGTCGAACAGCTTGGAGTCAATGCCCAGCACTGTGGCGCGTGCCAGCACCTTGGTGGCGGTGGCGCGGTCGCCCATGTAGTACGACATCATCCCCAGCTTCTGCAGCCGCACCACCGAGTCGGGCGTGAGGGTGCTGGCCGTGCGGTAGGTCTCGATGGCCTGCGAAAAATTGCCCATCTCCACCTGCGCGCGGCCCAGCACGTCGTAGGCGTCGGCGAACGACGCGTCTTCGCCAATCAGCTCTTGCAAGGTGGTGATGGCGCGCGCGGCCTGGCCTGATTCGATCTGTGCGCGGGCCACGCCCAGCTTGGCCCAGGGCAGGGCCCGTGCCGCGATGACGGCCTCGAACAGGGTGCGCGCCTCGTCGTGGCGGCCCAGGCGCAGCAGCAGCTCCGACCCGATGCGGGCGGCGTACAGCCAATAGGGCTTGCGGGCCTCGAAACGCTCCACGCACAGCGCGGCGGCCTGCTCAAAGTCCTCGGCCTCGATGGCATCGAAAATGGGCTTGAGGTGGATCTTGCGCAGGCGCGCCAGGCTCAGGCGCTCGAACAGCGCGCTGGGCGTGAAGGGCTTGAGCAGGTAGCCGTCCAGGGCCGACTCGGCGGCCTCGGCCACTGCGGCGTACGACGCCTCGGCCGTGACCATGAAGAACACCGTGGAAAACGGCAGCAGCTGTGCGCGCCGCAGGTCGTCCAGCAGGGTCTGGCCCGAGTAGTTGGATTCGCCAAAAAACTGGTCGCATAGCACGTAGTCGAACACCGTGTGCTCCAGCCGGGCGCGCGCGTCCTGCACACGGGAGCATTGCACGATGCGGGTCACGCCGTACTCGCGCAGCTGCCCCACCAGAATGCTGCGCGATGTGGCATTGCTGTCCACGATCAGCGCCTGGGTCTGTGGGGCGGGATTGGGGCCGCTCTCGGTAGCCATGGGGGTCGGGGCCGTCCCTGCGTGCTCAAAATGTTGGAGTCTCCAGTGTAAAGCGCTGCCGCCCCCTGCCTGCGTCGGGCAAACCCCTTGCCACCACGGCTTGCGACACAATCTCCAGTCCTAGGAGCGGCATTTGACCGCTTGCCGTTTTCAAGGGCGCCTCATGGATACTGACTCTCGCTGCTTCGTTGACGTTCGCTTGTCGAGTGGGCACGCTACGCATTTGCCAGCACCGCGCTGGGCGCGCCATGCGGCGTTGCTCCTTTTTGCGGGCATGAGCCCGCCGCGTCCTCGCGCCTTGCCTGGCGCACCCATCGCGACGCTGGCGAGCGCGTTCAATTACCCCTCCTAGGACCATGCAACACGACGACATCCTGCGCGTAGCCACCTACAACATCCACAAGGGTGTGCAAGGCATCGGGCCCGCGCGGCGGCTGGAGATTCACAACCTGGGCCTGGCGGTGGAGCAGCTCGACGCCGACATCGTTTGCCTGCAGGAGGTGCGCAAACTGCACCGGCGCGAGGCGGCCTACTTTCAGCGCTGGCCTGATCTGCCGCAGGCCGAGTTCCTGGCGCCCGAAGGCTACGAGGCGGTGTATCGCACCAATGCGGTCACCAAACACGGCGAACATGGCAACGCGTTGCTCACCCGTTGGCCGGTGATCGGGCACCAGCATGAAGACATCTCGGACCACCGTTTCGAGCAGCGCGGGCTGCTGCATGTGGAGGTGGATGTGCAGGGCCGCAACGTGCACGTGATCGTGGTGCACCTGGGCCTGATCCCTGGCAGCCGCATCCGCCAGGTCGAGCGCCTGCAGGGCTTCATCGAGCGCGAGGTGCCCCCCGGTACGCCGCTGGTGGTGGCCGGTGACTTCAACGACTGGGGGCAGCAGCTCAAGCGCATGCTGGCAGGCTTTGGCCTGTATGAATGGGATGCGCCCCGCACCTTCACCTACCCCGCACGCCTGCCCCTGGCGCAGCTGGACCATGTGTATGCGCGCGGGCTCACGCCGCTGTCGCTACAGGTGCCGCGTGGCCGTATTTGGTGGCGCATGTCGGACCATCTGCCCCTGATCGCGGAGTTCCGGCTGTGAGGCGTTGCCGTGGTGTGCGCGGTGGCGGGGTGACGGGATGAGGCGCAAGTCCTTTGCGCAGGCCCCGGGCACCGGGCCCGCCGACGACCACCAGGTCCGGCTGCTGCAAGGCGCCGAGGAGTTCTTTCCGGCGCTCACCGAGGCCATGGATGCTGCGATGGCGGACATCCAGTTCGAGACCTATATCTTTGACTTCACCGGCGCCGGAGCCACCGTGGCCCAGGCGCTGATGCGCGCTGCAGCGCGCGGCGTGCGCACCCATCTGGTGGTCGATGGCGTGGGCACGGGCGCGTTGCCCAAGGCCTGGGCCGATCAGTTTCAGGCCGCCGGGGTGCAGTGCAGCGTGTATTCGCCGCTGGGGCCGCTGGGGCTGCTGCTGCCACACCGCTGGCGGCGCCTGCACCGCAAGCTGTGTGTGGTGGATGGGCGGGTGCTGTTTTGTGGCGGCATCAATGTGCTGGACGACTTTCACGACCCCAACCACGGCGCGCTGGAGGCCCCCCGTTTTGACTTTGCCGTGCGGGCCACGGGCAGCCTGGTGGCATCGGCCAGCGACACCATGGACCAGCTCTGGTGGCGCATGCAGGCCGTGCGCGACGCACGCCAGCGCCGCTTGCCGGAGGCCCTGCAGGCCTTGCGCGCGGCCAGCGCGGCACGGCACGCGGAGCAGGGCGGCAACCCCGGCGCAGGCCCGCCTGTGCGCGCCACCCTGGTGCTGCGCGACAACGTGCGCAACCGCAGCCGCATCGAGAAGGCCTACCGCCGCGCCATCGGCGCAGCACGGCACGAGGTCATCATTGCCAATGCCTACTTCATGCCCGGCGGCAAGCTGCGCCGCGCGCTGGTGATGGCCGCGCGCCGGGGCGTGCGCGTGCGTCTGCTGTTGCAAGGGCGGTACGAATACTTCATGCAGTACCACGCAGCCCGGCCCGTGTATGGCGCGCTGCTGGAGGCCGGGGTCGAGATCTACGAGTACGCCCCCAGCTTTCTGCACGCCAAGGTGGCCGTCATCGACGCGCAGGGTGACCGGCCCTGGGCCACGGTGGGCTCGTCCAACCTCGACCCGCTTTCCCTGCTGCTGGCGCGCGAGGCCAACGTGGTGGTGGAAGACGCCGCCTTTGCCATCGACCTGCGCCAGCGCCTGGTGCACGCCATGCAGCACGCGGGCCGCCGCATGGACCCTGCGCGCTATGCCGGCCGCCCGCTGCGCCAGCGGGTGCTGGACCGCGTGGCGTTTGGTCTCATGCGCCTGGCGCTGTGGGTGACTGGCAAGCGGTACTGAGGGCGCCTTTGCCGAGATTGCTATATTATTAATAGCTTCTCAGGCATATTCCACTAGCGCTTGCTGCCTAAAACCCTTGTAATTGATCAAACTGGGTTCGCTGGTACGATGCCAGCCATGTCCAGCCAACCTGCCGCCGATATGACGCCCACCTCACCGGACGAAGGCACGCCCGTTTCCGTCAAGATCCGAGAACGCCTTGCCGCCGCGCGCAAGCGCTTTCACGCCAACGACAACATTGCCGAATTCATCGAGCCCGGCGAGCTGGAAAAGCTGCTCGACGAGGTCGAGGTCAAGATGCAAGGCGTGCTCGACAGCCTGGTGATCAACACCCAGGGCGACCACAACACCAACAACACCGCGCGCCGCGTGGCCAAGATGTACCTCAACGAGGTGTTCCGCGGCCGCTATGTGGCGCAGCCGCCCATCACCGAGTTCCCCAACGCCGAGCACTTGAACGAGCTGATGATCGTGGGCCCGCTCACCGTGCGCAGTGCCTGCAGCCACCACTTCTGCCCCGTCATCGGCAAGATCTGGATCGGCGTGATGCCCAACGAGCACACCAACGTGATCGGCCTGTCCAAATACGCGCGCCTGGTGGACTGGATCATGGGCCGCCCCCAGATCCAGGAAGAAGCCGTGGTGCAGCTGGCCGACCTGATCATGGAAAAGACCCAGCCCGACGGCCTGGCCATCGTCATGGAAGCCAGCCACTTCTGCATGTCCTGGCGCGGCGTGCGCGACAACGACAGCCGCATGATCAACTCGGTCATGCGTGGCGTGTTCCTCAAGGACAGCGCCTTGCGCCGTGAATTTTTGTCCCTCATCCCTGGAAAGAACTGACCATGCTGGTACGCCTGCTTTACGCCAGTCGCGCGGTCGATACCTCGCCCGCCGCCATTGAAGCCATCCTGACGCAGTCGCGCCAGCACAACCCCGGCAGCGGCATCACCGGCGTGCTGTGCTACGGCGGCGGCGTGTTTTTGCAAGCCATCGAGGGCGGACGCTCTGCGGTGAGCGAGCTGTACGGCCACATCCAGAAGGATACGCGCCACAAGAACGTGGAGCTGCTGCACTACGAAGAAATCGCCGAGCGCCGCTTTGGCGGCTGGACCATGGGGCAGGTCAACCTGTCCAAGATCAACCACTCCATCCTGCTCAAATACTCCGAAAAGCCCGAACTGGACCCGTATGCGGTGTCGGGCAAGGTGTCGTTTGCGCTGCTTGAAGAGTTGATGGCCACCGCCTCCATCATCGGCCGAGCTTGAAAAGCGGGGCGCTTGGCTACTGCGCGGCCTGATCCCGGGCCTGCGGTACTCGCCGCACGGGAGTGCGGCTGCGTTCCTCCACCCAGGCTGAGGCCGCTCGCTACGCCAATCACCCCACTTTTCTTCGTTGTCCTGAACTCGTCATTGCAGCCGCAGCCCACAGGGGCTGCGGCTTTTTGCATTCCAGCCCTCTCTCTTTCTGACCCGTGACCTTCACCGCCTTCGCCCTCATCATCCTCGCCGGCCTCATCCACGCGTGCTGGAACATCGTGGCCAAGAAGGCCGGGGGGGACTCGCGGTTTGCGTTCTTCACCTCGGTGATCATGATGGTCGTCTGGGCGCCGCTGGGCTGGTACCTGGGGCGCGACGCGGTGCCGCAGTGGGGCGCGGTGGAGTGGGGCTTCGTGGCCGCCAGCGGGCTGCTGCATGTGGCGTACTTCGTCATCCTGCTGCGCGGCTACCGTGTGGCGGACCTCACCGTGGTGTACCCGCTGGCGCGCGGCTCGGGGCCGCTCTTGTCGTCGCTGGTGGCCATCACGCTACTGGGCGAGCAGATCTCCGCGCTGGGCGCTTTGGGCATCGTGGGTGTGGTCGGGGGCGTGTTTCTGATTGCGGGCGGCCCGGGCCTGCTGCGCGCCGCCCACGACCCCGCTGCGCGGGCTCGGGTGCACAAGGGCATGTTGTATGGCCTGCTCACAGGCGCGTTCATTGCCAGCTACACGGTGGTCGATGGCTATGCGGTCAAGTTTTTGCTGATGTCGCCCATCCTGGTGGATTACATGGGCAACTTTGTGCGCGTGGGCCTGCTGGCGCCGGTGGTGCTGCGCGACCTGCCCACGGCCCGAACGCTCTGGCTGGCCCAGTGGCGTTTTGCGCTGGCCGTGGCGGTGGTCAGCCCGGTGGCCTATGTGCTGGTGCTGTACGCCATGCAGCAGGCGCCCCTGTCGCACGTGGCCCCAGCGCGCGAGGTGTCCATGCTGTTTGCAGCGCTGATCGGTGGGCATCTGCTGGGCGAGGGTGACCGCGTGGCGCGCATTTTTGGCGCGCTGTGCATTGCGACAGGCGTCACGGCCCTGGCCTTGGGATGACGGCCGCCGCACCACAACCTCTGCTGCTGGGCTGCGACTTCTCCAGCAGCCCCACGCGGCGCAAACCCATCGTGCTTGCGCTGGGCCAGCGCCAGGGCGCGCGCGTGTCGCTCACCACGCTGCAGCCGTTCGACACCCTGGCCGCGTTTGGCCAGTGGCTGGCGCAGCCCGGCGACTGGGTGGGCGGGTTCGACCTGCCTTTTGGCCTGCCGCGCGAGCTGGTGCAGGCGCTGGGGTGGCCCACTGACTGGCTGGCGTGTATGCAGCACTACCGCAGCCTCAGCCGCGAGCAGATCCGCGCGCAGTTTGCGGCGTTCTGCGATGCGCGCCCCGTGGGTGGCAAGTTTGCCCACCGCGCCACCGACGGCCCCGCAGGCTCCAGTCCTTCCATGAAATGGGTGAACCCGCCCGTGGCCTACATGCTGCACGCAGGCTTGCCGCTGCTGCTGGACGCGGGCGTGCACCTGCCCAGCCTGCACGCAGGCGACCCCCGCCGCGTGGCGCTGGAGGCCTACCCCGGCCTGCTCGCGCGCGAGGTGCTGCAGCGCCGCAGCTACAAAAGCGACGACCGCGCCAAGCAGACGCCCGACCGCCTCATCGCCCGCAAAGACCTGGTCAACGCGCTGGAGCTGGGCCAGACCCGCCTCGGCCTGCGCCTCAAGCTCAGCCATGCCCAGCGCGACGCGCTGGTGCAAGACGCCAGCGGCGACAGCCTGGACGCCGTGCTGTGCCTGCTGCAAGCCGCCTGGGCCGAGCAGCGCCATGCCGAGGGCGATGCGCTCTATGGCCTGCCGCCGGGGCTCGACCCGCTGGAAGGCTGGATCGTCACGGCTGACAAGCCCTGAGCCCTGACTGACGATCCCGCCGCTTTTCCGGGCATCGGCACGCCGCAGGCTGCGTAGCATGGGCGGGACACGTTGAATGCATTGTTTGCCCATGCCTATCGCCCCCCGCCTTCCGTGCGCGCTGTTCGCGCTGGTCGTCTTGCTGGCCCCGCTGCTGGTACAGGCCGCCCCCGCGCCCTGGTACTACTGGCGCAGCCTGGTCGACGGTCAGCGTGTGTGCGCCCAAACCTCGCCCGGCTCGGGCTGGGAGCAGGACAGCTCCGCCTACGAAGGCCCCGGCTGCCAGCCGCGCCGCAAGGTACTGGTTGTGCCCATGCGGTGACGGGTCGCTCGGTAGGTGGTGTACAGGCGGTTGTTATAAAAAACATAGCTATCAGCGCTTATTACATAAGCGCTTGCGGGCAAAAGAGCTTGCAATGCTGTGTGTACATTCGATAATGGCGGGAGCGTGCTATGTGCTTTTACGTGCCCACATTGGGCCAGTAGGCCAGTGATCGCAAGGCGCGGACTGCCGCCAAGGCTGGTGGCCTTGGCAAGGTCTGCAACGCCGCGAGCGCTGGCCTACTGGCCCAACCCTGTGGGAAAGCCGGGGAAAGGCCCGGCAACGTTGTTACAAGCCGCTTGCAGTATGCATACTGCGGCGCGCCTTGCGCCTAGTTGCCGGGCCTTTCCCCGGCTTTCGTGGACACGTAAAAGCACATAGCACGCTCCTATGACCGAACTCATCCTGATCCGCCACGGCGAGACCGACTGGAACCGCGAGCTGCGCTTTCAGGGCCATGTGGACGTGCCCCTGAACGCCACCGGCCACGAACAGGCCCGCCGCCTGGCCGAGCGCCTAGCCGCAGAGCGCCCCGTGGTGCACCACCTCATCTGCAGCGACCTCATCCGCACCCAGCAGACCGCCACGCCCAGCCTGCAGGTGCTGTTCCCTGAGGCCCGCATCGACACCTTCACCGACAGCGCCCTGCGCGAGCAAAACTTTGGCGTGGTGGACGGCAAGCGCGTGGACGACGTCAAGCAGGACCACGCCGACGCCTGGAGCCAGTGGCTGCGCTTTGAAGCCGACTACGGCATGCCGGGCGGCGAGACCACCCGCCAGTTCCACACCCGCGTGATGGACGCCGTCTACCGCATCGCCCAGCAGCACAGCGACCAGACTGTGATGGTCGTGACCCACGGCGGCGTGCTAGACATGATCTGGCGCACGGCACGGGGCACGGGGCTGGACGGCCCGCGCCAGAGCGACATCCCCAATGCAGGGCTTAACCGGGTGCGGGTGAGTGGCGAGGCGGTGGAAGTTCTGGACTGGGCCGACGTGCGGCACCTGGCGGATTTGCCGGAGCAGCCCGTGTATGACCAGACGAAGTTGGTGGTGCGGTGAGTTTGACCGTGGTCTTTACCCGCCTGCATAGATGACACCCGGGCGTGTACCGTCCAGGTCGTCAGTGCTGGGGTCCTGCACGGGCTCCGTACCAAACATTCGCCCCAGTGAAACAAAACGGTAGTTGCCCTGCCGGTCGGTATAGACGGCAACTCCTTGCGGAGTCAGTGCGATGGGATACCAGTCTCCAGCAACACGTTCGTCGGTTTGCTGGCTGACCAGCTTACCGTCCGCTCCGTACAGTCTTAGTTCTCCTGTAGTCGCAAGTTGGCGGATGCCTTGCTTGGCGTTGAAAGCGCGCACCGAGTGCAGTACAAACTGTCCGCCAGGGGCCAGGCTGAGTGCAGGTTCAGGATCGCCGCCAGGAATTCTCTCGATCCGTACGATGCTGCGCCGCGTGCGGTGCAGTAATGCATAAGCCGCACTCTGGGCATCCTGAGACGCGGTGTATCCAATCAGCACCGTGTTGGCAGATGTCGCGAGCGGGGTGGCAAATGTCAACGTGGTGCCGCCTTCGTACTGGCTGAGCTCTGCATGCAGTTCAGAAGCAGTGTCGATGTCAGCCGGTTGCGGCTTTAGCCGCCCGTCGGAGCTGCGTGCAATGCGTGGCGGGGTTCCGTTGAGTACGTCAAAGCTGCCCAGATCCTGTCGGCCCTGAAAAGTCCATGCAGGCACTGAAAAGTGGAGGAGGCTGTAGGGCATGCGCCCGCTTGTGTCGTCGCGCTGCAACCGAGCTGACGCAACGACGAACGCCATCCCCTCATCTTGAGGGAAGGCTTCGGTCAACGAGACTGGTCTGGCCAAGCAACTGTCAGGTCGCGCGCCTGCTGCCGGCAGCTTGGCCACGGCGGGAGGGCTACCGCTGCGGTCTGACAGTTGGAAGCTTGCTACCTTGGTCTGCTTCGCCAGATCCAGGTGGTCAACGGTGCCGTTGCAATACACCACATACAGATGTTGTGCGTTCTTTGTACCGCTGGTCGTCGCAGGCGCGCCTGTTGGAGAAGCGGTGGTTGTAGTCTCGGGGGAGCATGCCGCGAGAAGCCAAGACAAGGCCAGTACGCCGGAGGCAGCTAGCAGACCGCGTGGGCGAGCCGCAGTGGAATCAGAGGTTGTCAGCACGTTCAGAAGTCCGATTGGGCGAAGTACCTTGCATTCGTTCAAGCCATTGGCATATCCGTTGAAGCGCGAAGTGTGTCCAACCCAAGCTGCTCTTGCGTAGTCCGGTAGTGACACTGACAAGGCGGGTAGCCCTTACGAGGTACGAGCGCGATTTAGTCCGGTCACCAAATTGCGAAAACCTTCTCTCTGGAAGGCACAACGTGGGGGCGGTGAGGGTTGTAGTGGCATTCTGCTGAGTCAAACACACTGCTTCCCGTTCAACGCTCAGAAAAAAGCCCTCGATTGTCATTCCCGAACACTCGAGAAATCCTAATTGACCAAGCTTTGACTGTATCTGCGTGTGAAGGTTGTTAAGGCACTCTCGGTTCGGTCAGTACCAGTCTCAAAGGGCCGCAGTAGGTGATGTCTAGGTTCAACTAGGCAAACTAAGCGCTGCGTTAATCACCCCCATCTGCCGCGCCAGCCTCACCGACTCCGGCTGCCCATTCACTATCGGCTGCAACACGTTCTGCACCGCCGCCCACTGCCCGTTGCGCTGCAGTGCGTCCAACCAGATCTGGTGAAACAAATCCCGTTGCGCATGGCTGCCTCCAATCTCCACCAGCCGGGGCAGGGCCACGCCCAGTTTCTCCACCGCCGTCGCCCAGTCGCCCTGCGCATGTGCCAGCAGGCCGTGGGCGGCGGGCACGCACACCTGTTGCCACACGGTGCGCTCCTGCGCCTCGGTGCGGGTGGCGGCGTGGGCCTCGATGCCTTGTTGCAGCGTGCGTGCTGCCTCCATGCGCCCGGCACGGGCCAGGCCGTAGAGGTATTGCAGGTCCAGGAAGGGCAGCACATGGTCGGCAAGGCGTTGCGCGAGGTGGTTGGCTACGTCGGTCCAGCGGTCACCGACATCCACGCCTGCCAGCTCCAGCCGTGCGAGCAGGGACACGGCGTTGATCTGGTCCTGGGTGTATTCCTTGACCACGCCCCAGACCTGGCTGTCGTAGAGCGCCAGCACCTCGGCGTGCCGGTCCTGCTCCAGCAAAAACAGCGCCTGGTGCCACCAGTTGTGCGTGACCATGAAGGAGTTCAGGCCCGTCCAGGTGTTGCCCACGCTAGCCATAAAGTCGGTACCTTCGCGGATGCGGCCCTGGGTCAGCATGACGTGGGCCAGCGCGTGGTGGGCCCAGGGCTCTTTGCGGCACAGGCTGATGGCGTGGCGGGCGGCGTTTTCGGCCTCTGGCAGGCGGTGGCATTGCTCCCAGCCAAAGGCGAGCATGCCGTGCAGGTACGGCACTTCGGCCGCTGCGGGCAGGGCCTGCAGCGCCAGGCGCAGCATGCCCGGGGAGTCGCCCCGGTTGAACAGATGGTATTGGCCGAGCTTGAGGGAGGCGAGGTCGCGCGGGTGCAGGCGGGCTTGCTCTTCGTGCAGTGCAATGGCGCGGGGCAGGTCGCCATCCACCCAGGCAGCGATGGCGGCCACAAAGCGTTGCTCACGCTCGGTAGCATCTGCGGCACGGGCCAGGGCCTGGTCGATGAAGGGGCGCGCGTTGCGCGGGGCGTCTGCCGACTCGGCAAACATGTGCAGCGCCGCGCAGCTGGCCTGAACGATGGGGCTGGTGTCGGCCGCTGCGTTCAGCACGTTCACCGCGCGGGCTTCGCAGGCGATGAAGCCTTCTACAAAGTCATTCAGCGCTGCCGCGCTGGTGGCGTCGTGCAACGTGATGGGGTTGCCCAGGCTGTCGGTCATGCGGGTGTGCGTGGAGGATGGCATGGGGCATTGTTGGGTCGCTGGGCTCAGCCGCCGTTGATCAAGGTCACGTAGGCGTTGCGGGTTTCGGCAGACACCGACGCCACGAGCTGTTCATGCGGCGTCTGGTGCCGCGCCAGCATGCGGGCGCTGGCCACCGTTTTGGACTTGCAGTACCAGTGGCAGGTGTGCTGCATCAGAAACAGCTCGGCCGTCATCATGTAGGCGCGGTCCTTGGGCGACAGGTGGCTGGTGTTCTGCACCACATGGGCAATGCCGCGCGCGTGGATGGCCAGGGCTCGGCGCACGTCAAAGGTCATGGCGGGCAGCAGCTTGTCGGCAAACGGGATCGGCACGGAGAGCCGGCTGACGCGCGCGTGGGCTTCGTCCACCTTGGCAAAGTCGGCGGCAAAGCGGCTGAACTGCTCGCTCAGCTGCGACTCGGTGGTGCTCAGCAGGCTCCAAATCTGGCTGCGGCGCTCGTCGGTGCTTTCACCCAGGGCGCGCAGGTAGCCGTCGGTCAGCGCCTCCATCAGCTTTTCGATCTGGTAGTTGGCCAGGTGTTTGCCCAGCAGCGCAATGCGCTTGCGCTGCTCTTTGGCATTGAGCATGAAGGTGCCGGTGGCGATGAGGATCGCCAGGATGATGATGTCCATGCGGTGTGGGGTGGTGGTTGGTAGGGCGGGGGGGCTCCAGCGGTGGTGCCAGCGTCAGAGCGTATTCCCCCAAGGTTACCAACAACAACGCACGACAGATGCAGGGTTATGCCGCAGGCGGCTGGGGCCATGCCCGCTGGGGTTCGCGGATCAGCTCGAACGCGTGCGCCACCTGCAGCACGCCCAGGTCGTCAAAACGTGCGCCCGCAATCTGCAGGCCGATGGGCAAACCAGCGCGGGTGTAGCCGCAGTTGACCGAGGCCGCAGGTTGCTCGGACATGTTGAATGGCACGGTAAACCCGATGTGCTCCAGCGGCCGTAGTGGGTCGTTGGTGGGCGAGGGCAGCTCGGCCTGGAAGGCGACGTTGGGCGCCACGGGCGAGATCACATAGTCGAACGCGCTGCAGGCCTTGACGGCGGCCACGCGCGTCAGGTGGAACTGGTGGCTGGCGGTGAAGACCTCGGTGCCGCTCATGCCGGCGGCACTGTCGGCCCAGGTGCGGATGTAGGGCAGCACCTTGTCGCGCCGCGCCGCAGGTAGGGCCTGCAGGTCTATGTGGGAACGCATGCGCCAGAAATGGTCCATGCCGTCGAGCATGGCCTGGGTCATGAAGGGCGCCATGGGCACGATGGTGGCGCCGGCGGCTTCCATGAGTTTTGCTGCGCGCTCCACGGCGGCCTTCACTTCGGGCTCCACGGGCAGGCCGCAGCCAGCATCCAGCAGCAGGCCGATGCGCAGGCCGCGCAGGCGTTCGGCGCCCTTGTTGAACTGGCTCCACGCGATGTCCTGGTAGGGCAGGCTCATGCTGTCACGCGCGTCGGGCAGGCTCAGCACCTGCATCATCAGCGCGGCGTCGGCCGCGGTGCGGGTCATGGGGCCGGCGGCGCGGCCGGTGTAAGGTGGGTCAATCGGGATACGGCCCAGGCTGGGCTTGAGGCTGAAGATGCCGCACCAGCTGGCGGGCAGGCGCAGCGAGCCGCCAATGTCGGTGCCGATGTGCAGCGGGCCGTAGCCCGCAGCGGCCGCCGCGCCACCGCCGGCGCTGGAGCCGCCCGGGCCCTTGCTCACGTCCCAGGGGTTGCGCGACAGCGGGTGAAAGGTGGACAGGCCGGATGACAACATGCCGTAGTCGGGCATGGTGGTCTTGGCGACGATGACGGCACCTGCCTCGCGCATGCGGGCGGCGGGGGGGGCGTCAGCTGCGGCGGGCACCAGCTCAACGGCGGCCGTGCCCAGCGGGGTGGGGTCGCCTTCGGTGGCAATGTTTTCCTTGATGGTGCTGGGCACGCCGTCGAGCAGCCCCTTGGGCTCGCCGCGCAGCCAGCGGGCCTCGGAGGCACGCGCCTGGGCCAGGGCGGCCTCGGGGCGCAGCAGGTAGGTGGCCTGGATGTGGGGCTCCCACCGTTCGATGTGGGCCAGCACGGCCTGCGTGACCTCAACCGGTGACAGCTTGCGCTGGCGGTAGGCGGCAATCAGGTCGTGGGCGGGCAGGTCGTGCAGTTCGGTCATGGCGTGGTGGGTGGTCGCCGTAGCGGCGTTTATCAATAAAAAAAGGCTGCAAGCGCTAGTGGATCAAGCGCTGGCAGCTATTGTTTTAGGAGTATTGGCTCCTGCACGCGCCGCGTTGCGGCGCGTGGCTATCAGGACCAGGACAGCGCGGAGATGTCGTTCACGAACACGGGCATGTCTTTCCACAGGCCCTTGAGGTTCTTGTTGGCCACCGTGATCCACTGGTTGGAGTACAGGAAGGCGTGCACCGAGTCCTCGGCCAGCAGGCGTTGCGCATCGCCCAGCAGCTTGGCGCGGTCGGCGGGGCGGGCGGCGTTCTTGATCTGGTTGAACAGGTCGTTGAACTTGGGCGAGTTGTAGGCCCAGTAGTAGTCGGGCTTGGCAAAGTTGCCCAGGTCAAAGGGCTCCACGTGGCTGATCACGGTCAGGTCGTAGTTCTTGCTGCCGTAGGTACCGCTGAGCCACTGCGCCCATTCCACGTTCTGGATCTTGGCGACGATGCCGACCTTGGCCAGCTGGGCTGCAATCACCTCGCCACCCTGGCGGGCGTAGGGCGTGGGGGGCAGCGTCATCGTCAGCTCCAGCGGCGTCTTGATGCCGGCTTCGGCCAGCAGCTTCTTGGCCTTCTCGGGGTCGTAGGGGTTCACGCCCGTGGTGTCCACGTAGCCAAACGCGCCGGGCACGTAGTGGCTGCCGATAGACGCGCCGTAGCCGTCGCCCGCGCCTTCAATGACGGCCTTGCGGTCAATGGCGGCGGCAATGGCGCGGCGCACGCGCACGTCGTCCAGCGGCTTCTTGCCGTTGTTGATGGCCAGGATGGTCTTGGCGCGCGAGCCGCTGACCACCACCTGGAACTTGGGGTTGGCCTTGAACTGCGCCACGCTGCGCGGCGTGACGCGCGGGAAGGCGTCCACGTCGCCCGCCAGCAGGGCCGCCACCTGGGCAGCCGGGTCGGAGATGAAGCGGAAGGTGGCGCGCTTGATCTTGATGGCCTTGGCATCGCGGTAGTCGGCCCAGGCGGTCAGCACGACCGACGAGCCCTTGTTCCACGCCTGCAGCTGGTAGGGGCCGGTGCCCACGGGCTTGTTGGCGTTGGTGTCGGCGCTCTTGGGCTCCACGATGATGGAGGTGGCCTGGCCCAGCACGAACAGCAGGTCGGGGTCGATCTCCTTGTTGAGCAGCACGACGGTGTAGTCGTCCACCACCTGGGTGGTGATGCCTGCAAAGGTGCGCTTGTCCTTGTTGGTGCTCTTCTCGCCGCCTGCGCGGTCGTACGAGAACTTGACGGCCGCAGCGGTGAAGGGCTCGCCGTTCTGGAACTTCACGCCACGGCGCAGCTTGAAGGTGTAGGTCTTGAGGTCGGGCGAGACCTCCCAGCTTTCGGCCAGCAGGGGCGACACGCTGCCGTCGGGGTTGATCTTGGTGAGCGTCTCGAAGATGTTGTACTGAACGATCTCGGCGATGGCGGAGGCCGCACCGGCGGTGGGGTCCAGGCCTGGGGGCTCCAGCGTCATCGCCAGCGTCACCGCATCTTTGCGGCCTTGCGCCAGGGCGCCAAGCGAGGTGGTCAAGGGCACAGCGGCGATGGCGCCAGTGGCAAGGACGGTACGGCGGTTCAGCATGTTCGGACTCTCCAGACAAAAAACCAGACAACAACCATAAAGACCCCCGGTGCAATTTGTTACCGGGGAGGAAAGAAGCTTTTTACACCATCACACCTGCATGTGGTTATGCGGTTTTTGCCGTTGCCGCAGCGGCTGCCGCACGGCGCGCCCGCGCGCGGCCGGGCTGCACCTGCGGCACGGCGCCCACCAGCGACTGTGTGTACGGGTGCTGCGCGTTGCGGAACAGCTCGCCCGGCGAGCCGCGCTCCACGATGCGTCCCTGGTACAGCACCACCACCTCGTCGCACAGGTGGTTGACCACCGCGAGGTCATGGCTGATGAGCATGTAGGTGATGCCGAACTGCTGCTGCAGGTCTTGCATCAGGTTGAGCACCTGGGCCTGCACCGACACGTCGAGCGCGCTCACCGGCTCGTCGGCCACGATGAGGCGGGGCCGGGTGATGAGGGCGCGCGCAATGGCAATGCGCTGGCGCTGGCCGCCGGAAAACTCGTGCGGGTACTTGCCAAGGTCGTTGGTGCGCAGGCCCACC
>Ga0208124_100132_pt1 | contig 41122 bp, 48 predicted proteins | sample LakWasM104_HOW12_2_FD_183922 | JGI IMG/M metagenome (GOLD analysis project Ga0208124, IMG submission 183922) | Freshwater sediment methanotrophic microbial communities from Lake Washington under simulated oxygen tension - Sediment Metagenome... | ecosystem: Environmental > Aquatic > Freshwater >...
TCTTGGCCAGCACACTCATCAGCGACGGGGTAGGTGCAGCCATGGACTACCGTCAGCTTTTTGACCGGCGCCCGCGCCAGCCCTCTCAGAATGGCGGGCGTGTCGCTGGCCTAGCAGTGTCTGCAGCCGTCCCTGGCATGGTGGTAGATCAGCACCGGGACCTGTATGGCCTGCAGGTCCTGTGTGGGCACTGCACCCGGTGTGCTCCTGCGCACCACGCTGAGGTCAGCACCAGCCCCGCAATCGCTGGGTCGTTGACATGAATGGCCATGGCTGTCGCAGACACTGTCAGGCGCCGAGCGGGGCGCACAGTCGCTGATGTTCAGCCCAAAGCGCCGGGGTCCTGTGTGCAAAAAGCCAGCCCCCACAACAAAAAACCCAGGTGACCGGAATCACCTGGGTTGATATGTGGCGGAGAGGGCGGAAGCCATTTTTCTGCATCATAAAGTCTCTTTTCGTCTCACTTTTGCCATCTTCCCTATGGGAAATGCTCGTCTATCGCTTCATAATGAATCAAGATGGCTCAGAAGTTCGCACCTAAACTGATGGGTGTGAGGATGGGTTAACTGATTGGGGGTTTTAGATGGCAAGAAGAGCTAAACCTTTAAGCGCTTTTAGCGTTGCTCGATTAACAGAGCCTGGACTGCACTTCGTTGGTGATGTGCCGGGGCTCGCGCTGCAGGTGCTTCCAAGCGGTGCAAGAACGTGGATTCTGCGGGCGATGATGGGCACCAAACGCCGTGACATGGGCTTGGGCGGGTATCCGGCTGTGACCCTTGCAGGTGCGCGCGATGCGGCCAGGGTTGCGCGCGCCAAGATTAAAGAAGGCATCGACCCCATCAATGAGGCCCGAGCAAAGCAAAGTGCGCTTCGTGCCTCGGCTAGTTCTGCTATTTCTTTCGAGGAATGTGCGGAGCGCTTCGTGGCTTCTCACTCAGCAGGGCTGAAAAACGCCAAGAGCGAAATGCAGTGGCGTAACACGCTGGCGAAATATGCCTACCCGGTTATGGGGAAACTCTTGGTCCGCGATGTGTCGATGACCCACGTCTTGCAGGTGCTGGAACCTATCTGGCACACCAAAACCGAGACGGCTTCGCGCTTGCGTGGACGCATCGAGGCGGTTCTGGATTGGGCTACGGTGCGCGGCTACAGGGATGGAGCGAACCCAGCGCGGTGGAAGGGGCACCTGGATAAAGCGCTGCCTGCCGCTGAAAAAATATCGAAGACCAAGCACCACCCCGCGCTGCCGGTCTCCGATATCGGCGCATTCATGAAGAAGCTGCGGACCTTGGACGGGGTTGGAGCGAGTGCCCTCGAATTCCTCATCCTCACAGCCACCCGCTCAGGGGAGGTGCGTGGGGCTCAGTGGTCCGAGTTTGATTTGGCTGCGGGGTTGTGGACTATTCCCGCAGAGCGCATGAAGATGAAAAAGCCCCATCGGGTTCCGCTCTCATCCAGGGCGGTGGAGTTGGTCAAAGCACAGCCCAAGCGCTCAGATTCTGAGTATGTCTTCGCCGCCTTGCGCGGGGGGATGCTGTCGGATATGACACTGAACGCGGTGGTGCGACGCCTGGAGGCCCCGGCAGTCCCACATGGCTTTCGCTCTACCTTCCGGGACTGGGCCGCTGAGCATACGAACTACCCGCGCGACGTTGCCGAGATGGCGCTGGCCCATGCAATCGGTGACAAGGTGGAGGCGGCCTACAGGCGGGGCGACCTGTTCCAGAAACGGGCGCGGATGATGGCGGACTGGGCAGCGTTCTGCGATATCGTCCAACCCCCCGGGGCGGTCATTCCCATCAATCGTGCGAGCGAAGCCTAGAGGGGCGGAATGGTCAAGGTTTGGGTAACTGGGCCCTGTGGATAACTTTCTCAACTGAAATGCTTAAATTTTCATCATTGTGGAAGATGGCGCTAGGCCCTTGTGCAGCCTTGTTTTCCGAGCTTGGCGCGTGAAGTTGTCCACAAGGGGATTCAGATACGACGGGCGTTATGTTCAATAGTGTGCTGTTTAATTTGATTCTTTCACATTTACGGGCGTTGATGGCACAATAGCCCAACCGGCAAAGGTAGCGAATGACGATTGATGAGTTTGATACGGCGCTGGTAGCACTGGGCTGGAAGGTGAGCGACTTTTGCAGGGCCACGGGGCTGCACAGAAACACCCCTGGCCGATGGCGAAACGAGGGCGTTGAAATCCCCGAGTGGGTCGAAAAACATCTGGCGCTTTTGCAGGAGGTGAAGCGGCTCCATGCGCAGTATCTGGAAGTGCCGAAAGACTAACGCGAAGCCCTGGCGCGTCTCATCCAGGGGAAAAAGACGGGGCCGGGAGGTGCTGCAAACACCGACCAGCCCCTGACCATCAATCACTGTTTAGGAGTGAGCAAATGGCTAAGCAAACTGTAAATCAATCGCTCAGTAGCGAAGACCTGACCAATATTGACGACCTCAGCAAGAAGTCGGCACAACTGGACGCCCTCATGTACATGACTTACGGGGAAGGCGGTGAAGTGTTTCGCAGGAGCTCGGACAAGGTTCAAGAGAACTATCTTTGGGCATGCGCCGAAATTGCATCCGAGGTCAGAGCCTTATCCGAAAAGCTCGCCCTGGCGTAACGGGCCCCATATCCCGGCACTGGGCCCGAATTGGGGCCATTGAGTCGGAAAAAGACGGGTAGCAAAGGTGTGTCACCACCTATGCCACCCTGACCAAGCCAACCTATTCAGGAGGTCAGCATGGCTTATTCGATTGTCCCCCAAAGCAATCCTTCCACTGCGTTACTCGATGGCGTCTTTCGGTCAGAGGGGCACTACTTCGACGCCTTCGAAGGCTCGATTGGCGCTCTGGTTAATGCGGGATTGATAACGCCTGCCGAGCTTGAGCCCCAAGAGAGGCGCGCCCCTGGCTACACCGCATTTCTTCCTGGCGGGCAGTCGTGCCCGCCTGGCAAGAAGGCATGGCGCACCCCTGGGTATCGAGCGATTCGCCAGCGTGAGTGCGGCACGATTCGCGTTGAAATCACTGTCTCAAAAGAAGTGCAGGCGGAACGCAGAGCCGCCAAGCGCGCCCAAGAATACGAAGCTGAACAGGCTCGAATCAATGACGAGATAGAGCAGCGGGGCCATCTGTTCCGAGGCTGGGAGTTAGCCCAATTCGTTGGCAGCCGGGGGGAAAGCTGGGAGGGCACCAAGACGCAATTGCAGGCCGCTGGGTTGGGGGTTGGTATGCAGTACCCCGGCGAGCCAGGGGCAAAGAAACAGGCGCTGTTCCGTTGTCCTCTTGGCTTTGAATTTCGTGTCTCACTGCCACTAGACCGGGCAAAGGCTGCCGCTGGAATCTACTTGGCATTGAGTGATTTCGCGCCAGGGGAAACACAAGAGCAGCGGCGCGAGGTTCGTCAGGCTGTGAACAACGCGGGCAAATCGAGTGCCGTTTTCAGAGCGGAACGTGCAGATTTTGCCGAGCTGGCACTCAAGCTAATTTGGCGTGAGGTGTTCTGTAAGGCAGATGGCGCTATTCGGTTTGACCTACCAGAAGACGGGGCGATTTATGCCAGCCTTGGCGAAGCCTTCCAGACGGTGCGGGACGCAATCAAGCAAGCTCCCATCATCTCGGATGCGCAACTTGAGGCAGCTCTAAGGGCCAAGGTTGGGGCAGCAGCGGCTAGAAACGACTCTGTGCTGCAGGCAGTGCTTCGTGAAGCCATGAAGCCAAGCATTCCAGCGCCTTTGTCGGATGCAGGCTGAGGTTTGCCATGTCAGCCGAAAAGTTACTCCAGCGGCCAATCTATGGCGGCGCTTTTGGTGACGATGGCAGGTACTCCCTGGCTAGCGTTCCCTGCGTTTCTAGGGGCCTGCACGCAACTCGCTACATGGTGGTTCAGGCCCAAGCTGGTTTGGTGCTCAGCGTGTCGGAGGACAAAACCGAAGCGCTTGCCCTGGCCCGTCAGCGATTGAGCGCGGCTAACGACAAGCGCCAGCCGCCAAACCTTGCGACTGAACAAGGGGAGCTATGGCCCGATGAGCCGCTACTAAGCCCCGTTCCGGCTCCTGCTCCATACGTTTCCCGGCGCAGGCGGGAGATTTTCGAGCGCTCGCTGGGGCTGTGCCACTACTGCCGCACACCAATTGAGCTGTTCGGTAAGTGGCACATTGAACATCAACTACCTCGCGCACTGGGCGGGGGTGACGATGCATTGAATCTAGTCGCCGCTTGTGTTCCGTGCAACCTCAGAAAGAGCGACAGCACTGCCATCGAGTTCGTGACGCAGGGGGCTGGCGCCGCATAGACTAGGTTTGCCCCAGCTAGGCCCGCGAACCGAAGAGCGGGACTCCCTGCCCGCCTGCTGGGGCTTCATTCAGGGCTCGCTTAGGGAAGCGATGACATATCTACCAAGGCTGGCAAGCGTCGCGCAAGCGTGCGAATGGCTAGCAAGCGAAACGGGCGAGGAGTGGACGCTGCAGAGGCTCATGGAGTACCGGTTGCGCCCTTATTTCTGGCTAGAGCATCACCCAGATATCCCACAGCTCACGGGCGGTAGGCCTGAGGGTGTGATGGTGGAGATGGTGTTCGCTGGAGACATTCAGCGGCTTGAGTTCGATGGGGCCAAACCATTCGTAACGATGTTTAGGACTCAGGATGGGCGGTTGCTCAAAACAGAACCTGGATTTCACGTACCTCTTGATGAGCTGCGATTCAAACGAGAAGAAGTCGAAAGCGCTGCATCTAAATCCGTCGATGGCAGGGAAATGATGAAGCAGTTGGACGGCGCAAATTTGGAGCGGCCTATCGCGGACCGGGCCGCAGATGAAAAGCTACCGTTCAGTGTGTACGTGCAGGAGGGGGAGCTTATTGACTTCGCTGCACTACCGCACATCGTGGCGAAAGCCATGTACCCGGGGGACTCTGACCTTAACCAATATGCCGTAACTCGGCTCAACCTGGATGACGAGCTTTTGAATGCGGTTAAGCAAGGGGAGCTGATTGTCCGTAGCCGCTCGGGTATGGGGGAAATCAAATGGGCTATACCAAGGCAGCTAGAGGGTGGGGTGTTGCTGCCCTTCGAGCTTCGCTCGTATCTCCGAAAGAGGGGCATACAGCTCGTTCTTTTGCCTCATGGTAGCGGCCCGAAATACTGGACTATTGAAAACGCGGCAGGCGCGATAGCGCTGCAAGAGGGGATGCACGACGAGGCCAGGGGAAGTCTTCTCGACGCCATGGTGGATGCGGCCAATGCAGACGATATGACGGTGCGCGACCCTCACACTTGCTTGCCGTCGCGCCCGAAGCTCGTCAGGCCGTTTTACGAGTTGGTTACCCATGACGATGTGAATTCTTGGCTAGGACGAAGCGGCGCCCCTTATCAATGGATGAGCGAGGAACCAACCAGCCCAGTCCCACAAGGCCCAGTAGTCGTTATGGTGGATGGGCGCGCTGCGTTACCTGTTCGCGCCATTCCCTACATCACCGGATGGGGGTTGCCTCCCGACGAGATTGCAAAGAACCTGGCGCGGAAGACGGATGCGTTCGCGCGTATGCAGCACACGGTAGCGTTTCATCTGGTTGGCAATACCCCCGTGAAGATGCAGCCCGTTGAATGGGATGCCTTTGCGGTGAAGCTTGATGCATTTGCGGCAGAGCTACGCGCGCGACTTCCAGATGATGAGCCAGCAGACCAGCGAGGCTACGCGGAGTGGCGTCAGAAGGCGGTAGTTCTGCTTCCCGCTGGCGTATTTGTGTGGTTCGATGAGTATGAAAGGGACCACCGCAGAGATTTCTCTGTTGATACCGTTTCTTTCACCGACGAGCGAGGCGGAGAGCGTGCACTGAACCTCGCCCCTTATATGGACGCGGCCACCCTGGCAACGGTCTTAGAAGGCTTTGAGGCATGCCATCAACGCCAAGGCGCAGCTGGCACCCAACCAGCTTCGGACGACTTGATTGAATTCCGGGCATGGTGTGACGCTACGCTGAATGCGGCCGACTGGTGGGCCCTGTCCGACCTTCAGCCAAGTGAAGCGGCGATGCTTCTTTGCCAACAAGACCCACACGCAGCGCCTGAGCCTGAAAAGACCACAACTTCAGAAACGACACCTCTCGACTATCGCAAGTTGCTCCGAGCATTCGAGGATGTCGCGAAAAGCCAGCCTGGCCCCAAAGCCCTGAGCGATTGGCATCAACATGCGAGAGCCGGGAGATTGAAGTATCACAGCTGGATTGATAGGTATTCAATGTCCGTGGAGACGGGCAGCAACGCTGTTGACGAACAACAAGCAGCCGCGAGTACGGAAGGGGGGAAAGTCCCGGTGCCCGACTTCAAGCTGTTAGCCACCAGAGAGCAGCTCATAGAAGCGTACGGTAGGTTCACAGGCATGGATGCATCATGGTTCAGCAACCTCAAAGACGTCCCGGCTCTATTGGCGGCTAGAAAGGTTGCTGGACAGGGAGGCCGTGGGCGTATTGCCGAGCCGTTGTTCTGTCCATTTGAGGTAATGAGATGGCTCTCTGATAGCAAGCGGCGAAAAGGCAGGCCATTGCAGGCGGAAAAAGCTTGGGAGCTGTTCGAAAAAAACTTCCCAACTGTCTACAACGTCCACTCGGTTGCCGACCCCCGCACAGGCGATTGACCGGGGCAAAAACCCATATTGGGCGGGGTTTGGGGCACAAATTGGCCGGGGTTACAGAGTGAATTTGCCCGGGGTTTGCTAGGCACAAGTTACCCCGCCATCGCAATACAGCCATGTTCAACAAACCCAAGGGGTTCTGAAGTGGCTGCAAAGACTATTCAACTTACGCCATTGGCTCAGGAGGTGCGCTCAGCGCTGCCGACTCCTGAAGCCGCTGTGCACCTGAACCGCTCCCAACAAACGCTGCGTCTGTGGTCGATGCGCAAGGATGGGCCATTGGTCCCGCTGCGAATCAATGGGCGGCTGGCTTGGCCTGTTTCCGAACTGCGCCGGGTTCTGGAGGTGGCGCAATGAGTGCATCCAATACAACCAGTTTCGATGCACTGCCCGCTACGGGATTCATCCGGCAGGCCCAGCTGATTCCACATGTTGTGCCGTTCTCTTCGGCAACGCTCTGGAGGCGCTGTAAGTCTGGGGAGTTCCCTAAGCCTGTGAAGCTTTCTGAGCGGGTTACCGCCTGGCGCGTTGGCGACGTGCGGGAATTCCTTGATGCGCAGCAAAAGGGGGGCCGGAAATGAAAACGCCCGACCCCACCAAAGCAGAATCGAGCGCCCCGAACAGCGCAAAGTTTACAGGCACTGACAACCCGCGTCACCTGCGCGCAATCGACGCACTCCTGCGCCGCCCAATCCCCCGTGAAGCACTGGACCGCATTGCAGGGGCCAGCAACTCGCCAGAGCTTGTTGCAGAGCTGCGGCGCCGTGGTCTGGAGATTCCGTGCGAGCGCATCAGCTTCACCGACCGCGACGGCAAGGAGTGCCGCCCTGGCGTCTACAGCCTGACCAAAGCCGACCGCCGAAAAATCTACCAGTGGATGGCACGCCGCATCCGTGGAGGTTGCGGGCATGGCAAACGGACGCTCTAAGAGCGGCAAGGGCGATTCAGGGCGAGATTCCGGGGGCTTCATCGCTCTGCCGTGGTCTGTCCTGGATTGCCCCGCCTACAACCGTCTATCCATGCACGCACGCGCCTTACTCCTGGAGGTGGCCAGGCAATTCGTCCGCGACAACAACGGGCGGTTGTTGCTCTCACGGGCCCACATGCAAACCAGGGGCTGGAAGTCGGCAGACATGCTGAGCAAGGCCAAGCGCGAGCTGCTGGAAGCGGGATTCATCTACGAGACGGTGAAGGGCCAGCGCCCCAACAAGGCGAGTTGGTACGCCGTCACCTGGCGAATGCTGGACAGACATCCCGGCTACGACATGGGCGCGGTTGAGGGCTTTGTGCGGGGTGCGTATCGCAATGCGAGCGCATCCAAAAACACAACCCTTAGCCCGCCCCACGGTACAGGGAGGCTTTCCATAGTACCGCCCCACGGTACAGGCGAGCCCCTCTCTGTACCGCCCCACGGACCTATGAGGGCCAGTTTTGATGCCCTCTCTGTACCGCCACACGGACACCATCTAGATATGCCATCTGCAGTTGCAAGTTAGGCAGCAAAGGAGCAAGCATGCAAACCAAACTCACTCATCACGACCTGGTCGCTGAAGAAGTAAACGACGAACACGGGCGTGCAATTCTGTTGACCCAACAGGACGGGCTTGAAGAGCCGCGTTCGGTAATTGTTCACCCCTGGCAACTGCGGGCGGTCTGCGAAGAGTTCGGAATCGTCGCCAGCGATGAGCAGGCCGCAAAGACTATCCACACCCTGCAGCGGCGCATGACGGGCCTCCTAGGCCGTATTGAGCACCTTGCCGGGTGGATGACGAACCACAGCGACCAGCGACATGCGGACCTCACCTACGAAATAACGCAGTTGCAGGCACTCCACGACCTCGCAAGCGAATGGTGCGCGGAGTTTGCGGACAACGTGCGGACACATTGCGGACAGGATGCGCAGGCCTCTTCGCGGGGTGGAGCCGCGCCGCAGCAACCCGGCTTGCCAGGTCTATAAGGGGTGCGCCATGAATGACCATGCGCAGCAAGTAGAGCGGGCCTTCCGGTTTGGCTTCACCTCTGGCATAGCGGCTGCAGCTTCAAGGCTGACGCTGACGCAGCAGCAACTTAGAGCGATGGAGGTGTGGCACTCGCGGCTGCAGGTGTGGCGAGATGAGCCTGTCGAGTACCCCGAAAAGTGCTGGCCGGATATTGATGAAGGGGCAGGACGATGACCAATAGACCACCACCGCCTGAGTGCCTAGCCTTGGGACGATATGTCGCCGCGCCGGTGGAAAAGTCCCAGCGACCACGAGGCCGCCCCAAGACCAGGACGGACGAGCACTACGCAGCACTACATGCGGAATACCAGCGCATCAGCGAGTGGTTTACAGCTTTTGTCGGCAGACCAGCGAAATCGGATTCCGAACTGTTGTTGGCATTCTTTGGAGAGCACTATGCGGAAACCGGTCACTATTGAACACTCAATCCACTTCGACCTAAACACCCAATCCGGTTCAACCTGAACACTCACTCTGAATCGTCGTGAACACCGCGCCGCTGCTCATGGTCAACGGTCCGACGTCGCAGACATGGGTATTGCGTCATGGACAAGAGTTCAGCATTACGATCAGGGTACCGGCGTCGCAAACGGGAGGCGTGCAACATGAACGCTGGTTCGGCACGGTAGACAGCAAGCCGGTTTCGCAAGCACGGTTCTGTTCTTCTGAACATCGGTCCGGCACGATGATCAACGTGCATGCATCTTGCGCGGCAGTTCAGCGCGAAGAATACCGGACCGGCGTCGCAGACGCTGTTCTTGCGTCGTGAACACCGGTCCGGCAACGTGATCAGCTGGTCATCAGCTTCTTCGCTTTGAGCTTGCGCATCGATTCCCCCTTGAGGGAAACGCGATGTGCTTGGTGGACAACACGATCAAGAACTGCGTCGGCGAGCGTCGGATCTGGGAAGAAGGAATGCCACTGATCAGTTGGAAACTGGCTGGTAATCAGAAGTGATCCCGTTCGCATCCGGTGGTCAACCACATCAAGCAGCACCTGCGCGGCCTGCGGGGTGATTTCACCTAACCCAAAGTCGTCCAGGACCAGCAAACTTGGTTTGACCAAGCGAATCTTCAACGTTGCCAGGGAACCATCCAGGATGGCAGTGCCGACCTCTTCGTAGAGGTCACTTGCCTTCACAAACATTGTTGGGAGTCCCATGCGGCACATCTGGGTTCCAAAAGCACAGGCGAGCCATGTTTTGCCTACCCCAGTGGGGCCCGACACGATCAGATTGAGTCGCTGGCGAACCCATTCGCCACTCGCAAGCGTGGCAATGAGTGATTTCTCAAGGCCTCTGGTCGGTCGGTAGTCAGCATCCTCCAGCGATGCTTTTTCTGGGAACCCTGCAGCTCGAATCAGCCGATTTAGCTTCTTGGATTCACGCTCCGAGGCTTCGCGTTCCACCAACAGTGCAAAGCGATCGTCAAAACTCAGTTCGTGAAGCTTGGGCTGCTGTTGCTGGAGTGCGTAGGCTTCGGCCATGTGCGCCAGTCGCAGGTCGCGCAATCGATTGATGGTCAACTGGAAGCTCATGCGGCACCTCCGAAGTACCCCGCGCCGCGCAGGTTGTCATGGCTGGGACGGAGAGCTGCCGGGACTGTCTTATTGACGCCCTTGTCGGGAGATTTTTTCAAGATCGATTCGATGCTGCGCAGCGCCGTGATGTTCAGAGGGAGTGCATATGCGCAAACCTCTTCAAACCTTGTTTCCCCATGGATTCGCGCCATGTCGCGCATTCGCCGTGCGGCCCTCAACCCGTTCGTCAGGTCGCTCCGATCTTGCAAGTGATGCTGGAGCATCTTCTGCGTGTTCGGACCCACTGTATCGGCCCACAGCAAGAGCGCTTTGGGCTCTCCTTCGAGGACGCGCGTGTGCGCAATAGGTCGATGCTCAGGAAAGGTTTTTACCGAACCTTCGCCATCCGCCAGGCTATGCAGTGCGACACGACGCCCCCGCGACATGATTTCCAGTTGCGAAGCTGTGATGCGCAAATCCACGCGTTCACCACGCAGCTCGTAGGGCGTCGAGTAGAAGTTCCTTTCGTGCTCGACGTGGTAGTCATCCCCAACGCGCACGCCGTATCGCCAATCGCTCATTTCGAACGGGGCTTCCGGCAGCGGCTGCAAAGCAGCGCGTTCCGTTTCTTCGAAGCGCTGGAGCCGACTGCCGCTCATCTTTTTGAAGAGGCGAGCATTCACGATTTTCGTTCGTCGCTTCAGTTCAGCGTTCAACTCGGCAACGCTGAAGAAATCAAAGTCGCGAATGCGAAATAGCACGAGGCGCTGAACGATCTGAACGCCCACTTCCGCTTTTGCTTTTTCCTTTGGCTTGCGGGCACCCGTCGGTAAAGCCGCCGTACCAAAGTGGGTCAAACAAGCTCGGTACGACGGATTGAGCGTCACTTGGCCCTCTGCTCGTCGGATCACTGCGGCTTTGAGGTTGTCGGTAACGACCCACTTTGGCACGCCCCCCAGATTGGCGAAGCAAGCATCGTGGCACTCCAGCCAATGGGGTACCGTCTGCGACGGGACCGCGTGCATGAAGATGTAGTTTGAATAGCCAAGGACTGCGACGAAGATTTGCGCCTCGATGGAAGGGCCCCCGTCTCGCGAGCGCACTGTCACGGTCGTACCGGCGAAATCGACGAAGAGTTTTTCGCCTGGAACATGGACCTTGCGAAACACTATGTGTTGCTGCCTCGTCCACTTGCGAAAATTTTCTGTGAACTGCGAGTAGCCAATGCCTTCAGGGCAGATGGCACGCCACTCCTGCCATAACGCTTCCAATGTGGCATCCGGGCGCTGCATTTGCTCGTAGACCCAGTTCCAGTCCGGCGCCTGCTTTCGCTGGGCAACGCCTCTATCCTCGTTGCCAAGGGCCGCAGTCCAGGCGTCGTCGTCTAGATCGAAGAGGTTTTGTGGGATGTCTCTGGTGGTGAGAAGTGTGCGTAGAGCAATGATGGAGTTCGTTGAAACGCCGACCACGCGGCTGATCGCGCGGCTCGATTGCTTGAGGTCGTAAAAATGCAAACGCGCGATTTCGCGCTGTAGGTGGATAGGCAGACGCAAGGAAAAACTCCTGACAAAAGACCCGGCGGTACTGGCCGGGTAGGGCGAGTTCACCCCGCACGCCCTCACTCGACGATTGACGAGTGAAGAAGCGCAGCCCATAATGCCTTCACAAGTCCTCACTTGTCCGGCAGAAATGCTGGCGCGACGCCCGAGCAGCCCCTCGGGCGTTTGCGTTTGGGGTGGAGAAAACTGTTTAAGGGGGCGACGCATCCCTTTCTTCTTTGGCCACTTCGCTACGCATGTCGGCGAGCCAATCCGCGACGTCCAGCGTCAGCGCAAACCACCCCCGCCGATTCGGCACCGTGAACAGTGGAACGGCCACTTGACCACGACGCCGCGCCTGTCTCAGCGACGCAGCGGTTCGGTGCCCCAGCGCCGCTGTCAACGCCTGTCCGCCCAACAAAGGACCGTGCAGCCGCAGCATGGATTCGCGCATTTGCTGCTGCAGTAATGGGACGTTGGATGGTTGGGACACGGGGCTAATCCGGGACGAGATACACAAGTCACGCAGTGTTCGCTACCAGCCGGCTTAGCGCCACCCGCACCGATAATCTGAATTTCTCTACTCCAGACAGCAAAATGGCTTTCATGCCGACGGTGACCAAGCCTGGGCCAGGGCGTCCACCCAAAAACCCAGTTGACAAGATCAGAACGCGCCTGTGGATCTGCTGGCTTAAGCAGGTATCAGGGCTGCGCTCGGCATACGCCATCGAAATGGCCCTTGACGGCGATCGCGTGAAACGGCGTGCCACCGATGTGAACCGCCCTCGCAAGTGGGACGGCTACGAGAAAGGAACAACGGTTCCTTCGACAGCGCCTGGGCCGCGCAACGCCATTGCGCAAGCTGAGGCGCGGTTTCCAGGTGCTGCGCGCTACTTTTTCAGCCCACTGTGGAGCTACCTGAAAGGTGAGCTTGTAGGCGCCGCCCAATTTGCACAGGCGATCCAGATGCTGGACGCCGACGTCGTTTCCCTTCTGTTCGAGGACACGCCCCCCAGTCCGGGAATGCCTGTGCGTCCAAAACCGTTTGACGATTCCAGGGCCCAGCGGTTGTGCGCACTGGGCAGTTTTGATGCCATGGTGGCAGCGGTGTTGTTGGCTGGCTTGGCAGAGTCAATTGCATCGCAAGAACTCCGGGTGCGGGCGCTGAGCGCCTATTTGGAGCTTCAGGTCCGGGTCCGACAGATTCCCATCCTAGCGACCCTCGCGCCGGAGCTGTTTATGTTGATTGACCAACATTGCAAGCACTGGGCTTACCCGTCGCCCAGTGAGCGGGTCGAGATCGTGATTTTTTCTCAGGAGATGCCCACTGGGAAGGACTTGGAAGACTTCCTGCGCTCTGCCGTGGCCCCCAATGACGAGGCCCCGGCCTCGATTCCCGCGCCATTCCTTTTTGGTGACCCACAACAGGTGGGTTGAGGGGCCTCAAAGAAGTTGTTGGAGACGTGTTACTAACTGCGCCCCGTCGGCGCCGGTAAGTCCTGTGGCGCCATCTACCAAGAGCAGTGAGCTGCAGAAGGGACGGTAATTCCAAGATCGGTCATCGAGTGCCAGCCATGGCAAATGCTGCACTCCATTGGTCCACCGCCACGCATGGCACTCTGCCTCCCTTGGGTAGCTGACCAAGGTATCCGGCACATGTTTCAGATCGCTGAATGTCGGCGTGACACCAGCAATCCTTGCCGCTATATCCCGAGAAAACCTTTGCCGCAGGGCGTCGAGGGATTGTTCCAGGCGCCATGTGCTGGTGATCACGACTTGGCATTCGGGCACCTGCTGCAATGCACCCTCCAGGATAGGCATGCAGCAGAAGTGCTTGGACTCATGACAATGCTCGGGGTGCAAAACGCCATCAATATCAAGAAACAGGATGGGTATGTCCTGGCCTCTTGAACAGATTTCCAACATAGGCGGATTTTTCTACGACAGTAGCCTGTCAATGGGACTAGTTGGTCGTGGTCTTTTTGGTCTCATTGGGAGGAAATCGGATGAATGTCTTCCCGAAAGCGTGTTCCACCCCAAGCCGACTTTGGTCGGGCGCTGCAGCAACTGCGCGCTGCTCGGGGACTGGTGCAGGAAGACATGTTGCTGGCCACCAGCCGCCGCCACATCAGTCGCATTGAACAGGGTCATCAGGTACCCAGTATCCGCACCATTGAAGTGCTGGCCGAGCAGATGCAAATTCATCCATTGACACTGGTCGCTGCCGCCTACTGTCCGGATCTCGACGCCGCCTCGGTCAGCGAACTCCTCAAGACCATCAAAACGGACTTCCAGGGCATGGCGTCGGATTAGGCGTGGCAAGCCGAATCGGCTTGCTCCCTGGCGTCTTGAATCAGCATTTGAAGACCTTGTATCAGCCCGGTGCCAATGGGAGTGGCGTCTTGGCGCTGTAGCATGCGATTGACGATCTCCCGATCAACGGCGGTGCTGAGCAAGCACAGCGCCTCCTGCAGAGTTGCCATGCCGACCTCCAGACTGTCGCCCGAGCGTTTTGCGCCCGCCTTGGACAGGAGCAGTAGGGCAAGGGGCAAGGCTGCACGAGTCGGGTCGTGATCCCCGTTCCAGCTAACACCAGACAGAAGATCTCTGAACTGGTCTGACACCAGCAGCAATTGCTTGTCATCCAGCGCATCCGGCAAGATCGCTTCCCATCCCCTCGACATGATCAGGCTCATCATGTCCTGTGCTCCAAATTTTCCGAGAGTCGCTTTTTCCAAACGCAGCATCATTCTTCATTCAAGTTAATATGAGACCAATTAGTCCCGTTCTGGGCCGTGGCGTGCGAAGATAGCGGAGCAGGGATGCCATTTCTGTGTTCTAAGTACGCACTCCTCTGAATGGAAACAATCAGGTTGCCCTATTGCGCTTGAGGAGGCAACCAGCCTGTTGCCTCAGATCTTTTCACCTTGAAAAACCGCCTGAATCTCACCCGCTTGGCCGAACTTGACAGACAGTTTTGCGATTTCGCGAAGCTGCAGCCAGCTGCCGCGCCAAGGTGCGGCTGGACAAAGACGGTCCGATTGGCGCTGGGCATGAGTTCCCAAGCACTGGGAGAGCGTTTGGGAGTGTCAGCTCAGGGGGCCCGTAAACTGGAGCAGGCCGAGGCAAACGGGAACATTACGCTGAACACCCTAGCGCGTCTGGCACATGGACTGGATTGCGAAGTGCGCTACGTGTTTGTTCCTCGGACCAGCTTGGTGGAACAGGTGCTCAGACGTACCCATGAAGTGGCCGGGTTCCCGATGCCGTCAGTGTTTGCTGCGACCGATGCTCTGACGGAGGCGCAAAGACTGCAAGCCCTGTCCGTCGTACTTGCCCAAGTGAATAAGCGAGGTCTCTGGTGAGTCAGACGAGCCTCGACGTGCAAATTGAAAACAACACGCGCGTGTTAGCAACCATGCGCCTGATACATGCCCCTAAAAGGCAGGCATCGCTCTGGCACTGGCCGTTGTTGATATCGTCGACGCAAAGCAAGCCTCCGTTGTCACCTCTGCGAAAGCATGCCCCACCGGGGCGTCGTCTTTTTGGGCGGCAGCGGATCGCGCTCGGGCTGTTTTGCATCAGCGCTTGAACGCCAGCACCAATACGCCTGACGCAACCAGCGCGATCCCTGACCACTCCCGCAGGGATGGCCTCTCACCCAAAAAGAGGACGGCAAACAGGGCGACCAGCACCAGGCTGAATTTGTCTACTGGCGCGACCTTGGATGCATCGCCAATCTTGAGTGCCCGGAAGTAGCACACCCAGGACGCCCCGGTGGCCAGTCCCGACAGGCCCAGGAAGAGCCAGGTCTTCGGAGGCAGACCCATGGGGTTGGTCCATTTGCCCGTCAACACCACAAAGACAGAGAGCACGACGATGATGATGGCCGTGCGGATGAGTGTGGCCAGATCCGAATCCACACCCTGGATGCCAATCTTGGCAAAGATGGCGGTGAGCGCTGCGAACACTGCGGATAGTGCCGCCCAGTAAAACCAGCCCGTCGAAGTTGTCATGTCAGCCTCCTGTCCTTATTCAGCTTGCGGTCCGGTCATGCCGAACTCAATCGGCGTCTTGACGTAGAACACGTTGATTTTTTCATCCCGTAGACGCTGGAAAAATCGCTCAGCGTCGGGTGTGCTCACGGCCATGGTGACCTCGATGGGCTGGTCTGCCAAGTCGAAGAAGTGGGCCGAATGCAAGCGGCCGTCATGGCCCACACCCTCGCTCGCAGCGATGAGCGTGACCCCATTGATGCCCATCTCGCGCGCTGTCTCGACCAACCACTGCGCCAGAGGCTTCCAGCCGTGCCGACGGTCTTGTTGGGTAAAGAATGTCAGTTGATAGCCTTGCATGCAGTGCTCCTAAGGAAGTGGTTTGAAGGTGGCAACGGTGGCCAAGCCCAGCAAGGTCATGGCCAGCGAGCCCAGAACGTGCGCAGAAATAGCGGCGCAGGCCCACAGCCAGCGGTTTTGCTGGATCTGTGCGGTGACTTCTGCTGAGAACGTTGAGAAGGTGGTCAGTCCGCCGAGGAAACCGGTGACGATGATCAGCCGCCACTCTGCTGACAGGCCCGTGTGCTGCCCAAAGAAGGCGAGCGCGATGCCCATAAGGTACCCACCCAGCAGGTTTGCCAGCCAGGTACCGGGCGGAACAAGCGGGAAAAGTGCGTTGAATGCGTTGCCAAGTGCCCAGCGCAACACCGCCCCCACCGAGGCGCCCATCGAAATGGCTAACAGCGAGCGGATCATGTCGATTCCGTCGTGTTGCTACAAGGCCAGCTCACACTGGAACAGCACCGCGTGCACATGACGTAGCTCCTGCGTATGCTCTTTCACAAAGTGCCGCAGCCGGTCTTCGCTATCGATCAACTCCATGCACAGCGGATGATGCGCCGACGTGGATTCGATGTGGTGGTGGGTGAGCTTTTTGCCAGGCAAGTAGCCCGCGTGCACGTTGTGCACGATGGCCTGGTGGATGCCCGCCAGGCGCGCTGCTTTCAATAGATGGTGACTCAGCGCGGGGGCGGACAGGTGGTGCCAAAACCGCGTGGGCTTGGCGCGGGCTGACTGGGGGAAATACAAGCGCAGTGCGGTCATGTTCTGCATGGAAGGGCCTCAGAGTTCTCGGGATTCGGTGCTGGCGCGTTCACGCTCGGCCTTGCGATATGCAGGTAGCTCGCCCAGCTTGATGCCCTCGGGGGCGTGGCGGTGCTTGGCGTGACCCACCCGTTGCGAGCGGTAGATGCCGGTATGGCCCGAGAACAGATAACTCACCATGCACGCGATGGCCGCATAGACACCGATCTCCGTGCTGAACAGTTCCATGGCCATCAGGGTGGAGGCAATGGGGGTGTTGGCAGCGCCCGCGAACACGGCCACAAAGCCAATGCCAGCGAGCAACGCCACCGGCATGTTGAAGAGCGGCGCCAGTGCGTTGCCCAGGGTGGCGCCGATGTAGAACAGCGGCGTGACCTCCCCGCCCTTGAAGCCCGTGCCCAGCGAGGCAATGGTGAACGCCATTTTGGCGGCAAAGTCGTAGGGCGCCAGCGGTTGCTGGAAGGCCTCCACAATCGTGGGAATGCCCAGTCCGATATAGCGGTCGGCGCCCAGGTACCACGCAGCGGCAGCCACCACAGCGCCGCCCAGGAAGGGGCGCAGCGGTGCGTAGCGCACATGCTTCTTGACCCAGGCGCTCAGTGCATGGGTTGCATCGGCAAAAATCTTGCCTGTGAGCCCGAACAGTGCTCCCGCGATGATCATGACCGCCAGCGGCCACAGGGCGATGGGGGGAATGGCACCCATCGCGTAGTGGGTGTGATGCACTCCCCACAGCAGTCCGACCTGATCGGCCACGATGGCTGCAACCAGGCAAGGGAACAGTGCGTCGTAGCGCAGTCGCCCAATGGCCAGGACCTCCAGCCCAAAAATGGCACCTGCGAGCGGCGTACCGAAGACCGATGCAAAACCTGCGCTGATGCCCGCCATCAGGATGATGCGGCGATCCTCGTGCTTGAGCTTGAAGACGTGGGTGAACTGATCTGCCAGCGCCCCGCCCATCTGCACAGCGGTGCCTTCACGCCCCACGGAGGCACCAAACAAATGGGAGATGACGGTGCCTCCCAAAACAAGCGGAGCCATCCGCAGCGGGATGACCTTTTTGGGATCGTGAATTTCGTCAATCAACAGGTTGTTGCCTGCCTCGACATGTTGGCCAAAGCGCAGGTAGAGCCAGCCCACTGCAAAGCCTGCCAAGGGCAGCAACCCGATGAGCCAGCGGTTGGCTATCCGGGTCCCCGTGGCCCAGTCCAACGCAAAAAGGAAGAAGGCCGATGCTGACCCGGCCAGGGCGGCCACGGCACTGGCGAGCACCAGCCATTTGCCCAGATAGGGCAGCAAATCGAATAGTTCGGGGCGTCCGGAAGGCTTCATTTACGTCCTGTTGTTGTCTATGTTGCGAAAGCACAGACAAACCCGGACGAGTGGCCATTGCGTGGACGCGAGCCTACATCACCCCCCGAGCGGGAATGTCTGTAGGCATCATCAGCACTTCTGCCCGTGGGCAGGAGGCGGTTGAAGGAGGAATGCCATCTCCAAGTTCGTAATCGTACCAGCCATTGGAGAGTTCAGGTGGAATCCTTCAAACCGGCATCTGGGCGGATCAGCTTCACCAATTCGGGCAACCGCTTGGCCACTGCCTGCTCAGCCTCCAGCGCGATGCTGGTGTAGACCTTCAACACCTTGGCCCCGGTCGGGGTGAGCTGCGCCCCGCCACCTGCATTGCCCCCGCGCTGCGTGAGAACCAGCGGCTCGATGAAGTCGTTGTTCATGGCCCGCACCAGTGACCACACCCGTTGGTAGCTCATGCCCAGGCGGCGACCGGACTCTGCAATCGAGCCCGTTTCTACAATCGCCTGCAGCACATCGGCCTTGCCCGGACCAATCGCCACCGCGTGCTTGAGCTGTACCCGGAAGCGTGTTTTGGACTCCAGCGGGGATGAACTGAGGGTGGGTTTGATCATCGTCAGATTGTCGCCGAGCGTGCTCGGCAGCCTCCGCAGTGCGGTCGTTATACTTTCGATTGGATATCGCTCGCTGCAGATATCGCCCGACTCCTTGGTGGGTTTCGATGCCCCCGATCAGCCCATCAGTCCCGTTTCTGCAAGGACCTCCCATGCGCACGCTCTTGTCCCTGATTCGCTCCTGGTGCGCTACTGCGCTCATCGGCCTGGCCATCGCGGCACCGCTGCATGCCCAGACAGTGCAACCCACGGTGGCGGCTGCGTCCGATCTCAAGTTCGCGGTGGAAGAAGTCGCTGCCCGGTTCGAGAAAGAGACAGGTCACAAGCTGCGGCTGGTCTTCGGCTCATCGGGCAACTTCAAGACGCAAATTCTGCAGAACGCCCCGTTCCACCTGTTTATGTCGGCCGACGAGGGTTTTGTGTACGAGCTGGCCGATGCGGGCAAGACCGTGGACCGAGGCCGGGCCTACGCGCTGGGGCGGATCGGCATCATCGTTCCCGCTGGCTCGGCGCTCAAAGCCGATGGCGAGTTCAAGGACTTGGCTGCGGCGATCAAGGACGGCCGCCTGCAGAAGTTCGCAATTGCCAACCCTGAGCACGCCCCCTACGGTGCGCGTGCCAAAGAAGCTTTGCAGCATGCCGGACTGTGGGATGCCGTGCAGCCCAAGCTGGTGCTTGGCGAGAATATCTCCCAGACCGCCCAGTTCGCCACCTCGGGCTCAACCCAGGGGGGCATCATTGCCCTGTCACTGGCGCTGTCCCCCTCCGTGGCCAAGCTCGGTACGTTCCAGCTCATCCCTGAGGCATGGCACCAGCCCCTCAAGCAGCGCATGGTGCTGGTCAAAGGCGCACCGCCCGCTGCCCGCGCGTTCTACGAGTACATTTCGACGCCCGCCGCGCAGGAGATTATGGTGCGCTACGGCTTTGCAATGCCCAAGGAATAAAGGTTCGGTGCACCCCTCATGGATTGGCAGGCCCTGGTACTTTCTGTGGAACTGGCGGCGGCGACGCTGCTGGTGCTGTTGCCCGCCGGTCTGCTGCTAGCCCGCTGGCTGGCCTATACGGGGTTCAAGGGCAAGTCCTGGGTCGAGGCCCTGGTGGTGCTGCCCCTGGTTCTGCCGCCGACCGTGCTGGGGTACTACCTGCTGGTGTCTCTGGGGGGCGGCTCGGCAATTGGCCGTTGGATGGTCGACACCCTGGGGGTGCGGCTGACGTTCAACTTCTTAGGGCTGCTGATTGCCTCGGTGGTGTTCAACATCCCATTTCTGGTCCAGCCCGTGCAGCGGGCCTTTGAGGCCATTCCGCGCAATTTGAGCGAGGCGGCTGCAGTGAGTGGGTTGAACGCTTGGCAGACCTTCTGGCGCGTGGAACTGCCGCTGGCTTGGCCTGGGATTCTGTCGGCCATGGTGCTGACGTTTGTGCATACCCTGGGCGAGTTCGGCGTGGTGCTGATGGTGGGCGGCAGCATCCCCGGAGAGACCAAGACCATTGCGATCTCCATCTACGACCGGGTGCAGTCCTTTGATCTGGCGGGGGCCAACCAGATGGCCTTGGTGCTGGTGCTGTTCTCTCTGGTGGCGGTAGGAGCCTCGTTCTTTGCCTCTGCGCGTCTGGCGGTGCGCCGATGAGCACTACGGGAGCAGCCGTGGCGCTGGAGCTTGAAGTCGAACAAACGCTACCCATGCCACTCAGTGGCAGCCTGCGCTGTGGGCCGGGTGAACTGGTGGCGCTGGTGGGGCCTTCGGGTGCGGGCAAGACCTCCATGATGCGGGTGCTGGCGGGCCTGATGCGGCCCGAACGGGGGCGTATTGTGGTCGGCCAGGAGGTGTGGTGCGACACCGCCCAGGGCATTTTTGTGCCGCCCCAACGCCGCCATGTGGGCCTAGTGTTCCAGAACTATGCCTTGATGCCGCACCTGAGCGCGCTGGGCAACGTGGCGCTGTCGCTGCTGCATCTGCCCTCAACCGAGCGTGCGGTCCAGGCGCGGCGATGGCTGGACCATGTGGGTTTGACCCAGGAGCAACAGTCGCGCAGACCCTCGCAGTTGTCGGGAGGGCAGCAGCAGCGCGTGGCGGTGGCCCGTGCGCTGGCGCGTGAGCCCAGGCTGATGCTGCTCGATGAGCCGTTTTCTGCGGTAGATCAGATGAACCGGCAGGGCCTGTATCGCCTGTTGGCCGACCTGCGCCGCGAGCTGTCCGTGCCCATCGTGCTGGTCACACATGACCTCAATGAAGCCCGCATGCTGGCCGACCGGCTGGTGGTCATGGACGCCGGACAGGTGCTGCAGCAAGGAACGCCAGCCTCCATCCACAATGCCCCGCGCAATGCCCGTGTGGCGGACTTGGTGGGAATCCAGAACCGCTATCGAGGGCAGTGGCTAGGCGCGATGGATGGCGCCCCAGGCTATGGGCGCATGCTTTGGATGGGCGGTGACGAAACGAGCGAGGCCCCCATCCTGACCGTGCGGGACAAAGGGAAGATCCAATCAGGCCAGGCCGTGCACTGGATCATCCCCAGCGATGGAATCACGCTGGTTGATTCGACCGCCCCTCGCATGATCGACGCCAGCGATTGGGACGCCCAAGTGCTGGAGGCTCGCCACTTGGGGGAGATATCTCTCATCACACTGGCACTCAAAGCTGTTCCGGACGCCCGACTGCTGCTAACGCTATCTGGCCCTCAGCGCCAAGGAGTGGGCGTGGGGGGTGTTGTCAGAGTGCGGCTGGACTTGAGCCGGGTGCATGTCATGCCGATGCGTTCACGCTGAGGTATCTGCCGAGATTGCCTTCGCTGCCAGATATACTCACCGCAGGGTGTCGCGGCCACTAAGGCGCGGCAGGTTCATGCGAAGGTCGGGCCGCCTCGCGGTTTTTCTACGACCTATGAACCCCTCTCTGATTCAGATCATTGGCGCCGTGCTGTTTGCGCTGGCCGTCGCCCACACCTTCTCCACCAAGTTTTTCGAGCAACTGGCTCACAAGCAAACGCGCCATGCGGGCATATGGCATTTGCTGGGTGAGGTGGAGGTCGTTTTTGGATTCTGGGCTATGGTGTTGATGCTGTTCATGTTCGCCATCAACGGCAAGCAGGACGCCACGGCCTATCTGGATTCCCGAAATTTCACCGAGCCTCTTTTTGTGTTCGCGATCATGGTGGTCGCCGGTACCAAACCCATCCTTCAGCTCGCCGGATCGCTGATTCGATTTATCGCACGGTACACCCCGCTGCCGCGTGGCATGGCTCTGTACTTTCTGATCCTCTCTGCGGTGCCGCTGCTGGGATCGTTCATCACAGAGCCTGCCGCAATGACGCTTGCCGCGCTCATGCTGCGCGATACGCTGTTTTCTCGGGACGTGTCCACACGCCTCAAGTACGTCACCCTGGGGGTGCTGTTTGTGAACGTGTCGATTGGCGGGACGCTGACCCCGTTTGCCGCGCCTCCCGTCCTGATGGTCGCGGCCAAATGGAACTGGGACATCTGGTTCATGATCGCCAACTTTGGCTGGAAGGCAGCTATCGCCGTCTTGATCAATGCGGGCTCGGCCATGCTGCTGTTTCGCAATCAACTGGGCCACCTGGCCGCAAAACCCAAGAGCGATGAGGCCACGGTCCCGGTAGCCGTGATTTTGGTACACCTGATGTTCTTGGTGCTGGTGGTCGTCTTTGCGCACCATCCCGCCGTGTTTTTGGGATTGTTTCTGTTCTTCCTGGGCTTTGCCACAGCGTATCAGCGCCACCAGAACCCCTTGATTCTGCGTGAGGCCATGCTGGTCGCTTTCTTCTTGGCCGGGTTGGTGGTGCTGGGAGGAATGCAGCAATGGTGGCTGGAGCCGGTGCTCATGGGGATGGATGCCAACGCGGTCTTCTTTGGCGCAACGGCCCTTACGGCGATCACCGACAACGCAGCGCTTACCTACCTAGGCTCCCTGGTGGAGGGTCTGAGCCTGGAGTTCAAGACGGCACTGGTTGCGGGCGCCGTGACAGGTGGAGGGTTGACGCTGATAGCCAATGCGCCCAATCCCGCTGGGGCGGCCATTCTCAAGGAAAAGTTCTCGGATGGCGCCATCCAGCCTCTCGGCTTGTTGATTGCTGCGCTTCCTCCGACGATTGTGGCGATTCTGGCTTTCAGGCTCCTCTGACGGAGCACAAGGCCCACTGCTGCTCTACGGCTTCTTGGCGATGACCAGCAACCCAGCCACGATCAGAGCCGCGCCAATCGCCATGCGCAGTGTGATGACCTCGCGCAGCAAGACCCAGGCGAGCAACATGGCCACCACCACGCTGCCCTTGTCGATCAGTGCGATCGTGGCCACATCGCCCACCTTGAGCGCCTTGTAGTAGAAAATCCACGACAACGAGGTCGTGACCCCGGACAGTCCAAGCCACAGGAGGTTCTTGCCGGTGACCGTGGACAGCTCCTGCATGGGTACGGCCCAGGCAGCAAACATCAGCACGAAGCCAAAGACAAACAATGTGCGAATGGTGAGGCCAAGCTCGCCGGAGATGCCATTCAATCCTATCTTGGCAATCACCGATGTGAAGCCCGCAAAAAACATGGAAATGACGGCGTAGGTAATCCACTTGTCCATGGCTAACACTTTCCTTCAGAAAGGGTGACACGCACCCCACCGCCTCTCACTTGGCCGAGAGCAGCTTGAGCCCAACAATGCCCGCAATGATGAGCCCGAAGCACAGCACGCGCAAAACGCTGCTGTCCTCGCCCAGCACCACCACCCCATAGACCGCAGTGCCTACGGCGCCAATGCCTACCCACACCGCATACGCGGTGCCCACGGGGATACTCCGGGTGGCCAGCGACAGCAGATACATGCTCAGCGCGATGAACACGCCGCAAAAAACGCTGGGCCAGAGGCGAGTGAACCCATCCGTGCGCGGCATGGCGGCGGCGTAGAAAATCTCGCAAACACCTGCAGCCACCAAATAGACCCACCCCATCCATCACCTCCTGTTCACGGGCTGCGGTAGGCAAGCCCGTCATGCACCGGATTGTCGCGTCCCAGTCGTCAGCGCATGACCAGCACGGGTACTTTGCTCATGCGCAGTAGCGTTGTCGTTGTGCTCCCAATCACCAGGTGGCGGATACGTGAGTGCCCGTAGGCGCCCATGACCAGCAAGGCAGCGCCTTGCAACTGCGGCAGCTGAGGGAGTGTGTTGTCGGGATCGCCTGGCAGCAGCGTTGCCTCCACTGCGAACCCGGCTTCCTCCAGCAGACCCTTGGCCACGCCCAACTGCGCGTGTGCCGCAGGTGTGTCTGCCGCACACATGGCCACCAACGCAGGCAGTCCCTTGAGCATCGGGCTGCGGGCCACCGTCTCCGCCATCTTGAGGGCCGTCGGGCTGCCGTCATAGGCCAGCACGAACCGCTCAGGCGGCAAAAAATGCTCTGCTGTCGCCACCAGAACCGGTCGTTTGACTGCACGGATCACCCGCTCAAGGTGATGGTCCAGATGCAGCCTGCTGCCAGCAGTCGCCTGGTAGTGCTCGCCCAACACGAACAGGCGGGCGTCGGGCTCCAGCTCGGTGACCGTATCCACAAAATCGCCATGGCGCATGCGTCCATCCACCTGCTGCACCCCGAGGGCCGTGGCGCGCGCCTGGGCGCTGGCCAGCATCTGGCGCCCAGCCTCCTGGGCCAGCTTGCCCCGCTGGGCATCCAAGTCGCTCAGTTGCTGAAGCAGCATCTCTTGTGCGCCCAAGCCGATGGCCCCGCTGAAGTCAGTGACGGCGGTGCTGTCCGGGTCGCGCTCCAGCACATGCAGCAGTTCCAGCGGAACGCCCAGGCGATTGGCGGACCATGCGGCCCAGTCGATCACGGCAGTGCTTGTCTTCAAGCCATCAATACAGGCATAGACCTTGTTCATGGGGTGTCTCCTCAATGCATGAGTTGTTCAACGGCGCCGGGCTTGTCGTGGATGGCAAAGCGATCCACCAGCGTGGCACTGGCTTCATTCATACCGATCACCTCGACCTCGGTTCCTTCCCGGCGGAATTTGAGAACTGCCTTGTCCAGCGCGCTCACGCCGGTGATGTCCCAGAAATGCGCGCGACTCACGTCGATTTGCACCTTGGGCACTACCTCCTTGAAGTCAAACCCGGCGATGAACGCCTCGGACGACGCAAAGAACACCTGGCCCACTACACGGTATACGCGTGTGTTGCCGCCGTCCTCACTGGCGCTGTCCACTCGCAGCACGCGGCCCACCTTGTGCGCGAAGAAAATGCCTGACAGCAGCACACCCACGAACACGCCCTTGGCGAGGTCATGGGTAGACACCGTGACTACCACCGTGGCGATCATGACGATGGACGAGCTGGGCGGGTGCTCACGCAACTTGCGTACCGAATCCCAGCTGAACGTGCCGATACTCACCATGATCATCACAGCCACCAGCGCGGCCATCGGAATCTGGCTGACCCAGCGGCCCAGAAAGACCACCATCAACAGCAGGATGACACCCGCCGACAAAGTGGAAAGACGGCTGCGGCCACCCGACTTCACGTTAATGACCGATTGCCCAATCATGGCGCAGCCCGCCATGCCGCCGATAAAGCCCGTGGCAATATTGGCCACGCCCTGGCCCATGCACTCACGGTTCTTGTTGCTGGGGGTATCCGTGAGATCGTCCACGATGGAGGCCGTCATCATCGACTCCAGCAAGCCCACCACGGCCAGCGTCACCGCGTAGGGGAAGATGATCTTCAGGGTTTCCAGGTTCAGCGGCACATCAGGCAGCAAGAACACCGGCAGACTGCTGGGCAGCTCGCCCATGTCGCCCACGGTGCGGATATCCAGGCCCATCGCCATCGATATGGCTGTGAGCACCACAATGGTCACCAACGGCGAGGGAATAGCCTTGGTGATGTACGGAAAGCCATAAATGATGGCCAGGCCAGCAGCGGTCATCGCATACACCACCCAGCTCACATTGGTCAGTTCCGGCAACTGCGCCATGAAGATCAGGATGGCAAGCGCATTGACAAAGCCCGTGATCACCGACCGCGACACAAACCGCATAAGCGCGCCCAGCTTCAGCACACCGGCCAGGATCTGCAGTACCCCGGTGAGTACCGTGGCGGCCAGCAGGTACTGCAGGCCATGCTCTTTGACCAGGGTGACCATCACCAACGCCATGGCGCCCGTGGCGGCGGAGATCATGCCGGGGCGCCCACCTGCAAAAGCGATGATTACGCAGATGCTGAACGAGGCGTAGAGCCCGACCTTGGGGTCCACCCCCGCAATGATGGAAAACGCGATGGCCTCCGGGATAAGTGCCAAGGCAACGACGATACCGGCCAGCAGATCGCCCCGGATGTTGGAAAACCAAGTTTGCTTGATGGATGAAAAATTCATAGGCATAGGAAACGCGACCAGCACATGCTGATGCGTTTGAGACGGAGAAAACAGAGAAAGCTGCGCCACCGAAGCCGTGTACACGGCTCAGCGGCGAGAAAGACAGTCGAGGCGAGAATCCGCTAGCGCGGCGCCTGAAGAAGCGGGACTACGGCGGTGTCACCGAGCAGAAATACCCAAGCGGCAGCTCACGGTTTGGCACAAAAACCGTGGCTTCGGAGCATTTTTGGATAAGTTCGGACACGGGGAGATTGTAGCTGGGCACTGTCTGAAAGCTGCTTTTCTCCAGGTCCTTACATGCCCGATGTTGGACTCCACCGGTCATGATCAACAGTCAAGCAGTTCAAGTCTCCAGACTCCGCGTTCAAGTGGACCGGGATACGCACACTACGAGCGCGAGGGCTTAAGGCGCAGCCGAGTGTCTGCCAACGACTTCGAGGGCAGGATGAAGACGCTGCGCAATGAGCTTTCCCTCGCTCGAACGTGGTGGCGTACGTCCTCGTAAATCTCCCACTAAATCTGGTTTTAGTGGGACAAATGACGCTCCAAACTGGCGTGCAAGCAAGACCAAAGAAGGGCCTACTAATGCACGCAAGTTCAGCCATCGAAGCGAGTGGCACCCGGATTCTCCGGCTGCCCGATACCCTCAAAAAGACCGGACTCTCGAAGTCCGGCATTTACCAACGCATCCGCGCCCGCACTTTCCCTCAGCCCGTGAGGTTGGGTGCGCGGGCTGTGGGATTCGTCGAGCGAGAGGTAGACGCCTTTCTGTCTGAGCTGATGGCGAAAAGAACCCACGCAGAGGGGGCTAAACGATGAGCGACCAAGCTCAGGAATTGCAAACCGTCTGCTCGGCACGCGAGCGCGTTGAACGCCTTGAGGCGGCAATGATGGGGCTCCCCCAAACCGATTGCCCAGTAAGACACCATTTTGCCCCGGGCGTGTACGCGCGGGAAATCACCATCCCTAAAGACACGGTGCTAGTTGGAGTGGTCCATAAGCGCGACAACCTCGTAGTGCTGTCTGCAGGACGCTTGCGGCTGGTGACTGACGAGGGCACCGTGGAGATAGCCGCACCCCATACGCGCATGTGCAAGGCGGGCACAAAAAACGCCGCTGTCGCGCTTGAGGATTCGGTGTGGACAAACTTCTTTGCGACCGATGAGACCGACACCGACAAGCTCGTAGAGCTGCTTACCGAATCCACTGCCGACGAATTGCTAGGCGGGTCCAAAAACAAACAGTTGGCCGCCCACCGCGCAGCCACACTTTCGCAGGAGTAAACCATGTCATTTGCAGCAATTGCAGGGCCTGTTGCGGGCGCAGTCGTTGGCGGTCTCATGTCTGACGGCGGAGGGGGCTCGCAAACCGCGTCCAAGACCCCTTGGGAACCGGCTATCAAGCCCCTGACCAACTCGCTTGAGACGGGCCAGGCCCTGGAGCGCTACTACCAGCAAAACCCGTTCAACCAGATGCAGCGCACTGGGTATCAAAACCTGTATGCGGACCTAGACCAGTTCCGCAATCAGATTGCCCCCGGAATGATGCAGTTCGCCAACAGCATGATGCAGTCCAACTACCAGCGCGGGCCGCGTCAGTCGCAGATGGAGGCGATGCAAGGCCAGATGCCCATGCAGAACACCAAGCAGCCCATGATGATGCAGCAGGGCCAGGATGGTGTGTATTCCACCAAGCCCATGCAGCAGGGCGGCGCTGGTGGTTTGCTGTCCGCAATGGGCCAAGCTGGCATGTCGCCCATCAACCCCAATCAGTCCATGGCGGGCGCGATGCAGGGCGGGAATATGTCCTATCAGGGCTCTATGCCTCAAGGTCTGCTGGCAAACATCCCACAAGGCCCATTCCAAGCCCCGACACCCGGCAGCTACGGCCTGTTGGATTGGGTGCAAAACAACCCCTTCACCGCAACCAATGGCATTCCTGTGACCCCAGTAGCGGAGAAGCCGACTGACAAATCCCCCGAAGACCTAGCCCGTGAAGAGTGGGAACGACGCCGCATGTCGGGAGAGGGCTACCGAGGCGAAGGGGCCTAAATCGAGCCCCTCGGCCTTGCTTAAACAATGAATATCAATGCGCGGCCTGTCCCGCTGGGGGTTGGATGAAAACTGAGAAGGTGGCAAAGCAAGCGCAGGTAAGCGGGAAAGACGTTCTCCAAGTCGCGGGCCGTGCAGGGATATCGCAAGAGAGGCAGCTGGCAGACCTAGGGGCTGATGGCATCGTCTCCAATGCGATGACCGCCAGGGCTTTCCTAAACCCCTCACAGCCCAACCTATCCATTACGGAGCTGGTGGCAAGCGTGAAGGCCCACGGGGAGAAGGTGAACGGCAACGACCTAGCCGCAGCAGAGCAGATGCTGGTGGCCCAGGCTATCGCCCTGAACAGCATCTTTGCAGAGATGGCTCGGCGGTCGGCCCTCAATATGGGCGACTATCTCGACGCCACAGACCGCTACATGCGTCTGGCACTCAAAGCCCAGGGCCAATGCCGCGCCACTCTGGAGACCCTGGCCGCCATCAAGAACCCGCCCGTAGTGTTTGCCCGCCAAGCCAACATCGCCCACGGTCCGCAGCAGGTGAACAACGGAGTAGCCCCCGAGCGAGCGAAAGGGGCTCCAGCACACGCACACGAGCAAACGGTAATTAGGTCAAACGAACTTTTGGAGATGGAAGATGGCAAACGGTTGGACGCAGGAGCGCAGGGAACGGCAGGCCTTGCTAATCCGAGGCTGGCAGCCGTGGGCACAGTCAACAGGGCCACGGTCGGCCGATGGACGCGCCAGAGCCGCGCAAAACAGCTTTAAGCATGGCGCCAGGTCGGCGGAGGCGAAAGCATTTCAGCGCGATTTGAGCGTCCTTTTGAGAGAAGTCCGCCCGCGGCGGCTGGCATGACTAAAGTACACCCCGCGGAAATGGTAGTCTTGCGTGGCAGCTCGGCGTGGTGCCGATGCGCAGTGCAAGGAGCAGCCGTTGGAACTGCCTGTTGTCGAACTAATTTCCGGCACGGAGACGCCGGTTGGGACAGGGGTCACGGGCGCCCAACGGGCGCTAGTCCGATACCCAGACGGCAACGCGCGGGCAGCCATCGTCAAGCGGATGGATACGCGCGCTATCGCCGCGGAATGCTTTTGTTCTTTGCTGTTGCGCAGGTGGGGCTTGAATGTGCCCGACCCAGCAATCGTAGGAAGCCCGCCTATGGCCTTCGCTTGCATTGATGTGAGCTATCCGAACCTGCTACAGCGTGTGGGGTGGAGTGCAAACCTTCCGCCTGAGATGCGCGTCGTGCTTGAGCACGCTGCGGCGAAGCTCGTTGCCAGCTTCGCGCAGACCCCCCTGGCGCTCGCGGCGGATGAGGCAATAAAAAATTTAGACCGAAACCTGGGAAACATTCTCTGGAACGGCAACGATGTCGCATGGGTTGACCATGAGCGCGCGCTGGACGCGTGCCCTGAACCTATGGCGGATGTGAACAAGCTAGCGGCCCTAGCGGTCATGAGCGGTGAACAAGACCGCATCGCCGCTGCCGCGGTTACTGCTTCATTCACCCTAAGCCCTATAGCGGTCGCTGAGGCTGAGCGCATCTGTTCCGCTGGCGAGGACTCAGCCGGGTTCGCTGCTGTGGTTAGCGACAGGCTCAGACACCTTGCAAACGCTGTTCTAGCGCGGTTTCCTAGACCTAGCGACCTGCTGGAGGAAATATCGTGACGCTTGCGAAATGGCGCCCCTTGTTTTGGGAGCCAGTCGAGGGAACCGGCGAGCGGCTCATGGCTGGTGTAGTCGTGCAGTGTGCCGGAGAGCTTGTCGCCCGGCGTGTCATCAGAGACGACGTACTCGACAGCCTATATGGCGCTGACTCCGCACGGCCGCGTGTGCTTATTGAGGAGGCGCTCAATGTCTTTAGGAGCATTGCCGAGGCGGGTGGCGACGAGGGGCTCTCCTTGCTAGAAGTGCCCATCATGGGACTACACCCCGGGCCGCTCCGGCAGACGGACGTCTTGAGTATTGGAGACGCTATCCGGCAATCCGTGCTTCTTTACTCAAGTCTTGCTCAGTTGGACATCGCAGACGATGAGGATGACGGAACTGTTCAGCCCGAAGAGGTGAATCGCCGCTTTGCAACAGAGGTTCGAGACGCTGTGCTGATACAAGCCCCCGCTTTGGCGCGCTTCTTTAACCGCCCGGCGAGCTTGCATAAAGGCGGTTCTCTTGTGCGATTCGGCTACCTCTCGGATAAGGCAGTCATGCATTTCTCAACCGTGAGCGCCGTTCGACAAAGTGCCAGTGTGAGCTACGCGCGTGCAAAGCTCTGGGAGCTCGCACGAGCTAAAGAATTTGCAGGCCTTCGGGTTGCCGCACTGGTGACGGCGGTCCCTAAGGCTGACGACCTTACGCTCGGACCCAAACAGCGGTCGAAGTTGGCCACCAATCTACAAGAGATTGAGCGTGAGGCGGAGGACGGTGATATCCGCTTCGTGCCCGTAGACTCTATCCAGCAAGCAGTCGAGCGAGTCCTTGAACTGAGCGACTGACGGGAGCGGAGATGCCAAGCTCAGAGCAATTGGAAATCTACAAGCAGCACAGCGCTGCTAACGACAAATACACTTATTTTCTGCTTGCGGCTGTAGGAGCCGCCATTGCGCTGACCATTAATCAGACGCAAACCGCAAAGCTCTCTTTTTCGCAAGCTCCACTGGGCGTTGCCGTCCTACTTTGGGGGCTGAGTTTCTATCTCGGTTGCCGTCATCTGAGTTTCGTAAAGGCCACGCTCCACGCAAACGGCGCACTTCTTAGGGTCCAGGATGGGGAACACCCAATGGCGGGCCGGAACGCGGAGGCTATCGGTATTGCTTCCGATGTTCTTCGAGAAATCATCGACAAGCACTCTGACAGAGCGGCCATATCCGCGGTCTGGCAGTTCCGATGTTTGGTGCTGGGTGGAGTCTCCTATCTCACCTGGCACATCTACGAAATGTGGCTTCGTACTTAGGATGCGATGGTTGCAGTCCCGGTCATGTGGGGGTTGGAACGTTCCGCGCGCGTGCGCGAGGCTGCGCGCTTTGTATGAGTGATTGACTGGCCTGCAAGTGCCCCGTTTTCGGTACTGTTTCCAGGGAAAAACGGGACTGTTGTCCGGGGCCCCCCGGAAAAACGGGGGAGTTATCGGGAAAAACGGGGGAGTTTGGTGCTGGTGTAAGTGGCCCGTTTTCGGGGGGCTTTGCGGCTGGGAGTCGAGGGCTTACTATGGCTCGGAACAGGTAGCAAGCCGGAGGGGCCGTGGCAGTAAATATGTTTGAAGGCGCTCGACGTATAGCGCTTGCAATTGGGGCTACTTGGACCCTTGGGTGTGTGGCCTACGCTGTGCTGCAGAAGCCTTATGCACCACTGTTCTTTTCAGTTGAGTCCCCGGGCTCGGAGCCCAAACCCGCTGAGCAATGCGGCACTGACGATGCTAGGGAGTACATCTCTCGCGAATTTGAGCCCGGGACGCCAATTAGTGTGACGCTTTGCTTCGCCGCTCATCGGGCGGACAACGGTCGAATGCTCATCCCGTATGCAAGGGTAACGAGCGTAGAGCTACCGGACGGACGAATTCTGCAGAATGTTCCCTTGGACATAACGCAGGCGGAGCTGCTAGCCAAACTCAAGGCAAACGGTATCGAGATTTCTCGCTTGGCTGGTACATCTGGGCCCAGCTGGGAACCGCTTTGGCGCACTCATTGGAATATGGGTGAGCCCTACAGCACCGAGGTATCCGTCTACACCCAACGCGTTGCCGATGGCTTCAGTTTGACGCGGCAAAGCCAAGAGACTGCCGCTAGCCAACTTTGGCAGGCGAGACTTCGCCATTGGAAAGAGTCGTTTCAGGTGCTCGTTGTCGGTTTGCTGCTCGGCTGGGCTCTCACCGCTCTCATAGGCTGGATTGCCCGTGGCTTTCTGGGCATACCACGCGGCAAAGACCATCGCCCTGCATAGAGCGACCTTCGAAAGGAATTCGACATGATGAGAAAGGCTGCGCTTCTTCTTGCGGCGATGTGCTCGTTGACCGCCTGCGGCTTGGGGGGGAATTACGCGAGCGAGGTCGGTTGGCGTGAGGGTGGCAAGGAGCGTTGGAACATCTCCGGGGACTTCTCGTCCCTCGATGCATGTCGCACCGCCGCTATCTCCGAATACAACAGCATCAATGCTCGAAACCCCGGACAGGCTTTTTCGTGGGCCTGTTTGAAGAAAAATTCAGACGGCAGCTACGAAAGCCGACACCGCTAGGAGTTCAGAAGCCAAACCCGGTGAAATCCCAGCGGGTTGGAGGGTCTTTTACCGGGAGGCCGCAGCGCTGATGTGCACTGGCCGTGCAGGCTGGCAACTTCTGTGGCGCAAAGCTAAGAATCTTCAGATGGATTCGACAGCCTCCGCCGAGTTCTCCTATGGAAGAGGCCAGATTGCAGGCCCGCACCCATCGTCTAGCCCATTAATCGATTCACCCGCGATGCTGGGTGTTTAGGGTGGGGTTTTTTTAGATGACCCGTGCCAACCAGCGACCTGATGCTTTTTAGGGCTGCAGCGCGGGTGATGGCTTCACACCGCTTCAAGAGTTCGCACCTAAACTGATGGGCCTAATGATGGGTATGAAAGCAAAACGGGCCCAGAGGGCCCGTATTTACTATGTCAATGGCGGAGAGGGCGGGATTCGAACCCGCGGTGGGGATTAGCCCACACACGCTTTCCAGGCGTGCGACTTAAACCGCTCATCCACCTCTCCGAAGCCCTCGATTATAGCCACAGGATTGGGTGCATTCCGGTCACTGATCGGTATCGCCTGAAAATTTCAGTGGGCCGCCACTTTGTCAGCCTGCCTTGTTGGATGTCTGCACCATCTTCATCGCCGAGCCGATCAGCGCCGACACCTCGGTCATGTTGCTGGGCACGATGAGGGTGGTGGTGGCGTCCGACGCGACTTGGCTGTAGGCATCCACGGCTTTTTCAGCCACCTTGAGCTGCACGGCCTGCTCGCCGCCGGGCTGGCGGATGGCTGCAGCCACGCGTTCGATGGCCTGGGCGTTGGCTTCGGCCACGGCCTTGATGGATTCGGCCTCGCCCTGGGCCTTGTTGATGACGGCCTGTTTTTCGCCCTCGGAGCGGGCGATGAAGGCCTCACGCTCGCCGGTGGCGATGTTGATCTGCTCCTGGCGGCGGCCTTCTGAGGCGGCAATCAGTGCGCGCTTCTCCCGCTCCGCAGTGATCTGGGCCTGCATGGCGTGCAGGATTTCCTTGGGCGGGGTCAGGTCCTTGATTTCATAACGCAGCACCTTCACGCCCCAGTTCAGGGCGGCTTCGTCGATGGCCTGCACCACCTGCGCGTTGATGATGTCGCGCTCTTCGAAGGTCTTGTCGAGTTCGAGCTTGCCGATGACCGAGCGCAGCGAGGTCTGCGCCAGCTGGGTCACGGCCATGATGTAGTTGCTCGACCCATAGCTGGCGCGCATCGGGTCGGTGACCTGAAAGTACAGGATGCCGTCCACCTGCAGCTGCGTGTTGTCGCGCGTGATGCAGACCTGGCTGGGCACATCGAGCGGAATTTCCTTCAGGCTGTGTTTGTAGGCGACCTTGTCCACAAAGGGGATCAGAAAGTTCAGCCCGGGGGTCAGCGTGCCCGCATATTTGCCCAGGCGTTCCTTGACCCAGGCGTTTTGCTGGGGCACGACCTTGACCGAGCGGGCGATGAAGATCACGGCAATGATCAGGATGACGATGGCAATTTCCATGGGAAGCCTTTCTTGGGTGATCGACAGGGAGTCTTCGGTGTTTACAGCGGGTCCACCAGCAGGCGGTTGCCCACCAGCTCGGCGACGCGATGCATGCCAGTAGACGGGGTGACGCCGGGGCGGTGCATGGCCGTCCATTGGGCGCCCCGGTACTTCACGGTGGTCGTGCCGTCGGGGCTCCAGCTTTCGATGAGGATGGTTTCGCCTACGTCCATGTTTACGCTGCGGTCCGCACGTGCAGACGGATCGCCGGGGCGCTTTCTCCGCAGCAGGTAGCAGGCCACGACAGCCCCGCCGCCCACAATGGCGGCAGACACCATCTGCATCGCGGACGCCAGGCCCAGGTGGGCGGCCAGGGCGGCGGCTACCAGCCCCAGGGCCACCATCAGCAAATAGAACGTGCCGGTGAGCAGTTCTGCCACGACCACGGCCCCTGCTGCCAGCCACCAGATGGTGGATGCCTCCATGTAGAACCTCCTTGTGTGGTTGTGTTTAGTGCACCACATTCTGGGTCAAAAGGATGGCAGTTCAAAGGCGCGTCAACGTTATTCCTTACACTTCGCGCCTATTTCGTTTTTTGGCCGGGCAGGCCACGGCTCCTTGGAGGCTGCGCATGAAGTTTCGCTTTCCCATCATCATCATCGATGAAGACTATCGTTCCGAGAACACCTCGGGGCTTGGCATTCGTGCGCTTGCACAGGCCATTGAGGCCGAGGGCTTTGAAGTGGTCGGGGTCACCAGCTATGGCGACCTCTCGCAGTTTGCGCAGCAGCAAAGCCGCGCCAGTGCCTTCATCTTGTCCATCGACGATGAAGAATTCTCCGAGGGCGAAGGGCTGGACCCCATCGTGCTGAGCCTGCGCAACTTCATTGGCGAGGTGCGCCGCAAGAACGCCGAAGTGCCCATCTATGTGCACGGCGAAACCAAGACCAGCCGCCACCTGCCCAACGACATCCTGCGCGAGCTGCACGGCTTCATCCACATGTTCGAGGACACCCCCGAATTCGTGGCGCGCCACATCATCCGCGAGGCCAAGAGCTACCTGGAGAGCGTGCAGCCACCGTTCTTCAAGGCGCTGCTGGACTACGCCGAAGACGGCTCGTACAGCTGGCACTGCCCCGGTCACTCCGGCGGCGTTGCGTTCCTGAAGAGCCCCGTGGGCCAGATGTACCACCAGTTCTATGGTGAAAACATGCTGCGCGCCGACGTGTGCAACGCGGTGGAAGAGTTGGGCCAGCTGCTGGACCACAACGGCGCCATTGGCGAGAGCGAGCGCAACGCCGCGCGCATCTTCAATGCCGACCACTGCTTCTTTGTGACCAACGGCACGTCCACATCCAACAAGATGGTGTGGCACCACACTGTGGCACCCGGGGATGTGGTGGTCGTGGACCGCAACTGCCACAAGTCCATCCTGCACAGCATCATCATGACCGGGGCCGTCCCTGTGTTCATGAAGCCCACGCGCAACCACTTCGGCATCATCGGCCCCATCCCGCAAAGCGAGTTCGAGCCCAAGGCGATCGAGGCAAAAATCAAGGCCAACCCCCTGCTCAAAGGCGTGGATGCCAAGAAGGTCAAGCCCCGCGTGCTGACGCTCACGCAGTCCACCTACGACGGCGTGCTGTACAACACCGAGACCATCAAGGGCATGCTCGACGGCTATGTGGACAACCTGCACTTTGACGAGGCCTGGCTGCCGCACGCGGCGTTCCACCCGTTCTATGGCAGCTACCACGCCATGGGCAAAAAGCGCACACGCCCCAAGCACTCGGTGACGTACGCCACACAGTCCATCCACAAGCTACTCGCCGGTATCAGCCAGGCATCGCATGTGCTGGTGCAGGACTCGCAGACCACCAAGCTCGACCGCCACCTGTTCAACGAGGCCTATCTGATGCACACCAGCACCAGCCCTCAGTACAGCATCATCGCCAGCTGCGATGTGGCCGCCGCGATGATGGAGCCACCTGGCGGCACCGCGCTGGTGGAAGAAAGCATCCTGGAGGCACTGGACTTCCGCCGTGCCATGCGCCAGGTGGAGGAGGAGTTCGGCAAGAACGATTGGTGGTTCAAGGTCTGGGGCCCTGAAAAGCTCACCGACGAGGGTATTGGTCGCGCGGAAGACTGGATCATCCGCAGCGACAGCAAGAGCAAGAAGGGCAGCAAGTGGCACGGCTTCGGCCAGCTGGCTGACGGCTTCAATATGCTGGACCCGATCAAGTCCACCATCGTCACGCCGGGCCTGAGCCTGGACGGCAAGTTCGACAAGACTGGCATCCCCGCGTCCATCGTGACCAAGTACTTGGCCGAGCACGGCGTGGTGGTGGAGAAGACGGGCCTGTACAGCTTCTTCATCATGTTCACCATCGGCATCACCAAGGGCCGCTGGAACACGCTGCTGACTGCGCTGCAGCAGTTCAAGGACGACTACGAGAAGAACCAGCCCATGTGGCGCATCCTTCCCGAGTTCTGCCAGCAGCACAAGCGCTACGAACGCATGGGCCTCAAGGACCTGTGCCAGCACGTGCATGAGATGTACGCCAAGTACGACATCGCGCGCCTGACCACCGAGATGTACCTGTCGGACCTCACGCCCGCCATGAAGCCCTCGGATGCGTACGCGCACATTGCGCACCGCACCACCGAGCGCGTGGAGATCGACCACCTGGAAGGCCGCATCACCGTGGGCCTGGTCACACCGTACCCCCCAGGCATTCCGCTGCTGATTCCGGGCGAGGTGTTCAACAAGAAGATCGTGGACTACCTCAAGTTCGCGCGCGAATTCGCCAAGCTGTGCCCGGGCTTTGAGACCGATATCCACGGCCTGGTGGAAGTGGAAGACGAGAACGGCCAGGTGCGCTACTACGCCGACTGCGTGGCAGAGCAAGGCAAGACCGGCAAGAACCCCAAGCCACTGGCGACCGCCAAGAACCTGGTGCAGGTGGGCGACGACGGCCCGTACGGGCGCAACGTGTAAGCACGTCTTCGCGCTGGTGTGTGGGTGCACCAGCGTCTCGAAAATCGCTCCCCCGGCATGGCTGGCGGAGCGATTTTTTTGTGCATTTGAATCCGCTGTTGTGGTGCTGCCGTATTGACTGTCAGCCGCGTGGTTTTCATGCGGTGACGACTGTCTTCACACACCTCTCAGGAGATTCCCATGACCCTTCGATTCAACGCCCGCCTTGCCACCATCGCCCTCACCGCAGCCATGGCCGCTGCCGCAATGCCTGCCGCAGCACAGGTCATGGTGGGCGGTGCGCCCATGCTGGCCAGCAAGGACATCATCGACAACGCCGTGAACTCCAAGGACCACACCACCCTGGTGGCGGCGGTCAAGGCGGCAGGCCTTGTTGAGACGCTGAAGGGCCCCGGTCCGTTCACCGTGTTTGCGCCCACCAATGCGGCGTTTGCCGCATTGCCCGCCGGCACGGTGGACACGCTGCTCAAGCCCGAGAGCAAGCCCACCCTGACCAAGGTGCTCACCTACCACGTGGTGGCGGGCAAGTACGACGCTGCTGCGTTGTCCAAGATGATTGCTGACGGCAAAGGCATGGCCAGCCTCAAGACGGTGGCGGGCGGTACGCTCACCGCCAAGGCCAGCGGCAATGCCGTCATGGTGACGGACGAAAAGGGCGGTACGGCGACGGTGACGATTGCCGACGTGTACCAGTCCAACGGCGTGATCCACGTGGTGGACAAGGTGTTGTTGCCCAACTGATTGGGCAACGGATAGGAGCGAGGCGGCATGCGCTGCCGCGCTCAGCTCGCGTATCGCCACCTCGTCGAAATCAGCTCGGGTTTGCGGTGGCCCCGTCAGCGGGTGGGCGGCATGTCGTCGCGCACCCGCACAAAACTCGCGAAGCGTGGCACGCCGCTGTCGTGGGTGCCTCTGAAGCGGTAGGTCACCCAGCTACCCACGGGCGGCGGGTGGTCGCGCTCCGCGTCGGTCAACCCTGCGCCCAGTCGAAACCGCTGGCCCGAAGGCATCTCCACCACCAGGGCGCCCAGCCGCCCGGCGTGGCGGCCTTGGCCGGGCAGATGGGCGACCACCTTGGCCTCGGTGTCTTCGTGGGTCTTGACCTTGATGAGATCGTCACTGCGACCTGCGCGGTACATCGATGCGCCCCGGTGCAGCATCAGCCCTTCGCCGCCCGCGCGCACAGTGCGCAGCAGCAGCTTTTGCAAAGCGGCGTCGCTGGCTACGCGCTGCTGGGGCACCGCCTGCACCCATGGCTGGTCCAGCGACTCTACGAGCTTGTTCAATGCGGGCAGGCGCTGGTCAAACGTGCCGCCGTGCGCAGGCAGGTCAAACACCATAAAGTGCATCTCGCGCCATGCGGCATCGTCCGGCTGCTGCTGGCGCACGGTGGACTGGGCGTGGCTGAATCGGCCGCGTCCTGCCCACAGCTCGCCGTCCATGGGCGTGTCGGGCCAGCCGGCGGTGAACCATGCCGGGGCCGCCACGGTCTCTCCACCCCGCGTGCGCAGCGTGTGGCCGTCCCAATAGCCGCGCACGCCATCGTATTTTTCGCTCACCCAGTAGTCCGCGAGGCGCATGCCGGGGCGGTACACATTGGCCAGCAACAGGGCGGGTGCATCGCCGGCCCAGGCCTGGGGGGTGGTCAGTGCGGCCAGGGGTGCGAGGCCCAGCAAAGCCAGGCAGTGTCTGCGGAGCATGATGGAGGTGCTATCAAAAAAATAGCTTCTAGCGCATGTTCTATCAGCGCTAGAAGCCTGTTTGGTTCAAAAATGCGGTGAGCCCGCTTGGCGGATTACACCTGGTCGGCGCTCAGGCCAGCGGTCTGGCTGAAGCCGCCGTCCACATAGGTGATCTCAGCCGTCATGCCCGATGCCAGGTCCGACAGCAGGAAGGCCGCCACATTGCCCACGTCTTCAATCGTCACATTGCGGCGCAGGGGCGAGGCGTCGGCCACACGGCTCAGCAGCTTGCCAAAGTCCTTGATGCCGCTGGCAGCCAGGGTCTTGATGGGGCCGGCACTGATGCCGTTGGCCCGGATGCTGCGGCCGTCTTCGGTGCGGCCCACGGCCTCGGCCAGGTAGCGCACGCTGGCCTCCAGGCTGGCCTTGGCCAGGCCCATGGTGTTGTAGTTGGGGATGGAGCGCAGCGCGCCCAGGTAGCTCAGGGTCAGCAGCGACGACTTGTCGTTCAGGTAGGGCAGGGCGGCCTTGGCCATGGCCGGGAAGCTGTAGGCGCTGATGTCGTGGGCAATGCGGAAGCCTTCGCGGCTCAGGCCGTCCAGAAAGTTGCCCGCAATGGCCTCGCGCGGTGCAAAGCCGATGCTGTGCACAAAGCCGTCAAACTTCGGCCAAGTCTGCGACAGGTCTGCAAACATGCGCGCGATCTGCTCGTCGCTGGCCACGTCGCAGTCAAACACCAGCTTGGAGTTGAACTCGGCTGCAAAGTCGGTGATGCGGTCCTTGAAGCGCTCGCCCACGTAGCTGAACGCCAGCTCGGCACCTTGCTCGTGGCAGGCCTTGGCAATGCCGTAGGCGATGGAGCGGTTGGACAGCACGCCCGTGATGAGCAGCTTCTTGCCGGTCAGAAAACCCATGTGAAATCTCCTTGTGGAATAGCGGAATGCAGGCTTGGCGCCCGGTGCATGTGGATATGCGGCTTTGGCTGCAAGCCCCTGCGAACGTAGTGCAGAATTGTCGCATGCGGTTTTGGCTGGCTTTGTTGCTGATGGGGAGTGCTGTTCCAGCGTGGGCAGCACATGCGTATGCCTTGTGGGGCGCGCCGCGCTATCCGGCGGGCTTTGCGCATTTCGACTATGTGAATCCCGAGGCCCCCAAGGGCGGTGAGTTGCGGCTGGTCAGCAACTTGCGCACGTCCACCTTTGACAAATACAACCCGTTCACCATCAAGGGCAACGCACCGGCCTACCTGTCGTCGCTGATGTTCGACTCGCTGCTGGTGGGCTCCATGGACGAGACCGCAACCGGCTATGGTCTGCTGGCCGAGGACGTGGAAGTCGCTCCCGATGGGCTGTCTGCCACCTTCCGCCTACGGCCCGAGGCGCGGTTTCACAACGGCAAGCCCGTGCTGGCCCAGGACGTGAAGCACAGCTACGAAACGCTGGTGGGTCCCTTCACCTCGCCTGCGTACAAGACTTTGCTGATCGAGGTGGCGGGCGTGGATGTGATCAACGACCGCACCGTGCGCTACCGCTTCAAGCAACCCAACCGCGAGCTTCCCATCACCGTGGGCGGCTTGCCCGTGTTCAGTCGCGACTGGGGCGTGGAAAACGGCAAGGCCAAGCCCTTTGACCAGGTGGTGATGGACATCCCCATCGGCAGCGGCCCCTACAAGATCGGGCCCGTGCGGTTTGGCAAGGACATCACCTATGTGCGCGACCCGCAGTACTGGGCGCGCGACCTCAATGTGCGCAAGGGCACGGCCAACTTCGACCGCATCCTGGTCAAGATCTACAAGGACAACACCGCGCGGCTGGAGGCCCTGAAGGCGGGCGAGTTCGACCTCATGCGGTTCTTCAGTGCGGGCGACTGGGCCCGCCGCGTCACGGGCAAAAAATTCGACACCGGCGAGCTGGTCAAGGGCGAGTTCAAGCACAAGCTGCCGTCGGGCTTTCAGAGCTACGTGCTCAACACCCGCCGCCCGCTGCTGCAGGATGCGCGCGTGCGAGAGGCCCTGGGCCTGGCGATGGACTATGAGTGGATGAACCGCCAGATGTTCTACGGCGCCTACCAGCGCGTGAACGGCCTGTTTGGCAACACCGCGTGCGAAACCAGGGGCAGTCCGTCGCCCGAGGAGCTTGCGCTGATGGAGCCCTACCGCAAAGACATTCCCGCAACCGCCTTTGGCCCCATGACCGTGCCCCCGCGCACCGACGGCGATTCGTCATTGCGTGCCAACCTGCGCCGCGCGCAGGCCCTGCTCAAAGAGGCGGGCTGGGAGGTGCGCGATGGCGCCCTGCGCAACGCGAAGGGCGAGGCCATGGTGCTGGAATACATGGACAGCAACGAAGGTGGAGTGCGCACCATCACCCCCTGGATGCGCAACCTCGAAAAGATCGGTGTCACCTTGCGCTTCCGCTCCGTGGACTTTGCGCTGTACCAGCAGCGCCTGCAGAAGTTTGACTTCGACATCACCTCGATGGCCTTCCAGGGCACCCACAACCCGGGGCAGGAGTTTGCCGACATGTTCGGCAGCCAGGCGGCCGACGTGGAGGACTCCGGCAACTTTGCGGGCGTGAAGAACCCTGCGGTGGACGCCATGATCAAGGCCATGACC
>Ga0208124_100133_pt1 | contig 40876 bp, 37 predicted proteins | sample LakWasM104_HOW12_2_FD_183922 | JGI IMG/M metagenome (GOLD analysis project Ga0208124, IMG submission 183922) | Freshwater sediment methanotrophic microbial communities from Lake Washington under simulated oxygen tension - Sediment Metagenome... | ecosystem: Environmental > Aquatic > Freshwater >...
GTAGCACTTTCACAGTCGTCATTTGTCACTGAGGTTGGTAATGTCGTAAAAGAATACGGTCCAGCCCAATCACTGAAGCCATTTTCTCCGCAACTAGCTCGAACATAAAACTCATACGTTGTATTTGTTGCTAATCCGGTTAAGACTAATGGACTAGTAACATTAGGATTGCTGGGCACATCTGCTGGTAAACCTCCGCCAGCTAATGCCAAATGAACATCCCAAAAAATTTGGGAACAACCTGTTGACCAAACTATTTGCGCACTTGTAGGGTTTACAGTTGTTGTACCTAAGCCATAAGGAGCTTGGCACCCTACAGGCGTTTCTATCAAAACATCATAATCTTCTGTTTCCCCATACTGATAGGTACTACAGGGATCTATGGTAGCTGCATCTATTTGATACACATCCCTAATTCGCATTCTATGAACTCCAGGCGCTGCATCACAAGCTAAAGCAATGGCAAATACTCCGGTTCCGTTCGATCCAATCGCGTTTGCTGTATAGCCTATTCGTTCAGAAGGACTAAATAATGCGTCATCATTATAATCAATCCAAACGGCCACATTCTGATCTTGATAGGTTCCTACTGTAATATTCATTTCGTAAGTAAATCCAGATTGTAATGCAGCTGTCATGGTTGGTAATCCTGTAAAATAGGTATAAGATGGATTCACTGGACTTGTACCCGTTGCATTAGATAAAGTAGTTCCAGTAATAACAACATTGGAGATTAAATCGCCAAAGGTTTTTCCAACGCTATAGTTTGGAATGCAGTAGCAATTGCTTGGATTGTTAACCCCAACTAGAACAGAATTGCTAGTACTAATTGCATTACCACAGGACACTTCACATTGATAGTAAGTGTTACTAGTTTGTGTAGTCGATAAGGTAGAATTGTTGGCATTAACTATTGCAGTGAAAGTAATACCATCAGTAGAAGATTGCCACTGATAATTTAAACCATAATTTGGTAGTTGATTTTCTAAGCTCAAATTAAACTCGACACCGCTGCATACAGAAAGCGTGTTTGAAATTGTGTTGCCCGGGTTTGGAACACCACTGCACGGACTTGGTGGTGTAAAAACAAATTTCTGACCAACCACATTTTGAGTATTTGTAATGTTGTCATTGGAAACTAAAGTTGAAGTTGTGGCTAGTGGTGTATTGGGCGTAACACTTATGAAACTTGAAGTATCATTCAAACCAATAGATGCCGTAAGCGGAATAACGATATTCATTGTGGGCGCATACACAAAGTCAATTTGACCTGACGTTTCATGCAAAATCAACTTAAAAGAGCCAAAAGCGGATGTACTGACTACTCCATTGTTTCCAATGTTAATGGAATCCCATCCGATTTCGAGAGTTCGACTTGGAGAAATTCCTCTTACCGCATATTGAATAGCTCCTGTTGCTCTGTTGTGATCATCCCAAAATGCAGCGATTAATGGGCTTTGTGCATTAGAATTGCCAAGAGTGTTCACCCAAGACTGAGCGCCTATACCGTTTCCTAATCGAATCCAACCATTTGTACTGATACTGAAAGTAGTATAAGGAAGACCCCCAAAATTAAAACTAAATCCAATTGGAATCCCATCTTGAATACCATCATCGCCAACAGCCGAAGAATTTGTTCCAACGACTGCCTGATAAGCTTCCGTGGATTGTGAGAAGAGGTATTGCGAAACTGTTTGGCCATTGGTAATTCCAGCCAGTAAAAGAAAAATACTAAGTATAATTTTTTTCATAGGTAATATTGCATTGAAATATGTCTCTAATGTACTAAATATTAAAATAAAAAAAGCCACTCGAAAGTGGCTTTTAATACTAATTCTACAACCTATTATTCTTTAATAATTTTAATTGTTTTCACTTGATTGTCAGCAGTAACTTTAACCATATAAGTTCCTTTAGACAAGTGTGACATGTCTATCTTAGATTGGTTAGCATTTAATGATTTTATTAAAACTTCTTGTCCTAACAAATTAAACACTGCTACATTTGTAATGTTTTTGTTGTACGACAAATTCAAAATGTCTTTAACCGGATTTGGATACGCTTTGAAACTTACCGCATCAAAACTTTGAGCACTCAATAAGGTAGGATCATAGGCTCCTATTTGGAATGCTCCATCAAGACCAGCGCCTAAACTATATCGCCATACACCAATATATAAAGTGTCGCCCGGGTTCTGACCCGTTAAACTTATTTTAGAGAAATTTGTATTTCCACTATCATCATCGCATCCAATTTCAACTAAAGACCCGCAAGTTCCTGAGTAAACACTCATCACAGAATCAGTCATTAAAGTACCAGAAGTGGTATCCGTTTCAATTGTTACAACTCCTGAAGCAGGCACAACAACACTATACCAAACATCATTTACACGATTGGTTTGACAACCAAAAGTTAAGCCTGTTGTAGAAGTGGCGCTAGTGTTATTAGTAACGATAGCGTTGCTAGCAAATGTTCCGCCAGTGGCTAACAATTCAATGGCACCAGTACAGTCATCGTTGGCTGGTGGTGGTGGTGGTGTTCCGATACAGATATCAAAGGTTGTAGTTTGCAAAGCCGTAGCCGTGAAAGAATATACTCTAACATAATACGTTTGTCCAACAACCAATCCAGTTGGTGTGCTATTATTAGGATCTGAACAAGTACCTGGAACAAGAGACAAACTTGCACAATCACCTGTCCATAAAGAATGGTATAAATCAGTTGTAGAACCAGCAACATTAGTCAAGTTTATGGTATGTACTGTATTTTCAGCTACAAAAGAGAACCATACATCATCATCTTCCGTACCTCCACAAGAAGTGGCATCTACTGCTGACGCTGTTGCTCCAACTAAAGTTGAAGAGACAAAAGAAGCACAACTAGCATCTGGATTAACAGTCAAAGCAATAGCTCCAGAACAATCGTCATTATCAGGAGCCGTTGGAGGCGCGATACAAGATAAAGAAAGATCAAAAAGAACTGCTGGATTTCCATTGATATAATTTCCAACATGAGCATAATATGTCACCCCAATTTGTGAAGCGAACGTCACTGCTGATACAGCTTGTCCTGTGCCTGCACTTGCAAAACAACTTCCTGCAGTAAAGCCAGAGCAAGTTCCGTCTGTACTTTGGTACACTTCAACTTGAGGAAACTCGACTGAAGCCGTAGCTGTCAAAGTCATTATTTGTCCGTCACCGACAAAAGTATACCATATATCATTACCGATAGTTCCAATACACGAAGTAGCAGTTCCGCCAGTAGCTCCATCTGTAGTCTGAGCTGTTAATACATCGCCACAAGACAGTGTGATTGCATTAGCACATTCATCATTTGTTGGAGGACAAGCCAAGACTGTTTGAGAAGTGCTAACAACTGTGCAAACAGGAGATTGGTCATTTGTGGCAGTAAGAACTACAGAAGTACCAAAAGCATAAGGTCCAAATGTAAGTGTATCAGCTGCAAAAACAGTTTGAGCGGCGCTACCTTGGTCATCTGTTACGGTAACCGAAGATGCTGACGCTAAACTAGAAATAGTAGCAGTAACATTAAATGTACCGCTCAAACAATCGTAATTTTTGTCGAAAGTGACTACAGGAAGGCAATAACCTGGATCTGAAAGACTTAGTTCAAATGCTCCTTGTTCGGAAGCATTGCTCCATACTTGAACAAAATAAGTATCCCCAGCTATTAATCCTGTTAATGACTGTGTTGCAGGTGCAGTTAGATTTGATCTACAAGCTAAACTAGTTAGTGATCCGCAAACGCCAGAGTAAATAGAAAAGTTTGCTGAGGTCATTGTGGTCCCAGAAACACTAACGTCTACGGTTCCTGAAGTTGGCGCCACAAAAGAAAACCAAACGTCTTGAATTGAGCCAAACAAATCGCAGGAAGGTTGCGTAACGCTAGCGTCACCAAACGAGTTATCCGAAGCAACCGGCACACCATCAACATTTACAGAAAGTGCAGTTGAGCAATTTTGATTGTCTACCGCTGGTGGAGTAACACCAGTACAAGTAACGTTTAAAGTGTAGGCACCTACACTTCCCGAATTATATCCTTCAACCGCAATATAATAGGTTGTAGTTCCGTCTGAAGTAAAACTTATTTTTGAGTTCAATGTATTACTAGAACAAGTGTTGTCATCGTCATTACCTGCAATAGCCGTTAAACTTCCTGGAGATCCTGTTAAAACTAAAATAGACGTATCATAAGATGATCCACATAAATCTAGAGTAATCGTCTCTTCAAATCCCGAACCTGTGTAGGTATACCAAACATTAGGAGCATCTAAGTCTACCCCGAAAAATAAAGTTGGATTCGCTTCGTCTAAAGTCGCAGTAGCTGTTGAGCCTGTGTACGTAGTTCCACAAACAAGCGCTTCTGCATTGGCGATATTGTCATTTGCCTGCGCAAAAATGCCAGCAGAAAACAATAACATTATGCCCAATAAGACTTGAAATGTAATTTTTTTCATTATTTATTTTTTTAGTTAATAATTGCTTAAAAGTAAGTAAAAAAAGTTTGCAATAATGTTAAAAAAAAAAGCCACCCGAAGGTGGCTCTTAATAAAACTATTTAAGAAAATTATTCTTTAATAACCTTAATTGTTTTTACTTCATTATCTGCAGTAACTTTTACTAGATAAGTTCCTTTTGATAAAAGTGACATATCAATTTGAGTTAACTTAGAGTTTGTGCTATTGCTCAAAATTTGTTGTCCCACTAAATTAAATACAGCAACATTTGTTATGTTTTTGTTGAAAGAAAGATTCAACAATCCTGTAACTGGGTTTGGATATGCTTTGAAACTTGTTGCTTCAAAACTAGTAGTTGCTAAACCTGTATCGGTCAATCTCAAAGAGAAAGTTCCTTGCTCAGCAGCATTACTCCATACTTGAACATAGTAGGTGGCTCCAGCAGTTAATCCTGTTAAAGACTGCGTAGCAGTAGTTGTTTGATTTGATGTACAACCCAAACTTGCTAAAGTACCGCAAACTCCTGAATAAGAAGCTAAGTTCAATGAAGTCATAGTACCAAGTGACGCAACAACATCTACTGAACCTGAAGTTGGAGCAACAAATGAAAACCAAACATCTTGAATTGAACCAAAGTTATCACAGGTTGGTTGTGTAGAACTTACATCACCGAATGAGTTATCTGAAAGGTTATCGGTTCCATCAACGTTTACAGACAATGCAGAAGCACAGGTTTGATTAGAAACAGCAGGCGGTGTTACACCAGTACAAGTTACATCCATTGTGTAAGCTCCAACACTAGATACGTTATAGCCTTCAACAACTATATAATAAGTGGTAGTTCCATCAGAAGTAAAGCTTACTCTTGAGTTTAAGGTATGACCAGTTCCACAAGTATTGTCATCATCATTACCAGCAACAGCAGTTAAATTTCCTGGAGTACCCGTAAATACTAAAACAGAAGTATCATAAGATGATCCGCATAAGTTCAGTGTAATTGTTTCTTCAAATCCTGACCCAGTGTAAGTATACCAAACATTTGGAGCATCTAAGTCAACACCAAAGAAAAAAGCAGCGTTTGCTTGATCTAAAGTTGCACCAGTAGTATTTCCTGAATACAATGTACCACAAGAAATCGCTTCAGCATTTGCAATATCATCATTTGTTGGAGGGCATACTGTTTGAGTTTGAGCTGTTCCTACAACAGTACAAGAAGCATCTTGATCGTTTACAACGGTAAGAATTACAGACGTACCATTAGCATAAGGTCCAAAAGAAACTAAACCAGTAGCAGAAACTGTTTGTGGAGCACTTCCTTGATCATCCGTTACCGTAACTGAAGCTGCTGAACCTAAATCAGTAATATCAGCAGTGGCATTAAAAGTGGCATCCGGACAGTTAGAAACTTTTGAAAAGGTAACAGTAGCTGGAGTACAAGTAGCAACACCACAAATTACAGAACGAACTCTATCAACAGATTCTGTTGTACATTGATCATCAACGTGAGAATAAAAACGAACAACACCATCAATGTCAGAAACCCAAGTTATAGGTGTTGGTCCGAAAGCTAATGGAGTATCTCCTGCTTCGTTAGAAATTGTAACAAAATCAGTATCTCCACTGTTAAAAGTATACGTTTGACCTAATGTAACATTTACATTAGAATACTCTCCCGCATAGCCAAAGCTTGTAATTATATTTACAGCTAATCCATTGCAAGTTGCAGGAGTATAAGTTGCTGCTGGATATAAACTTCCATTTAAACAATATCCCGGAGGTGCTTGTGTAGTAAAACTCCACTCAGAACATCCAACAGCTTCACCAGCTGAATTTTTAGCAATCACTTTCCAATAAAAAGTAGTACTAAAGCCTGTTACAGTGATGTCAGCAGTAGTTGTAGTGTAATTTCCAATTAGAATATTTGCATTTCCAGCTGTTAAACCATAGTATAAATCATATGAAGTAGCTGCTTCGCCAAAGCCATCAGCCCAAGCAAAAGTAATTAGTCCAGGAACAACATCAGTAGCTCCATCTAGAGGGCTAACATTGGTTGCACATTCTGGAACCGCTGCTGCTGCTGCATCCACGACTACGTCATCAATATACAATTGCCATTCGTCTAAAGTGGTGCTCTTAAAAGCTACATAAACCGTTTGACCTTCATAAGCACTTAATGCATATGAAAATTCTTGCCACGCAGTTCCTGGAGCCACAGCTGATGCTATTACTTCCGTAAAATCAGTAGCGTTGGTTCCTGTAGTAGATAATAAAACGTCAAAAGTTTCTTGATAAAAAGTTGATCTACTTTTTGCCCAAAGATTTAAGTGATTTGATACCCCAGCAGTAACTGTAAATTGAGGTGTTATCAAATAATCATCATGAGGCGTTGTGGAATCGTAGTCAATTTCGGCTACGTTCGAACCGCTGTGCGCAGTTCCAGTTGCAGGTAGTTGGATAGTCCAAGTATTGGCATCACCTCCATTAATAACACTCCATCCAGCTGGCAGAGTAACATCGGCATCAAAATTTTCTGAAAATTGTGCAAACGTAGACGAGACACAACCTAACATGAAAATAAAGATTAAAGTAATTTTTTTCATATAAAATATGTTTTTAAGGTTAATGCGCTAAAGATATATCAAAATAAAAAAACCCACAAATAAATTGTGAGTTTTGGCATTGTTTTATTTGTAAATGAGACCTATTGGTGCAAAAAATATAAATCCTTTTTGCTGTAATTCTAAAAATACAAATCTTAAAATTGACGGAACTACTCCACTATACTTTCAATCGGAACTACTTCATTGGTGTCGGCTTTATAGTCAACTCCACTAACGTCAAATCCGAAAAGTGAATAAAAATCCTTTCTATATCCTTCTAAATCTCCTATTTCATTTAAGTTTTCCGTTGTCGCTTGTTCCCATAAATGGGCTACTTCAGCTTGAACATCGTCTCTCATTTCCCAATCGTCAATTCGGATTCTTCCTTTTTCATCTGTTGGAATAGCTTGTCCCGAATACAATCGTTGTGCATACAATCGTTGCATTTGCTCGATACAACCCTCGTGCAATCCGTCTTTTTTCATAATCTTGTACAATAAGGATATGTATAATGGGATTACCGGAATCGCAGAACTGGCTTGAGTAACTAACGCCTTATTTACAGAAACATAAGCTTTACCATTTACGGATGCTAAACTTTCGGAAATGGTAAAAGCAGTGGCTTCTAAATGATCTTTAGCTCGGCCAATGGTCCCTTTTCTGTAAACTGGCTCCGTTACAGCAGGTCCAATATAAGAATAGGCAATCGTCAAAGCTCCTGGAGCCAATAAGTCTTGTGCTTTAAGTGCCTCCATCCACATCGACCAATCTTCACCACCCATAACCACAACGGTGTTCTCAATATCCTCTTGTGTGCATGGTTCAATCGAAATCTCGGAAACTTTACCAGAATGAAAATCTACGGTTTTGTTGGTATAGGAACTTCCTATTGGTTTCAAAACCGAACGGTGTAAAACTCCTGTTTTGGGGTGCAAGCGAACTGGTGATGCTAAACTGTAAATGACTAAATCCACTTGTCCTAAATCGGACTTAATTAACGCTAAAGTTTGATCTTTAATTTCATCTGAAAAAGCATCGCCATTAATACTTTTGGCATACAATCCAGCTTGGTGCGCTTCCTTTTCAAAAGCTGCGGAATTGTACCAACCTGGTGAAGCGGTTTTCCCGTCACTTGCAGGTTTTTCAAAAAAAACTCCGATCGTAGCAGCGTCCGAACCAAAAGCACTGGTGATACGAGATGCCAATCCAAATCCGGTAGAAGCTCCAATAACAAGGACTTTTTTTGCTCCAGCAATCGGTCCTTTGGATTTGATGTAAGCGATTTGCTCTTTAACATTTTGTTCGCATCCTTGTGGGTGTGCTGTTAAACAAATAAACCCTCTCATTCTTGGTTCTATAATCATAATGGTGTAATTTATGTATGGTAATTTTTATTTAAAAGCGAATAATTTTTCCTGAAAACAGAGCAAATATAGAGTAAAAAAATTAGTTCAACAATGCTTTGGCATGATTTAGCGCTGATTCGGAAACGTCGGTTCCTGAAAGCATTTGCGCAATTTCAATCACACGTTCCTCTTCGGTTAGGACTTTCAATTCGGTAATAGTATTCTCTCCTAGCGTCGATTTAAATACTTTAAAATGAGTCGCTCCTTTGGCGGCAATTTGAGGTAAATGAGTAATGGCAAATACTTGCATATTCTCACTCATCGCTTTCATGATTTCACCCATTTTATGAGCAATTTCTCCTGAAACACCCGTATCTATTTCGTCAAAAATAATTGTTGGCAATTGAGAATACTTTGCTAAAATAGCTTTTGTTGCCAACATGATTCTCGATAATTCTCCGCCTGACGCCACTTTTTTCAATAATCCAAAATCAGTTCCCTTATTGGCCGACAATAAGAACTGCAAGTCATCTTTTCCATTCATTAAATAACTGGCATTGCGACTCAAATCTATTTTAAATCGAACGTTTGGCATTCCCAATTGTGATAAGATTTGCATCCATTTTTCTATCAAAATTGGAATCGCTTTGACCCTATTGCTATGAATTTCATCCGCAAGCGTGTCTAATATTGTTTCTGATTTTTGAAGTTGCTCTTCGAGATTCTTAATGGCAACGTCCAACTCAGAAAGGGAATCCACCTTTTTTTCCAATTCCTTTTGAATTTCCATTAATTCCTCGACGGAACTCACTTGATGCTTTTTTTGAAGAGCATATAAAGTTTGTAATTTTTGTTGTACTAGTTCCAATTGGTCAGGATCATGCAAAACGCCATCGGCTAAAGTTTGCAATTCTTGAACCGCATCCTTAATTTCAATGTAACTGCTCTCAATACGTTCAAAAAGCGTCTGGTAATTTTCAGAAAAAGGAGCGAGCTTTTGCAAAGAATTACGCATTTCTTGAAGTGAATTCAAAACGCCATACGGTTCATCATCGGCTAAAACAATGGATTTTCCCAAATTCTCTTTGATAAACTCCACATTATTTAATTGCTCAAATTGGGATTCCAATTCCAATTGATCTCCCATTTGTAAAGACGCCGCTTGTAATTCTTCTAACAAAAACGCATTGTAATCTTGTTCTTTGATAATGCTCTGACGTGTTTTATTTAAATGCTCTAACTCACTTTTATCTTTTTTAAAGCGTTTCAATTCTATCGTATAGTTCGATAAAATGGTTTCATTGGAAGCTACAGCATCAATAATTTGAAATTGAAATTGGTCCTCAGACAACTCCTGAGTTTGGTGTTGCGAATGCACATCAATCAAAAACCCGCTCAAATCTTGCAATTCTTGCAACGTTACAGGCGTATCGTTTATGAATGCTCTAGACTTTCCGGAAGGCAATATTTCTCTGCGCAGAATGGTATTGTCTTCATAATCCAAATCATTGGCTTCAAAAAAAGACTGGAGTTGGTAATTCGCAATATCAAAATGAGCTTCAATAATGCATTTTTCTTCTTTGTTTTTGAGCGACGACAAATCGGCTCTTTTGCCTAATACCAATCCCAAGGCGCCCAACAAGATTGACTTTCCGGCTCCTGTTTCTCCTGTTATAATTGAAAATCCATCAGAAAAATCTATGGATAGTTTTTCAATCAAAGCAAAATTATTGATGGAAAGTGCTGTTATCATTGCGATAAAAAACGGTTAAAAAATGTTCTGGATTCGGCTTTGTTTGAAAAATCGCTTACAATTTTATTTCGGCCCATTTGCTGGAATTCAAAGGAGAAATGGTATACAACTTGTCTAACAAATTGGCAATATCTACTGTCGGACCACCAGTAAAAATGGAAACAATTTCGTCAGCTTTGGCATCAAAAAACAACCGAGTTAAAAATGCATTAGGTCGGTTTGATTGAATTTCTGCTAATTTTTCAATGGCACTAATAATTTTCTCTTTTCCGGTTTTCAAATCACTATGCATCACATCCAATCCTTCAAAATGGTATTGATACATGGCATCGCGATAAGGGCTAAACGTATTCGACAACAAATCATTCACTAAAAAATAACGATTTTGTGTACTATCGCCTTGATTCCAACCTTTATATCCTGACGATTGAGCAACACTTACAATGTCTTGTGCTTGCTCATAGTAAGGTTTTCCTCCGTCTAACGTGAAGGTGTCCGCATCCATTCCAATAATCATTAAACTATAAAACGCAACAACGGAAATCAGGTTGGAGTCGAAATTGTTTGGGCTAAAAGTCAAATTTTGAAATTCAGTATATTCAAAATTAAAATCCTTGTCGTTGTAATTCAATATTGGCGAACCATAAGTAGAATTGAATATTGTTCGCGAAGATTGCACTTGAATGGAGGCTTTGAATTGGTTGGAAGCCGCTTCATTGATTGAAATAAACATCGAACAATTGATCCGTTCATTATTTTTAATTTTCTGGGAAGTCCAATTGGTTTTATTAATAAAATCGGTCAGCGACTTTTGCAAGGTTTTATATACTTGTGTATTGGTCCCGCCGAGTTTGTCAGCGTTTACGGTAACAGTACAATTTAATTCTTGTGCTTGGGTAGCACATACTATAAAAAAGGAGATGAAACATATTACTTTACGCATGATACTGTGCTACTATTTTATTGATGATATCTTCGGCTACGGCTTCTTTGGTTTTCAATGGCATTACTTCCACTTCATTCGATTTATTGATAAAGGTAATTTTATTTGTGGGTTTTCCAAAACCAGCACCTTCATCTTGCAACGAATTTAAAACAATCAAATCTAAGTTTTTTTTCTGGATTTTTTGTTTGGCATTTTCAATTTCATTTTCCGTTTCCAATGCAAAGCCAATCAGAAATTGCTTCTTTTTCACCGCACCCAAAGAAGCTAAGACATCTTTTGTTTTCTCTAGTACAATCGTAAATTCAGCATCTGATTTTTTAATTTTTTGTAATGCCACATTCTTCGGGCGGTAATCTGCAATTGCTGCAGCCGCAACAACCACATCAACATTTTCAAAGTATTGGTGGCATTGGTCATACATGTCTTGAGCCGAAATAACTCGTATCAATTTTATGTTGGAATGCTGAATATTTAAGTAAGTAGGACCTGCTACTAAAATCACTTCTGCTCCATAATTAGCCGCACAAGCTGCAAGGTCGAAGCCCATTTTCCCAGAAGAATGGTTTCCTATAAAACGAACGGGGTCAATCGCTTCATACGTTGGACCCGCAGTTACTAATATTTTCTTACCTTTTAATGGAAGTTTACTTTCTAAATCGGCTTCCAAAAAAGCGATAATATTTTCTGGTTCTGCCATTCGTCCTTCTCCAGAGAGTCCGCTAGCTAACTCCCCTACTTCGGCCGGAATAATGATATTCCCAAAGAGATGTAATTTCTTAAAACTAGCCAATGTGGAAGGATGCTTGTACATGTCTAAGTCCATGGCAGGAGCAAAATAAACGGGACATTTTGCCGACAAATAAGTAGCAATTAACAAATTGTCGCAATTGCCATTCGCCATTTTTGACAATGTATTGGCGGTAGCTGGTGCAACCAAAATCAAATCGGCCCAAAGTGCTAATTCAACATGATTGTTCCAGGTTGCATTCTCGTCTTCCTCGTTATAGAAATGGGAATGAACTGGATTTTTAGAAAGTGTAGATAAAGTAAGTGGTGTGATAAAATCTTTGGCAACAGGCGTCATGACGACTTGAACTTCGGCTCCAGATTTTATAAACAACCGTACTAAATGAGCGGTCTTGTAAGCGGCAATTCCACCAGAAATTCCTAGTACTATTTTTTTACCGCTTAAAACCGACATGGTGTATTATTTAGTAGTTTCTGCTCTATGGTAGATTTTACCGTCCAACCATTCTTGTACCGCTAAAGCGTGTGGTTTTGGTAATTTCTCATAGAATTTAGAAACTTCGATTTGTTCTTTGTTTTCAAAAACTTCTTCCAAACTGTCATTGTAAGTCGCAAATTCCTCTAACTTTTCAGTCAATTCTTTTTTAATTTCAGAATTGATTTGATTGGCTCTTTTCGCCATTATGGTGATTGCTTCGTACACATTTCCAGTTGGTTCTTCAATAACGCTTTTGTTGTAGGTTATTGTATTCACTGGAGCATTCGTCTTTTTTAAATCCATGAGATTTTTTATTTAGAAAATTGTTTTAATTCTTGATCTATTCTGGCAATCATTTCGTCTGCCTTTGCTTTGTATTTTGAATTTTCACTGAACTTCATCAAATTGGCGTGTGCTGTTTTAGCATTTTTTAAACGCTCTTCCATTTTAGACGGAACGCTGTTAATTGCCAATTGATAGGCTGAATCCAATTTATAATACAAAGCCGCTTCTTTGTAAGGCGTTCCCGGATAATCGGCAATAAAATTGTCTAAAGCCACTAGAGACGCTTTATAATCGGAAATCGTGTTGTATTGTTTAGCAATTTCAAAATATTTCTTCTCCAACTTATCCGTTAATTTTTTCAGCGCCACATTGGCCTCAGGCAAATAGACTGAATTTGGATAATTGTCTATAAAATTCTGTAATTTATCAATCGCTTTGGTAGTATCGTTTTGATCTAAACTGTAGGATGGAGAAAGCATTGAATAGCATTTTGCTCCTAAAAAAGCCGCTTCTTCCACTTTTTCACTTTTCGGATAGCTTGAAGCAAAACTTTCAAATTGATAACCCGCTAAGTAAAATTGATCGGTTTTATAATACGACTGTGAAAACATGTAAAACATTTTCTCCGCTTGTGGTTTTCCACGATAAGCCGGCGCAATTTGTTCGAAAAGACGGATGGCTTTGCTGTATTTTGCTTTCTCGTATTTTTTTGTTGCTACATCAAATTTCAAGGCGACGTCTTCCGACTTCAATGCCTTTTGATATTCACTACAAGAACTAAACAAGATGGTAATCAGTAATACGGATAGGAATTTATTCATTATTTTTATTGGTTTTGTTGATTTACAGGCGGTTGTAACGCTTGCAAAAACCAACTGCAAATTTAGTTATTAATTAGACACTACAAAATATTTTTTCACATTAATGCAGCGGTGCTTTTAAGCGGTTTTTCAGGATATTTTTTGAACAAAATTCGAAATTTTTAAAGCCAATTTTTCATCTACATTCACAAGCGGTAAGCGAACTGTGTTTTCTGACAAGTGCAATACTTTAAAGATTTCTTTAATTCCAGCAGGATTTCCTTGCTCGAAAATCAAATCAATACTATCGGCAAATTCATAATGCAAGGCATAGGCTTCATCTACTTTACGTTGCAAGCCTAGTCGAATCAACTGCGAAAATTGTTGTGGAAATCCTTGTGCAATCACAGAAATTACACCGCTTCCACCGGCTAAAACCATCGGCAAGGCAATCATGTCGTCGCCAGAAATTACTAAGAAATCTTTGGGTTTGTTTTGAATCAACTGCATGGCTTGAACGATATCGCCTGCTGCTTCTTTGATGGCGACGATATTTTGAAAATCTCTTGCCAAACGAATCACGGTGGCTGGTAGCATATTACTGGCCGTTCTTCCTGGCACGTTGTACAAAATCACTGGAATTGGCGATGCTTCGGCCACGGCTTTAAAATGTTGGTAAATTCCTTCTTGTGTTGGTTTGTTGTAATATGGCGAAACCGAGAGAATTGCTGTAAACGGAGAAAAATCTCGCGTTTTCAATTCTTCTACAACTTTTGCGGTGTTGTTGCCCCCTACTCCAAGAATCAATGGAAGTCTACCTGCATTGGCCTCTATTACCGTTTGAATCACTAGTTCTTTTTCCGTTTGGCTTAATGTGGCATTCTCAGCAGTCGTCCCCAAAACGACCAAATAGTCAATTTGATTTTCAATTTGGAAATGAACAATACGTTGCAAGGCAGCAACATCAACAGAAAAATCTTTTTTGAATGGAGTTACGAGCGCTACTCCAGTTCCAATTAGTGATTGCATATTATAACTTGTTTAATATTTTTAAATACTTAAATAACTCTTCTACAAATACTTTGTAATTCTCCGCATTGGTAGTAATCGTGAAATGATTTAGTTTTTTATCGATGGAAGAAAAACCCACTTTAAAACTAGCTTTCGACTGATTAGACACTAACAATAACGGTGATTTTTCAGTATCGTAATAATTGATTAACAAATCAAATTTTTGAGCGGTAAATTCTTTGACTTCCGATTTGTCGAACGTGGCGGTCCAACTCAAATCTTTGTGACTGAAAGTAGGATAATCAAACTGTTCGTCTTTTTTGATTTTATCTTTGAAAACCAACACTTTAATATTCGCTTCTTGAATTCCTTTTTGAATTAACTCCGACACCAAAGCCTCGCGTTCGTAAAAGTAACTTTCGTCAAAAATTATCCCTACTGTTTGAATTTTTTGATCTCCAGAAACAGGCTTAACATTCGCGATGGTTTTCTTAACTATTTTTTGAGTGAAAAAATTCTTTAAATAATTTAAAAACATAGTACTTTTACTTCAATTACAAATTTAATTAAATAAGTGGCATTTCGGATGGTAAAACTAAAAAACTATAACGTTGGAATAAAGTATTTTGTTTTATTCTTAACATTTATGGCTTGTGTTTCCTGCAAGCCTAAAAAATTCTTTGTCACCAAGATTGAAGGCAAAGAAATTGGGATCACCAATCAAAATAAGGAAGTTCCTGCCATTGAAGATTTTATAAAACCTTACCGTGATCATATTGACAAAGATTTGAGTCGGGTTTTGGCTTACGCACCTCAAACTATTGATAAAAGCGGCGAATGGCAAACGCCCATGGGGAATTTGTTTTCGGATGTTGCTTTTCGCAAAGGCAATCGTATTTTTAAAACTCGAGAATACAAGAATATCGATTTGGTATTATTGAATCATGGCGGTATTCGAAGCATCATTGCCAAAGGAGATGTTACCGCTAGAACGGCCTTTGAGATTATGCCATTTGAGAACAGTTTGGTTGTTGTGGCGCTGAAAGGAACTCAAATCATGGAGATGATTCAATACCTAATTGCTGAAAAAAAACCACATCCATTATCTGGAATGACCTTCACTATTGCGAAAGACAACACATCGAAAGACATTTTGATTCAAGGAAAACCAATTGATTTGGAAACGGTTTATTATGTAGGAACCAATGATTATTTAGCCAATGGTGGCGACAATATGTTGTTTTTCAAAAAAGGGTTGCAACGATTTGATTTGGATTACAAGTTGCGCACTATTTTGATTGATTATTTTGAAGAAGTAGATACCATTCCGATGATTACCGATACTAGAATAACCGTTGAAAAATAACGTATGCCCTAGCCCTGATAGTAGTGAAAATCCTGTCATTGCGAGTGAAGCGAAGTAATCTGTTAAAACATCCTATAAACGTAAATAAGATTGCTACGTCGTTCCTTCTCGCAATGACAGATTGAAACGGATAGCAGGAAAAAGCTCCTAAAAAAACAACTATGAAAAGAAGAGAATTTATAGAAAAGACCGCTGCCGCCACTGCTTTGATGGGTGTCGGTTTGTCATTAAGTAGTTTCAAAACGGCCAGCACGAAGCATTTGACGGTTTTGCATACGAACGATGTGCACAGTTATATTGACCCGTTTCCGCCGAATCATCCTAAAAACCCGAATATGGGTGGTGTTGCGCGACGAGCTGCTTTAATTAACTCGATTCGGCAAGAAAATCCGAATGTTTTGCTTTTGGATGCGGGCGATATTTTTCAAGGAACACCGTATTTTAATTATTATGGTGGTGAATTGGAGTTCAAATTAATGAGCATGATGGAATATGATTTGGCCACTTTAGGCAATCATGATTTTGACAACAGTATTGATGGATTTTACGCGCAAATGCCACATGCTAAATTCGACTTTGTATCGGCGAATTACGATTTTAAGAATACCGTTTTACACGGATTGATCAAACCTTACAAGATATTTATGAAGGACGGAATTAAAGTAGGTGTTTTTGGATTGGGCGTTCAATTGGACGGTTTGGTAGATAAGAAAAATTATAAAGAAACGGTTTACAATGATCCTGTAGCGGTTTCGCAAGATATGGCACGCATTCTGAAACAAGATGAAAAATGCGATTTGGTGATTTGCTTATCGCATATTGGCTACAAATACAAAGAAGAGCCGGATAAAATTTGTGATGTGAAATTAGCTGGGCTTACCCAAGATATTGATTTAATTATAGGCGGACACACTCATACTTTCTTGGATAAACCTACTGTTTTAAAAAATGCCGTAGGTCAAGATGTTTTGGTAAATCAAGTAGGTTGTTATGGAGTGAACTTGGGTCGGATTGATTTTTATTTCGATACTGATCAAAGTAAAACTGCTCAAGGCAAGTCGATTGTTGTTTGATTTTCGGATTCGATCATGAATTTGAAAAAAGCGAAATGTGCCGTTGAAAAAACCAACGCTGACAGAGGTTTGAAAGCTGAATTGCTCAAATAAAAGTTTTCAAATAAGAACAGAAACACCAAAAAGGTAAACAACAACGTGCTGATTAGCAGCCACGAATTTTGTTTGTTATCGTTCATAACATAATTGTACAATCCGATTCCGCTAAAAGCAGAAATGAATATGGCATTCAAAACCGAAGGGTAAAAACTCGGATTAGCCAGTGGAATCATGATGTTAATCATCCATGAAAAAATAAATAGAAACGGAATGGTTGCTAAAACTAAAGGCAGCCATTCGATTTTTTCGGATCTTTTTATCACGGTAATGATGGATACAATTCGGTAAATTAGGAAGAATGACATTCCGAATACAATCCATTTTTGATTCGTAGAAATAAAAAAAACATTCGATCCCAAAGCAAAGAGTAGCGAAAGAACATACCAATAACTTTTGCTTGTGCTTGAAATCAAATACAACAAAAACAAACACGGTATTAGCAGCGGTTTAAAGACTAGCACTACAGCAGATACTTGATACAATTCTGCCACAACTAACAATAATGTAATTCCAAAATAAATGGAAACACAGGTTATTTTGGCATTGAAGCGGCTTAGATTCATGATGGTACTGTTTCGTTTGTTTCTGCAGCAATCACGTATTTATAAAATGTGTAGAATGCAAAAATATTTAGCAAAGCTGCCATAGGTCGGTAAATTGGCATCGACATATCGGTCAAAAAGTATTCCTCAATAAAAACGATAAAGCGCAAACCAATCAAGAGTAACGTACTGATGAGAAGCCACGAATTTTGCCTGTTATCGGCTATTAAATAATTACTTAGTGCTAAACCGCTCAAGAGTGAAATTAAAACACTTTGCAAAATCAAGATATTAAATTGGAGGTTGGTCATTTCATTCGTTATTGAAATCAAGTAGAAAAAAATCAACAGAAACGGAAAAGTGGCCAATAAAATATAGAGGTAATTTTTGAAAGTCGTTAATTGAAACACCAAAAAAATCATGGCGATTCTGTGCACTATAAAAAGTACAATGCCCATCTGAAATAGAATTGGATTTTTGTTTGCGAACAACACTGTGCTCAATAAAAGCAAGAGCATTAGTATATAAAATAGTGGCTTTTGTTTTTTAGATTTTAAGCGATAAAGCGTTGATAGCAGAATTGGTGGAGCAATTCTGGAAAACAAAATCAGAGGCACAAACTGAATTTCTTCGGCAATAATTTCTAACAAAGCCATTGCAAAATACAGGTAACTCAATAGTTCAGTTGATTTTGTATCGTGGTTAGTTAGCGTCATGATTTGTGATTAAGATTGTTCTAGCTCGGCATTTACATGTTTATTGATGATCAAATATCGTTTTAACTTTTTCTCTTCATGCAATAAAAATTTATACAAAAGAAATTGTCCTACAACAAAAAGCAACATGGCAATGGGTTGAAAAATACTAAAGTTACTATAATAAATTTTAATAATTAAAATAAATTGTGTTGCTGTAAAAAGCATGGTGCTGATGAGTAGTAATGTATTGGACGTATTGGGTTTAATAAAATAATTTCCGAGACAAAATCCACCGAAAAATATAGTAAATACGCCTTGAATGATAAATAAAATGAAGGTATTTCCTAAAATATCATACGTTATTGTTGCAATAAAAATGTATAAAAACAAAAAAGGTACCGCACCAATGAGCATTGGAACATATCCTGGAAATTTAAGCATTTTAAAAACTAGATAGATTATCAGGATTCTGTACCCTAAGAAAAATAAAGTTCCTACGATGATACTGTTCATGGTGTTGGAGATAAAAGCAAGGTTGGCTCCCCAAACGAAAAGTAAAGCTATGATAAATGTGTGGTTTATTTTTCGGGAAGCCGACCAGTAGGTCAGCATCAACATAGGCATCAACAACGGTTTAGAAACGGAAATAAAAAAAACATCCTTAAAATATTCCGCTACTATTTCAACAAATGCAGCTAGGAAATAAAGGGATAAGAATTTAGTAGTTAAATTTTCTTTTCTAAAAAAAGTAACTTCGCCCATGTTGTATTGAATTGGTTTTGTATTCTTTAGCGTAAAAATAATAGATTAATACATTGAAAATCGTTAAAAATAAAAAAATATTGTGATGCTTTTTTTGCTATTGAATCAAATTTAGAAAATCAGTTTCGGAAATAATGGGAATGTTGAGTTGGTTTGCTTTTTCCAATTTTGCTGGTCCCATATTCTCTCCAGCAAGAACGTAATTTGTTTTTGTTGATATCGAGCTGCCTACTTTTCCTCCATTATCTTCAATGGATTGTTTTAATTCATCTCGAGAATATTCCTTGAAAACTCCGGAAACGACAAAGGTTTTTCCTAATAATTTCGTGGTAGCGTTCGGATTAATTTTTTCGATTACTTCGAACTGAATTCCATACTGCTTCAAGCGATTTATGATAATTTGATTTTCTTGGTTTTCAAAAAACTCGACCACACTTTGAGCTATTCGTTCGCCTATTTCATCCACGAGCACTAAATCTAAGATACTTGCTTTGCTTAGCGCATCGATATTTTTATAATGTTTGGCTAATTTCTTAGCTACTGTTTCTCCAACAAATCGAATTCCAAGGGCGTACAAAACATTTTCAAATGGAATTCTCTTAGAGTTTTGAACTCCATTGACCAAATTTTCTGCAGATTTTTGAGCCATTCGTTCTAAAGGCAAAATTTGTTCAACGGTCAATTCATACAAATCGGCATAATTCTGAACTAATCCATTTTGGAATAACAAGGCCACAGTCTCTCCTCCAAGACCTTCAATATCCATGGCTTTTCTAGAAATAAAATGTTGAATTCGTCCAATAATCTGTGGTGGGCAACCATAAAAATTAGGGCAATAATGATTGGCTTCTCCTTCACCACGAATCAATTCGGTTTGACATTCCGGGCAATGAGTGATGTAGATTGTTGGTTCGGTATTTCCAGGACGTTGGTTTAAGTCTACAGCAATGATTTTTGGAATAATCTCTCCTCCTTTTTCTACGAAAACCGTATCACCAACTCTAATATCCAATTTTTCAATTTGATCTGCATTATGCAAAGAAGCTCGCTTTACGATTGTGCCAGCCAATTGCACTGGTTCTAAATTAGCCACTGGAGTAATGGCTCCGGTTCTACCAACTTGATACGAAATTGAAAGTAACTTAGTAAAAACTTGCTCGGATTTAAATTTGTAAGCTATCGCCCATCTCGGTGATTTTGCTGTATAGCCCAATTCCTCTTGGTATTGGAATCGGTTGACTTTAATAACAACGCCGTCTGTTTCGTAGGGTAAATCCTGACGGTGTTTGTCCCAATAATCGATAAAGTCAAAAACTTCATTTAAATTAGAAGCCCGTTTTGCTTCCTTTGGAACTTTGAAGCCCCAGTTTCGTGCGGTTTCAAGTCCATCGTATTGGGTAGCAAACGGCAACCTATTTCCAATAATAAAATACAACAAGCAATCAAGAGGCCGCTTAGCTACTTCGCTACTGTCTTGAAGCTTTAAACTTCCTGATGCTGTATTTCTTGGATTTGAATATGGAGCTTCTCCTATTTCAATCAATTCCTGATTCATTTTTTCAAAACCGTCAAAAGGCAAAATGATTTCTCCGCGAATGTCAAATCGCTCGGGAAAATTAGAACCTGTTAATTTTAAAGGAATCGATTTAATGGTTTTAATGTTGTTAGTCACATCATCACCTTGAAAGCCATCTCCTCTTGTTACTGCCCGGAGTAATTTTCCGTTTTCATAAGTAATGCTAATTGATGCTCCATCGTATTTTAATTCACAAGTGTATTCTAAGTGTACATTTCCCAACACTTTTTGGATGCGGCTTTCCCAATCAATAAGATCTTCTTTTGAATAGGAATTATCTAGGGAATACATGCGATTTTGATGCGCAATCGTTTGGAAATTTTTCGTTATCGTTCCTCCTATCCGTTGTGTAGGAGAGTTTTCGTCAAAAAGTTCTGGATGTCTATTTTCTAATTCTTGAAGCAGTTTTAATTTTTGATCAAATTCAAAATCAGAAATCGTAGGTTTGTCTAAGACGTAATAATTGTGATTGTGTTGATTCAATTCTTCACGTAAGGATTTTATTATTTGACTCTCGTCCATAGTGCAAAATAAATTAGAATTACTGTCTTTTAAAGGTAGAAAATTACGAATAAATTATTTAGAAATGTCTTTAAAAAAATCCCAAGCCAAATCAGCTCCTTCAAGATCTTGATTTTGATTCCCTACGATTTTTTGTATAATTTTTTTTAGTACATATTTTTTACTTGGCATCGTATGTCCGCCACCTTGAACTATGCAGTATCGAATCTTCCTATTGGGGTTGTTGGCAGCATAATCAAAAATACTAATCGTTGAATTGTCTTTTTTGAAATTATCGGAAACCATTGCTATTTGCGGTTTTTCTATAGCTATATTATTATTTCTTAGCCAAAAGTCAACTGTCTCTTGCGAGGATAATATTTGCTCGCTTTTAAATTTTGTAATACCACCGTCGAATGGAACAAATTGATCGTTTGTGCCGTTCATTATTAGTACTGGTATAGGTATTCCAGATGGAGAACATTCTGAATCTTTCGGGAAATTTGCGGCAAAAGCGGCAATGGCTGCGATCTTATTGGGAAGTTCTAGAGCCAAACGGTACGCCATGAAGCCACCATTTGATATTCCGGTAACATACACTTTTCTTGAATTGATTTGAAAATTTAGAACACTCCAATCAATTATCTTAGAAATATAGCCAACATCATCTGTATGCTTTTCATTGACTTTGGGCAATCTACAATCATTCCAGTTGAGTGTATTTCCTTTGGATAAACCCGTCTCTAAATTGGTCCCGTTAGGCACAATTAGTAAAAATGAATTCTTATCAGCACAATCTTTCCAGTATTTAGATGCTCCAGCATTTTTATGGTAAATCTCGTCTTTTGATTGTGTTCCTCCGTGGAGTTGAATTACCAGTGCCGGTTCTTTTGACAAAAGTTTCGGAATGTATACATCAAAATACCTATTGATTCCGTCGTGAGAAATCAGAACATTTTTTTGCCAACCTGCTTGTAGCGGTTGAGCGAATACAATTGATGAATAAAAAAAGAATAAGTAAAATCGCATTAGTTAAGATTAACACTCTAAATTACACTTTATGAAGTAATTATTTTATTAATTTGATTGTATAATTGTCCATCACTTAAAAACGCTCCTTGTTGAATTAAGGCAAAAATAGATTCGTTTCGTCCGTCAGTAAACTCTTTTTTTCCAATTTTCATTTCGATGGTTTCTGTGAAAAGGTTATCGCTGAGCCATTGTAATCCTTCCTTAGTTAGAAAATCAGATTCGGGAACCAATGACTTCAGAATAATAGATTCGATATGTGAGTCGAAACAATGGAAAAGAAAAATATGATTTTTTGAAAAATGTTCTAGATAAGCTGCTCTGGTTAATACACCTTCCCAAATTAGGTCGGAGAAAATGTCTAGTTCCTGTTCTGCCACATCAGGTTTTTCGGATTTGAGTTTGTCCCATTCGGCCTTATCTATAGATTGCGTAGCTAGGAAGTTTATGAATTCTGGATGCAATTCTTCGAATTGCTCTTTGGTTAGTCGGGAGTACTTCATGGTGGTTCTTAATTTATTATTCGAAATCTTATAGTAGGCTAAGCTGTTCTACAACAAACAACGAATTCCCAATATAGCAGTATTCTAGCCCCGATAGTAGCGGCATCCTTTTATAGCGTTGTAAAACGGCGCTATAAAAGATAGAGCGGATAGCGGGAATAGCTTTAAAAAAACTAAAAAAAAATCCCGATTTTCATCGGGATTCGTTTCAATATTATAAGAAATTATGCTTTCTCGGCTACAATTTCGTATGGCAATTCAACGATTACATCGCGGTGCAAACGAACATTAGCGGTGTATTTACCTGTACGTTTAACGATACCACTTGTAATGAATTTTCTATCGATTGTTTGACCTGCTTTTTCCAAAGCTTCTGCAATATCGATATTCGTGATTGATCCAAAAAGTTTTTCACCTCCAGCTTTTGCAGAGATTTTTATTTCGATAGCTTTTAAAGTTTCTGCCAATGCTTTTGCATCGTTTACAACTTTAGCTTCTTTGTGTGCTTTTTGTTTTAAATTTTCAGCCAATACTTTTTTCGCAGAAGGCGTTGCTAAATGTGCATGTCCTTGTGGAATTAAGAAATTACGTCCGTAACCTGCTTTCACAGATACGATATCGTCTTTAAAGCCTACATTCTGTACGTCTTTTTTTAATATAAGTTCCATAATTTCGCTTCTTTATTATTTTAGTAAATCAGCCACATATGGCATTAACGCTAAATGTCTTGCTCTTTTCACAGCAACAGACACTTTTCTTTGGTATTTCAATGAAGTTCCAGTCAAACGTCTTGGTAAGATTTTACCTTGTTCGTTTACGAATTTCAATAAAAAGTCTGCATCTTTATAATCAATGTATTTGATTCCAGATTTTTTGAAACGACAATACTTTTTAGTTTTGTTAGTTTCAATGTTTAAAGGTGTAAGATATCTGATATCTCCATCTTTTTTTCCTGAAGCGGATTGTTGTAGAGTTGCCATAATGATTACGCTTTTGCTGCTTTTAATTTAGTTCTTCTTCTTTCTGCCCAAGAGATGGCGTGTTTATCTAAACTTACAGTTAAGAAACGCATTACTCTTTCGTCACGTCTAAATTCAGTTTCAAATGCTATAAGCACTTCACCTGCTACTTTGAATTCGAATAAATGGTAAAAACCACTTTTCTTGTTTTGGATTTCGTAGGCCATCTTTTTCAAGCCCCAATCCTCTTTTGATACCATTTCTGCTCCTCTGGACGTAAGAAATTCTTCGAATTTGCTCACTGTTTCCTTTACCTGAACATCAGATAAAACGGGATTTAAAATGAAAACAGTTTCATAATGATTCATAAAAATTGTAATTAAATTGTTAATTTTTGCAAAAGTAATTATTTATTTTAAATAAACAAGTAAAATGCATTTTTTCTCGTTAAAAAGCAAAAAAAACCGATAAACATTAGGTTGGATGGAAAAAAGATTTTATTTTCGTCAGACCAAATCTATAATAAATAAAAATTATGAAACTAAATTGTGTTGTTGTTGATGATAGTTCCATTCAGAGGATGATCATTGCAAAGTTAGTAAATAATCACCCAAATTTACATTTAATAGGTGATTTTTCTAATGCAATTGAAGCAAAAAATTGCATGTCGGTTCACACCGTAGATCTGATATTTCTAGATATTGAAATGCCAGTGATTAGCGGTTTTGATTTTCTAGACGGTTTAAAGACGAAGCCACAAATCATCTTTATCACGTCTAAGGCAGAGTACGCTATGAAAGCGTTCGATTATGATGCAACGGATTACCTACAAAAACCGATTGCTTTAGATCGTTTTAATGCTTCTGTAAAACGTGCTATGGATTTCCATTTGCTGAAAAAGGAAAACCAAGAAGAAGATGGAGAACATATTTTTATTAAGAGTAATCTTAAAAAATTAAAAGTGTTCACCTCAAAGATTAAATGGATTGAAGCTTTTGGTGATTACGTTAAAGTAGTAACTGAAGAGGACAGCAACCTAGTACTCTCTACTATGAAATCTTTTGAAAAGGATTTGTCTAAAGATAAATTCATACGAGTGCATAAGTCCTACATTATTAATATTGATAAGGTAGAGCGGTTTAATAGTAAATTTGCAGAAATCGGAATCACAAAAATACCTCTTAGTAGAAACAAGAAAGAAGATCTTGTTCGTGCTTTAGCAATCGCTTAATAAAAATCGACATTTACGGCAATCGAAATTGCTCTAAATTGCGAAACAGTATCAAAACTATCCAGAATTTTCTGGATAGTTTTTTTTGTGCCTTGTAGGGATTGATTTTGAGGTATTTTAATCAAAATAGTGCGAATATATTCGTTTCTAATTCTGCTAATAGCTGGTTCTTCTGGTCCAAGAACAGGAATTTTTAGATTTTGCTGCATTACTTGATACAGCCATTTCGATCCTTCTTTTAATTTTTCGAAATCACGATGCTTTAAAGTGAATTTTATCAGACGGAAATAAGGCGGATAATGATAAATTTGTCGCTCATAGAGTTGCTCTTTATACATTCCAAGAAAATCATTATGAGTCACCTGTTGAATAGTATTGTGATTAGGATTGTAGGTTTGAATAATTACTTTTCCAGTTTTCTCCGAACGCCCCGATCTACCAGCAACTTGAGTCATCATTTGAAAACTACGTTCAAAAGCTCTAAAATCGGGATGGTATAACATGTTATCCGCATTCATGATTCCAACTAACGTAACATTATCAAAATCCAATCCTTTGGCCAGCATTTGCGTTCCCACTAACACATCAATTTCTCGGTTTTTAAAACTGTCTATAATTTTTTCAAAACCAAATTTTCCTCGTGTCGTATCTTGATCCATTCTTCCAATTCTTGCCGATGGAAAAAGTGTTGCTAATTCCTGTTGGATTTGCTCTGTTCCGAATCCTTTTGTAGTTAAATGAACACTAGAACAACTGTGGCAATGAGTTGGATTTGCCATAGAATACCCACAGTAGTGGCAGCGCAATTGGTTTTTTTGTTTATGATAGGTTAAGCTGACATCGCATTGAGCACATTGTGGAACGTGACCACAAGTCATGCATTCAACAACAGGAGAATATCCTCTCCTATTTTGAAATAAGATTACTTGTTCTTCCTGCGATAATGCTACAGTAATTTCTTCGAGCAACTGATCGCTAAAGTGCCCTGACATTTTCTTTCTGAAATACTTATCTTTTAAATCAACTAATTCAATGGTTGGCATCACTACTTTCCCATAACGTTCTGAAATTGTAACCAAGCCATATTTATTGGATTGTGTATTGAAATATGTCTCTATACAAGGTGTGGCTGAACCTAAAAGCACTTTGGCTTGATGACTACTGGCTAAGACAATCGCTGCATCCCGCGCATGATAACGTGGCGCAGGTTCTTGTTGCTTGAAAGTTTGCTCGTGCTCCTCATCAACGATAATTAATCCCAATTTTGAAAAAGGCAAAAACAGTGACGATCGGGCTCCAATTACGATTTGAGCTTTTTCTGAATTTGTTAAGACTTGGTTCCACACTTCCACCCTTTCGTTGTTGCTGTATTTAGAATGGTAGACTGCTACTTTATTTCCAAAATACGTTTGCAACCTACCAACCAACTGCGTCGTTAGTGCAATTTCTGGAAGTAAGTACAAAACTTGCTTTCCTTGACTAATCGTTTTTTCGATAAGTTGAATGTAAATTTCTGTTTTGCCGCTTGATGTTATGCCATGCAATAAAGTTACTTCTTTGGTTTCAAAACATGCTTCAATTTCTTGGAAGGCTTGTTCTTGTACTGAACTTAATTTAGGTTTTTGTTCGTTTACAGTGCCTTTGTACGTTACTCGATCTTCTTGCAAATGATATTCTTCAAAAACCCCTTTAGCAACTAATCCTTTTAAAATAGTTGCAGCACTACCAGCAACTTCAAGCAATTTCTTTACAGCTAATGGTTTTTTATCACTGGCACTTATTTGAAAATAATGCAGTACTAATTCTCGTTGTTTGTTGGCACTTTTTAATGAGTCCAACAATAAATTCAAGGTTTCTGTAGCTTCCCATTTTGGATGCAACCGAACGTAACGAATGAGTTTTGGCGTGTAGGTTTCCTGAACTTCTTCCTGCAATACAACAATTTGCTTGTCCATCAGTTTTTGCAGAATTGGAAAAACATTCTTCTTATTAAGTATTGCAACGATGTCTTTTACTTTTAACGACGATTGCTGCTGCAAAGCTTGATAAACTAAAAACTCGTCATCCGATAATTTCGATTCGTCAATGAAAGCATCGCTCTTTTGAGAAATTAAGGTTTCGCTTTCTAATAAGAACGCACTCGGCATAGCGCCTCTATAAACATCACCAATGGCGCACATATAATAAGAGGCAATCCATTGCCAATGCGCAATTTGAATTTCGTTGACAACCGGAAACTCATCTAAAATTTGATGTATTTCCTTGGCTTCGTACAATGTTGGTTCGTTTTGATGAAGCTCAATGACCAATGCTGTATAAATTTTGCTTTTGCCAAAAGGAACCGAAACGCGCATTCCTTTCTTGATAAAATGGAATTCCGCTTCCGAAATACGATACGTGAATGTTTTAGACAACGAAAGTGGTAAGATAACTTCGGCAAAAAATGGCATTCTAATAGAATTGTAGGTTATTGAATTGCTGCTTTTAATTTTTGATACGTTCCCAAAATTGAGTTCTGCCTAAAAGTTCAATTCCGATATAGCCTCTTACTTTTAGTTTGTCCTTGCTTTCGAGTGAGATTGTGCATTTGTAGTATTTACCGCGATTGGGGTCTAAGATTTTCCCATTGGTATACTCTTCGCCATCTTTGCACAGCCCTTTAATAACAACTAATCCAAGTATAGGCTTGTCTCGATCTTCTCCTGAACATTTTTCGCAGACTTTCTTTTTACTTTTCGGGTTGAAAATATCGATGACTTTACCGTAGATTTTGTTGTGTTTTTCGAAAATCTCAACAATCGAGATTGGTTTTCCCGTTTCGTCATCTATCGCTTTCCATTTACCAACAACACTCAAACTTTGAGCAGACGTGCCGGTAGAAAGTAGTAGCAATGCCAATAAGATAAAGATTTTGTTCATAATCGTCAGGTATTAGCCCTGATGGTAACGGCATCCTTTTTATTTTTTTTAAATAAAAAGATACAGTGGACAGCAGGAAAAAGCTACAAATGAAAAGCATAGCCTTTGGCAACTTATTCTTTATTCTTGTTTTTTAACTTGTTTATGGATGCATCCAATTCGAATCCCAAAAGGAGAATCATGCAGTTGATCCAAATATAAAACATCATGATCAATAAAGTTCCAATGGAGCCATACAATTGATTGTATTTTGAGAATTTAATGACCCAAATACCGAAAACATACGAAGATATTATAATCAAAATGGTCGTAAAAACCGAGCCTATCGAAATGAATTTCCTGTTGGCGTCATGCTTAATTCCGAATTTAAATAATATAGACGTTGTTAGCAAAATCATCAGAATTACAAAGGAATATCTTCCCATAATAATCAGTGGAATTCGATCGCTCAACACGTCCTGAATCATTGTTTTTTGAATGAAAACTTCGAAAACCACGATCATGGCTACTGTTACTAACAACAAAAATGAAAGCAACAACGACATTCCCAAAGCTACAAAATATTGCCTAAAAAAACCTCTTTTGATGATGACATGATGCGATGTTTCGAATCCGCCAAGAATCGCATTTAATCCATTTGCCATCAAAAAAATAGAGAGAATAAACCCGGAGGAAAGTAACCCGGAATGACTGTTATGCAAAATATCATTAATAATAGTTGCAATGGCATCGTACGTGTTGGGCGGAACACTTTCGGAAACGAACTGTAAAAAATCATCTTGAAATCCGACAATTGGAATAAACGGAATTAAGTTCAAAATAAACAGCGCGAAAGGAAACAAGGCCATAAAAAAACTAAAGGCAATGGCTCCCGCCCGATAAGAAAGTGCTCCTTCTGCGATTCCAATGCCGTATAATTCTAATAAATCGTAGAGAGACAATCCTTTTAACCAAGGTAATTTTACTTTCTTGAGCGCCCTTGCCATATTGCGTAACGCTGGAATTCTTGAGATATATTCTTCAATTTCTTGACTCATGTTATAGCGCTTTTAGACTTAAATCCATGTTGTAAACTGAATGCGTTAAAGCTCCTGAAGATATGTAATTTACACCGCATAACGCGTACTCTCGAATGGTTTTCTCGTTGATGTTTCCCGAGGATTCCGTAAGGCATTTAGAACCGATCAATTCGACTGCCTTTCTTGTGTCGTCATAGTTGAAGTTGTCGATTAGAATTCGGTAGACGCCGTCGCTTTTCAAAATCTCTTTGACTTCCTCTAAATTTCTAGCTTCAACGATTATTTTTAAATCTAAATTATTTTTTTTGAGAAAAGCTTTTGTTTTTTCTATGGCCAAAGTAATGCCGCCTGCAAAATCATTGTGATTGTCTTTGAGCATAATCATGTCATACAGTGCAAAACGGTGGTTCTCTCCGCCTCCAATCTTAACAGCCCATTTTTCTGCCGCTCTGAAACCGGGCGTAGTTTTACGAGTATCTAAGATTTTGGTTGTAGTTCCCTCCAATAATTGTACAAAAGCATTGGTTTTCGTGGCTATAGCAGACATCCGTTGCATCGAATTGAGCACCAAGCGCTCCGATTTTAGAATGGATTGCGAACTACCAGAAACATGAAACACAACATCACCATGCCTTACTGGCGTTCCGTCTTCAATAAACGTTTCTACGCGGAGTGATGAATCGACGTGTTCGAAAATCATTTTCGCAAAAGCAACTCCAGCAATAATACCGTTATCTTTAACAAGAAGTTTGGCTTTCCCTTCAGCATTTTCCGGTATACAAGCCAACGAACTGTAATCCCCTGGGCCGATATCTTCGCGAATACCATTTTGAATAATCTGTTGCAATTCGTCTTGAAATTGGGCTTCTGAAATCATGAATTCTATAAATTGATGTGCTAAAATAGGATATATTTCGTGGAATTAAAAATATGAAGTAAAGTTCCTTTTGCCACATTCCCTATTTGTTTTAAATTAGCCCCAAAACATAGTTTAGTTTCTAATTTCGATTTGAACCATGCGCACCCTTATCAAAACTACCGCGGATTCCAAGGATTTTCTTTATCTGATTCGTTTCCTAGATGAAAATTTAAAAATCCTAGACGGGGACGACCATGCTTTTTATGCCCAATTTAATGGCGTTGATCAAATCAAAAACGTGGTGGTTTGTTATGAAAATGAAATTCCTGTTGGATGTGGTGCCTTTAAAAACTACAATGATTCTACTGTTGAAATCAAACGAATGTTTGTGCAACCCGACTATCGCGGCAAAGGCATTGCTTCGGAAATAGTAAACGAATTAGAAACGTGGGCTAAATCTCTAGACTTTAAAGAAAGTATCTTGGAAACCGGAAGCATGCAAACCGAAGCCATCCATCTTTACAAGAAAATGGGATATGAAGTGATTTCTAACTACGAACCCTACATTGGTGTGGCCAATTCCATTTGTTTCCGCAAAAGTCTTTAATATGATTTAAAGCTGTACTTCCCATTCTTTGGAAGTGTAGCGTAATTCTCCCGCTGCTACTTCTAAAGGACAATCAAAATTATTGACATACAATCCACCAGTTCCTAAACCTTGTGGCATTGGGTTATTTTGTAAAAATGTCCATTGTGCAATCGCGTTCAAACCGATATTGCTTTCTAGTGCCGAAGTAATCCACCATCCAATTCCGTATTTTTCAGCCAGTGCAATCCATTCTTGTGCGCCTTTAAATCCGCCGATGAAACTAGGCTTCAAAATAATATATTGAGGTTGGATTTTTTGCAATAATGCTTCCTTTTCTTCAAATGAAAACACCCCAATTAGTTCTTCGTCTAACGCAATCGGAATTGGTGTCAATTTACACAGTTCTAACATCCTGTCATGTTGATTTTTAGCAATAGGCTGTTCAATGCTATGTAATTTAAATCCAGCTAATTGGTTTAATTTAAATAAAGCATCTTTTGAATCAAAAGCACCATTAGCATCGACTCGAATTTCAATTTGATTAGGGGAGTAATTTGCACGAATTCCTGCTAATAATTCGAGTTCTTTTTCAAAAGATATCGCTCCTATCTTAAGTTTGATGCAGTGAAAGCCATCCGCTAGTTTCTCTTCAATTTGCTGCTTCATGAAGTCGGGATTCCCCATCCAAACCAACCCATTTATAGCGATATTTTTTTCTCCTTTTGTAAACTCTGAGGGAAATAACAAAAATGGATTTTCACTTTCCAAGGATAAAAAAGCCATTTCAATTCCGAATTGAATCGAAGGAAACTCTCTTAGATTTTCCCAAAGTAAGTCTTTACCCAACTCAATATGCTCACAAACCCATTGCAATTTGGTTTCATAATCAGGGCGATCGTCGATGCTTAATCCACGGAGTAGTCCGCACTCCCCGATTCCTTTTTTACCGTTTGCTTCAAGAATTAAAAACCAAGTTTCTTTTTCGGTCATGATGCCTCTCGAAGTGCCTGAAGCTTGTTTAAATTGCAGTATATATTTTTGGTAAGTCGCTTTCATGTGGATTATTCCAAAACGTTTAGAATTCTTTTGAAATCATTTGAAGGCAAACCGGCTTTTTCGAAGGAGTCGAAATCTAGTTTGACTTTTGCAGTCCAACTTAAATCATCCGTTACATTTTGGTTTTTATACTTCTTGTAAATTCCTTTCGCTTGGCTGTAATAGCCTTTTAATAAGTAGGCATGCGCCAAGTTCAACTGTGTTTGTAGTTCGATTGGGTCGAGCTTTTCGGCTACTTTTAAGAACTTAATCGCTTTGTCGTATTGTTTAGTGTAAAGGTAATCCACGCCAATTCCGTTGTAGTCGGATGGTTTTCCTTTGCCTTCTTCGATAATCGGAATCCATTTTTTGATGGCTTCACTGAATTTGCCTTGGCTGGTCAATTGCATGGCTGCGCTACGATTGGCATCGTAAATAGTGGAAGCCGCGTCAGTCGTATTGTAGCACGCAACACCAGCATCTTTGAATGCTTTTGTTTTTTCGACGGCTAACAAATTTTGATATTCTTGAAACCGGAATTGGTTTTGTATTTTATCTAAAACACAAACACAATAGTCGTTTGGATTGGGTAATTTCTTGGCCAAATCCGTCGATTTGCAAATGCTCAAAACTTCTTTTCTATTTTCGGCGTTCCAACCGCGACTTAGTTTATTATCTACCCACGGCACTACTTCTAGAACGATGCGCTCGTTCATAATCCAATTTTTATTTTCGAAGCCGAACCAAAGTGTTTTGTTTTTGAAACACGACGATGTTGTTGCTGAAATTCGTTTGGCGTCTTTGTTTACGGGCGTGTTTTGCGATTGGCAAGCTTTGTCAGTGCTCCCTTCTTTTTTATAGGTTAAAGCCAAATCGACGTTGTTGAAGATCGCGTATTTGCATTGATCTTCCCCTGATATTTTTGATAATAGAAACACCGCTCCTGCAGATCCTTGGCTTATTCCTGTTGGATCTGGAATGGCTTTTAGCAAGGAAACTAAACTACTGGATAATTGTTGGTTTTCGTCGAGTAAGGTAATTCGGTAGACGATTTCTGTGGTTCCTTCTGGTAAATCTTCAATTGGAATTAGCATGCGTTCACGGGCGCTCACCGAGATTTGTTTGTTGGTCGCTCGTTCTTTGTCCCAATAACCATTGGTTTGGGCATTTGAGATCGTGCAGCATAAAAGTAGTAGCGACAGGAGTTTGATTTGCATAGTGTGTGTGTTTTACCGCAAGATTTAGAAAGGTTTTCGCAAGGAACGCAACGTATTGTTGAAAGTGGGATTCCCTAGCCCAGATAGCAGTGTAAATCTCCCGATTTTTAGAAGAATAGATGACTAATCTATTCTTCTAAAAATTGGGAATTGCAACGGATAGCTGGAACTCGCTCCTTAAAAACCTAAAGCTCAATACTTTCCCCGATATTAAGCAACATTAAGTCTTTGCCTTTGTCGAAGAACCTACGGATGGCCTCGTCATGATTGATTTCGATAAATCCGAACGTGTCGTAATGGTAGCCTAGAATTTTGTCACATTCAATGAAGTCGGACGCGATGATGGCATCAGTTACATCCATTGTGAAATTGCTTCCTATCGGTAATATGGCTAGGTCGAGTTTGGTGCGCAAAGGAATCAATTTCATATCGAATGTTAGTGCCGTATCGCCTGCAATGTAGATATTTTTGTGTTCTCCTTCGATCACGAAACCACCGGGATTTCCGCCGTAAGTGCCATCAGCAAAGGAACTCGAGTGAATGGCGTTGACTAACTTAACGTTTCCAAAGTCGAATTGCCAATTTCCACCATGATTCATCATGTGCCCTTTGTAACCTTTTTCTAAGTAATAGGTGATGATTTCGGCATTGGAAACCAAAATACAATTCGGATTGTTGTTCATAATCGCCTCAACATCTAGCGTGTGGTCTTGGTGCGCGTGTGTCAGGAAAAGATAATCAGGTTGTAAATCTAAAATATTAATGTGACTTGCCTTAGGGTTCGCCGAAATAAAGGGATCGACCAAAATAAACTTGCCGCTGACTTCAATTCCGAGCGAAGCATGACCGTAAAAGGTAATTTTCATAACAAAAGGATTAAGAATTATTGACGATGATATCGGATAAAAAGAAAATTAAGCACAAAGAAAGCAGCACCGATAGAAGAAATGTGCTAATTGCTACTTTTTTCAATTCAGGATCTAATGCTCTTGGATCTTTATTTTTATAAACCGTTATTAAATGGCTAATTAAGGGAAAATAGGCCACCACAAAAATGTATTGATCAAAGTGAAAATCGCTTAAATAAGCAAAAAGCAATACCAAAAGCATGGCGGAAATCACTAAGAAATAGTGGTATTTTTTGGCGTTTTCAGCTCCAATTTTTACGACGATGGTATTTTTGCCGGATTTCTTATCCGAAAACTGGTCTCTCATGTTGTTGAGATTTAGGACACTTACACTTAAGAATCCGATCGCAGTTGCAGGCAATAGTAACAGATAGCCGTTTTCAAGTGATTTAGCGAACATAAAATAGATTCCCATGGTGCTTACCAATCCGAAGAAAATAAATACAAATAAGTCGCCATAACCTCTGTAACCGTAGGCATTCGTCCCCACAGTATATCGAATCGCAGACGCAATTGCTAAAATTCCTAAAAACAAAAAGAAAAGGGAATAGCCTAAATTGTGGTCTTTGAAAGAACAATAAATCAATAGAATAGCAGAAAAAAGAGTAAGTACCGAAGTAATTATGATTGCTTTTTTCATGGCTTGAGGTGTGATGACTCCGCTTTGAATGGCTCGTTTGGGTCCGATTCGATCTTCGTTGTCAGTACCTTTCATTCCGTCACCATAATCGTTTGCAAAATTGGAAAGCACTTGTAGTCCTAAGGTTGTGGACAGCGCAAAAATGACAATTTTCCAATTGAACATAGATTGTGACATGGCATAAAAACTTCCCAAAATAATTCCGGAAACCGAGAGCGGTAGTGTTCTCAATCGTGCGGCTTCAATCCAATGTTTCATAGTAATGATTAGTTTATTGATAATGAATAACTGTCGGCATGCATTCTATTTTGATAACGATATTTTACATCCAATTGCTATCGGAAGTTTCTAATTCGTACAACCACCAATTGACGTACTGCTTGATTGTTGTGAAATTCCCCAATTGAAACGCGATGTTTCCACCAGCGGTATGTAAAGTCAAGGAGCCAATATTGATGTTCTTGTGCCAAAACAATTGTGAGGTTGTGATGGCTTGAATTTTACTTGGCTCAATGATTTCGGTACAAATATCCCAGGCGCCACTTTGTTTGATGATGTGATTGTTGTGAATGTATAGTCGGTTGTTCTTAAATTTAAAAAATTGTATCATAGCCACAAACAAAATATAAACGGGAACTAAATAATTGAACTGAATTCCCAGTGTTGGATTATAATTTCTAAAAATAGAATATCCGAGTAAAGGTAAGCCAATCGTAAGGAATAACGCAAACCCCAATTTGCGAAAATTTGGTTTTAATGGAATTCCTTTTTCTGGAATTTTATGAAACAGCAATTTCATAATCGCATCTTTTTCAAGATGGTTGCACCCTGGTATTTCAATGGCTAGTTTTCGTTCTTCCTTGGCTCCACTTGTTGCTTGTTTTATTTTGAGAGCGAGTATGTTCATTTTCTTTTGGAAATAGTTTTGTGAAACCGCTGCAATCTGTACTTTTTCAGGTTTGATAATGGTGCTTTTGGTATTGAAAAGTCCAAATGAGATTAATAGCGACCCTTTTTGTTTGGTCATGGTATAGTCGAAATACTTGATTAGAATCCGACCCAAATTAATCACCAAAACCATGACAAATAAAGCTACCATCAGGATAAAGAAGGAACTAATTAAAAATTCTTTATTGACATAGCTTTCTAAGTTCTGTTTTTCGAGAACATCTTCGCCTAAAATTTTTTGAGTGTAATCTAAAATTGTAAAAAACGCCAGTAGCAATAAGGAAAAGCTTTTCACATAATTGGAAGTTACTCCCATTTTAATCAAACTCAAAGTGCTGATTTTAATAAAAGGTTTCTCTTGATCGGTTTCGATTGGAGCTTCAAGAATTTCTTCTTGCTGTACGGTCTTTCTTTTTTCATTGTCCAACAAAGCGGCTTTCAATTCTATGGCCACGGGATGTGCAATCGCTTTTATTTTTCCTTCCTTGGCATTACTCCCGGCGGTATCTACATCTAAGGCATAAACTCCAATCATTCTTTGAACTAGCGATTGATTAATATTGACCTGTTGAATTTTATTTAACTGAATGGTCGTTCTAGTCTTATTGAAAATCCCTTCATGGATGACAAACTCCTGGTTTTCATAATCTAAATGAAAAGTAAAATTAATATAAGTGAAATAAGCAATAATGGCAACGACAACAATGGCAACCAAAATTCCGAGTAGCAAATAAGTCGTATTAATTTCATCGATTTTGAATACCCACAACACTACAATTGCCCAAAATGCTTTCACGTAATGGCGAATCGTATCAAAAAAAAGTATTAAGATTCCAATTGCAGATTGGCGTTGCGGTTCCCGGAAAAGCGTATCCATTACAATTCTTTTTGAATTTTACCCATCAAGAGTTGTTTGATATTTTCGGCCTGTTGTTTTTCAATTCCGGGGATTTCAATATCGCTTGAATCGCCTCCAGCTGTGAAAATTTCAATTTTAGCCAAGCCAAAAAAACGGGAAATAATACCTTCATGTAATGCTACGTGTTGTATTCTGTTATAAGGAATTATAATGGTATTGGTTGCAATAACGCCATGTCGGAATAGAACATCGTGTGTTCTAAAAGCAAAACCTTTTTTTACAAAAGCTAGTCTAGAGAAAAATAAAATCAGCACCGCTATAACCACTACACCAATTGTCAATTGAGTTTGATAAGGAAGGAATTCTGGGATTGACTGCAATGATATTGCTAGTCCGATTCCTAAAGCTAGAATAAAAATTACATTGAAAATCAAAATGATTTTCCAATAGGAAGGGTGCAATTTAGTAAAAACCACTTCTTCAAATTTGGGAAGTTGGGTGATATCAATGGTATCGTTCGTAAATTTTTCCATTCTTAGCATGTAGTGATTAATAAATCTTTATGGCAACCATTTGTTTTCACCAAAGTTGGGTTTCCGTTTTTCAAGAAACGCATTTCTTCCTTCTTTCGCTTCTTCGGTCATGTAGGCTAAACGTGTGGCTTCACCAGCAAAAACTTGCTGCCCCACCATCCCGTCATCGGTCAAATTCATAGCAAATTTTAGCATCTTAATAGAAGTAGGCGATTTTTGTAAAATCTCTTGTGCCCATTGATAAGCAGTATCTTCCAGCTCAGCGTGTGGAATTACAGCATTCACCATTCCCATATCCAAAGCATCTTGAGCGGAATAATTACGCCCAAGAAAGAAAATTTCACGCGCTTTTTTCTGCCCGACCATTTTGGCTAAATAAGCCGATCCGTAACCTCCATCAAAACTAGTTACATCAGCATCGGTTTGTTTGAAAATGGCGTGTTCTTTACTGGCTAGGGTTAAGTCGCATACTACGTGCAAGCTATGTCCGCCTCCCACTGCCCAGCCTGGAACAACGGCAATAACTACCTTCGGCATGAATCGAATCAAACGTTGTACTTCTAAAATATTCAAGCGGTGCTGACCGTCGTCACCCACGTAGCCTTGATGTCCACGTGCATTTTGATCACCGCCACTACAAAAAGAATACACACCGTCTTTTGTTGAAGGTCCTTCAGCAGAAAGCAAAACCACGCCAATAGAGGTGTCTTCTTGGGCATCATAAAAAGCTTGGTAAAGTTCAGAGGTAGTTTTTGGACGAAAAGCATTTCGAACATTTGGGCGGTTAAAAGCGATTCGGGCTACACCATTACATTTTTTATAGGTGATGTCTTCAAAATCTTTTACAATTTTCCAATCAATCATATAGGTATTTGTATTAATTTAGCGTAAAAATAAACCATTTTTTATATTTTAAGTACAATAAAAATGAAATAAATGGCCCCTATTTTTCTAATTGTAATGAATTTTTGATAAAAAAAATGAAGCGGTATCTTTCTACGAAAAACACTTACACAGTGGCCATCCTTTGGGGTTTGGTCCTTAGCATGTTATTCCTTTTGATTGTTGGATTTAAAAAAGAACATGTATCGATGCTGCCCATTGTATTACTCTCGCTAGTAATCGCCTTAATTGTTTGGACCTTACTGGACACCCGTTATGTCATCAAACAGCATTTCTTATTGTATCGATCTGGCCCTTTTAGAGGTCGTATCGATATCGAGAAAATTAAGAAGATTACCTATTTTTCTGGTTTGTATGTCCCAGTAACCATGAAACCAGCTTTAGATACCAAAGGGTTTATTATTACCTACAACACCAAAGAAGACGTTTACGTTTCTCCTATCAAAAGTGAAGTATTCCTGAGTGAGCTATTGAAAATCAATCCGAATATTGAAATTATTCCCAACTAATTTCCCCATTTTACGGAAGTCATCGTCAGGGAACCACCGACAATCTTATCATTAAAAAAAGATACCGAATCATTTTCGTCTTGCAACGCCATGGCATAAAGAAGTGGATAGTAATGGTCTGGCGATGGAATTGCTAATAGCGATGCTTGATTCAACTTTTGGTAGTTAATTAGCGCTTGCGAATCGTTCTTTTCAATCTTATCTTTAAAAATAGTGTTCATTTCAAAAGCCCAATCAAAACCGTATTCGGGCTCATTTAATTTGTCCCAAGCTACCATTCTTAAATTGTGCACCATATTACCACTGCCAATAATTAATACCCCTTTGTTTCGCAAGGCCTTTAATTGTTTAGCTAACTCAAAATGGTATTGAGCAGGTTTATTATAATCGATGCTCAGTTGTAGTACTGGAATATCCGCATTGGGATACATGTGTTTGACTACCGACCAGGTGCCATGATCGAGTCCCCATTCGTGATCGAGTCCGACATTCGTAGTAGTAATTATTTTTTGGGTAGTCTTTGCAAGTGCTGGGCTTCCATTTGCAGGATATTCAACTTCAAAAAGGGCTTTCGGAAAACCACCAAAATCGTGAATAGTTCTGGGTTTTTCCATGGCGGTAATGTGCGTTCCATTGGTTAACCAATGTGCTGAAATTACTAGCACAGCTTTCGGTTTTTCCAAATCTTTCCCAAATTGAGCCCATGTTTCGGAGAACATATTGTCTTCAATAGCATTCATGGGAGAACCGTGTCCGATGAAAAGCACCGGTTGTTTTTCTTGGAACTGCAAATCCTCCGACCAATTTTGAAATGATTGTAATGACATTTATCTTTTACTTATTCGGTGATCAAATAAATTCCATCTTCTTTAATAGCAATGAGCTTGTCTTTATATAACGAGCCGATTGCTTTTTTGAACGTTTTCTTACTCATTTTTAAGACTGTTTTAATGTCTTCGGGATGGCTGTTATCATGCAATCTCAAGAAACCTCTACTGGCTTTTAATTCGTCTAGAATCTTTTGAGCATTGGGCTCAATGTTTTCAAAACCTAATTTTTGCAACGAAACATCGATCTTGTTGTCGGGGCGAATCGTTTTGATATACCCTCTCATTCGGTCTCCAGTGCGAATAGCATCATCATACACTTCATCTTTATACACTAGCCCTTTGTGTTGCTCGTTGATGATGACATTGATCCCAATTTCTGTGATGTGCGATACAATCAAATCTACTTCGTCGCCTTTCTCAACGGTCAAGTGGTCGTTGTTTAAGAACTGATTCGTTTTACTGGACGCTACCAATCGGTTCGTTTTTTCATCCAGATACAAATACACCAAATACCGTTTGCCTTTTTCCATCGGTCGCGCTTGTTCTTTGAACGGAACTAGGATGTCTTTCTCCATACCCCAATCCATAAATGCACCCACTTGATTAACATAATTCACCCGCAATAAAGCAAATTCATTCAGTAAAATATAGGGTTCTAAGGTTGTCGCTACCGGACGCTCTTCATGGTCTAAATAAACAAAAACCGTGAGTTCGTCTCCAATTTCAAATTGATTCGGAACGTATTTATTCGGAAGTAAAATGTCTTCGGCTTCGTTACCATTGCCTAAAAAGAGTCCTACTTTGGTGTCGCGTAAAATGGTAAGGGTATTGTATTTTCCTATTGCAATCATGATCGTTTGTTCTGATATTCTTGCGACAAAGGTACAAAGAGCAATCCGAAAGTTAAGAACATACTTTTACTTTCTCTTGAAAAGAGTGGTTTCCTACACTAGCTCTTTAAAATACTGTAGCAAGATTTTATCGTTCTCCAATGTTGGAGTAAAAACTTCTAAAATAAAAGGTTGCTTGTTTTCCGCATAAAGTATTTCCATGCCCTCTTTCAAGCTTTCTTCTGTGCTCGCAATTCGGTAGGCAAAACCAAACATTTTTGCTAAGTGTTCCGCTGTTAGACAATGAGAGGTTTCGAAAAAAGTAGTAAACATCTTGGTTTCTTGATGGCCTGGCAAGATTCTGAAAATACCGCCACCTCCATTATTAATGAGGATGATTTTGAAATTTTTCGGAATGTAGTGATTCCACAGCGCATTACTGTCGTATAAAAAACTAATATCGCCTGTAATCAATGTAGTAGGCAAACTACTTCCTACGGCTGCGCCAATTGCGGTGGAAGTACTACCATCAATACCGCTTGTACCTCTATTGGAATAAACAAAAATCGAACTATCAATATCAAAAAGTTGCGCATACCGAACTGTGGAGCTATTCCCCAACTGCAGTAGCGAATCTTTTGGTAAAAGAGGTAATAACACCTCAAATGCTTTTAAATCTGAAAAAGGAATCTTACCCAAATACTGTTGGCTTTTCTTCTCCCGAACCTTTTTTATTGCATTAAATTTTTGAGCATAGTCACTTTTAACAACTTTGGTAAAAGGCAAAATTTGAAGAAAAAACTCATTTGGATTGGCTTCAAAATGATGTGCTAAAGAACCAAAAGTATTGTAGGCTCGCAAAGGATCAATGTGCCAATGGTGTTCGGGTTGGTATTTTCGCAGTAGTGCTTTTATTCGTTTGGAGACAATCATGCCACCCAAAGTAATCAATATTTCAGGTTGGAATTCAAGAAATTCTTTTTCCTTAAATGGAGTAATCAGCGTATCAATATGATTAATAAATGATGGATGATGCAAGTTCGAAGTCGACTCGGTCATTACTACAATGGAAGGATCATTGGCCAACCATTCGATAATTTCAGAATCCAATTCTTGTGGTTCATTAACCCCAATTAAGAGTAATTTCTTTTTAGATGAATTCCAAATATTGGTAGAAGCAATGATATCTTCAATAGAAATATTTTTATAGACTTTGGCAAAAGCCGAAATCGTTGGGTCGACGGTAAGTTTCCGAACCATTTGATACAATGGTTCTTCAAAAGGCGCATTGATGTGCGTTGGTCCTTTTTGGGTGTGCGCCGTTGTAATGGCTTCGTTGATTTTACTATCGTTTTCTGTAGATTCTCCTTCGGTTAAATTGGCATTGTAAAGAGAATGGTTTTGAAATACGTTGACCTGCCGAATCGTTTGCCCGTCACCAATATCAATCTTATTCGATGGGCGATCCGCAGAAATAACTACCAAAGGAATCTGAC
>Ga0208124_100135_pt1 | contig 40400 bp, 35 predicted proteins | sample LakWasM104_HOW12_2_FD_183922 | JGI IMG/M metagenome (GOLD analysis project Ga0208124, IMG submission 183922) | Freshwater sediment methanotrophic microbial communities from Lake Washington under simulated oxygen tension - Sediment Metagenome... | ecosystem: Environmental > Aquatic > Freshwater >...
CTTGAGTTCGTCAAAGCCCGTTGTGTGGGCGGCGATGTAGGCGGTGTCGACCCAGCCCTCCCACAGCATGATGTGCAGCATGCCGTTGAACAGCATCACGTCGCTGCCGGGCTGGATGGGCAGGAACAGGTCGGCCATGCCCGCCGTGTCGGTGCGGCGCGGGTCGGCCACGATGACCTTCATGCCCGGGTTGGCGGCGCGTGCGTCTTCGATGCGGCGGAACAGGATGGGGTGGGCCCAGGCCGCATTGCTGCCCACGATGAACAGGCACTGCGCGTGGTTCACGTCGTCGTAGCAGGCGGGCGGCGCGTCGGCACCCAGTGTTTGCTTGTAGCCGGCCACAGCGCTGCTCATGCACAGGCGCGAGTTGGTGTCGATGTTGTTGGTGCCGATCAGGCCCTTGGCGAGCTTGTTGAAGACGTAGTAGTCCTCGGTGAGCAACTGGCCGCTGACGTAGAAGCCCACGGCGTCAGGGCCGTGCTGGGCGATGGTGTGGGCGAACCGGTCGGCCGCCAACGTCAGTGCGGCATCCCAGGTCACGGGCAGGGCGGCTTCGCTGCGCTGTGCGCGTTGCAGGGGGTGCAGCAGGCGGGTTTGCAGGGTGACCGGGCTGGTGGCTGTGAGGTGCAGGGTCGAGCCCTTGGTGCACAGGCGGCCAAAGTTGGCGGGGTGTGTGGGGTCGCCGCGCACACCGGTGATCAGGGTGCCTGTGCTTTCGATGATCACGCCGCAGCCTACGCCGCAGTAGGGGCAGGTGGATTTGGTTTCTTGCATGGCGTGGTTGGGGTTGTTTTGGCCTCAGGCGCTAGTGCATGTTGCGCTGTCAGCTATTATTTTGATAGTGTTGTCGTGTCCTCGCCGGGTACGCATGCGGCGCCTGGGGCGCAACACTCTCCACCGCTCACACGCCCACCGTTCTGCGCGCAGGCCCTGCGATGGGGCGCGTCAAATCCGTGGCCACCGTCGCCAGCTCGCTCGCGTCCAGGTACACCGTGCCGTCTTCCACCTTCACGGCAAACTTCGGCGTGCAGCCCTCATCGGGCGCCGAGGCCTGGCCGTCGCACAGGCCAATGGTCCAGTTGTGCAGGGGGCACGCCACATGGGTGCCAAACACGATGCCCTGGCTCAGCGGGCCGCCCTTGTGCGGGCAGCGGTCCAGCAGCGCGAACACGCCACCGGCGTCGTTGCGGAAGATGGCCACGTCCAGGCCCTGGGGGCGCGCCACGCGGCGTGAGCCCAGCACGGGGATGTCGTCCACCCGGCAGATCAGCTTCCATTCAGGGGTTGGGTTGTTGGTGGTCATGGGAATCGTCCTTGGTGTTGTTCGGTGGGATGTCAGGGGCGCGCAGGGGGCCGTTGCAGGGCAGGCCTTCAGCTGCTGCCCAGCGCTGCATACAGGCCGGTCACGCGGTCCATGCTGGCGAGCAGGTTTTCGCTGCTCACAAACACTTCAGACACCTGGCGGAAGGTGTTGTTGCTGGTGCCCAGGCGTTGCAACGCGGCGTCAAAAAACACCCACTGGCCATCGGCCAGCAGCAGCTCTTGCCGGATGCGATCGGTGGCCTGTGGGGCATTGCGCAGCAGCTCGGTGGCGCTGATGAACTCGTCACGCGCCTTGGCGATCTCGGTGGTGGCGGTGGAGGTGTCCACCCCCAGCATGGCCGACAGGCAGAACTTGGCCATGCGCTGGCTCAGCATGCGCTGGCGGCCTGCCACGTTGACCAGCTTGCCCACGGGCTTGCCCGAGGCGGCTTCGTACTGCACGGTGCCCTGGTGGGCCAGGGCCAGCACCTTGGCGTCGGCCTGCAGCAAGGCGGCAGCGCCGTCGCGCGACGGGCTGGTGCCCAGCAGCGTGGCCTTGTGGTCGGTCCAGGCCGATTCCAGCTTGGTGTAGGTGTCGCGGATGGTGGGCGAGGGCGCGTAGGCCTTGAGTTCGCCCAGCTGGCGCTCGAACAGCGCCAGCGACTGGTCCAGCACGGCGCGTGCAGCAGGCGTGTCGGATTTGTGCGCCAACGCCAGCCAGGCCTTGCCCATGCGCTGGCTCAGCATGCGCTGGCGACCTGCCTTGTTGATGGCGTCGTTCAGGTCAGTGACCTGGGCCTGGGCGGTGCCCAGCGACATGATGCCCAGGGTGCTCCAGGCCGTGGTGTAGCCGGCGGCGGTCAGCAAGGTGCGGCGTTGCATGGTGTGGGGCTCCGGGCGCTTCAGGCAGCCGTCAGCGCGGCAAACTGGCGCGTGTCCACGGCTGCCTTGTCAAACTCGAACCAGGGGTCAGGCTCGCCGTCCAGCGCGAACTGCAGCTGCTCCCACAGCGCCTTGCGGCCTTCGTGGTCTTCCAGAATGCGCTTTTTCACATAGTCCAGGCCCACGCGGCTCACGTAGTGCACGGTGCGCTCCAGGTACCAGCCTTCCTGGCGGTACAGCTCGCAGAACGCGCCGGTGTACTCCAGCACTTCCTCGGCGGTTTTCAGCTTGGTGAAGAAGTGCGCCACCTCGGTCTTGATGCCGCCGTTGCCGGCCACGTACATCTCCCAGCCGCTGTCCACGCCGATGATGCCCACGTCCTTGATGCCGGCTTCTGCGCAGTTGCGCGGGCAGCCCGACACCGCAAACTTGACCTTGTGCGGGGCGTACATGCGCCACATGGCGCGCTCCAGGTCCTTGCCCATCTGGGTGCTGTCCTGGGTGCCCATGCGGCACCACTCGCTGCCCACGCAGGTCTTCACTGTGCGCAGTGCCTTGGCATAGGCATGGCCGCTGGGCATGCCGATGTCCTTCCAGACGTTGACCAGGTCTTCTTTCTTCACGCCCAGCAAATCGATGCGCTGGCCCCCCGTGACCTTGATGGTGGGGATGTTGTACTTGTCGGCCGCGTCGGCAATGCGGCGCAGCTCGTCGGCCGTGGTTTCGCCGCCCCACATGCGGGGTATGACGCTGTAGGTGCCGTCTTTCTGGATGTTGGCGTGGCTGCGCTCGTTGATGGCGCGGCTTTGCGGGTCGTCCTTCGCGTCCTTGGGCCAGGTGCTGATGAGGTAGTAGTTGACGGCGGGGCGGCAGGATGCGCAGCCGTTGGGCGTCTTCCACTCCATGAACTTGAACACATCGCCAATGCTCAGCAGCTTGTTGGCGCGGATCGCGTCGCGCACCGCCTGGTGGCCGTGGTCGGTGCAGCCGCACATGGCCTTGGTCTTGGGCGTGGCGCTGTAGTCGCCACCGGCAGTGAACATGATGATCTGCTCGACCAGGCCCGTGCACGATCCGCACGATGCGCTGGCCTTGGTGTGCTTGCGCACTTCATCCAGCGTGAACAGGCCCTTGTCCTTGATGGCCTTGCAGATGGCGCCCTTGGTCACGCCGTTGCAGCCGCAGACCTCGTCGCTGTCCTGCATGGCGGCGGCCTTGCTCTGGCCCTGGTGGCCGGTGTCGCCCAGGTGCGATTCGCCAAACATCAGCTTGTCGCGAATGTCGGTCACGCTGCGGCCATCGCGCAGCAGCTTGAAGTACCAGCTGCCGTCCACCGTATCGCCATAGAGGCAGGCGCCCACCAGCTTGTCGTCCTTGATGACCAGCTTCTTGTACACGCCGCCAAAGGGGTCGCTCATCACGATCTCTTCGGTGTTGTCGCCGCCCTGGAAGTCGCCCGCGCTGAACAGGTCGATGCCCGTGACCTTGAGCTTGGTGGAGGTGAGCGAGCCCTGGTAGCGGCCGATGCCGAACTCGGCCAAGTGGTTGGCCAGCACTTTGCCCTGCTCGAACAGCGGGGCCACCAGGCCATAGGCAATGCCCCGGTGTGCCGCGCATTCGCCCACGGCATAGATGCGGGCGTCGGTGGTGGTCTGCAGCGTGTCGCTCACGACAATGCCGCGGTTCACGTGCAGGCGCATCTTTTCGGCGAGCTGCGTGTTGGGGCGGATACCCACGGCCATCACCACCAGGTCGGCAGGCACTTCGGTGCCGTCCTTGAACTTGACGCTGGCCACCCGGCCTTCGGCATTGCCCACCAGCTCCTGGGTCTGCGCACCCATCAAAAAGCGCATGCCACGGTCTTCCAGCGACTTCTGCAGCATCTTGCCCGCCACGTCATCGAGCTGGCGCTCCATCAGCGAGGGCATCACGTGCACCACGCTCACGGTCATGCCGCGCTTCATGAGGCCATTGGCGGCTTCCAGGCCCAGCAGGCCGCCGCCGATGACCACCGCATGCTTGTACGTGGCGGCTGCGTCGATCATGGCCTGTGTGTCGGCGATGTCGCGGTAGGCCAGCACGCCTTTCAGGTCCTTGCCGGGCACGGGCAGGATGAAGGGGTTGGAGCCCGTGGCCATGATGAGGCGGTCGTACTCGGCGGTGATCACATCGCCGTCCTTGCTGCTTGCGCTCACCACGCGGCGCACGCGGTCCACGTCGGTCACGGTGAAACCGGTGTGCAGCGTGATGTGGTTGTCGGCGTACCACTGCCAGTCGTTGAGGATGATCTCGTCGATGGTCTGCTCGCCAGCCAGCACCGGCGACAGCAGAATGCGGTTGTAGTTGGGGTGCGGCTCGGCCCCGAAGACCGTGATGTCATACAGATCAGGGGCAATCTTGAGCAGCTCTTCCAGCGTGCGCACACCGGCCATGCCGTTCCCCACCATCACCAGTTTGAGCTTTTTCATCGTGACTCCGTCGGTTCCATCGCCTGGGCGATGCAAAAAACAAAAAAGGCGTCCACACGATGCAGCTCCGACATTCCATCGAAACCGCATGTGGGGACGCCTTCGTCCATACAACCCCTTGGTGCGCCGTTGCACCGCTGAATTGCGTGGCCCAGCTGGGCCGTTGCTTCGGGTAAGCAATGCCCGTGCCAGAGTTTGTGCACTGATGTGGGGTGATCCGGTGTTGTCCGCCCTGCCGAGGGCGGAGTTTTGGGTGTTGACGGGTGGCTCGGCTGCGCGGCGCGGTGCGTGCATGCACCACCTTGGGCATGGAACCTGCATGGAGGTGGTGCATGAGTTTTGAACTGGACATCGGCCACACCTCGCAGGCCGGGCGCAACGAAGTCAATGAAGACTTTGCCGCCCTGGTGCAGGGGCAGGGGCGCGACCGCGAACGCGGTGCCATCGCTGCCATTGCCGATGGTGTGAGCACCGGAGGCAAGGGCCGCGAAGCCGCACAGACCACGGTGAACACCCTGGTGAACGACTACTTCGCCACGCCCGACACCTGGGACACCACCGTGGCGCTGGACCGCATCCTGAGCGCGCACAACGGCTGGCTCGCGTCGATGAACCGGCGCCGCCAGCCCGCCGTGGGCCTGACCACGCTCACCGCCGTGGTGCTGCGCGGCCAGTCGTACACGCTGGCCCATGTGGGCGATACGCGTGCCTATCTGCTGCGGGGCGGCCGGCTGCAACTGCTGACGACCGACCATGTGATGGCGCAGCGTGACCTGGCGCACCAGCTCACCCGCGCCATGGGCCTGGACGACCATGTGGTGGTGGATTACAGCCAGGGCGAACTGCACAGCGGCGACCTGCTGGTGCTGCTGTCCGACGGCGTGCACGGCAGCCTGCCCGAGCGTGAACTGCGCCAGTTGCTGCTGCAGCCGCAGGATGCCAACGCCGCCAGTGCCGTCAGCGCCCAGGCGCTGAGCGAGGAGATCACACGCGCAGCCCTGCGCCGGGGCAGCACCGACAACGTGACCGCGCTGGTGGTGCGGGTGCAGGGGGCGCTGGAAGCCACCTTGCAGGATGAGTCCCGCCGGGCGCAGCACTTGCCAGTGTTGCCGTTGCTCAAGGTGGGCGAGCCGGTGGATGGCCTGGTGGTGACCGCGCTGGTGGCCGACAGCGGGGTGCACCGCATCTACCAGGTGCGCGACCCGGCCACACAGCGGCTGTACGCGCTCAAGACGCTGGTGCCCGCCCGCGCGCACGATGCGCACGAGCGCGCCACTTTGGCGCATGAGGCCTGGGTGGCCCGGCGCATGCAGTCCGGCCATGCGGCGGTGCACCTTGCGCGCCTGAACACCTGGCCGCCAGAGCAGGGCGGTGCAAGCCCTGGTGCCAGTGCGTTTTATCTGCTCTATGACTGGCATGCGGGCCAGACCCTGGGCCAGCGCCTGCGCGGCCGCCAGCACCTGGGCGTGCCGCAGGCCGTGTCGGTGGTGATGCAGGCGGCGCAGGTGCTGGGCTGGCTGCATCGGCAAGGGGTGGTGCACCGCGACATCAAGCCCGACAACCTGCACCTGGGCGACGACGGCGTGCTGCGGGTGCTGGACCTGGGCGTGGCCCTGTCGGGCCGCGAGCCCGAGGCCACGCGCCGCCTGCACGCAGGCACCCCCAGCTACATGAACCCCGAGCAGTGGCCGGGCTATGAAAAGAACGGGGACCCTGCCGGCCAGTTGCCCGATGCGGGCAGCGATCTGTTTGCCCTGGGCGTCACGCTGTACCAGCTGCTGAGCCATGGGCGCCTGCCCTATGGCGAGGTGGTGCAGTACCAGCTGGGTCGCTACCACCGCGACCCGGTGGCGCCCAGCCGCCACCACCCCAGCGTGCCCATCTGGCTGGACCAGATCGCATTGAAGGCCGTGGCCCGCCAGCGCACGCAGCGCTTTGAAACCGCCGAGGAGTTGCTGCTGGCGCTGGAACGGGGTGCGTCACGCCCCTTGTCCGCCCCAGGCCCACAGCCGCTGATGCAACGCGATGCCACGGCGCTGTGGAAGATCGCGCTGGCAGTGAGCGTGCTGGTGAACCTGCTGCTGGTGTACTGGCTGCTGTTTTTGCCGAGGTGAGGTGATTGATTTGCTATTAAAAATATAGCTATCAAGGTATGAGGAAATTGCGCTGGGCGCCTATTTGGTTTGAAATGCGGCAAGGTGCTGCCGCGCCCTAACGGCTACGCCGTTCACGCGCCGCGCGCGCGTCCACCTTTCTCCGCCCACGTGCGGGTCCAGCGGATCTGCATCACCCGCAACAACACCAGCATGGCAGCGGCACACACCGCAATGCCCACAAAGCCCCACAGATAGGTGCCTGTGTACTGGCGTGAAAAGCCCATGCCGTTGGGGATGAGGCCGCCGCCCAGCGCGCCGATCTCACCAATCATCGAGCCCGCCACCGCCGTGGACAGCGGCCAGCGCAGCGGTACCAGCTGGAACAGCGCGCCGTTGCCCGCGCCCAGTGCGGCAAAACACACCAAAAACAGCAGCATCGTCACCGGCAGCGAGTTCTCGGCCAGGCCACACAGCACCATGCTCACGGCGGTAATGGCCAGCACACCCGTGAGCGTGTTGACGCCGCCCCAGTGGTCCGACAGCCAGCCGCCCATCACCCGCAGTGCCGCACCCAGAAAGGCCGCCAGCATCGTCAGCTGCCCCGCCTGCACCTTGCTCACGCCGAACTGGTCGTAGAAGTAGCTGGGCAAAAAGGCCGTCAGGCCGATGAAGCCGCCAAACGTCACGGCGTAGATCAGGCTGAACGCCCAGCCGTCTTTCTCGAACAGGCAGGCAATGTGCTCGCGGAACGTTGCGTGGGGAGCGAGGTCGGGTGGCTCCTTGCCATACACCGCCATCACCACGGCGGGCACAGCCACGCTCACGGCGGCAAAGCCATACACCGCCTGCCAGCCAAACTTCTGGGCCAGAGCGGGCGCCAGCAGTGCGGCTACCGCCGTGCCCACATTGCCTGCGCCCACGATGCCCATGGCCAGCCCCTTGAAGCGCGGTGGGAACGAGCCCGAGCCCAGCGACAGTGCCACGCCAAAACTGGCCCCCGCTACGCCCAGCAGAATGCCCAGCGCCAGCAGGTCGTTGAAGGTGTGCACGAACAGGTAGCCGTAGCCCATGGCCACAAAGATGCCCGCCATCTCGACCAGCGTGGCGCGCTTGCGCCCGATGTACTGCGCCAGGATGCCCAGCGGAAACCGCATCAGCGCGCCCGCAAAAATGGGGATGGACAGCATCATGCCCATCTGCGTGGGGGAGAGCTGGAAGCTCTCGCGGATGAACGGCGCCATCGCACCGTTGATGACCCACACCGCGCACGAAAAACCGAAGTACAGAAACGACGCCCACAGCGTGGGGGCGTGGCCGGATTTGAGGAACTCTCTGAAGTAATGCATGGCTGTGAGTGCAAAGGGCAGGGGGCTTGCCCCTTGGCCCGGCCAGAAAACAAAAAAGCGTCCACACGGACCGCGCGGGCTGACCAGCCCCAACGCACTCCATGAAGACGCCAACGTCCTGTTCGCCCAATCCGCCATTGCACCGGGCTGACACGCGGCCAGCGTTGGCCGCGCCTAGTGGCAAGCAATGGCTATGCCAGTGCCGGTATGGGGGAGGGATTGTGAGGAAATTGCCAGAAAGCGCTTGTGAGTTAAGCACTGCCAGCTATCAAAAATGAAGCGTATTTTCTGCCGGATGCTCACTTTGGTGCATTGCAGCGGAGTGCGACGCACAGTGTTGGTGTTGTGCACTGAGTTGGTGAGTTGGCGATAGAGGCGCTATTTATCTGTTTCAAATCCATTGCATTCGTCTTAGGATGTGTTCGGCTTTTCCACTGCCGTGTTGCCCGGTCAGGGAGCGACAAGGCGTCTACGAAATGGGGTTCCCATGCGCGTCAATCTGCCGGTCAGCCAGCACGAATATGCGTTTCCCAAGGGCCAGACTCTGGTGTCCACCACGGACCTCAAGGGCCGCATCCTGTACTGCAACCCGATGTTCATCGAGGTCAGCGGCTACGAAAAGGAAGAGTTGCTGGGCCAGCCTCACAACATCGTGCGACACCCCGACATGCCCGAGGAGGCCTACCGCGACATGTGGGAGACCATCGCCAAAGGCATCCCCTGGTCGGCCCCGGTCAAGAACCGGCGCAAGGACGGCACGTTTTACTGGGTGATGGCCAACGTCACCCCGCTCATGCAGGGCGACCAGCCCACGGGTTACATGTCGGTGCGCACCGAAGCCACGCGCGAACAGATCCAGGCGGCCGAGTCGCTGTACAAGCAGATGCAGGCCGAAAAGCAGGCGGGCACGCTGGTGCACCGGCTGTCGGCCGGGCAACTGGTCAAAGACACCCTGTGGGGACGTGTGGCCCGGGCTCTGGCGCTGGGGCCCATGGGCAAGATGATGGTGTGTACCTTGCTGCTGGTGGTGGCTTCGTGGTGCGCCGCCTTGCTGGGCGGGCACACGCTGTCGCTGGCGTCAGGGGCCGCGTGGCTGGGGGTGGTGGTGCTGGCGCTGGGCATGGCGGTCTACCTGCACCAGGTCACGGTGGCGCCGTTGTCGCAGATGCTGCTGTGGGCCAACCGCATGGCCGCGGGCGACCTTACCCAGAAGATATCGGCATCGCGCAGCGACACGGTGGGCCAGCTGCAAAAGGCGCTGGCGCAGCTCAACGTGAACCTGCTGTCCATCGTGCGTGACGCCCGGCAGGAGAGCGAGCACATGCAGGTCTCCACCCGCGAGATTGCCCAGGGCAACCAGGACCTGTCGTCGCGCACCGAGGCGCAGGCCAGCAACCTGCAGCAGACAGCCGCGTCGATGGAAGAAATCACTGGCACCGTCAAGCAAACCGCCGAATCCGCGCGCCAGGCCACGGTGTTGGCGACCCAGGCCACCCAGGTCACCGAGCGCAGCAGTGCCGCTGTGGATGGTGTGGCCAGCACCATGAAGCAGATCCAGGCCGCATCCGGCCGCATCAGCGAGATCACGCAGCTGATCGACTCCATTGCCTTCCAGACCAACATCCTTGCCCTCAACGCCGCAGTGGAGGCTGCGCGCGCCGGGGACCAGGGGCGGGGCTTTGCGGTGGTGGCCTCCGAGGTGCGCAGCCTGTCGCACCGCACGCTCTCGGCCGCCAAGGAGATCCGCCAGCTCATTGACGACTCGGCCACCAAGGTAACCGAGGGCCAGGAAAAAACCGACGCTGCGCAGAAAACCATGACCGAGTCGCTGGAGCTGGTGCGCCGGGTCAACACACTGATTGGCGAGATCCACAGCGCCTCGAATGAGCAGCTCAGCGGCATTTCGCAGGTCAACTCGGCCGTGGCGCAGCTCGATACCATCACGCAGCAAAACGCCGCGCTGGTGGAGGAGAACGCGGCCTCGGCCATGCAGCTCAATGGCCAGGCGCAGACCATGACCGAGACGGTGCAGGTGTTCCGTATCGACGCGTCGGCACCCACCCAGTCGCGCGATGCGGTGGCGCTTCGCAAGGAGATGAAGGCCTCGTCGAGCAGCCGGGCGCTGGCGGCGGCCTGAATTTCTGCGGAGCCGCGCCGCACGGTGCCTCAGTGCCTCCCTGCAACGGATGTCGCCAAGCCTCGGTCAGCGTGTTGCCGGGGGCGGGCGCGCAGGGCACCAGGAGGCATCAGGTGCTCTCGCGCACCGTTAGCTCGAACCCCAGATTCACCGAGTTGTGCTCGGGCACCTCGCCGCGCATCAGCGCCAGCAGCATGCGCGCGCTGGCCTCGCCCACTGCAGCGCGGGGTGTGCGCACCGTGGTCAGCGGCGGCAGCATCTGGTCGCTGCCTGCCAGGTCGTTGAAGCCCGCAATCGCCACCTGGCCGGGCACCGAAAGACCCAGGCGCTGCGCGGCCAGCAGGCCGCCCTGGGCGAGGTCGTCGTTGCAGAAGAACACGGCATCGACACCCGGGCGGGTGCGCAGCAGTTCTTCCAGCAGTTCCCCACCCAGCCGCATCGATGAGGGCTGCGGGCTCAGCAGCTCCAGCTTGGGGTCGTACAGGCCCGCTTCGCGCAGACAGCGGCGGTAGCCCTCTGCGCGCTGCATGGTGCGGGGGTCCAGTTGGGCGGCTACAAAAGCGATCTTTCGGTAGCCCCGCGCCAGCAGGTGGTCCGTCATGCTGTGGCCTGCATCCTGCTGCGAAAACCCCACGCAGAACACGCCGGGGGCCGAGGTCATCTCCATCAGGTGCACGCAGGGCACGCCGCTAGCGGCAATCAGGTGGCGCGCGGCCTCGGTGCGGTCAAAGCCGGTAACCAGCAGCCCGGCCGGACGGTGCGCGAGGTAGGTGCGCAGCAGTTGCTCTTCCTCTTGCGGGTCGTAGTGCGTCACGCCGATCAGCGCCTGGTAGCCCTGCGGGAACAGGGTGCGGTGCACGGCTTCCAGCACGTCCACAAACAGCGCGTTGGACAGCAGCGGCACCAGCACCGGCACCTGCACGCTGCGCTGTGATGCCAGTGCGCGGGCGGCGGGGTCGGGCACATAGCCCAGTTGCTCTGCCGCGGCCTTCACGCGCTGCACCAGTTCTTGCGCCACGCCACGTTCACCCCGCAAGGCGCGGGACGCGGTGATGGGGCTGACCTCGGCGGCCTTGGCCACGTCGCTCAGCGTGATGCGGCCGCTGGAACGGCGTTTGGCGTCGGGTTTTGTCTCGGGTTTGTTCAAGGGTTAACCCTCAAGGGGCTGGGGGTGGATCTGGTTAGGATAGCGCTGTCCAAACTCTTGGGCAAGGCAACGCCAGCCATTTTGGATCAAGTTGCTCAGATTGCCACAGTTTGTTCGGCATCCAGACCGGGTGCCTTTTTTATGGATTGTTTGGATAGCGCTACCAATATGAGTTTTCAAGCGTCACCGGCTTTTGTGGTCGTCATGGGCGTGGCGGGCTGCGGCAAGTCGAGCCTGGGTTCTGCCCTGGCACAGGCCGAGGGCCTGCCCCTGATCGAAGGGGACGACCACCACAGCCCCACGAGCCGCGAAAAGATGCGCCAGGGCATTGCACTGACCGATGCCGACCGTGAAGGATGGCTGACCACCTTGGGGCAACTGCTGCAAGCCCAGCCCCAGGGCGCGGTGCTGACCTGCTCGGCGCTCAAGAAGGTCTACCGGGACCGCTTGCGCCACGCCTGCCCCGGGCTGCGTTTCGTCTTTCTGGAGATCGACCGCGCGAGCGCAGGCCAACGCGTGGCTGCCCGTGCGGGCACCCATTTTTTCTCCAGTGCCTTGGTGGACAGTCAGTTCGCCACGCTGGAATCCCCTGTGGGCGAGGCGGGCGTGCTGCGCCTGGATGCATTGCTGGACCTGCCCACGCTGCAACAGCAAGCCTCCGCCTGGCTGGCCACGAAGGAGACCGCATGAGTTCCCCCGCACAACAAGCCGTGCCGCGGAGCCGCTTTGCGCGGATCTCCCAGGTGCTCATGGCCAGCTGCCTGGGCGTGATGGCCGTGGCCGTGTTCATCAACGTGGTGCTGCGCTACGGCTTTGGCAGTGGCGTGGCGGCCAGCGAAGAGCTGTCGCGCCTGCTGTTCGTCTGGATGGTGTTCATCGGTGCCGCAGCGGCCTACCCGGCAGGCGAGCACATGGCCTTCACCAGCCTGGCGGGCCTGCTGGCCCAACGCCCGGTGGCCTTTGGTGTGCTCACGGCCGTGATCCGGCTGCTGGTGATCGCCGCTTGCGCCATGCTGGCCTGGGGCGCCTGGCAGCAGGTGTTGGTGGGCATGGGCAGCCGCTCGGTGGTGATGGCCTACCCGGCGGCCTTGCTGCCGCTGCCAGCCTTTTTGTGTGCGGTGGCCATCGGAGCGATGGCGACCATTGAATTGATTCAACGCAAGCCCTTGGACCTGGGCCACGGCGCGGAGGTGGAGTGATGTTCGGACTGACGCCTGAAGCCTTGGCCTTTGTGGTCTTTTCGCTGGGCATGCTGGTGCTGATGGGCACCGGCATGAACATGGGCCTCGCCCTGGTGCTCACGGGCGCTGGCATGGCCTGGGTGCTGGACTTCTGGGACGCGCAGTTGCTCGCACAGAACCTGGTGGCCGGGGTGGACAGCTTTCCGCTCCTGGCCGTGCCCTTCTTCATCCTGGCGGGTGAGTTGATGAACTCCGGCGGCATCAGCCGCCGCATCATCGACATGGCGCAGGCCTGGGTGGGTCACATCCGGGGCGGGCTGGGCTATGTGGCCATCGGCGCAGCGGTGCTGATGGCGAGCATGAGCGGCTCGGCCTTGGCCGACACCGCCGCGCTGGCCACCATCCTGCTGCCCATGATGCGCCAGCAGGGCTACCCCATGAACACATCCGCCGGGCTGATTGCCTCGGGCGGCATCATCGCACCCATCATTCCGCCGTCCATGCCCTTTGTGATCTACGGTGTGACGACCAACACCTCGATCTCGGCGCTGTTTGTCTCCGGCATCGTGCCGGGGCTGATGATGGGCGTGGGCCTCATCTTTGCCTGGCGCTGGGTGCTGCGCGGCATGGACCTGCCCCAAGGCGAGCCCCTGCCCATCAAGAGCCGTCTGCGCGCCACCGTGCGCGCCTTCTGGGCCATGCTGATGCCGCTCATCATCATCGGCGGCATGAAGACGGGCGTGTTCACCCCCACGGAAGCCGCCGTGGTGGCCGCGTTCTACGCCCTGGTGGTGGCGCTGTTCGTGCACCGCGAGATGAAGCTGGCCGACATCTACGGCGTGCTGGTGCGCGCAGCCAAGACGACCTCCATCGTGATGTTTTTGTGTGCTGGCGCCCAGGTGGCCAGCTACATGATCACGCTGGCCGACCTGCCTAATGTGTTGACGAACTGGCTGGGCCCGCTGGTGGAGAACCCGCGCCTCTTGATGGCCGTGATGATGATCGTGCTGGTGCTCATCGGCACGGCGCTGGACCTCACGCCCACCATCCTGATCTTTGCGCCCGTGATGCTGCCCATCGCCGTCAAGGCGGGGATCGACCCGGTGTACTTCGGCCTGATGTTCGTGCTCAACGGCGCCATCGGCCTCATCACCCCGCCGGTGGGCACGGTGCTCAACGTGGTGGCCGGGGTGGGGCGCATCTCGATGCACAGCGTCATCAAGGGCGTGAACCCGTTTCTCATCACCTACGTGCTGATCCTGGCGCTGCTGGTCGTGTTCCCGCAGATCGTGACTGCGCCTGTCGTCTGGCTGCGCTAGCCGTTTGCCTGTTCCTCTTTCCCGTTTTTCTTGCCAATGGAGACAACCATGAAAACTTTCCGTCGCACCCTGCTCGCCGCTCTGTCGGTCGCTGCCATCACCTGCTCGTTCCAGGCCGCAGCGCAAGACTTCAAGCCGCGCATCATCCGTTTTGGCTATGGCCTGAACGAGGACTCCAACCAGGGCCGGGCCACCAAGCTGTTTGCCCAGGAAGTGGAAAAGGCCTCGGGCGGAAAGATGAAGATTCGCGCCATCGGTGCCGCCGCACTGGGTTCGGACGTACAGATGCAGCAGGCCCTGATCGGCGGTGCGCAGGAGATGATGGTGGGCTCCACCGCCACCCTGGTGGGCATTACCAAGGAAATGGCGATCTGGGACACGCCGTTCCTGTTCAACAACGCCAAGGAAGCCGATGTGGTGCTGGACGGCCCTGTGGGCCAAAAGGTGATGGACAAGCTGCAGGAAAAGGGATTGGTGGGCCTGGTGTACTGGGAGAACGGGTTCCGCAACCTCACGAACAGCAAGCGCCCGGTGAACAAGCTGGAAGACATGGACGGCATCAAGCTGCGCGTGATGCAGAACAACGTGTTCCTCGACAGCTTCAAGACCCTGGGCGCCAATGCGGTGCCGCTGCCGTTCTCCGAACTCTTCACCGCGCTGGAAACCAAGACGGTGGACGGCCAGGAGAACCCCTACAACACCATCCTGTCGAGCAAGTTCTATGAGGTGCAGAAGTACCTCACGGTGACGAACCACGTCTACAGCCCCTGGATCGTGCTGGTGAGCAAGAAGTACTGGGATGGCCTGTCGAAGGCCGAGCAGAAGGTGCTGCTCGACGCCGCCAAGAAGAGCCGCGACTTTGAACGCCAGGACACCCGTGCCGAGGCCGACAAGGCGCTGGCTGACCTCAAGGGCAAAGGCATGCAGGTCAATGATCTGCCCGCAGCTGAAGCCAACCGCATGCGCGACAAGCTCAGCGCCGTGAACGCCAGCATTGCCGCCAACGTGGGCGAAGCGCTGTGGAAGGACGTACAGGCAGCGGTGGCCCAGGCGCGCGCGGGCAAGTAAATCTTGGCTGAGACCCTCGGCGGCCGCCAAGCTGTCTAAGGCGGGCCTCGAGCTTCTCTTTCTAGCGAAGTACCATCAAAAAAGGCCGAGACCCCTGCAGGGGCCTCGGCCTTTTGGCATTTGCAACCTTCTACCTGCACCGTGGTGCAGGCCCGCGAATTACATGGAGCCGATTTCGCCGGACGAGATCTGGCCGGTGCGCAGGGCTTCAGCAGCCTGGGCACGCACGGCAGCGCGGTCAGCCGTGGACTTGTAGGTCACCACACGCGAACCAGCGGGTTCGATGGAGCGGGTCTGGGCCACGGTAGCAGCTTCGGCAGCCACTTCAGCGCGGGTGCGGTTGGTTTCGAACTTGGTGGCGAACTGCGAAGCATCGGCTTCGTCAGCCTGGGCACCAAAAGAAGCGAAAGCAGCAACAGCAGCAATAGAGAGGAAACGGGCAGTCTTGTTCATGATGAAACTCCTGTGAAATTCAAAAAATGGGGACGAGGTATCTGGAATACGCGGTGGGTGAAGCTGTGGATTCAAAAAATTGAATCAACCGCCTTCAGCAGGGCCCACGCGGCCAGTGCGCATGGCTTGTGCAGCAGCTTCAGCACGCACGGCAGCGCGGTCAGCCGTGGACTTGTAGGTCACCACGCGGGAGCCAGCGGGCTCTTGGCTGCGCATTTGCACAGCCGTAGCGGCTTCGGCGATCACTTCGGCGCGGGTGCGGCTGGTTTCGAATTGGGTGGCGAACTGCGAAGCGTCAGCTTCGTCGGCTTGGGCACCGAAAGAAGCGAAAGCAGCAACAGCGGCGATAGACAGGAAACGTGCGGTGTTGTTCATGATGGAAATCCTTGAAGTTAAAAAAGCGTCTCAAAAAACCGGGTGAAGATCAGAAACGACTCGCTTCGCACCGGGTTCGGTGAGTCGCCTTGCGGGTTCGGCTCATCGATGGGATGAACTGTACGCCGGTGCTGTTCAGAGAAAAACCACTGAGTCGCGAACTAACTGTTCCAGTATTGGAAACAATCTCCCGGGCCGTCTGCCGTGTCTGCCTGCCCTCGGAACCCTGGCGGTTTGCCATGGAATCCGCCGGGCGCTGGCAGGCAACAGATGCCGCAGAGGTGAACGTGGTCGGTGCGTTGAACATGGGCTCCATCGTGCCGGGGCAGGCCGGGGGCGTCGTCTCGCCGCGGTTTCGCTTCTTTTCAGTTTGTTTCGCGCAAGGCGGTATGCAACGGCGCAGAAACATCCATTGCATTCGCCGTGCAACAGATGATCAAAAAGCGCTGCACATGGGGCTTGCGTGGGTTGCGCGCACGGGCCTTATGGGCTGAAATCTCCCTGTGCCCGTTTCCGTTTTCACGAGGGAGGTTTCCATGACCGCAGTCGCCAAGATTCTTCAGTCCAAACCCGATGCCACCGTCCATACCATCAGCCCTGCTGCTTCCGTGCTGGACGCCCTCCAGCTCATGGCTGACAAGGGCATTGGCGCGCTCATCGTGACCGAGGGCGCGTCCATCGTCGGCATCTTCACCGAGCGGGACTACGCCCGAAAAATCGCCCTCATGGGGCGCACTTCAGCCGTCACCCAGGTCAAGGATGTGATGACGTCGGCCGTGATGTTTGTGCGCCCGGATCAGACCAGCGAGCAGTGCATGCAGCTCATGAGCAACAACCGCCTGCGCCACCTGCCCGTGGTGGATGGCGGCAAGCTGGTGGGCATGATTTCCATTGGCGACCTGGTCAAGGACATCATCTCCGAGCAGAAATTCATCATTGAGCAGTTGGAGAACTACATCACCGGGAGTCACTAGGAGCAACCCCCTGAGGCGCTGCGCGCCTTCCCCCTTCTCTCGAAGGTCTGCGCCATGCGGGAAGGGGGACGCACCCAGAGCGGCGGGGCAGCCCTTGCGCGGGTGCGCAGGTCTGGAGCTGCGCGCGTGCGGCGGCTCTGCCAAGCGGACACAGCGAATAAAGGCTCTGACCGATCTGGTCAGAGCCCTTTTGTTTTGGGCGGCCGGGTGCGCTGCTGACCGGCCGCTCAAGCGGCTTTTTCGACGTGCCCCTGGCGCGTGTACAGAAAGTCGATCACCGCCTTGCGGTATTGCACATACTGCGGGTCCTCGGCCAGCTCCACGCGCTTGCGGGGGCGGGGCAAGTCCACGGTCAGCACCTCGCCAATCGTGGCGGCCGGGCCGTTGGTCATCATCACGATCTTGTCGGACAGCAGCACGGCTTCGTCCACGTCGTGGGTCACCATCACCACGGTGCTTTGGGTGCGCGCCACGATCTCCAGCAACTCGTCCTGCAGCTTGGCGCGGGTCAGGGCGTCGAGCGCGCCGAAGGGCTCGTCCATCAGCAGCACCTGGGGCTCCATGCTCAGGGCCCGGGCGATGCCCACGCGCTGCTTCATGCCGCCCGAGATTTCACCGGGGCGTTTTTGCCCCGCGTGGGTCAGGCCCACCAGCGCCAGTGCGGCGTCGGTGCGGGCCTTGAGCTGGGCTTTGGTTTCCTTGGCGCCAAACACGCGCTCCACGGCCAGGTAGATGTTGTCAAAGCAGGTGAGCCAGGGCAGCAGCGAGTGGTTCTGGAACACCACCGCGCGCTCCGGCCCCGGGCCCTTGATTTCCTTGTTGGCGCACAGCAGCGCGCCATTGGTGGGCGTGGTCAGGCCCGCGATCAGGTTGAGCAGGGTGGACTTGCCGCAGCCCGAGTGGCCGATGAGCGCGACGAACTCGCCCTTGGCAATCGTCAGGTGAATGTCGCGCAGCGCCGGGAACAGGCCCTTGGCCGTCTTGAAGGTCTGCTCGACGCCGTGGATCTCGATGAACTTGGTGCTCATGGAAGGGTGGGTGGATGGAGCTGTCGTGTTCATGCTTTCACCTCTTCAAACGTAAATGCGGTGGCCAGCTTGATGAGTGCAAACTCCAGCAGCAGCCCGACGATGCCGATCACGAAGATTGCGATGATGATGTTCTTGACGTTGAGGTTGTTCCACTCGTCCCACACCCAGAAGCCGATGCCCACGCCGCCGGTCAGCATCTCGGCCGCCACGATCACCAGCCACGCGGTGCCCACGGCCAGGCGCACGCCGGTCAGCATGTAGGGCAGCACGGCGGGGAACAGGATCTTGGTGGCGATCTTCCATTCGCTCAGGTTGAGCACGCGGGCCACGTTCATGTAGTCCTGCGGTACGCGCTGCACACCCACGGCGGTGTTGATGATCATGGGCCAGATGGAGCAGATGAAGATGGTCCAGATGGCCGCCGGGTTGGCGCCTTTGAAGACCAGCAGACCAATCGGCAGCCACGCCAGGGGCGACACGGGGCGCAGCAGGCTGATGAGCGGATTGAACATGCGCGACAAGAAGTTGAAGCGTCCGATCACAAACCCCGCGGGAATGCCCACCAGCGCCGCCATGCCGAAGCCGATGGCCACGCGCTGCAGGCTCATCAGCACATTCCAGCCCACGCCCTGGTCGTTGGGGCCGTTGCGGTAGAAGGGGTTGCTGAACACTTCCAGCGCCTGTAGCCAGGTGTCCTTGGGGCTGGGGATGCTGCCGCCCGTGGTGGTGGAGACCACCGCCCACAGGCCGATGAGCAGGCCCAGGCCACACAGCGGCGGCAGCACGGCCAGCCAGAAGCTGCGCGAGAGAGCGGACCAGTCGCGGCCAGTGGCCACGCTGGTGGGCGCTGCGGGTGACTTGGGGGCAGATGTCGCAGCCTTTTGGCTTCTTGCGCTAGTGGATGTTGCGCTTGCAGCTACAGTATTCATAGCATTCTGTGCGGCCACGGGGGCTGCATCCAACGGGGAATGAAAGACGGCACTGACCATGGTGTTCTCCTGTGCAGGGCTGGCTGGCGGGGTGGTCGGGCGGGCGCTGGGGCAGGCTTGCCGTCAGGCCTTGATCTTGAAGCCGTCGGCGTACTTGGCGGGGTCCTTGCCGTCCCACACCACGCCGTCGATGAGCTTGCTGGTGCGCAGCACATCCTTGGGCACGCTGATCTTCATGGCGCTGGCCACCGACTTGTACAGATCGACCTGGTTGACTTCCTTGGCCACGGCGAGGTAGTCGGGGTGGCTCTTGAGCAGGCCCCAGCGCTTGTGCTGGGTGAGGAACCACATGCCGTCCGACAGGTAGGGGAAGTTCACCGCGCCGTCGTTGAAGAACTTCATGTGGTTGGGGTCGTCCCAGGTCTTGCCCAGGCCGTTCTGGTAGCGGCCCAGGATGCGCTGGTTGATGGCGTCCACGCCCGTGTTCACATACGCCTTGCCGGCCACGGTCTCGGCCATCTTCATCTTGTTGGACAGGCTGGCATCGATCCACTGGCTGGCTTCGAGCACGGCCATCATCACGGCGCGCGTGGTGTTGGGGTACTTTTTGACGAACTCGGCCGTGGTGCCCAGCACCTTTTCGGGGTGGTCCTTCCAGATGTCCTGCGTGGTGTTGGCCGTGATGCCGATGCCGTCCATGATGGCGCGGTGGTTCCAGGGCTCGCCCACGCAAAAGCCGTCCATGTTGCCCACGCGCATGTTGGCCACCATTTGGGGCGGCGGCACGGTGATGAGCTTGGCGCCCGACAGCGGGTTGATGCCCGCAGCCGCCAGCCAGTAGTGCATCCACATCGCGTGGGTGCCGGTGGGGAAGGTGCCCGCGAACGTGTATTCGCGCTTCTCGCTGGCCATGAGCTTGGCCAGGGATGGGCCGTCCACCGCACCCTTGTCGGCCAGGGCTTTGGAGAGGGTGATGGCCTGGCCGTTGTTGTTCAAGTTCATCAGCACGGCCATTTCCTTCTTGGGGCCAGCGGTGCCCAGGTGCACCCCATAGACCAGGCCGTAGAGCACGTGGGCAAAGTCAAGTTCGCCGTTGACCAGCTTGTCGCGCACGCCGGCCCAGCTGGCTTCCTTGTTGGGAACGATGGTCACACCGTATTTCTTGTCAAAGCCCAGCACCGAGGCCATGACCACGCTGGCGCAGTCGGTCAGCGGGATGAAGCCGATCTTGACTTCCTTCTTCTCGGGGGCGTCGGAGCCTGCTGCGTGGACAAGCGCGCGCAGCGCGGGGCTCACACCCACAGCGCCCACGGTGGCGGCCTGCAGCACGGTGCGGCGATTGAGGCTGGTTTTCAACAGATCGGTCATGGGGCATCCCTGGTGGCGTGAAAAACAAAAAAGGCGTCCTCACACCGCGCCTGGCTGGCTGCATCAAAGCAACGCCGGGAGCGGGTGGGGACGCCTTTGTCCGTGGTGGAGCCTGGAACGGGTCCGGGGCTCCTTGCCAGCACCGGCCCGCCGTTGGGTCAGTGCTGTCAGTGGTTAGACCTGCATTGGTCTTGCACTGTGCAATGCAAAGCGCGTGCCAGCGCCTGCTGCGCCATGTTGGAGCGTTGGTTGCTATTGAATGAATAGCTATCTGCGCTTGATCAATAAGCGCTACACGCCTGCGGGGCTTACAGCAGGGATGTTTTTGTTGCGATCAGTGTGGTTGCACTGCCTTTGTGCGGTGCACCATTTGGGAGGGCTGGGAGGGGCCGCTGAAATGGGGCGCTGCCCCGGCGAGGGATGCCAGGCAAGGGGCGCCCGCAGCGAGGGCATCGTCCCCCTTTCCGAATGACGCAGTCATACGGGGAGGGGGAAGCGGCGCAGCCGCTCAGGGGGTAGTTCTCTGGTTTTACCCCAGCAGATCCATCACATCCAGCATGCGCTGCGCCACATCCACCAGCTTCAGGCCCTTGTCCATGGCCGTCTTGCGCAGCTTTTCGTAGGCGGCCTGTTCGGTCAGGCCTTGGCGCTGCATCAGCAGGCCCTTGGCGCGGTCGATGGTCTTGCGGTCGCGAAGTTCGGTCCTGGCATCGGCCAGTTCGGCGCGCAAGGCCTGTTCGTGCTGGAAGCGCGCCATGGCCACGTCCAGGATGGGCCGGATGCGCTGGGGTGCCAGCCCTGCCACGATGTAGGCAGACACGCCCGCCGCCACCGCATCCTTGACGTGCGAGGTGTCCTCGTCGTTGGTAAACATCACGATGGGGCGGCGCTCGTCGCGCGTGGCCATCACCACATGCTCCAGCGCGTCGCGGGCTTCGCTTTCGGCGTCCACGATGATCAGGTCGGGCTGCAACTGGGCGATGCGCTCGCTCAGGAACACATCGGCGGGCAGCGTGGCCACCAGGTTGAAGTTGTTCTCCAGCAGCCCGATGCGCAGCGCCCGCGACCGCTCCGCCTGTTCCACGGCGTGTTCGTCGTCAGGGTCGGCGACTGCCAGATCCGGGGCCACCACCACGATGCGCAAAGCCTCATTCATACCGGCGAGGATAAGCAATTTTTACGCCACAAATTGGTGCGCCGGGGTGGTGCACACCCTCCGCGGGCCCTTGCAGCCTCCTTGCGCTCCGGGTTATCCCGGCCCCAGGCCCGCTGCGCCTCGCGGTACTGGCCCCCGTTGCAGGGCCTGAAAGTTGCTAATACTGACACCGTGGGAGGGCATACCCGGTAGCCCGCCCAGCAGGGCGTCGCATATACATCTGCACACACAGTCACACTGAAATGGAGTTTTTTGCATGAACAAGCACATCAACCGGCGCCGCTTCTCGGCCAGCATGGCCCTGACCGCAGTGGCGACTGCCGCACTCCTGACCGGATGCGGCAAGGTGCCGGACACCATCAAAATTGGTGTAGCGCAGCCCCTCTCTGGCCCGCTGGGCGCCCTGGGGCAGGATCTGCTCAACGGCGTGAAGCTGGCGGTGGATGAACTCAACAAGTCCGGCTACACCGTGGACGGCAAACGCGTGACGCTGGAGGTCGTGTCCGTGGACGACAAGGCAGACGCCACCACCGGCAAGGCTGTGGCGCTGCAGCTGGTGGATGCGGGCGTGGTCGCGGTGGTGGGCCACCTCAACTCGGGTGTGAGCATCGAGACGGCCCCCATCTACGCCGCCAAAGACATTCCACAGATCGCCATCTCCACCAACCCCAAGTTCACGCAGCTCGGGTTCCCGACCACGTTCCGCATGGTGGCCAACGACACTCTGCAGGCGCGCGCCATCGGCTCGTTTGCCGCCACGCAGCTGGGCGCCAACCGCTACGCCGCGCTGGACGACGGCACACCCTACGGCAAGGGCCTGGCCGACGGTGCTGCAGCGCAGCTCAAGGCCGAGAAAAAAGAAGTGGTGGTGCGCAAGTCGTTCGACGACAAGACCGTGGCCTTTGACGAACTGGCCGGTGAACTCAAGGCCGCCAACGTGGAGGTGATCGTCTCGACCCTCAACGACTTCCAGGCCCTGGCGCTGCTTGAATCGCTCAAGAAGGTAGACCACACCAAGGTCAGCCTGCTGGGTGGCGACACCATCAAGACCACCGACATGACCAAGGGCGCGGGCATCGTGCAGGGGCTCTACGCTACCTCGCCGGTGCTGGAAGCCAAGGAGTTCACCACCGGCAAGCCTTTCCTCGAAAAGTACATCGCCGCTTTCAAGAAGCCCCCGGCCTATGGCGGCCACTACAGCTATGACAGCACCTACGTGCTCTCGGCCGCCATCCAGAAAGCCAAGTCCGCCGACCCCAAGGAAATCACCAAGGCCCTTCATAGCATCAACGGCTATGCACCGGTGATCGGCACCATGACCTGGGACGACAAGGGTGAGCAGCGCTACGGCGCCGTGGGGGTGTACGAACTGCGCAGCGGCAACTGGGAACTGCGCATGCGGTCGGACCGCTGGTAATCAGCCCTGCAAGAACGGATCAGCCCCGGGTTTTACACTCGGGGCATGAGTTTGCTGATCCTGGGTATTGAATCTTCGTGCGACGAAACCGGCGTGGCATTGGTCCGTTCCACGGGCGATGCCGTGCCCACCCTGCTGTCGCACGCGCTGCACAGCCAGATCGAGATGCACCAGGCCTATGGTGGCGTGGTGCCAGAGCTGGCCAGCCGCGACCACATTCGCCGTGTGCTGCCGCTGGCCAAAGAGGTGCTGGCCGAGTCCGGGCAGACGCTGGCCGATGTGGATGTGGTGGCCTACACACGCGGCCCGGGTCTGGCCGGCGCGCTGCTGGTGGGGGCGGGCGTAGCCTGCGCCCTGGGTGCGGCGCTCAACAAGCCGGTGCTGGGTGTGCACCATCTCGAGGGGCATTTGCTGTCGCCCTTCCTCAGTGCCGACCCACCGGAATTTCCTTTTGTGGCTTTGCTCGTTTCGGGCGGCCACACCCAGCTGATGCGTGTGGACGGCGTGGGCCGCTATGAGATCCTGGGCGAGACCATTGACGATGCGGCGGGCGAGGCGTTTGACAAATCCGCCAAGCTCATGGGGTTGGGCTATCCGGGTGGTCCGGCGCTGTCCCGGCTGGCGGAGCAAGGCAGTGCCACGGCCTTCAAGCTGCCACGGCCTTTGTTGCACAGCGGTGATCTGGATTTTTCGTTTGCCGGGCTCAAGACGGCCGTGCTCACACAGGCCAAGAAGCTGGGCGATGAATTCGAGGCACGCAAGGCCGACCTGGCCGCGAGCACCGAGGCCGCGATTGTCGAAGTGCTGGTGAAGAAAACCCTGGCCGCCCTCAAGCAGACCGGCCTGAAGCGTGTGGTGGTCGCCGGTGGCGTGGGCGCCAACCGGCACCTGCGCGCCCAGCTCAACGCCGCCTGCGCCGCAGCCAAGGTGCGCGTGCACTACCCCGAGCTGCACCTGTGCACCGACAACGGCGCCATGATTGCCATGGCTGCTGCGATGCGCCTACAGGCCGGGCAGCAGCAGGCCAATACCGACTACGCGTTTGACGTGAAGCCTCGCTGGCCGCTGGATGCGATCACAGTTTGAAATTTGAGTGAAAATGACCGCTAGCGCTTGTCCACAAAGCGCTAGCAGCTATCTTTTTTAAACTTCAGAAAGGGTAGTGGCGGGGAGTGGTCTGCACTGTGATCCAGCGCAGTTCGGTGAACTCGCGCACCCCCGCCATGCCGCCAAAGCGGCCGTAGCCCGAACTCTTCACGCCGCCAAAGGGCATCTGGCCTTCGTCGTGCACCGTGGGGCCGTTGACGTGGCAGATGCCCGATTCGATGCGCGCGGCCACGTTCCAGGCCTTGGCGACGTCGCGGCTGAACACGGCGGACGACAGGCCGAACTCGTTGTCGTTGGCGCAGGCAATGGCTTCTTCCACACCGTTCACACGCACCACGGGCTTGACGGGGCCGAACGACTCTTCGCGGTAGATTTCCATCTCGGCCGTCACGTGGTCCAGCACGGTGGCCTGCATGAGTGTGCTGTCGCTCTTGCCGCCGCAGACCAGCTTGGCGCCCTTGGCCAGTGCGTCGTCGATGAGGGCGTTGCAGCGGTGCACTGTGGCCATGTCTACCACCGAGCCCAGCACCACCGGGCCCTTGCGCGGGTCGCCCAGTGGCAGGGCCTTGGCACGCTCGCCCAGCTTGGTCACAAACTCGTCGGCCACGGCGTTGTCCACGATGATGCGTTCGGTGGACATGCAGATCTGGCCCGAGTTTGCGAACGCGCCAAACACGGTGCCCGCCACGGCGGCGTCGATGTCCGCATCGTCCAGCACCAGCAGCGGGGCCTTGCCGCCCAGCTCCAGCACCACGGGCTTGAGGTACTTGGCGCAGGTCTGAGCAATGATGCGGCCCACCTTGGTGGAGCCTGTGAAGTTGATGCGGCGCACGGCCGGGTGGGCCACGATGGCCTCGACCACGGCACCGGCGTCGGCCGGGGCGTTGGTCACAAAGTTCACCACACCGGGGGGCAAGCCCGCCTCCTGCAGCGCCTCGATGATGAGGCCGTGCGTGGCCGGGCACAGCTCCGAGCCTTTCAGGATCACCGTGTTGCCGCAGGCCAGTGGCGTGGCGATGGCACGCACACCGAGGATGACCGGAGCGTTCCACGGCGCAATGCCCAGCACCACACCTGCGGCCTGGCGCACGCCCATGGCGAGGCTGCCGGGCACGTCGGATGGGATCACCTCGCCTGCAATCTGTGTGGTGAGCGCGGCGGCTTCTTGCAGCAGGCCGGCGGCCAGATGCACGTTAAAGCCCGCCCACATGCCGGAGGCCCCGGTCTCCGCCGCCATGGCCACGGCAAAGTCGGCCGTGCGGGCCTCCAGCGCGTGTGCGGCCTTGAGTAGCAAAGCGCGGCGGGCGTTGGGGCCCAGGGCGGACCAGGCCGGGAAGGCCTTGGCGGCTGCCTCGGCAGCGGCCTTGGCATCGGCCACGCTGGCGGCGGGGGCAGTGGTGGCGACCGATCCATCGAGCGGGTTGCGGCGCTCAAACGTGGCGCCGCCGGTGGCTTGCACGCGCTCGCCGTTGATCAGCATGGAAATGGCAGTCATGGATGAAAGCTCCTGAAAAAGAACAAATGAAAAATGGGGGAGGAAGAGGTTTTCAGGCAACGCCCAGGTAGGCCTGGCGCACCACGTCGGACTGCAGCAGGTCAGCGGCCGCGCCAGACGCCACGATGCGCCCGCGCTCCAGCACGTAGCCGCGCTGTGCAATCTGCAGCGCCTTGCGCACGTTCTGCTCCACCATCAGCACCGTCACGCCCTGCGCGGCAATGCGCTGCACGATGGCCAGCAGCTCATCGACCATGCGCGGCGCCAGGCCCAGCGAGGGCTCGTCCAGCATCAACAGGCGCGGGCCGCTCATCATGGCGCGGGCCACGGCCACCATCTGCTGCTCGCCGCCGCTCATGGTGCCGGCGAGCTGCGTGGCGCGCTCCTTGAGGCGCGGGAAGTCTTCGAACGCCTGGTGCAACCGCTCGGCCCGCACCCGTGAGGGCACCAGCCAGCCGCCCAGCTCCAGGTTCTCGGTCACCGTCATTTGCGGGAAGAGCTGGCGGCCCTCGGCCACCAAGGCCAGCCCGCGCTGCACACAGGCGGTGGCGTTCATGGCGGGCAGGTCGCTGCCGTCCAGCGCCACGGTGCCCGTGCGCGGCAGCAGCCCGGCCAGCGCCTTGAGCAGCGTGGTCTTGCCCGCGCCGTTGGGGCCGACGATGACGGTGATGCCGGGCGTGGCCTGCAGCGACAGGTCTTGCAGCACCTGAAAGCCGTGGTAGCCCGTGGTCAGGTTTTGCACGGAGAGGTGTGCGCCGCTCATGCCGTGGCTCCTTGTGCAGTGTCACTGGTCATTTCGTCACCCAAATAGGCCTCGATCACGTGCGGGTCACGCACCACCTCGGCGGGCGTACCGTCGGCAATCTTGCGGCCCTGGTGCAGCACCAGCACGCGCTCCACGTACTTGAGCAGCGTGGTCACCGCATGCTCGATCCACACCACCGTCAGGCCCCAGTCATCGCGCAGGCGGCGGATGCGCTGGGCCATGGCATCGACCTCGGCTTCGGTCAGGCCCGCAGCCACCTCGTCAAGCAACAACAGGCGTGGGCGTGTGCCCAGGGCCATGCCGATCTCCAGCAGGCGTTGCTGTGACGGCGTCACGTCGGCGGCGGGGCGGTCGGCCAGGTGCGCCAGGCCCAGCATGGCGAGGATTTCCTCCTCGCTGCGCAGGCCCTCGGGCCCTTGGCGGTGGCGGCCCGCGAACTGCATGCCAAAGCGCACGTTGTCGCGTACCGTCATGTCGGGGAACACGCGCGGCGTCTGGAAGGTGCGGGCAATGCCGTGGGCGGCATAGTGGTGCGGGCCCTTGCCGGTGAGGTTGTCGGCACCGCAGTGCAGCGTGCCTGATGTGGGCGGCTGCACGCCCGAGATGGCGTTGAAGAATGTGGTCTTGCCCGCACCGTTGGGGCCGATGATGCCGATCAGTTCGCCCGTGTGCAGCGTGGCGCTCACGCCATCCACGGCAGTCAGGCCGCCAAAGCGCACGGTCACGGTGTCAATGGTCAAAAGTGCTTCAGCCATGGTGCGCCTCCGCAGCAGGCTTGCGCCGTTGCCACAGCGTGGCCAGGCCATTGGGCAAGTACATCACGCACAGAATCAGCAGCAGGCCCAACACCATCATGTAGCCGTAAGGCAGCTGCAGGCGCAGGGTTTCGGCCAGCAGGCTGAACACGATGGCCGCCAGGATGGGGCCGCCAATGCTGGTCGCGCCGCCAATCAACGCGATCAGCACCGTCTGGAAGCCGATAAAGGGGCTGAACACGGCTGCGGGCTCGATGTAGGTCCAGCGCACGGCCATGGCCGCGCCCACGGCGCCTGCAAAGGCGGCGGTGATGCCAAAGCCTGCGATCTTGGCCAGGCGCGTGTCCACGCCCAGCGTCTGGGCGCGCTGCTCGTCGGCGCCGATGCCCGACAGCGCCAGGCCAAAGCGGCTGCGCTGGATGGCAATGGCGGTGGCAATGGCCGCCGCCGCGATCAGCAGCACCGTGAGGTAAACCGTCTCGTTGCTGGGCACCACCGTGAGCACGCGGCCCACGGTGCCAGAGACCTGCTTTTCGACAAAGGTGACGGCATGGCGGATCAACTCCGTCATGCCGAAGGTGAGCACTGCAAAGTAGGTGCCGCGCAGGTGCAGCACGGCGGCGCCCATCACAACCGCCACGATGGAGGCAATCAACGCACCGGACACGATCACCAGCGGCCACGGCAGTACGGTCAGCAGCGTGGCACTGGTGTACGCACCAATGCCGAAGAAGGCCGACGTGGCCAGCGACAGGTAGCGGGTGGCGCCGCAGAACAGCGACCAGCTGGTGGCCAGCGCGATGTACATCAGGCAGCTGAGCAGCACCGAGGTGGCGAACTCGGACACCAGCCAGGGCAGGGTGGCGACCACCGCCACCCCCGCTGCCAAGGCCAGCCAAGGCTTGTTGGAATGAAGGGAAGTCATTTTTTGGAGAACAGTCCGTTGGGGCGCCAGATCAGCACGCCGATGAACACTGCGTAGCTCAGCAGCATCTTGAGAGACGGGCTGCTGAAGTGCATGCCCAGCGCCTCGACCACGCCGAGCAGCAGGCCACCGGCCAGACTGCCCGCCAGGCTGCCAAAGCCGCCCAGCGTGATCACGATCAGCGCCGTCACGGTGTAGGGCTCACCCATTGACGGAGAAATCTCATACGTCATCGACAGCAGCGCTCCCGCCACGCCCGACAGGCCCAGGCCGATGCCAAACATCATGGGATGCAGTCGCCGCGTGTTGATGCCCACCAACTGCGCGCCCGTGGGCGACTGCATCAGCGCCCTCACCGCCTTGCCCAGCAGCGTGAGCTTGAGCAGCGCGATCAGCGCGGCCGACAGCGCCAGTGCCACGCCAAACAGCACCAGCTTGTTTTCAGTGAAGCGCATGCCTGCAATCTGCACCGGGTCGGCCAGGTATTCATAGCCACGCAGGTCACCGCCCCAGATCAGCAGGGCAGTGTTCTGCACCAGGAACATGAGGCCAAAGCCCACCATCAGGCTGCGCGCCTCGAACACGTCCACATTGGGCGCGCGCGCTGCCAGGCGCTTGAAGCACAGCGCGTGCACCACCACCCCCAAAACAAACAATGCGATGAAAGCCAGCGGCATCAGCAGCAATGGCGAGATGCCCCACAGGGTGTGCGCCGACCAGGTGAGGAAGGCGCCCAGCATCAGGAACTCGCCGTGCGAGATGTTCATGATGCGCATCAGCCCGTACTGCAGGTTAAGGCCCATGGCCACCAGCGCATAGATGCCACCGGTAATGAGGCCACTGGCGACCAGTTCGGCCCAGGAAGTCAGAGACACTTTGTTATTTCCACGCAGGTTTACTGGTGTTCAACTGCGCCGTGGCCCGGTCCTTGGGCCACACCACCTCAAAGTCGTTGCCTTGCCACTGGCTCACGGTGCCAGGAATGGACGCGTTCTCGCTGCCCTGGAAGCGGATGCCGCCCAGGATGGTCTGGAACTCGTTCTTGGCGATGTGCTCGCGCAGCGCCTTGCGGTCCAGGCCCGCCTTTTCCACGGCCTGTTGCAGGATCTGCAGGCCCGCCCAGGCGTGGCCGCTGGCCCAGCGGTCGGGTTCCTTGTTGAATTTCTTCACGTGGGCGTCGAAGTACGCCTTGGCCTCGGGGCTGGTCTTCACGCTCCACGAGCCCATGCCGATCACGCCCTCGGTGTTGGCGGCCATCACGTTCTTGTAGAGCTGGAAGGCTGTGCCCACCGAGGCGTAGAAGAACTTGGGGTTCAGTCCCACCTCGCGCGCCTGGCGGCTGGCCAGGATGGTGTCGGGCGGGTAGGTGATGCCGATGAAGGCGTCGGGGTTCAGGTCCTTGATGCCGCGCAGCACGGGTGCCAGGTCCTTCACGCCCAGCGGGTAGCTCTTGCGCTCCAGCACCTGGATGCTGGTCTTCTTAAGCGCGTTGTTCAGCGCGGCAAAGTTCTCCAGGCCAAACAGGTCGTCCATGTAGACGATGGCAATGGTCTTGACGTTGTTGGCCACCAGCATGTCCACCAGCGCACCCATCATCTTGTCGGGCTGCTGCAGCAGCGAGAAGAAGTAGGGCAGGTTCATGTCGATCAGCTTGCGCGACAGCGCCGTGGGTGCCAGCAGCGGGTAACCGAAGCGGTTGGCCAGCGGCGCGATGGCGAAGTTGGCGCCCGAACCCCAGGGCGGCAGGATCAGGTCCACCTTGTCGCTGCCCATCAGCTTTTCGTAGGTGCGCACACAGGTCTCGGTCTCGCTGCGGTCGTCGTAGCCGATGAGTTCAATAGGGCGCTTGGTGCCCTTCACGCTCAGGCCGCCCGCTGCATTCACCTGTTCGGCCCACAGCAGGTAGTTGGGCTCCTGGCTCACCTGCGCGCCTGCCGCCCAGGGGCCTGTGCGGGCGATGGCATAGCCAATGCGGATGGGGGCTGCGCTGCTGCCTTGGGCCCACAGCTGGGGGGCCACGGCCAGGGTGCCGACCGTGGCGGCGGCGCCTTTGATCCACTGGCGCTTGGAGGGTTGGTGTGCTGTCATTGTGTGTCTCCTCGGATGGGGCCTGCGTGGTGCACGCCGTGCCAAGAATCGTAGGGAGACGGGCCCCAGCGCGCTGCGCTGAGCGTGCACAAAACGCTTGCCTCAGCGTGCAGGCGGCAGCGGGTTTACCCGGATTTCCCTCGGTGGCATGGGGGAACGGGGCGTCCGATAATTCAGCCGCATAACCATCAGGCTTGCGCAACCCGCACTGGAGACACCATGGCCCACCCCCTGACCGAGGTATCCACCGACGCCGTGCCTGCGCGCGACCGCCTGCACCTGTGGGGCGATGCGGTGTGGCGCCTGATTGGCGGGCTGGAGTCCGACGCGTTTGGTGACGATGCCTTTGCAGGCCACATCACCTCGGGCCAGGCGGGCTATGTGAACCTGTGCCAGCTGGACGTAAGCCGCCACCGCGTGGTGCGCACCCCCAGCCTCATCCGGGGCAGCGACCGGGCCTACATCAAGGTGGTGGCCCAGCTCGAAGGGCGCGCGTGCTTCGAGCAGAACGGCCGCCAGGTGTGGTTGTCGCCAGGTGAGTGGAGCGTGTACGACACCACGCGCGCCTATGCCGTGAGCAACCCCGAGGCCGTGCGCCAGATGGTGCTGATGATCCCGAAGGAACAACTGCCCGAGCGCAAGCTCAAGCTCGATGATCTGATGGTGCAGCGGTTCTCGGGCACCAGCGGCGTGTCGCGGCTGGCATGGGACACCATGCGCGCCGCGTTTGCCGAGCTGCCCACCATGTCCGACGCCGCCGCCGACGGCGTGGCCGACGTGATCACGCACCTGGTGCAGCTTTCGCTGCTGGAACGCAACGGGCAGCAGAGCCTGCTGTCGCAGCGCGAGGCCCTGCGTGACCGCATCAGCCAATACATCGACCGGCACCTGGGCGACCCCGACCTCACCATCGACCGCATGGCCCAGGCGCTCAACTGCAGCAAGCGGCACCTGTACAACGCGGTGGCCGATGACGAGGAAACCCTGGCCGCCATGATCCAGCGCCGGCGGCTGGAGGCCTGTCTGCGCGACCTGCGCCACCCGGCGCATGCACAGCGCTCGGTCACTGACATTGCGCTGTCCTGGGGCTTCAGCAACAGCGCGCATTTCAGCCGCGCGTTCCGCTCACATGTGGGGCGCAGCCCCAGCGAGTACAGGGCCCGCGCATTGGCGCCGGTGGTGCTATTGCGGGACGAGTCGCGGCTCGCGCACTGAGCGGCACCCCGGCCCCTTGCGTGTGGGGCCGTCTGCGCGGTAAAGCACGCTCACCCGTTCTGCGCATGCGTATGCGTCGGCATGCAGTGGCGTGACCTTTGCCTTGCATCAATTCTTTACGCGGGCTTGACCCAGTGGGTACCTTGTGGGCGCAATCGCTGCTCACAATGGGGTTTTCCCTTGCGTAGCCACTGCCCATGCGTTTTCTCCCACTGGCCTCTCCCGGCACACCCACTGCCCGCGCAGCGCGACCTTTGCGTGCTGTGCCGTGGAGGCAAACGGCCTTGTTGTTGTGCGTGCTGGCCACCGCGGGGTGTGCCAGCCTGGCACCCACGGATGGCGCATTGCCCGCAGTGGCCGTTTCCCCGGCCTGGTCTGCGGGGGGCAACGGCACAGCGCGAGGGGCTACGGCTACATCCCTGGCCCAGTGGTGGCAGCGGTTTGACGATGCTGTGCTCACCTCGCTGGTCGAGCAAGCCTTGCGCGCCAACACCAGCGTGCGCACCGCCCAGGCCGCGCTGCAGCAGGCGCGTGCGCAGGTGGATGTGCAATCGGCCGGCCTGCTGCCCAGCGTGGGTGCATCGGCTTCGGCGCAGCGCAGCCGGGCCAGCAACAGCACCGGTAACACGTTCCAGGCCGGTTTTGATGCGAGCTGGGAGCCCGATGTGTTTGGCCGCCTGCGTAGCGGCGTGAGCGCCAGCGAGGCTGACGCCCGCGCGGCCGAGGCCAGCCTGGCTGACGTTCAGGTATCGCTGGCCGCCGAGGTGGCCGTCAACTACATCGAGCTGCGCGGGCTGCAGCAGCGCCTGGCCATTGCGCGCAGCAACCTGGCCAGCCAGCAAGAGACCCTGCAGCTCACCCAGTGGCGCCTGCAGACCGGGCTCACTACCTCGCTCGTCACCGAGCAGGCCCGTGCAGCGGCCGAGCAGACTGCCGCGCAGATTCCCAGCCTGGAAGCCAGCCTGGCGCAGTCGCGCTACAGCCTGGCCGTGCTGACAGGCCAGGTGCCAGGTGCCCTGGATGCCAAGCTGGCCGCCAGCGCGCCCGTGCCGCAGCCCACCGCAGAACTGGCGCTGGCAATCCCGGCCGAGACGCTGCGCCAACGCCCCGATGTGCGTGCGGCCGAGCAGCGCATTGCAGCCGCCCTGGCGCGCGTGTCGCAGGCCGATGCGGCGCGCTACCCCAGCTTCTCCCTCGGTGGCTCGCTGGGCCTGCGTGCCCTCACGCTGGGCGCGTTGTCGGGGGGCAGTGCGGTAACCAGTGCCTTGCTGGGCAGCGTGTCCATCCCGCTGCTGGATGGCGGCGCCGCCCGTGCCCAGGTGCGTGTGCAGTCTGCCGCGCTGGAGCAGGCCCGCGTGGCCTACGAAGCCACCGTGCTCACGGCCCTGCAGGATGTGGAGAACGCGCTGGTGGCCTTGCGTGGCGACCGGGAAAAGCTGGAGCGACTGACGGCCGCCGCAGACGCCGCCCGCAACGCCGCGCTGCTGGCGCAGCAGCGCTATAGCAGTGGGCTGATCGACTTTCAGTCCGTGCTGGAGACGCAGCGCACGCTGCTGTCCACGCAAGAGAGCGTGGCCACCACCACTGCTGCCGTCGCGGCGGACCATGTGCGCCTCTACAAGGCGCTGGGCGGCGGATGGGCGGTAGCCCAATAGCTGACAAGCCTTTCCACACGCTCACTCCATTGCCAGCCAGCCACCATTTTCTGATTCACGTCCCATGCCAAATACCGACACCTCCGCTTCTTCTGCACCCGCCAAAGCCGCCCCTTCCGACCTGAGCGCCTTGCTGGGGGCTGACCGTCCGCGCCGCTGGTGGCAGCGCACTACCGTGTGGCTGGGGGTGGCAGCGCTCGTGGTGGTGGGCGGTGGCTTGTATGCCTGGCAATCGCGCCAGAGCGCCAGCACTGCACCCACCTATGTCACCGAAGAGCTGCGCCGGGGCAATCTCACGCTCACCGTGTCGGCCAATGGCACGCTGCAGCCCACGCGCTCGGTCACCATTGGCAGCGAGCTGTCGGGCACCGTGCGCAAGGTGCTGGTGGATGTGAACGACAAGGTCAAGAAGGGGCAGCTGCTGGTGGAGCTGGACACCGCCAAGCTCGAATCGCAGGTGCTGCGCTCGCGCGCCTCGCTGGCGTCGGCGCAGGCCCGCCTGGCCCAGGCCGTGGCCACCACCAAGGAGGCCATTGCCAACTTTGGCCGGCTCGAAGAAGTGGCCCGCTTGTCCGGCGGCAAGGTGCCCTCGGCCTCCGAGCTGGACGCAGGCCGCGCCACGCTGGACCGCGCCCGCGCCGACGAAACCAGCGCCCGCGCCACGGTCGAGGACGCACGCGCCGCGCTGTCCACCGACGAGACCAACCTGTCCAAGGCCTCCATCCGCTCGCCCATCGACGGCGTGGTGCTCACCCGGTCGGTGGAGCCTGGCAACGCCGTGGCCGCTTCGCTGCAAGCGGTGACGCTGTTCACCGTGGCCGAAGACCTCACGCGGCTGCGGCTGGATGTGAGCGTGGACGAGGCCGATGTGGGCTCGGTCAAAGTCGGGCAGGACGCGAGCTTCACGGTCAGTGCCTATCCCTCGCGCCGCTACCCGGCCCAGGTCACGCGGGTGTCGTTTGGCTCCACCAAGACGGACAACGTGGTCACCTACATCACCTGGCTGGAGGTGAACAACAGCGACATGAGCCTGCGCCCCGGCATGACGGCCGCTGCCACCATCACTTCCACTGAACGCAAGGACGTGCTGCTGGTGCCCAACACGGCGCTGCGCTTCACGCCTGCGCAGGCCGCAGGGGCCGATGCGAAGCCCGGAGCGGGTGGCGCCAAGCCCGGCGCGTCGGGCAGCGGCAGTGGTGGCGGCATCATGTCGCAGCTCATGCCGCGCATGCCACGCTCGGGCTCGGGTCCACGCAAGCCGGGTGCAGGTGTAGAGGCAGGCGATGGTGCGGGCAAGACGCGCCAGGTGTGGGTGCTGCAAGACGGTGCCGCCAAGCCCATCGATGTGCAGGTGGGCATCAGCGATGGCCGCCATACCGAGGTCACGGGCGAGGGCCTCACGCCCGGCATGGCCGTGATCACGGACCAGCGCGCGGCAGGGGCCAAGCCATGAGCGTGGCGGGCGACACTCCCCTCATCCGCCTGCGGGGCGTGACCAAGGTCTATGGCGAAGGAGCGCTGGCTTTTCAGGCGCTCAAGGGCGTGGACTTGGACATCGCGCAGGGTGACTTTGTGGCCATCATGGGCCCCAGCGGCTCGGGCAAGTCCACCGCCATGAACACGCTGGGCTGCCTGGACCGGCCCACCACGGGCGAATACCTGTTCAAGGGCGTGCACGTGGAATCGCTCTCGCGCGACGAGCGGGCGCGGCTGCGGCGACGCTACTTTGGCTTTGTGTTCCAGGGCTTCAACCTGCTGGCGCGCACCTCGGCGCAAGAGAATGTGGAGCTGCCCCTGCTGTACCGGGGCGAATCCGCCGCGGCACGCCACGCGGCGGCGGCCCGGGCACTGGATGCGGTCGGCCTCAAGGGCTGGGAGCACCACACGCCTGCCGAGCTGTCGGGCGGGCAGCAGCAGCGCGTGGCCATTGCGCGCGCCATCGTCACCGAGCCCGATGTGCTGCTGGCCGATGAGCCCACCGGCAATCTCGATACGCAACGCAGTATCGAGATCATGGAGCTGCTGTGGCGCCTGAACGCTGACCACGGCATCACCGTGCTGATGGTGACGCACGAGCCCGACATGGCGCAGTACGCGCGGCGCATCGTGCGGTTTGTGGATGGCGTGGTGGACAGCGATGCGGCCAACCCACACCCCAAGGGACTGGACGCTGATGCAGCATCGGCCCTGCCGGCGGTGGCCGGTTCGGATGCGGGAGGCCACTGATGTTGCTCAACACCCTGCTGCTGGCGTTGCGTTCCATCCGGCGCAATCTCATGCGCTCCTTCCTCACCATCCTGGGCATCGTGATCGGCGTGAGCGCGGTGATCACCATGGTCACGCTGGGCAACGGCGCCACCCTGGCCATCCAGAACCAGATATCGGGCCTGGGCACCAACCTGCTGCAGGTACGCCCCGGCCAGCGCATGGGGCCCGGCGGTGGCACCGGCGCCCCGGCCTTCAAGGACACCGATGCCGACATGATCGCGCAGCAGATCGGCGGCATCCTGGCCGTGGCGCCCGAGGCGCGTGCCGCCGCCACGGCGGTGGTGGGCGGGCGCAACTGGACGACCAGCGTGATCGGCAGCACCAACGCCTGGCTGGAGACCGGCAATTGGACGGTGCGCACTGGCCGCGTCTTTACCGACGCCGAATTGCGCGCGGGTGCCGCCGTCTGCCTGATCGGCGAGACCGTGCGGCGCGAGCTGTTTGGCACGGCCGATGCCGTGGGCGGCCAGCTGCGCGTGAAGGCGTTTTCGTGCGAGGTGGTGGGCGTGCTGGCGTCCAAAGGGCAGGGGGCGTTTGGCAACGACCAGGACGACACCGTGTTGGTGCCGCTGCGCACGCTGCAGCGCCGCGTGACGGGCAACACGCGGGTGAACACGCTGCTGGTGTCCATGAAGGACGGCAGCGACCCCGAGCGGGTGAAGGCCAGCCTCACGCAACTGCTGCGCGAGCTGCGCAAGCTGTCGGACTCGGACGAAGACAACTTCAACGTGCTCGACACCAAGCAGCTCGCCGACACGCTCTCGGGCACCACCAAGGTGTTGACCACGCTGCTGGGCGCCGTGGCCGCCGTGAGCCTGCTGGTGGGCGGCATCGGCATCATGAACATCATGCTGGTGAGCGTGACCGAGCGCACGCGCGAGATCGGCCTGCGCCTGGCCATCGGCGCGCTGGAGCGCGAGGTGCTGCTGCAGTTCCTGATCGAGGCCGTGGTGCTGGCCGCGCTGGGTGGGCTCATCGGCATCGTGCTGGCCACGGGCGCGTCCCTGGCGCTATCGGGGCTGATGGGGGTGCCCTATCTGTTCAACCCCGGGGTGAACCTGCTGTCGTTTGTGTTTTCGGCCGGGATCGGTGTGGTGTTTGGCTACTTCCCGGCGCGGCGCGCGGCGCGCATGGACCCCATCGATGCGCTACGGCATGAGTGAGGGCGTTTGCAGAGGGTTCTGAGCAGACATGCAAGCAAAAAAGGCATGAAGCGCTAGTGCATCATGCCTTGAATGCTATTGAAAATATAGCGATGGCCGTTACGCGCCATCGTTTGGGGAGCTGCCCGCTTCAGTGAATGGTCAGCGTGGTGGCCTTGCTCACCGGCTCCAGGCGGACCAGCGTCAGGGTCAGCACGCCGTTTTCCAGCTTGGCGGTGCTGGCGCTGGCATCGATCTCGGTGGGCAGCTCCCACGCACGCTGCACCTTGCGCGGTGCGCCTTCCACGCTTTGCACCTGCACCACCTGGCCTTCGATGCTGATAGAGAGCTGTTCGCGGGCCAGGCCGGGTACGTCCAGCTGCAAGGTGGTGGCCTTTTCGTCCTGCGTCACGGTGCAGCCCGCAGCGGGTGCTGCAGCAGGCTGTGCCAGCGCGCCCATCAGAAAACGTTGCAGCGCCAGGTCGGCGGAACGGGGGGCTTGGGCATAAGCGGCGCGGCGGATCACGGGGGCGAAGATCATGGGTAACTCCTATACACTGCGCGGCTCTCGACGTGGTCGCCGCATGGCAGAGAGGTGTGTGCGGCCACGCCGCATTTCAAGGGAAAAATGCCATGAATAAATTGCAATCTGTGGGCTTGAAATCAGGCGCTGCGGCATTACGTCACACCGTTTGGGCAGCCGCAGTGGCCCTTGCAGGCGCCGTGGCGTTGGCGCCTGCCGCGCAAGCGCAGACCCCGCCCTCGGCAGCCGTGGCCCAGGCCAGGCCGGTCAAGCTGGCGCTCATCGAAAGCCTGTCGGGCCCTTTTGCCAACACGGGCGAGGCTGTGTACCGCAATATCTACTGGGCCATGGAGCGCGTGAACGCACGCGGCGGCGTGCAGCTGCCTGCCAGCAGCGGCGGCCCCCGCCCGCTGGTGCTGGAGCGCTACGACAGCAAGGGCCAGAACGAAGAAGCCCTGTCTGCCCTGCGCGCCGCGATTGACGATGGTGCGCAGGTCATCCTGCAGGGCAATTCGTCGTCCACGGCCGCCGTGCTGATCGAGGCCATCAACAAGCACAACGAGCGCGAGCCGAACAAGCGCGTGCTGTTCCTCAACTACTCGGCGGTGGACCCCATCCTCACGAACGAGAAGTGCAGCTTCTGGCACTTCCGTTTTGATGCCCATGCCGACATGCGCATGGCCGCGCTGATGGAGGTGATGCGCGAGGACAAGGCCTTGAAGAGCGTCTACCTCATCGGCCAGGACTACAGTTTTGGCCAGGCCGTGCTGCGCGAGGCCAAGAAGCAGCTGGCTGCCCAGCGCCCCGATGTGGCCGTGGTGGGCGAAGAGCTGCACCCCATCGGCCGCGTGAAGGACTTTGCGCCCTATGCCGTCAAGATCAAGACCAGCGGCGCGCAGGCCGTGGTCACCGGCAACTGGGGCAACGACCTCACGCTGCTGGTCAAGGCCGCGCGGGACGTGGGCTACGAGGGCAGCTTCTACACCTTCTACGGCAACGCGCTGGGCGCTCCCGCCGCGATTGGCGACGCGGGCATTGGCAAGGTGGTGGCCGTGGCCGACTGGCTGCCCAACGTGCCGGGTGCGCAGAGCGAGGCGTTCTACCAATCCTTCCGCACACGCTTTCCCAAGCCGCAGGATGACTATGTGCACATGCGCATGCAGCTGATGGTGGAGGCGCTGGCCCAGTCCATCGAGCGTGCAGGCAGCACCGATGTGGTGGCCGTTGCGCGCCAGATGGAATCGGCCAATGTGCAACTGGCCGGCCAGGGCGGCACCATGCGTGCGGCTGACCACCAGTTCCAGCAGGCGCTGGCGGTGGGCGTGATGGACAAGAAAGGTGCGCCCGGCGTGAAGTTCGACGTGGAAGGCTCGGGCTACGGCTTCCGCGTGGTGCGGCAGATTGCAGCCGCCAAGGCGCAGCAGCCGCACAGCTGCCAGATGCAGCGTTATTGATACTGCGCTACTGATGCCTGGGTCCGCCCCGGGCTGTCGGGGCGACCGAGGTGATTGCGCTCAGCGCCGGATGCGGTGGCCGGTCTTGAACACCCACCACACCACGGTGAGGCACAGGGCCATGAACACCAGCGTCATGCTGGTGCTGACCGCGATGTGCACATCGGCGTGGCCGTAGAACGCCCACCGCAGCCCGCTGATGAGGTACACCACCGGGTTGAACAACGAGACGGTCTGCCAGAACGGTGGCAGCATGCTGATGCTGTAAAACGCTCCGCCCAAAAAGGTGAGCGGCGTGATCACCAGCAGCGGGATCACCTGCAGCTTTTGAAAGCTGTCGGCCCACAGGCCAATCAGGAAGCCGAACAGGCAGAACGTGACGGCCGTGAGCACCAGAAAGCCCACCATCCACACCGGGTGCGCCACCTCGTACGGAACGAACACCCGGGCGGTGGACAGGATGAGCACCGACACCAGCAGCGACTTGCTGGCCGCCGCCCCCACGTAGCCCAGCAGCACCTCCACCCAGTTGACGGGTGCGCTCAGCAGCTCGTAGATGGTGCCCGACCACTTGGGCATGTAGATGCCGAAGGCCGAGTTGGAAATGCTCTCGGAAAGCAGCGACAGCATGAGCAGGCCGGGGATGATGTAGGCGCCATAGCTCACCCCGCCGATGTCGCCCATGCGCGAGCCGATGGCGGAGCCGAAGACGATGAAGTACAGCGCCGTGGTGAGCACGGGCGCAATGAGGCTCTGCATCCAGGTGCGGAAGGCGCGGTTCATTTCGAAGCGGTAGATGGCGCGCACGCCATGCAGGTTCACACCGGTCATGCTGGGATCGCTTTCTGGGGCGAAGGGGTTGGGACCTTGTCCTGGTGCACCAGGCTGACGAAGATGTCTTCGAGCGAGCTTTCGCTGGAGTGCAGGTCCTTGAAGTCGATGCCGTGCTCGGTCAGGGCGCGCAGCAGGGCGGCGATGCCGGTGTCTTCCTGCTGCGTGTCGAAGGTGTACGTCAGGACGGTGCCGCCCTGGCTCAGGGCCAGAGGCCAGCGGGCGAGCGATGCGGGCACTTGCGCCATGGGCTGCTGCAGCGTGATGGCCAGCGCTTTCTTGCCCAGCTTGCGCATCAGCACGGCCTTGTCTTCCACCACGATCAACTCGCCCTTGCGGATCACGCCGATGCGGTCGGCCATGTCCTCGGCTTCTTCCAGGTAGTGGGTGGTCAGGATGATGGTGGTGCCCGCGTCGCGCAGCGCCCGCACCAGGCGCCACATGTCGTGGCGCAGCTCCACGTCCACGCCGGCGCTGGGCTCGTCCAGGAACAGGATCTTGGGCTCGTGCGACAGTGCCTTGGCGATCAGCACGCGGCGTTTCATGCCGCCCGACAGCGCGAGGATCTTGTTGTCCTTCTTGTCCCACAGCGACAGGTCCTTGAGGATCTTCTCGATGTATGCGGGGTTGGGGGCCTTGCCAAACAGGCCCCGGCTGAAGTTCACCGTGGCCCACACCGTCTCGAACGAGTCGGTGTGCAGCTCCTGGGGCACCAGGCCAATCGCCGCACGGGCTGCGCGGTAGTCGCGCACCGTGTCGTGCCCATCGGCCGTGACGGTGCCCGCCGTGGCATTGCTCATGCCGCAAATCACGCTGATCAGCGTGGTCTTGCCCGCGCCATTGGGCCCCAGCAGGGCGAAGATCTCGCCGCGCCGGATGTCCAGGTCGATGTTCTTGAGTGCCTGAAAGCCGCCGGCGTAGGTTTTGCTCAGGCCGCGTACGCGGACGATGGCGTCCGTGTCGGGTGCTGGAGAAGGTGATGCAGGCATGGGGAAGGTTCTCTTGGAGGACCAGGGCGCGCCGCCTTGGCCGGGCCGCTGTGCAAGCGGTCGAAGCCGGGCATTGTGGACTGACTTGCGCAAGCGTGCAGGGCAGGGGCTCCGTGCCCGCAGAAACCTCCGGGTTCAGCCGATTGGTGCGTGGTTCGCAGCGCGGTAGGCGCCATCAGCGCGCTGCCGCCACCTCGCGCCCCAGCTCGATCACCGCCATGGCGTAGTAGCTCGACCAGTTGTAGCGCGTAATAGCGTAGAAGTTTTCGGTGCCTGCCACGTAGCTGGGTGCATCGTTGCCGTTTTGCAGTTCCACCAGCGCCAGCGGGCCCGTGTGCTGCACGCCGTGGGCATCCAGCACAGCGCCCTTGGCCAACATGCTGGCGGCACTGAAGGTGGGCAGGATGTCGGGGGCGAGCAGGTCGTCCAGCTTCAGGCGCGCATTGTCGAACTGCACCCCAAAGTGCGTGGGCATGCCGGGCGTCCAGCCGTGGCCGCGGAAGTAGTTGGCCACCGAACCGATGGCGTCGGCCGGGCT
>Ga0208124_100136_pt1 | contig 40189 bp, 34 predicted proteins | sample LakWasM104_HOW12_2_FD_183922 | JGI IMG/M metagenome (GOLD analysis project Ga0208124, IMG submission 183922) | Freshwater sediment methanotrophic microbial communities from Lake Washington under simulated oxygen tension - Sediment Metagenome... | ecosystem: Environmental > Aquatic > Freshwater >...
CACGCTGGCGGCTGCGGCCGTGACGCTGTTCGACTTTCCGGGCCGCCGCACCTTTGAATGGCTGCTGCTGTTGCCGCTGGCGATGCCGGCCTACGTGACGGCCTACGCCTACACCGACTTTCTGCAGTTCAGCGGGCCGCTGCAGGTGGGCCTGCGCAACACCTTCGGCCTGGAAGGCCGCCTGCTGCCCGAGGTGCGCAGCCTGGGCGGCGCCGTATGGGTGTTCATCTTCTCGCTCTACCCCTACGTGTACCTGCTGGCGCGCACGGCCCTGGGTGAGCGCGCTGCCCACCTCATGGAGGCCGCACGCCTGCTGGGCGCACCGCTGCCGCGCCGCATCCGCGCCGTGGCCTTGCCGCTGGCACGCCCGGCCGTGGCGGCTGGCGTGGCGCTGGTGCTGATGGAAACCCTGGCCGACTTCGGCGTGGCCAGCTACTTCGGCATCCAGACCTTCACCACCGGCATCTACAAGGCCTGGCTGTCGATGGACAACCGCTTGGCTGCCGCGCAGCTGGCCACCATGCTGCTGGTGGTCGTGATGGCGCTGCTGCACCTGGAGCACCGCGCGCAAAAGCGCATGCGTTTTGCCACCGGTGGCGGGCGCGCAGGCTCGGCCGAGGCTCAGCCGCTGCGGCTGCGGGGCGCGCGCCGCTGGGCGGCCTGGACCGTCTGTGCCGTGCCTGTGCTCATGGGGTTTGTGGCACCCGTGGCCTTCATGTTGCGGCCGCTCGCGGCCGACTGGTCGGTGCTGCCGTGGGAGCGGTTCATGGAATGGGCCTGGCACAGCGTGCGCCTTGGTGGCATCACTGCGGCGCTGGCCGTCGCCATCGCGCTCGCCCTGGCTTTTGCGGTGCGCCGCCAGCCCGACGCCATCACGCGTGGCGTGGTGCAGCTGGCCAGCGTGGGTTATGCCGTGCCGGGCGCCGTCATCGTGGTGGGGCTGTTGTTGCCCGTAGGCTGGCTGCAGGCGGCCATGCCGCAGTGGGGTGTGGGCGCGTTGGTCACGGCCACGGCCTTTGGCATTGTGTGGGCCTACTTGGTGCGGTTTTGTGCAGTCGCCCTGCAATCCATGCAGAGCGGCTACGCGCGGATTCCGCCCAGCCTGGACGACTCTGCCCGCATGCTGGGCATGGGCAGCGCAGGCCTGCTGGCGCGCGTGCACTGGCCGCTGCTCAAGCGCTCTACCGCCGCCGCAGCGCTTCTGGTGTTTGTGGACGTGATGAAGGAGCTGCCCGCCACCATGGTGCTGCGCCCCTTCAACAGCGACTCCCTGGCCGTGGTGGCCTATCAGCTGGCCCGCGACGAGCGCCTGGGCGAGGCGGCATTGCCGTCGCTGGCGCTGGTGGCGGTGGGGCTGGTGCCGGTGATTTTGCTCAGCCGTACGTTGCGCAGTCGGACGTAGCGCCAGACTGCAAAGCCGCCGAGGCAGGGGGAGGCGGGGGGCGCCGATGGTGAATGGTCTCGCCACTTCTCCGACAGATCGCCAAGATCCAAGGCGCCGCTGCCGTTGGCCGGGCGTCATTGCACGGGGTAGAGCGTTCCTGTGTACCGATCACCGCGCGAGTCACGAAACGGGCGCACGATCAATGTGCGGTAAGACTTGTAGTTGCCGTCTTTCAGCTCATCGCCAACCCACACAATCCATTCTTTCCGCAGGCGTCCACCACCCGCTTCGGTGGCCGGGCGGCTCACCACCCCGACGATCTTGAGGCTGAAAAATTGCGTGTCCGTTTCGATTTCCACCGTGTCTCGGTTCATGGTCACTTTGCCCAAAGCCAACAGAGTCTTCAGCGTGTGGGTTGGACCGTCTGCACGGTTGCGCAGTGAGGACGGGAAGGAGCGCATGTCCAATCGCTCGAAAAGCGTTCTGGCCGCGTTGGCAGGTAAGGATGCTTGGGTCACGATGAACGACTGGAGGCCGAGCATCTGAACTGCGTCGCACACCAAGTATTCACTGCGAATCTCAGCACTGCGTGTGGATTCGTCCGGCGCACCGGAAGACAAAAGGTTGGAGTACTGCGCGCAGTTATTTGCCACGCCCCCGTTGTCAAACAGCAAAGCCGTCCTCGGCGCAAAAAGCGCCATCTTCAGATCCGTCAATGCGGCCGTCAAAGCAGGGTTTTGTGTGCTTACCTGGGTGATGGCGTGGTGAGCGGAATTGCTCACCGCATGCGATGCGGCCAATGAGAAATAGAGAGTTACTGTCGCAGTGAGCCAAAATTTCTTCACTTGATGTTCTCCAATAGTGCGGCTTCCTTCTTTCTGCGGGTGGGGAAAACGTCGCCGAAGTTCCTCAAGATCTTTGCCGCTTCTGTCCAATCCTGTTTCGTGACGGCGGTCCAGAACTTCGGTGCCGCTGCATCCAGATTCTTCCCATATTGGAAGGAAACCGAAGCGATTACGGTTTGCGCCTCTGCTGGCAAATCTATAAAGCTCTTTTCGCTGGAGGCTGCGTCGTACTTGATTTTTACTGTGGCCAAGTGCGCAGATTTCACGGCCTTGTCTATAGACTCTGCTTCGGAGGAGGTGATTGTTAGTGGCGTTGCATCCAGCAGTTTTTTTGCATCTTCTTTCTTCGCCCCGAGGTATGGTTTTAGTTTTTCGATCAGATTGGTAGGCAAACCCAGTCGCTTCAAGTCTGCTTCTGATCTCTGGCCCAAATCGAAACCGGTGGCAATCGTTACACCGCTTTTGCTTACCGTAGCCGCCGGAACATAGCCACTGGTGGTGCGACCGCCCTCTAGGTCGCTCAGAAATGAATAGTCAATTAAGTCAGGCATTGTGGATTTTTGTTTCTGTATCTGTTTTGTTGTCTGTCGAGATTTCCCGGCGTAGACACTCAAGTCGAGCCATTGCTGTGGACTGCACCTGCGCGATTGCTGGGCTTGCCCATTTCTTTGAAATGGGAGCTGCGACGGAAGTACTGCGCGCGGGGGCGCATTTTTCCCGGTATCGAGTCGATGGCGCACCTCGGACATCTTTAATTCGTCTCGAGTTGCAACAACTATTGAATGTTTGGCCAGGCATTCAAATACATAAATGCCATCGAAATAGAGTTCCAGGCGTCGCCGGCATGTCCCAATCCGCGTACACGCGATGGAACATCTGGTCACCTTGTCGCTCATGCAAAGGCAACGGGCTTTACGCGCGCTTCATTGGGTCAGCACGAAAGGACGTCACGACTTGGAAAAGCGTTGGAGTTGTGTATTTGCGTGTGGAACCGGCAGATTCCTCTGCATGTCCACGATATGGGAATGCTTGCATCGCAGTTACAGGCCTCCCCTGAGGTAGCTCTAAGAGCCAGAGTTGACAGAGGGTTCCGCGAAGTCCTCTGCCCCGGCTCTACAGGCTTGCGCAAACGGCTGTCTTCATCGTCGCGTAGAACTCAGCCGCTAAGGTTCTTGCTTGCACGGGCCGTGGCAACCTTTCTTGATGCGGCTAAACCACAAATGCTTGGCCCAGCTCGCCCCGGGCTGGTTCGCTATCATCATGCTGGCGTGGGCAAGGCTGCATCATCGGCATTGCCGCTGTTGCCGGCGATTTGGCTCAGCCAGACGCTCCACAGGGAGCACTCATTCCTCGACGCCATAGCGCGCCTCACCAGTACGAACCTGCTTACTGAGGCTCAGTGCCCGGGTTGCGCGGCAGGGTCAGCGTAAAGCGCGCGCCTTGGCCTTCTGCGGATGACAGCGTGAGCGTGCCCCCCATCAGCACCGCCAACGCCCGCGACAGCGCCAGGCCCAATCCGGTGCCACCGTGCTGGTAGCTCACCTGGTCGTCGCCCTGGCGGAATTTTTCGAAGATCGTTTCGTGCAGGTACGCCGGAATGCCCGGGCCGGTGTCCACCACATGAAAGCGGACGGCGTCGTTGCTGGCATCCACTTCGATGGTGACCGAGCCTGCGGTCGTGAATTTCATGGCGTTGGACAGCAGGTTGTTGAGCACCTGCTTGAGCCGCAGTCCGTCGCACATCAAAGTGTGGGGGGCGTCAGGGGCAATGCGCACATGGAGCGCCAGGTTCTTGTTGGCGGCCGTGACGGCAAAGAAGTCGGCGGTGGACTGAACAATCTCGGCCACGTTCTGCTCGGTGGGCATGTGGGGCATGGCACCTGCTTCCACCTTGGCCAGGTCCAGGATCTCGGTGAGCAGGGCATTGAGGTGGTCGGCTGCCTTGCGGATCAGTCCCGCCTGCTCTTTGTATCGGGGCTGGTCCAGTCGCAGTTCCATCAGCTCGGCAAACCCCCGGATGCTGGTAAGCGGGGTGCGCAGCTCGTGCGACACAGCGGCCAGGAACTCGCTCTTGGCCTGGCTGGCAGAGCGGGCCTCGGCCTCGCTGATGCGCAAGGCGGCATTGGTGCTTTCGAGCTTGCGCACGCTGCGCACGAAGATGATCGCTGCACCCACCAGCGCCACACTGAACAGCGCCATGGTGAACAGGGCCACATTGCGGCTGGCGCGCCATTCCTGCAAGGCCTCGTCGGTGCTGGTGGCCACCACAACCAGCAAGGGGTATTCGCCCACGCGGCTGTAGGCATAGATGCGTTCGACGCCGTCGAGGCCGCTGGAACGCACGTAGTTGCCGTTGGCCCCCAGTTCGTCCATGTTGTTGTTGGCAGCACGTGCCACTACGCTGCCCATGCCTACGCTTTGCCCGCCCATGACGCGGGCGCGCACGGTGCTGTCGTTGCCGATGAGGGTCACCACCCCAATGCGCCCCAGCTGCACCCCCCGATAGACATCCTCAAAATAGCCGGGGTTCACGGAGGCCACCACCAGACCCGCGGTGCCGCTGTTGGCATCCGGGATCTTTCGCGATAGCTGGATGGTGGCCTTGCCAGAGACCTTGCCCACCACCGGCTTGCCGACAAACAGTCCATGGGGTGTCTGCTGCAGGCGTGTGGCCTCTGCCGCTTTCGGGTTCAGGTGCACCTGCACATGCTCGCGATCCGACAGATCGACATGGCCGGTTTTTTCGCCGGAGGGGTCGATGTTGCTGCCGACAAACCGGCCATCTGGCCCCACCAGCGAGAGCTGGGTCAGGATTTTGGGCGCCAGCCCGGTTTCGTTGGCAAACCGCGTGAAATCCGCCTTTTCAAAGTCGTTGGCCTGGACCGCGTCCCGCATGCGGATCGTGGCCTGGTCCACCGCTGCCATCACCCGCACGGTCTGTTCGCCCAGGCTCAGTGCCAGGTTGCTGTTCTGCCGGACCTGCGCGTTCATGGCGTCACGCCAGGACACATTCATCAGGATGGCCACCGTGGCCCAGGCCATCACCAGGACCAGGGCCGTGCCCCATGCCACCATGGTGCGCAGGGGCAGGCTGGACGCCCGCCTGTGCGGCGATGACGGGTCGTCGATGAGCGGACGCCCAGCGGGGCTTGCGGAGGGGGATGCAGGAGCCGTCATGGGCGGGTGTTTCAAAACGCAACTGCAGCCATCATAGGCGCGCGGCCCGCCCTGGTCACGGGCGGACGATGGGTGCGGGAGGTTCATGCAACGGTGTGGCAGGGCCGTGTCATCCCGCTACCGCGCTGGTCAGGCGCACTGCCGCACGGCGCAGGCAGTGCCCAACCGACACAACGTCCCACCACAGGTGACGCCCCTGGCAGAGGCGCCCAGTCTCTGCCGCGCAAGGGAGTCCCCAGGTTTTGCAGGGGGCATTGGTGAATCACATATGCTATAAATAGTGTAGCAATATATGCATGATTCACCTGCGCTTGCCGCCATTTTGGCTGTAAATCCATGCCAAACGGCATTGCGGGGCGGGCACAGGGTTGCGCTGGCGCCCTGTCCAGTCGCCTTGGGACGTCGCGGCTGGTGCGGGCGCCTGTGTCAGGCCTGCATCAGGCCTGGCTCAGGCTTGCATCAGGCCTGGGTATAGGCCGTCTTTACCGTGGTGTAGAACTCTGCCGCGTAGCGCCCCTGCTCGCGCGGGCCGTAGCTGCTGCTCTTGCGGCCGCCGAATGGCACGTGGTAGTCCACGCCCGCTGTGGGCAGGTTCACCATCACCATGCCGGCCTGGGCGTGGCGCTTGAAGTGTGTGGCGTGCTTGAGGCTGGTGGTGGCAATGCCGCTGGCCAGACCGAAGGGCGTGTCATTGGCCAGAGTCAGCGCCTCTTCGTAGTTCTTGGCGCGCAACACGCTCACCACGGGGCCGAAGATTTCTTCGCGGTTGATGCGCATGCCGGGCGTGGTCTCTGTGAACAGGGCGGGGCGCAGGTAGTAGCCAGGGGCGCCGTCGGCGTTCTTCTCCAGTGCTTCGCCGCCAAAGGCCAGCTTGGCGCCTTCCTGCTGGCCGATGCCGATGTATTCCAGGTCTTGTGCGAGCTGGCGGTCGTCCACCACGGGGCCGATGTCGGTGCCGGTCTTGCGGGCGTCATCCACCTTCAGGGTCTTCATCTTTTCGACCATGGCGGCCACGAAGCGGTCGTGGATGCCTTCGGTCACGATCACGCGGCTGCTGGCGGTGCAGCGCTGGCCGGTGGAGAAGAAGCCGCTGTTGATGGCCGCGCCCACGGCCACGTTCAGGTCCGCGTCGTCCAGCACCACAAACGGGTTCTTGCCGCCCATCTCCAGCTGCACCTTGGCGCCACGTGGCACGCAGGCCGCTGCCACGCGCTGACCGGTGCCGACCGAGCCAGTAAAGCTCACGCCCGCAATGCGCTCGTCTTCGAGCAGCACGGCGCCCACGTCCGAACCCCGGCCCATCACCAAGTTGAACACACCAGCGGGCAGGCCCGCACGGTGCAGGATGTCAGCCAGCGCCCAGGCAGAGCCGGGCACCACCTCGGCGGGCTTGAACACCACCGTGTTGCCGTAGGCCAATGCGGGCGCGATCTTCCAGGCCGGGATGGCGATGGGGAAGTTCCACGGCGTGATGATGCCGATGGTGCCCAGCGGCTCGCGTGTGATCTCAATGCCCACGCCAGGGCGCACGGACGGGATCATCTCGCCACCGGGGCGCAGCGCCTCGCCGGCAAAGAACTTGAAGATGGCGGCGGCGCGGCCCACTTCGCCAATCGCTTCGGGCAGGGTCTTGCCTTCTTCGCGGGCCAGCAGGTCGCCCAGCTCGGCCTTGCGGGCGATGATCTCGTTGCCCACCGCGTCCAGGATGTCAAAGCGCTGCTGGGGCGTGGACAGGCTCCATGCCGGAAAGGCCGCGTGCGCTGCGGCCACAGCGTCCAGCGCCTGCTCGCGGCTGGCCACGGCGTAGTCGCCGATCACGTCGCGTGTGTCGGAGGGGTTGGTGTTCTGGTACTTGCGGACGCCTTCGGTCCAGTTGCCGGCGATCAGGTTTGCGTGCATGGCGGTGGTGGTGTGAAAGGGTGGGTGGTTGAAGAAAGTCGAATCAAAGCACTGAGGCCAGGACGGCGTGACCGAGAGCGCTGTCCGCTGCGGGCGGCGTCCATCCAGGCCACTTGGGGTACCAATGCGGGGCAATGGTGGATTTGTTGTATGTCATCGTACAACATAAGCACATCTTTGGGCACTTCGGGTAACTACTCATGGGATCACTCCCTGCCGTCTGGGCCCTCTGGGCCTGTCTGGCTCATCGGACCCACAGGGCGGCAGGTCGGCGTGCAGGGTGGGCGGCATTGCCGGGTCCCCCGGACTTCAGCCGGCCTCGGCCTGCGCGCGCCGGCGGCGTTCGCGGCTGTTGGCCAGGTGGGTGCGCATGGCCGCGCGGGCGGCGTCGGGGTCCTGGCCGACGATGGCGTCGTAGATGCTTTCGTGCTCGCCATTCACGCGGCGCAGGTACTGCCTGCGCTCGTCATTGGGGGCCTCCACCGAATCCAGCCGCGCTCGCGGAATGATCATGCTGCCCAGCGTGCCCATCAGCTCGGCAAAGTGGCTGTTCTGCGTGGCGCGTGCGATCTCCAGGTGGAACTGAAAGTCCGCCGCCACCGCGTCGCGCCCGGCGTCCACGGCTGCTGCCACGGCGTCCAGCGCCTCGCGCATCGTCTTGAGGTTGGCGGGGGTGCGGCGCTGCGCCGCCAGCGCGGCGGCCTCGGTTTCCACGCCGATGCGCAGCTCCAGCACGGCAATCACATCGCGCAGGGTGCTGAACTGGTCGGGGGTGATCTTGAAGCCCGGGGCCTGCCCGAGACCCAGCACAAACGTGCCGATGCCATGCCGTGTCTCCACCAGGCCGGACGCCTGCAGCTTGGAAATGGCCTCGCGCACCACCGTGCGGCTGACGTTGAACTCGGCCATGATCGCGGCCTCGGTGGGCAGCTTGTCGCCCAGTGCCAGGCGCCCGTCGCGGATGCGGTCACCCAGGGAGTCCACCAGCTCCAGGGCCAGGGTGCGGGGCTTGCGGCGTGGGGCAATGTCGGTGCTCATGTCTCGGTGTTATCCCTATGTGTTGGACGGGTTGAAAGGAGTACATTGCCTCCTCGTTGTATGACAACTGATGACGTTCAACCACTTGTAACGCCACTGTACCAAGAACCTCCGCAAAAGCCATGCCCTGTCACCCGACACCGATCCGTTTTCAACGCTTGTTATTGACCGGGGCCGCTGGCGGACTGGGGCGCGAATTGCGCACGCGCCTGAAGGCGTACTGCACCACCTTGCGCCTGTCCGACATCGCCGACCTGGGCAGCGAGGCGCCGGGCGAAGAACTGCGCCCCGCGCGGCTGGAAGACGCCAGTGCCATGTTGCCGCTGCTCGAAGGGGTGGACGCCGTGGTGCACCTGGGGGGCGTGTCCACCGAGCAGCCCTGGGACCCCATCCTGCAGGCCAACATCGTGGGGGCGTACAACCTCTATGAGGCCGTTCGCAAGCAAGGCGTCAAGCGCGTGGTGTTTGCCAGCTCCAACCATGTGACCGGCTTTTACCGCCAGGACGAAGTGGTGGGTCTGCGCGACCCGGCGCGGCCCGATGGCCTGTATGGCCTGTCCAAGGCGTTTGGCGAGGACCTCTCACGCTTATACTTTGACCGCTACGGCATCGAAACCGTATGCCTGCGCATCGGCTCCTCCTTCCCCGAGCCGCGCAACCGCCGCATGCTGGCCACGTGGATGAGCTACGACGACCTGGAGCGCCTGGTGGTGGCCAGCCTCACGGCGCCGGTGGTAGGCCACAGCATCATCTATGGCATGGGCGACAACACCACCACTTGGTGGGACAACACACTCGCCCGCCACATTGGCTACCGCCCGCAAGACAGCTCCGAGCCCTTCCGTGCCAAGGTAGAGGCCGCAGACCCGCAGCCCGACCTGACCGACCCGGCCGTGATCTTCCAGGGCGGGCCGTTTGTGCGCACCGGTCCGTTCGAGTGAGCGAGCCGATGGAACTCTTGCTGCCTCACCACCAGGACCAGGTGGGCGAAAGCCCGCTGTGGAGCCCAGCCGAGCAGGCGCTGTACTGGGTGGACATTGAAGGCCGCGCGCTGCGCCGCCTGCGCTGGGCCGACCGGCAACTGAGGAGCTGGACGACCCCTGAGCGGCTGGCCTGTATTGCGCTGCATGCGAGCGGTGGGCTCATCGCTGGCATGGACACCGGTGTCTTCCACCTGCAGCCTGCCGACGACGGCACATTGGTCTGCACCCTTATCTCTGCCGTGCAGCACCCGCAAGCCGGCATGCGCTTCAACGACGGCCGCTGTGACCGCCAGGGGCGCTTCTGGGCTGGCACCATGGTGCGCGACATGTCGCTGGCCCAGCCTGCGGGCGGCCTGTACCGGCAGGATGCACGTGGCCTCTCGGCGCCGCAGGTGCAGGGCCTGGTCACCCAGAACGGCCTGGCCTTCAGCCCCGATGGCGCCACCATGTACCTCAGCGACAGCCACCCCAGTGTGCAGAAAATCTGGTCGCTGGACCTGCACGACGATGGCAGCCTGGGGCCGCGCCGCGAGTTCGTGGACATGCGTGAACTGCCGGGCCGGCCCGACGGCGCTGCCATCGACACCGACGGTTGCTACTGGATCTGCGCCAACGATGCAGGCCTGGTGCATCGCTTCACGCCATCGGGCGTGCTGGACCGCTCGCTGGCCGTGCCGGTCAGCAAGCCCTCGATGTGCAGCTTTGGCGGGCCCGACATGGACCTGCTGTTCATCACCTCCATCCGCCCCGGCCAGCCGCAGGGCAACGATGCAGCCCACGGCGGCGCGGTCTTCGTGACCCGCCCGGGCGCCCAAGGGCTCGCAGAAGCCCCGTACCAGAGCGCGTGAGCGCGGCGCGCCAACCCCCATTCAACCCAGGAGACAAAGCACCATGAACGTTCCACACCTCTTTGGCCGCGTGGCCATCGCCGCCGGCATCCTGCTCGGCAGCCTGGCCGCGCAGGCCACCGAGTTCCGCTCGTCCGACATCCACCCCGAGGACTACCCCACCGTGCTGGCCGTGCGCCACATGGGCGAGACGCTGTCCAAGGCCACCGGCGGCAAGCACAGCATCAAGGTGTACGCCAAGGGCTCGCTCGGCATCGAGAAGGACACCATCGAGCAGACCAAACTGGGCGCCATCGCCATGACGCGCGTGAACGTCGCGCCCATGAACAACATCTGCCCCGCCACCATGGTGCCCACCATGCCCTTCCTGTTCCGCGACAAGGAGCACATGCGCAAGGTGCTGGACGGCGCCATCGGCGACGAGATCCTGAAGGACTGCGAATCGCAGGGCTTTGTGGGCCTGGCGTTCTATGACTCCGGCGCACGCTCGATCTACACCGTCAAGAAGCCCATTAAGACCCTGGCCGACGTGAAGGGCCTGAAGGTGCGCGTGCAGCAGAGCGACCTGTGGGTCTCGCTGCTGGAAGCCATGGGCGCCAACGCCACCCCCATGCCCTTTGGTGAGGTGTACACCGCGCTCAAGACGGGCCTGGTGGACGCCGCCGAGAACAACTACCCCAGCTACGAAAGCTCGCGCCATTTCGAAGTGGCCAAGTACTTCAACAAGACCGAGCACTCGATGGCGCCCGAGATCCTGCTGTTCAGCAAGCGCGTCTGGGACAAGCTGAGCGCCGACGAGCAAAAGGCGATCCGCGCAGCCGCGAAGGAGTCGGTGGTGTACATGCGCAAGCTCTGGGACGAGCGGGAGGAGAAGTCGCTGGCCGTCGTCAAGGCCGGTGGCGCTGACATCGTGGAAGTGGACAAGGCGCCCTTCAAGGCGGCCATGAAGCCGGTGTACGACAAGTTCCTGAAGGACCCCAAGCTCCAGGACATGGTCAAGCGCATCGACGCGGTCCAGTGAACCTGGCCATCCCTGCCGCAGGGCCCGACGCCCGGCTGCAGGTTTCTTTGTTTGTCTTCTGAATGTTCCTTCTATGTACACGCGACTCTGTGCCTTCATCGCGCGCATCTGCCTGAAGCTTGGCGTGGGGGGGCTTGTCCTCCTGGTGTGCGCCGTGCTCTACCAGGTCATCGGCCGCTACATCTTCAACGACACACCCACCTGGGCCGAGAGCGGCGCGGTGCTGCTGGTGCTGTACGTGACCATGCTGGGCATGGCCGTGGGTGTGCGTGACGCGGGCCACATCGGCCTGGAATCCTTCCTGGTGCTGGCGCCCGACTGGCTGCGCACCAAGCTCGAGTTGCTGATCCATGCCCTCGTGCTGCTGTTCGGCATCGTCATGGCCTGGAACTGCGGTGTGCTGGCTGAATCCGTGGCGCCTTACAAGATTCCCACGCTGGGCATCTCCGAAGCCTTCAAGTACGTGCCGCCCGCCATGGCCGGCGTGCTGGTGGCCATGTTCTCGCTGGAGCACATCATCGCCATCCTGCGTGGCGTTGAAGTCGAGCCTGCCTGGCACTAAAGAGACTGGGAATCCCTTGTCCATGCCCGCCTTGCACGCCAAAACGCCCCGGCTCGCCGTTGCAAATGCTCGCCATAGCGCTGGCTATGGCTGCGCTTTGCGCCTAGATCCGGAGCGTTGTGGCGCGCCTTTCGGGCACGACCAAGGAATTCCCAGCCTCTAAGCCCGCTCCTTAAACGTCTTCATAAAAATTCCATCACCATCATGGCGTTGACCATCCTGTGCGTGAGCTTCACGCTGCTGCTGCTGCTGGGCGTGCCCGTGGCCTTCTCGATCGGCCTGTCCTCGCTGGCCACCATCCTGTACGAAGGCCTGCCGCTGGCCGTGGGCTTCCAGCAGATGATTTCGGGCATGAACCCGTTCTCGTTCCTGGCGATCCCGTTCTTCATCTTCGCGGGCGAGATCATGATGTATGGCGGCATTGCCGACCGCATCGTCAACTTTGCCAAGAGCGTGGCGGGCCATGTGCGTGGCGGCCTGGGCATGAGCAATGTGCTGGCCTGCACGCTGTTTGGCGGCGTCTCGGGCTCGCCGGTGGCCGACGTGTCCGCCATGGGCGCGGTGCTCATTCCGCAGATGAAGAAAGAGGGCTACCACGCCGACTACGCGGTGAACGTGACCACGCACGCCTCGCTGGTAGGCGCGCTCATGCCCACGTCGCACAACCTGATCATCTTCACGCTGGCTGCTGGGGGCAAGGTGAGCATTGCGGCGCTGATCCTCGCGGGCATCGTGCCGGCCCTGCTGCTGACCATCTGCAATCTGGCAGCCGCTTACTTTGTGGCCGTCAAGCGCGGCTACCCCGCCGGCACCTTCCCGGGCTGGGAGATTGTGTGGATCTCGTTCCGCGCCTCGGTGCCCGGCCTGGCGGTGGTGGTCATCATCATCGCGGGCATTTTGTCGGGGGCGTTCACCGCCACCGAGTCGGCGTCGGTGGCGGTGCTGTGGGCGTTGATCCTTTCGGTCTTCGTCTACAAAAAGCTCACGCGCGAGCAGTTCCTCAAGGCCGCGTCCAAGGCCGTCAAGACCACGGGCACGGTGCTGCTGCTCATTGGCATCTCGTCCATGTTCGGCTACCTCATCGGCCTGTACGGCGTGGCTGAGCTCACCGGCGATGCGCTCAAGTCCATGAGCACCTCGCCCTGGGTGATCTTCCTGTCGGTGAACATCATCCTGTTCGTGCTGGGCACCTTTCTCGACATGGCGGCCACCATCCTCATCTGCACGCCCATCTTTTTGCCCATCTGCCAGCAGTTCGGCATGAGTACCGAGCAGTTCGGCATCGTCATGCTCATCAACTGCGCTCTGGGCCTGAACACGCCACCCGTGGGCACCACCCAGTTCATCGGCTGCACCATCGGGGGCGTGTCGGTGGGTGAGGTGATGAAGACCATCTGGCCGTTCTACAGTGCGCTCATCGTGGCGCTGATGCTGGTGACCTATGTGCCCCAGTTTTCGATGTGGCTGCCAGACCTGGTGCTCAAGGGAGGCGGCTGACCCGGCGGGAGTGATGGCTCTGCCACTGCGTGGAGCGAAACCGGCATACCTTGTGAATTGAACGGACTTATGCGACAAGCTCTCACCATCCGCATGCACGCGGATGACAACGTCGCCATCGTCGCCAACGACGGTGGCCTGCCTGCAGGCACCCTGCTGCCAGCCGGTGTGCCGGGCGCAGGCATCACGCTGCGCGACAAGGTGCCGCAGGGCCACAAGGTGGCGCTGGCAGACATCCCTGAAGGCGGCGTGGTGCGCCGCTACAACGTGCCCATCGGCTATGCGCTCAAAGACATCGCAGCCGGCAGCTGGGTACACGAGCGCCTGCTGCAGATGCCCTCGGCCCGAGCGCTCGAAGGCCTGCCCATGGCCACCGTGAAGCCCCCGGTGCTCGAACCCCTCACGGGCTACACCTTCGAGGGTTATCGCAATGCCGATGGCTCGGTGGGCACGCGCAACATTTTGGCCATCACCACCACCGTGCAGTGCGTGGCCGGCGTGGTGGCGCAGGCCGTGCGCCGCATCAAGGCCGAGCTGCTGCCTCTGTACCCCCATGTGGATGACGTGATCGGCCTGGAGCACACCTATGGCTGCGGCGTGGCCATTGATGCACCCGACGCCATCATCCCCATCCGCACGCTGCGCAACATCAGCCTCAACCCCAACTTTGGGGGCGAGGTCATGGTGGTGAGCCTGGGCTGCGAAAAGCTTCAGCCCGACCGCCTTCTGCCCCCGGGCAGCTTCCCCATCACCGACGAGCGCGACGCGGCGCTGGGCCCCGAGACGGTGTGCTTGCAGGCCGACGAGCATGTGGGCTTCATGTCCATGCTCGACCACATCGTGCAAAGCGCGCGGCCCCACCTGGAGCGCCTGAACGCCCGCCGCCGCGAGACCATACCCGCCAGCGAGCTGGTGCTGGGTGTGCAGTGCGGTGGCAGCGATGCGTTCTCCGGCGTCACCGCCAACCCGGCCGTGGGCTTCTGCGCCGACCTGCTGGTGCGCGCGGGCGCCACCGTGATGTTCAGCGAGAACACCGAAGTGCGCGACGCCGTGGAGCAGCTCACCAGCCGGGCTGCCACGCCCGAAGTGGCCGAATCCATCGTGCGCGAGCTGGGCTGGTACGACCGTTATCTGGACCGGGGCCGTGTGGATCGCGCGGCCAACACCACGCCGGGCAACAAGGCAGGTGGACTGTCCAACATCGCCGAAAAGGCCATGGGCTCCATCATCAAGAGCGGCACCGCGCCCATTGCGCACGTGCTGTCTCCGGGCGAGAAGCTGCGCCCAGGCCAGCGCGGCCTGGTGTATGCCGCCACGCCCGCCAGCGACTTCATCTGCGGCACGCTGCAACTGGCTGCGGGCATGAACCTGCATGTGTTCACCACGGGCCGGGGCACGCCCTACGGCCTGGCTGAATGCCCGGTGGTCAAGGTGGCCACGCGCACTGACCTGGCGCGCCTCTGGCACGACCTCATGGACATCAATGCCGGCAAGATCGCTGATGGCGAGGCCACCATCGAAGACCTGGGCTGGGAGATGTTCCACCTGCTGCTCGACGTGGCCAGCGGCCGCAAGAAGACCTGGGCCGAGCAATGGCAGCTGCACAACGCGCTGGTGCTTTTCAACCCGGCGCCGGTGACCTGAAGTTTTAGGGGCTATGGCCCCTTGTGTTTCCCCTCCAACAGCCCTTGCCTGCAAGGGCTGTTGTCCTTGAAAGACTACATCTCATGGGGCATTCCCGATTTTCCGACCGCAAGGTCGTGGTGGCGCTGGCGCTGCTGTGCTGCCTGCTTTGGGGCAGCTCGTACCCGGCCATCAAGACCGGCTACGCCTGGTTTGGCATCGCCCGCAATGACATCCCCACGCAGCTCGTATTCGCAGGCTGGCGGTTTCTGGGCGCAGGACTGATCCTGCTGGCCTGGGCCGTGGCCACGCGCAAGGCCATCTGGGGCCTGGGGCCCGGGGCAGGGCGCCAGCTGGTGGTGCTGGGCCTGGCGCAGACCACGCTGCAGTACGTGTTCTTCTACGTGGGCCTGGCGCGCACCACGGGCGTCAAGGGCTCCATCATGAATGCCACGGGTACGTTTTTCAGCGTGTTGCTGGCGCACTGGGTGTATCACAACGACCGCCTGAGCCATGCCAAGCTCTGGGGCTGCCTGGTGGGCTTTGCGGGCGTGATGGTGGTGAACCTGGGGCGTGGCACGCTGGACCTGGACTTCACGCTGCTGGGCGAGGGCTTTGTGGTCATCGCTGCCTTGGTGCTGGCCGCAGCCAGCATCTACGGCAAGCAGGTGTCGCAGCGCATGGACTCGGTGGTGATGACGGGCTGGCAACTCGGCCTGGGCGGTGTGGCGCTGCTGGCCATCGGCTGGGCGCTGGGGGGCTCGATCACGGGTTTCACCGCGGGCTCGACCGTGCTGCTGGTGTATCTGGCGCTGCTATCGTCGGCCGCTTTTTCGCTGTGGAGCATCCTGCTCAAGCACAACCGGGTGAGTCAGGTCACGGTGTTCAACTTCACCGTGCCGATCTTTGGCGCGGCGTTGTCGGCGCTGTTTTTGGGCGAGGCACTGTGGGAGTGGAAAAACCTGCTGGCCCTGGTGCTGGTGTGTGTGGGCATCTGGCTCGTCACGCGTGATACGGCCAGTGCCACCAAATAGACTCGGCGCATGGCTTTCACACTTTCCCGCGAAGCGTTTCAACAAGAGCTGCACGGCCAGCGCACGGACCTGTTCACCCTGCGCAGCCCCGGCGGCCTTCAGGTGGCCGTGAGCAACTATGGCGCACGCTTGGTGCAGGTGGCGGTGCCCGACGGTCAGGGTGGTCTGGCCGATGTGGCGCTGGGCTATGACAGCCTGCAAGGCTACCTGGACGGCCAGCTCTCCATGGGCGCACTCATTGGCCGCTGGGCGGGGCGGCTGCGTGCGGGCACGCTGACCCTGCCGGACGGATCGCACCGGCAACTGCCCACCAACAGCGGGCCACACCACCACCATGGGGGCCCGCGCGGCAGCCGCTTTCAGGTGTTTGCGGTGGAGCAGGTACAGGCCGATGCACTCACCCTGAGCCACACCTTCCGCACCGAAGACGACGGCGTGCCCGGCACGGTGTGCGTGCGGCTCCACCTGCAGGTCACGGCCGACAACGCGCTGCACATGGCCTGGACGGCCGAGGTGCTGGATGCGCCCACGGTGCTTAATCTCACCGGGCATGCGTTCTTTAACCTGGCAGGCCAGGGCAGCACCCACGGCCACACCCTGCAGGTGCCCGCCAGCCGCTACGTGCCATTGGCCGCTGACGTGTGCCCCACGGGCGGGCTGTCGGGAGTGCAGGGCACGCCGTTCGACTTCCGCCAGCCCCGCCGTGTGGCGGATGCCATCGCAACACCCCATGAGCAGCTGGCTGTGGCGGGCGGGCTGGACCACTACCTGGTGCTGGACGAACAGGCTCCGCCCCTTGCCCCTCCGTCGTCATCCATCACTCCAACGGGCTTGCGCCTGGCCGCGCTGCTGAGCGAGCCGGTGAGCCGCCGTGCGATGGAGGTGTGGAGCACCGCCCCTGGCGTGCAGGTGTATGCAGGCCACGGCCTCAAGGCCGACCCCGCCCGGGACCTGGGGCGTGGAGCGGGGCAGGGCGGCTGGCTGTGGCAGCCGGGCGACGGTATCTGCCTGGAGCCCATGGAGTACCCCGATGCGCCCAACCACGCAGGCTTTCCGGTGCGCTGGTGGCAGCCGGGCGAGGTGGTGCGGGGCGCTATCGTGTACCGCTTCGTCAGTGGTTGAAGGCCCGTAGTGGGGTGGCATGGGAGGCCTGTGCCGCGCTACCATGCCGCCTGGCTTTTAACCAAGGTGGCTCATGCACATGTCCAACGCCCCCAGCACCCAGTGGAAAGAAGTGGTGGCACCCGATGAAGCGCAGCGCTTTGCGGGCTACGCGCGCCAGTTTGCCGAGCTGCAGGCACGCAAGTCGCAAAAATATGGCAACGGGCGGGGCCTGCACCGCAAGCAACTCACGGCCGCGTATGGCCGCCTGGAGGTGCTGGGCGATCTGCCCGCGTTTGCCGCCCAGGGCTTGTTCGCGCGGCCGGCGCAGTACGACGTGCGGGTGCGGCTGAGCAACGGCGGCATGGACAAGGCGGCGGACCACAAACCCGACATCCGGGGCTTTGCGATCAGTGTGCGCGGTGTGCAGGGCGACTCCGCATTGGGCAATGGGCCCGCCAAAAGCCAGGACTTTCTGCTGATCAACCAGGAAAAGTTCGCCTTCCCCCAAAGCGCCGAGTTTGTGGATTTTGTGGTCGCTGCGTCGCACGGCGGCGGTGCGTTGATCAAGTTTCTGGTGCAGCGCCACGGCTTGCTGGGGGCGGCCCGGCAGATCGCCAAGACGGTCAAGACCTTCGGGCGGCCCTTTGGTGGCTTTGCGTCGCATGCCATGTTCAGCGCTGCGCCCATTGCCTGCGGGCCCTATGCCGTCCGTGTGCGGCTGGTGCCCCATGCGTCCAACGGCGCTCCCGTCAGGCAGGTGCAGCACGACTGGGATGCCGAATTCTCCGGCCGCCTGCGCCAGCAAGACCTGCAGTGGGACCTGCAGCTGCAGCCGTTTGTGAACGAGGCCACCACCCCGATTGAAGATGCCAGCGTGGACTGGCCCACGCCCTACACCACCGTGGCCCGGCTCACCCTGCCACGGCAGGACCCCGCCGCCGATGCAGCCCTGGCCGCCGAGGTGGAGGCCGCTGTGTTCGACCCCTGGCAGGCGCTGGCTGCACACCGGCCCCTGGGCGACGTGATGCGGGCCCGCAAGGTGGTCTATTTCGAGAGCCAGAAAGGCCGTGGCGCTGTGTGACCTGCGGGGGGGCTGCGACCAGGCGCATCGTGACGAAGCTCCCACGGTACTCAGAAAAACAGTGAGGGTGTTGAATCCCGGTCTGAGAGCGGCTCACAAAACTCAGCGAAGCGGCCCTGGCGAGGCGTTTCGCCGCAGGCAGTACAACTAGTACGACAAGGCGAGACAACGACGCCAGGGGAGTTTTGTTAGCCGCTCTAAGTTTCGTCTAAGTGTTGGTGCCCACACTGCCCTTCATCGCAACTCCGATTGGAAAGGCACCACACCATGAATACGACAACGCTGACCTCCACCCCCCGTCGCCTCATCCTGGCCCTGGTGGCCGCCGGTGCGGTGGGTGCCACGGGCGCAGGCCTCATCACCGGGCACCAGGCCCGCGCGCTGACCCCGCCCCCCGCCATCGTGGCCCAGACGCCCGCAGCCCCCGGCGGGGCCTTGCCCAGCTTCGCGCAGATCACCGCGCAAAACGGCCCGGCGGTGGTCAACATCAGCGTGACGGGCAGCACCAAGGCCGCGATGGCCGATGACGACGGCGAAGACGAAGGCCAGCCCGCCGCGCGCCAGGGCCGGGCGCCGCAGATGGACCCGAACGATCCGTTCTACCAGTTCTTCCGCCAGTTCGGTTTTCCGGGCGGCATGGGGCCACAGGCCCAGCCCAACGTACCCACGCACGGCCAAGGCTCCGGCTTCATCGTCAGCCCCGATGGCCTGGTGCTGACCAACGCCCATGTGGTCAAGGGTGCCAGCGAAGTCATCGTCAAGCTCACCGACCGGCGCGAGTTCCGCGCCAAGGTGCTGGGCTCTGACCCCAAGACCGACGTGGCCGTACTCAAGATCGACGCCAAGAACCTGCCCACCGTGCGCCTGGGCAGTACTCGCGACCTGCAGGTGGGCGAATGGGTGCTGGCCATCGGCTCGCCCTTCGGCTTTGAAAACAGCGTGACGGCGGGTGTGGTCAGCGCCAAGGGCCGCTCGCTGCCCGACGACAGCCTGGTGCCCTTCATCCAGACCGATGTGGCGGTGAACCCCGGCAACTCCGGCGGCCCGCTGTTCAACGCCCGTGGCGAGGTGGTGGGCATCAACTCGCAGATCTACAGCCGCTCGGGCGGCTACCAGGGGGTGTCGTTCTCCATCCCCATCGAGCTGGCGGCCAAGATCAAAGACCAGATTGTTGCCACCGGCAAGGTGCGCCACGCACAGCTGGGCGTGGCCGTGCAAGAGGTGAACCAGGCGTTTGCCGAGTCGTTCAACCTCGACAAGCCCGAAGGCGCGCTGGTGGCCAGCGTCAGCAAGGGCAGTCCTGCAGAGAAGGCCGGCCTGCAGGCCGGCGACGTGATCCGCCAGGTGGACGGCCAGCCCATCGTCGCCTCGGGCGACCTGCCCGCCTGGGTGGGCCAGGCGCAGCCGGGCCAACAGGCCAAGCTGTCGATTTGGCGCCAGGGCAAGCCGCTGGAGCTGACCGCCACCCTGGGCGACGCCAGCGACAAGGCGATCAAGCAGGCGCGCAACGACGATGCCGTGGGCAAGGGCCAACTGGGCCTGTCATTGCGTCCGCTGGACCCGCAGGAGCGGCGCGCGGCAGGTCTCAATGAGGGACTGGTCATCGAGCAGGCACGCGGCCCCGCCGCTGCGGCCGGTGTGCAGCCGGGCGACGTGCTGCTGGCCATCAACGGCGCGCCCATCAAGGACATCACGCAGGTGCGTGCCGCCATGGCCAATGCGGGCAAGTCGGTGGCGCTGCTGATTGAGCGCGACGGCGACAAGATCTTTGTGCCCGTGCGCCTGGGCTGATCCATGGCCTGCGCCCGCCGTCGGTTGCTACCCAGCGGCGGGCGCTGCGCATCAGCGCGGCAGGGGCTCCACTTCCTTCGTCCAGCGGTCGATCAGGCGCCGGCGCTCGGCGGCCTTGCCGTATTTCTCGAAGTCGTATTTGATGAGCTTCACGTTGTCCAGCGTCGGGATGCGCGGGTCCATCTTGAAGGTCTTGTTGGCGGGTACCTGGTAGCTGCCCACCTGGGCGCCCACGGCCTGGCCTTCGGGGCTCATCAGCCAGTCGTAGTACTTTTTGGCGTTGTCCATGTTGCGCGCGCCCTTGACCAGCGCAATGCCGCCCACCTCGTAGCTGGTGCCTTCACAAGGCGCCTGGGTTTTCACCGGGTACTTGTCGGCCTTCCACTTCTCAAAGTTGAACATGAAGGTGATGCCCACACCCACCTCGCCCTTGGCCACGTTGGGCGCCTGCGCCTGGCCGCTACGGGTGTAGGTGGTGGTGTTCTTGTGCAGGGCCTTGAGGTAGTCGAACGCCTTGTCTTCGCCCATCAGCTGCACCAGCCCCGCGATCACGGTGTAGGCCGTGCCGCTGGAGGCGGGGTGCGAGATTTCCACCTCGCCCTTGTACGCAGGCTTGATCACGTCGGACCAGCACTGCGGCTCCGGCAGCTTTTTCTTCTTGAGCGTTTCGGTGTTGTAGCCAAAGCCGATGGCCGAGCTGTAAAAGCCCCCCACCTGGTGGCCCGACATGGCGTACTGGCGCACGCTCCAGCCATGCAGGTCATGCAGATAGGCGGGGCGGTATTCGGCCAGCAGGCCTTGCTCCGCCGCCTGCAAGAAGGGGTCGCCCGTGCCGCCCCACCAGATGTCGGTTTTGGGGGGGGAGAACCTGTTCAAAATCTTTTCGGGGATCGCATTGGAGTGCAATCGGGATGAGTGGATGCTTCGGGTGCGCCGCATGGGCTCGTGCCCATGCAAGCAGCCGAGGCGTTCAATCGCCCGATTTCACTCCAACCCTTCGGGCAAGTGCCTTGCCGGGCGGTCTCCGGCGTTGCGGCGCTTGCCGATAGCACGGGCTATCGGCAGCGCACCGCGCCTAGCATCCCATCCCGGCGAGGTACTTGTGCGACCCCGAAAAGATTTTGAACAGGTTCTTAGCCTCGGCGCGCAGTTGCGCGGCGATCTCGCCCGTGCCCTTGTGGGCCTGGTTCACCTTGATGCCGGTCTTGCGGGTGAACTCCTTGGCGGCTGCTTCGCACCAGGGCGCGTCGGTGCTGCACAGCGCGTTGACCACGCCCTGTGCCTGGGCGCCTGTGGCAGACAGCGCGGCCAGCGCAATGGCTGCAGCAACGTGGTGGAGAGGGGGGAATGCCATCGAAATTGCCATCGGTCTTGCTCCTTGTGTTTTGTGGTGGTGGCCCGGCCCCTGGGGCGGGCGGTGTGCGCGTGGCGCTTTCATTGTGACAGTGATGTGTCAAATTTAAGTCGTTCTGGCAGCCCGGTGCTGCGCCAGCGCCCATGCCGCCGCTATCCTTGGCAGCCAGCCCATTTCCTGCACTCCTGACCGACCGACCTTTCTGCCCCCTTGCCATGCGCCTGCTGCTTGTTGAAGACGATTCCATGATCGGCGAAGCCGTGCTGGACCTGCTGCGCGCCGAGCAGTACGCGGTGGACTGGGCGCGCGATGGCGACGCGGCCGACACGGCACTGCGCACCCAGGCATACGACCTGGTGCTGCTGGACCTGGGCCTGCCCAAACGCGATGGCCTGGCCGTGCTGCGCGACCTGCGCGCCCGCAAGAACCGCACCCCCGTGCTGGTGGCCACCGCGCGCGATGCCGTGGCGCAGCGCATCGAGGGGCTGGATGCCGGGGCCGACGACTATGTGCTCAAGCCCTACGATCTGGACGAGCTGCTGGCCCGCATCCGTGCCCTGCTGCGCCGCGCAGCGGGCCGTGCCGAGCCGGTGTATGAACACCAGGGCGTCAGCATCAACCCCGCCACGCGCGAGGTCACCGTGCGCGGCACACCGGTGGTGCTGTCGGGGCGCGAATGGGCGGTGCTGGAGCCGCTGATTGCGCGGCCCGGCATGGTGCTGTCGCGCCAGCAACTGGAGGACAAGCTCTACGGCTGGGGCGACGAGGTGAGCAGCAACGCGGTGGAGGTCTATATCCACGGCCTGCGCAAGAAGCTGGGGCCCGAGCTGGTGCTGAACGTGCGCGGGGTGGGCTACCTCGTGCCGAAGGCATGACCCCCCTGAGCGGCTTCGCCGCTTCCCCCCAAGGGGACGACAGCCTTTGCGGCGGGGCGGCCCTTGCTGGCTGCCCCCGCGCAATCTCCCGCCCTGAGCATGCGGCGGGGATGGATGGATAGAGATGAAGAACGTGCCAACCACCTCCTGGCGCAGCGCGCTGCAGTCCATGCTCCCGCGCTCGCTGCGCATGCGGCTGCTGATGTTTTTGCTGGCCGCCATCGTGCTGGCAGGCGCAGTGCAGGGCGCACTGGCCTACCGGGGCGCGCTGGACGAGGCCGATGCGCTGTTCGACTACCACATGCAGCAGACGGCGCTGGCCTTGCGCTCGGGTCTGCCGGTGGATGCCCAAGGCCTGGGCCCGGGCCTGGACCCCGAGGACGAGAACCACGAGTTCATCGTGCAGGTGTGGACCAACGAAGGCCTGCGCATTTTTGAATCCGCTGTAGGCGCCGCTCTGCCACAGATTGCCGTGCTGGGCTTCACCAACGTGCAGGCGCGCGGCGGCACCTACAGGGTGTTCTCGATGCAGACGCGCTCGCAAGTCATCCAGGTGGCGCAGAACATGGCTGCGCGGCGCGACATGGCCCGCAGCCTGGCGTTGCGCACGCTGGCGCCGCTGGCCATCATGGCGCCGCTCTTGGTGCTGGCCGTGTGGTGGGGCGTGAGCCGGTCGCTGGCCCCGGTGGAGCGCGTGCGCCGCCAGCTGGCACAGCGCCAGGCCGACGACCTGTCGCCCGTGAGCGATGCACAACTGCCCGATGAGGTGCAGCCGCTGGTAAGCGAACTCAACCTGCTGTTCGAGCGCGTGCAGCACGCGTTCGAGGCCCAGCAGCACTTTGTGGCCGACGCCGCGCACGAGCTGCGCTCCCCCCTGGCCGCACTGCGCCTGCAACTGCAGGGCCTGCAGCGTGCGGGCGACGACGCCGCGCGGGCGGCCGCCATCGAACGCCTGTCGGCCGGCATCGAGCGCGCCACGCGGCTGGTCGAGCAGCTGCTGACCCTGGCCCGGCAGGAGGCCAGCACGGCCGTCAACGATCCGGTGGACCTGCGCGCCACGGCGCAACTGGCGCTGGCCGACGTGGCCCCCGCTGCCCAGGCGCGCAGCATGGATGTAGGCCTGCTTGAATCGGACGCCGCCACCGTCACCGGCAATGCTGAGGCCCTGCGCATGCTGGCCCGCAATCTGCTGGACAACGCCATCAAATACAGCCCGCCTGGCGGCCAGGTGGACCTGCAGGTGCGCCGCGAGGGCGACCACGCCGTGCTCACCGTGGAAGACGGCGGCCCCGGCATCGCCCCCGAGCACCGCGAGCGGGCCATGCAGCGGTTTGTGCGCGTCACCGCCGACGGTGCGCCCGGCAGCGGTCTGGGTCTGGCCATCGTGCAGGCCATCGCCCAAGGTCATGGCGCCACCGTGGCGCTGGACAGCTCGGCGCGCCTGGGCGGCCTGCGGGTGACCGTGCGGTTTGCGACTCCCAAGCCCTGAGCTGTGTGATGCCCTGTTTGCTATTAATTGCATAGCTGTTGAGGCATATTGCACTAGCGCTATCGGCTCAAAATCCCTCAAAAGTACCCGCTGAGTGCTTCAGAGCGCCTCGTCACGTGCGCGCCACGCCGCAAGGGGCCTGCCCCGCACAATGCGGGGGTAGCGCGCAGGCTGTGCCGGTTCCTGGTCCGCCTGCGTCCACTTCCACCACCGTACACACGCATCGGCATGAACTTCATCGTTTTGGGCGCAGGCGCCATTGGTTGTTATGTGGGTGGGCGCCTGGCCGCACATGGCCAGCCGGTGTGCCTGGTGGGGCGGCCGCATGCGCTGGAGCCCATCGCGCTCCGCGGTCTTCAGGTCACTGACCTGGACGGCTTTGACCGCACCGTGCCCATGTCCGCACTGCAACTGGCTGCCACGCTGGCCGACGCCGCGCCCGGGGTCGACAGCATCATCCTGCTGTGCGTCAAAAGCGGCGCCACCGAGTCTGCCGCGCGCGAGCTGGCGGCGACCTGTGCGCCCGGCACCCCGGTGATCTCGCTGCAAAACGGCGTGGACAACGTGGCCCGCATCGCCGCCTTGGCGCCCGGCCTGAACGTGCTGGCGGGCATGGTGCCGTACAACGTGGTGCTGCGCGGCGCGCAGGTGCACCGCGCCACCGCGGGCCATCTGCAGCTGCAGCGCGACGCCGTCACCGAGCGCATTGCGCCCCTGTTCAACGCCGCCGGCCTGGCCACCACGCTGCCGCCAGACATCCGTGCCGTGCAGTGGGGTAAGCTGCTGCTCAACCTCAACAACCCGGTCAACGCGCTGTCCAACCTGCCCCTGCGGCAAGAGCTGCTGGACCGCGACTGCCGCCGTGTTTTTGCCGCGCTGCAGACCGAGGCGCTGCGCGTGATGGCGCGCGCGGGCATCACCCCCGCCCAGGTCACTGCCGTGTCGCCCACGCTGCTGCCCCATGTGCTGCGCCTGCCCAACTGGCTGTTCACACGACTGGCAAAGCGCATGCTGCAGATCGACGCCACGGCCCGCTCGTCGATGTGGGACGACCTGGAGGCCGGGCGCGTGACGGAGATCGACGCGCTGTGCGGCGCCGTGGTGCGGCTGGCGGCGCAACAGGGCATGGCGGCACCGCTCAATGCGCGCATGTGCGAGCTGCTGGGTGGGCCGCGCCAGCGCCTCACGGGCAAGCAGATGCGCCAGATGCTGGGGCTGTGATTGCGGTTGTGGCTTCGTGATCAGGCCACGGTTGCTGTGCTGTCCAGCGGCACGCGCAGCCCGGTCTTGAGGCTGGCCAGCGCCACCGAGGTCCGAAAGCGCTTGATGTTGTCGTCCCCCTCAAACAGCCGCCGCGTCAGCGCCTCGTAGTCCGCCATCGACGCCACGTTCACCACCAGCAGGTAGTCCGCCTCGCCCGTCACGCTGTAGCACTGCTGCACCGCGTCTTCGGCCGCAATGCGCGCGCGCAGCGGGGCGGTGCGGTCGGGGCGCTCGTTGTCCAGGTGCACCTCCAGCACGATGGTCAGCGGCTTGCCCACCTTCACCGGGTCCAGCACGGCCACGTTGGCGCGGATCACGCCGCTGTCCTTGAGCCGCTGAATGCGCCGCTGCACCGCAGGCGCCGACAGGTTGACGGCCTGCGCAATCGCACGCTGGGGCGTGGTGTTGTCGGCCTGCAGGATGTCGAGGATGGCGAGGTCAAAGCGGTCAAGTGCTGCTGGGGTGGCCATGAGGGCTCCTTGGAACAGGCTGTCTGGGTGAGCGAAAGTTGCGCGCAAACCCCGAAATTCGAGTCAAAAGCACGCTGGGGTCGCACTATATTTTCAGCCCATGAGCGCTTTCCCTCTCCGTTCTCTTCTGCACCGTTTCTTTCCCTTCCTGGCCGTGCTGGGCTCCGTCACTGCGTTGGGCATCGGCACCTCGTGGGCCAAACACTGGTTGTTCCCGGTGGTGGGGGCGCAGGGCACGACCGCCGTGCGCGTGGGCTTTTCGGCGCTGCTGGTGTTGCTGCTGTGGCGGCCCTGGCGTTGGCACTTGTCGCGCGCGGACGCGCGGGCCGTCATGCTGTACGGCGCGGCGCTGGGCGGCATGAACCTCATGTTTTACATGTCGCTGCGTACCCTGCCGTTTGGCCTGGCGGTGGCCATCGAGTTTGCGGGACCACTGGCGGTGGCGATCTGGTCATCGCGCCGCGCGGTGGATTTTGTGTGGGTGGCGCTGGCCATCGCCGGCCTGGGCATGCTGCTGCCGCTGGGGCTCAACGGCAGCACGCTGGACCCGGTGGGCGTCTTCTACGCTCTGGGCGCGGCCGTGTTCTGGGGGCTGTACATCGTGTTCGGCAAGCGCGCCGGGCACCTGCACGCGGGGCATTCGGTATCGCTGGGCCTGCTGGTGGCTGCGCTGGTGGTGGTGCCCGTGGGCGTGGTGCATGCGGGCGCGGCGCTGCTGTCGCCCGCCGTGCTGCTCATTGGCGTGGCGGTGGCGGCGGTGTCCAGCGCCATCCCGATCTCGCTGGAGATGATGGCTTTGAAACGCCTGCCCAAGGAGGCCTTCGGCATCATGATCAGCATGGAGCCCGCCGTGGCCGCACTGGTGGCCATGGCTCTGCTGGGCGAGCACCTGAGCGCGGTGCAGTGGCTGGCCATCGGCTGCATCATGGCCGCGTCGATGGGCAGTGCCATGACGGCTACGCGGCCCGCTGCTGCTGACCGCACGGCGCCGCAAGTGGCCTGAAGGCGCGGGCTGGCGGAGCGGGGCTGCCAAGCGGGTGGTGCCATGGCACGGCGCATTGCCTGACAGGCGTGCGGTCTGCCGGCTGGCTTGATCGGTTGGGTTGCAGGGTTAAAAAAGGACTGTGACGGCACCCCCTTGGCGCCGTCGTTCCCTGTCCAAGGAGCCCATCATGAGTCCCTCTACCACCCCTTCCACTGCGGCCACCGCACCCGTGGACGAAGACCTGGCCGAGCAAGCACGCCCCGGCTACGGCATCCCATCGCAAGACCCCCGAACTGGCGCCCAGACCGCGCTGGAGCCTGAAGACGCAGAGCGCGAAGCCCACTCCGCCCTGATGGGCGGCGGCATGATGGCCGGCGCCGCAGCCGGTGCCGCCGTGGGTGTGGCCGTCGCGGGCCCGGTGGGTGTTGTGGTCGGTAGCACCTTGGGCGGCATTGCCGGTGCGCTGGGAGGTGCCGCTGCGGGCACCATGGTCAGCCCGGACGAGCCTTTGCCCGATGCTGTGGAAGGCGATCACCTTGCGCAGTCTGCGCGAGGGCGAGCAGACAAGAGGGACTCGAAGTAAGGCAGCTAGGACGGCCATGCGCCGATTGGGGCAGGGGGCGTATTGCGTGCGGATGCTTCAGATTTGATAGCTGCTAGCGCATATTGCACTAGCGCTTGCAGCCATTTTGGCTATGAAGCTGGTCCCCTCGACAGGAATCGAACCTGTATCTAGCGCTTAGGAGGCACTCGTTCTATCCATTGAACTACGAGGAGGCAAGGCAGCCGCGCATTGTAGTGGCGCGCGGGTGCCTCCCTGGCCGGTTGCGCCTCAGTCGTACTTCACGGTGTAGATGATGTCCACCGCGCTTTTCTCGCCAGTTTGCCCGCGCAGGGTGAGGCGGCGGGAGAGGTCGTAGAAGATGTACAGCGTGCCCAGCGTGCCCGACAGGCTGCGCTCATAGGTCACGTACAGGTCTTTGGACAGGCGCTTGCCGAAGGTGAGGGCGGCGGCGCTGGCGTCCTCACCCGTGGTGGCGCCGCGAAAGCCGATTTCGTCTAGGCCCAGGCGGCTGGCGGCGTTGGCGGTGGGGCTTTGGCCGCCGTTGCGGCCCAGCAGCGCCAGCGCGGCTTGTTGCAGCACGGCCGCTTCGGCGCCTCCGGCCGAGGCATTGCGGCCCAGCACCACCCACGACAGCTTTTCGGCATCGGGCAGTTCCGGGTCGGAGTACAGCGTGACGCGCGGCGCCTGCGCGCTGCCCGTGACCTGCACCCCCGCGCGCACGCTGATGTTGGGGCGCAGCGCCAGGATGTCGAGCGAGGGGTTGTTGTACGGGCCGTTGAAGCGGATGAGACCAGTCTCCACGTCCAGCATCTGCCCCCAGGCGCGGTAGCGGCCCTGGTCGGTGCGTACTTCGCCGGTCACGCGGGGCGGGGCGCCGGGCACGGCGCTGCTGCGGATGTCCACCTCGCCCGTCAGCCTGGTGGTGATGCCCTGGCCTTGCAGCGCAAAGTCGCGCCCCAGGTTGAGGGTGATGGCGATGTCGGGCGGCTTGGCGGTCTCTGCCTGCGCGGCCACCTGGTTGGCCTTGGCGGCGGCTTGGGCCTTGGCCTGGTCTTCGCGGTCCTTGGCGGCGGAGCGCACGACCACGTCCGAGCCCAGTCGCGGTGCGGATTCATCGGGCAGGATGATGGTGGCGCGGTCGGTGGTGAGCTTGCCGCGCAGGCTGATCTGGCCCTGCTGCAACTGGGCCTGCAACTGGCCCGACACGCTGACCTGCCGGTCGGCACGCACCAGCACTTGCAGGGCCTTGGCCTCGGCCTGCAGGGACATGGTGATGCCCGACAGGCCAGTGCCTGCCGTGGCGCTGTCGCCCCAGGCCACACGGCCGGTGGCGGTCAACGTGCCACCGTCTTGTGCTGCGGCCGTGCGGTTGCCGCTGAAGCCTGCAATGCGCGCGCTGCTGCCCCGCCCGCCTTGCAAGCGGAACTCGGTGATGTTGAGCTGGTTCCCCTGCAGCGTGGCGCGCAGGCGGCCGCCTTGCAGGTCCACGCCGTCCACCACGGAGCGCACTGCCATTTCGTCGGCGCCCAGGGTGCCCGCCCAGCGCGGCGCATCGCGCGTGCCCGACAGGGTGGCGCTGGCATCCAGCGTGCCGCGCACGCGCCAGCCGGGCGGCGCCAGCGCAGACCACACGCCCACGTCAGGCAGTCGGGCGCGCAAGGTGCCGGCCAGTGGTGCGTCGGCAGGCCAGGTGATCGGGGCATCGGCTTTGGCAGCGGACAGACGCGTGCTGGCGGTGGCGTCGATCTCGCCCGCGCGGTCGCTGGCCCAGAGCAGGCGCGCGCGCAACGTGTCGCCTTCGGCGGTGACCGTGATTTCTGCCTGGCGCACACCGGCGAGCGTGCCTGGGGCGCTCGATGCGCTTGCTGCACCTGATGCACCTGCAGGCGGTGTGGCTGCAGTGGCCAGCACGGTGGTGGCACCTGCACCGGTGCCCTGGCCGCTGCTTTGCACCGCTGTGACGGCCGTGGCATCGCCCGCCAGGATGCGCAGGTCGCCACTGGCACGGCGCAGGCTGGCGCTTGCGCGCAGGGCGTCGCCCGTGGTGTCCACACTCCATTGCCCATCGAGCACGATGCTGCTGGCCAGGCCCATGCGCGCAAGCAGCGGCTGCGCGGGCCGGCCTGCGGCGGCGGGGGTCTCGCCCAGGCCCAGCGCATCCACCCAGGCCATGGGCAGGCCCTGCAGCGTGCCCTGCGTTTGCAACCGCGAGAGGGCGTTGGGTGCCGTCGCTGCTGACCATTGCACCGGCGACCAGCGCAGGGTGACGGTGCCCGGCAAGGGACCGGTGATGCGGGCCTGACCGGCTGATGCCTGCAGGCTGAGGGAGGTGGTGGTGGGTGATGGTGCCGCACGCCCACTGGCCGGTGACGGGGGGGCGCTGGGGGTAGGTGCGCCGGTGCGCACGGTCAGGCCCAGGGGCTCTGCCAGTTGCAGCGTCCACGGCCCGGGGCGCTGCGCTGCCTGGGCTTGCAGGCGCAGTTCACTGACTTGCAGCTGCCATTGCCCCGCGCCTACCATTGTGCTGGCAAGGCGGGTCTGTACCGCCGCCTGCGCGGCCTGGGGCGCTGGTGTGCGGACCTCGCCGGTTAGCGCCAGAGAGGCCTGTGCCAGGTTGCCACCCAGTTCGGCCTTGAAGGCCCGCAGTTGCAGGGCTTGCCCGGCGGAGGTGCCGCCGCTGGCATTGCTAGTGGCGGGGAGTGTCAGGTCCAGCTGGGGGGTGTTCAGCGTGGCCTGCAGATCAAAACGGTCGGGGTTGCGGGCGGCTGCGCTGTGGGCGGTGGCAGTCTGAAGTTGCTCCGTCAGTGTCTGCCAGCCGCCCTTCCAGCGCGCGGTGATCTGTGCCGTGCCCTGGCCGCTGGCCCCTTGCAGAGCGCGCTGCACGGCGGTGCCCACCACCGGCAGGCCCGCCAGCCAGCGCTGCGTGAGCGCGGCGTCGGCCCACTGCACCTGCAGGTCGCCCGCGCCGCTGCGCGGGGCCAGCGTGCCTTGTGCCTGTGCGTTGGCGCCGGGCACTGCCAGGGTGACCTTGCCCTGTGCAGACTGCGTGCCCAGTGCGACCTGCAGCCCGGTGGCTTCCACGCGGGCCTGCAATGCGTCCAGCAGCAGGCGGTCCAGCCGCACCGTGCCGCCGTCGGTGGCCTGCCAGGTGCCTTGTGTGCTGAAGGTATTGATGCGCAGCGGTGCGCCCGCTGCACCCGGGGTCTTTGCGGTTGCCGTTCGCGCGGCCGTGCCGGTGTCTGCCCGCACATCGGCACTGAAGCGCACGGCCTCTCCCTGGGTTTGCGCGGTGACGCGGCCGGAGAGCGGGGCTGCAGCCAGCAGCGTGTGCAGGGCGTCGGGGCGCAGCGCGCGCAGGGTCGCCTGGCCCTCCAGCGCGTGGGTGGCAGGGGTGTAGTGGCCCTGCGCGGTGATGCTGCCCGTGCCCGCCTGCAGGGTGGCGCTGGGCACGGTCCAGCAGGTGCCGTCGTAGCTTGCGCTGGCGTCCAGCGCGGTCAGGGGCAGGCGGGTGGTGTCCCAGGGGCCAGGCAGGTCGTTGCGCAGCGCGGCCTGCAGGCTCCAGCCTGCTGTGCCTGACGTGCCTGCGCCGCCGGATGTGGGCCCGGCTTGCAGCGTGCCGTGCAGCTGCGTGACCGGTGCCTGCGGCCACAGGGCCGCCAAGTTGACGGCGCGCAACGTGGCGTTGGCGGACTGCAGGGGTTGCTGCGTCCAGGGTGCCAGCGTGGCGGCCAGATCAGCCTGCATGGGGTCGGCAGCGGGTGCAGGGGTTGTGCGTGGGGTAGGAGGTTTTGATGCGCCCGGTTTGCTGGCGGGCGCGGCTGCGGGTGGTGTGGCGGCTTCGCTGGTCGGCTCGGGCTTCAGGCGTGCCTGCAGTTGCAGCTGGGCGGCGGCGGTGGCCAGCGTGCCCTGCAGCGTGGCGTGGGCGCCCACCTGCAGCGCAGCGCCGCCCCCGGGCACGGCGGTGCGCACAGTGCCGTCCACGGTGGCGTCCAGCGCCATGGGGGCTTGTGCGTCCAGCGTGGCGCGGGCGCTGTACTGGCCCTGGGCCAGCTCCACCGCGCCGATGGTCAGGCGGTGCTGGCGGCCATCAAACCGGTAGTCGCCCGCCAGGCCTTGGGCTTCCACTGCGGGTGACCCGGCCCACAGCAGCTGGTTGATCCGGAACGGCACGCCCAGCTCCAGCGGCAGCACCAGGCTGGTAAGGGGCGTGGGTGGCGGCTCGGGTATGTCAGTGGGTTTGGGCTGGGGGGTGATCGCCACGCGGGCGGCATGCACCTCGCCCAGCTCTAGGCGGCGCTGCAGCAAGGGTGCCAGCTGCCAGCCCAGGCGGATGTCGGTCACTTCCACCGCCAGGGTAGGACTGCTCCAGCGCAGCCAGCCAATGCGCCCGCCGCTGCGCAGCGAGCCGCTGACATCGCGGCTCTCCAGCTGCTGGTTGGCGGGCAGGTATCGCGCTGCACGGGCCAGCGTGGTGGCCAGTGATGTGCCGCTGCCCGCCCACCACCACAGCAGCGCGCTGGCCGCCAGCAGCAGGGCCACCAGGGCGACCAGCAGCCAGCCCAGAGCCCGCAGCACGCGCGGCGCGCAGGGCGCAGGAGGGCGTGGGGCCGACGAGGACCCGGCGCTGAAGTCCGATGCGCGGGCGCGGGGTGTGGGAAGGTGCGGGGCGTTCATCGCCATCAGAAGCTGAACCCCAGGCGCAAGTGCAGCCGCACTTCCTTGGTCTTGACGCCGTAGGCCAGGTCGGCCTGCAGCGGGCCCACGGGGCTGCGCCAGCGCACACCGGCACCCACGCCCACGCGCGGGCTCAGGTCACCCACCTTGTCGGCCACGGCGCCTGCATCCACAAACAGCGTGCTTTCCCAGTCGGTCATGGCACCCTGGTAGACGATGGGGCGCTGCCACTCCACGCTGCCCACGGCCAGGTAGCGGCCCCCATAGAGTTGCCCGTTGTCGGTGCGCGCGCCGATGCTGCGGTAGCCATAGCCGCGCACGGTGGTGTCGCCGCCCGTCACAAACAGCTGCGTGACGGGGATCTGTGCCCCCTCGCGCGCCAGCACGGCGCCTGCCTCGGCCCGCAGTGCTACGCGGGCATTGCGGCCCATGCCTGCATCGTCCTGCACGCGGCCTGCGGGTAGGAAGGACTGCCACCGCACCAGGGTGCGCACAAACGGGTCGCGCTCTGGCCGCAGGGTGGTGCCCAGGCCCAGCTCCACCGCCAGGCCATGGCCCCGGGTGGGGGCGGTGAGGCTGTTGAAGTAGCGGCCCGTCCACCCGTAGTTGATGCTCAGGGCCGTGCTGGTGTCGGAGGGCGACCGCGCGTTGTCGGTCAGCCCCTGGCTGTTCGCATAGTCGTACTGCAGAAAGTAGTTGCGGTCGATGGCTTTGGTGCTCTTGCTGCGGCCCGCGCGCAGACGGCCGCTGTTGACGTCGTAGTCGCCCGTGGCCTCGCGCAGCACCTGGCCGCCTGCAAACCAGCGCCAGCCGTTGTCGTTGGGCAGGTCCGTCCATTCGGTGTTGGCGAGCTTGGTTTCGCGGTCCAGTGCGAGTTTGGTCACCGCGCGCCAGCCGAGCACAGGCATCTGGTTGTGGATGTGCTCCAGTGACAGGCGTGCGCCGCTGTCGGTCGAGAAGCCGGGGCCGAACACCAGCTTTTGCAGCGGGGCCTCGCGCACCTGGGCCACCACGGGGGCGGCCTGCGGGTCGGTGCCTTCGGTATCGAGCGTGAGGAACACGGCATCGTAGTAGCCGCTGCTGGCCAGGCGCAGCTGGGCGTCCAGCATGTCGGCTTCGTCATACACCGCACCGGTGGGCAGGCGCGCCAGGCGCCGCGCACCGTCGCTGTCGTAGCGCTGGCTGCCCTGCACGCGCAAGGGGCCGAAGCGGTAGGCGGGGCCGGGGTCGTAGCTCACTCCCAGCTGGGCTTCGTGCCGGTCGGCATCGATCTCTGCCCGGCTGTTGGCGATGTGGGCCGTGGGGTAGCGCCGGGCCTGCAGCTGGCGCAGCCCGTCGGCCTTGGCGTTGTCCCAGGCCGATTGGGTGAAGGGCTGCCCGGGGGCGAGGGACCAGTTGCGCTGCAGGCGCTGCTGCCGTCGCGCCAGGTTGTCTTTGTCGGCATCGTCGGTGCCCGCCACGGTGATGTCGGCACGGGCAATGCGGGTTTGGGGGCCGGGCTCCACGGTGACGGTGACGGTGCGGGGCGCGCCCTTGCGGGTACCGGCGGTTTCCTGCGCCTCCGTCAGCTCCACGGTGATGGTGGGCGCGAAGTAGCCCAGAGTGCCCAGCAGTTCCCGCGCATTGGCATCAGTGGCGCCCAGCAGGCGCTGCAGCTCGTTGGCCTGCAGGTCGGGCAGCTGGCGAAAGCGCTGCAGCTCCAGGTGGCGCTCCAGCGTCTCGCGCACCGCGTCGGGGGCGTGCACCACCACGTCAAACGACGCCGTGCCATCGCTGGCGGCGGTGCTGGCCATGTCGCTGCGCGAGTCACCGGTCGTGGGCTCGTCGGCCCGTGGCAGCAGGCTGCAGCCGCTCAGGCACAGTGCGCCGGAAAGCAGCAACGCCGACCACAGGGCCGGCGTTGGGGTGGTAGCGGTGGCGGAGCGCAAAACGCGGAGAGGCACGGCGCGGAAGGATATGTCAGGGAGGTCGTATGGGGGGGCGGACAAGCCTGCCAGCCTGTCCCATTCATCCCCGACTATGCCCTGAAACGGAAGCGCTCCCTGTCGGACAGATGCTCACAAGGCCTCTGACTCCGGTACCGCGCCTATTTGGACAGCAGCCGCATGGTTTCTTCCAGCCCCTTGAGCGACAGCGGGTACATGCGGTTGCTCACCAGCTGCTGGATGATGCTGATGCTCTGGCGGTACTGCCACACGCCCTGGGGCTCGGGGTTGATCCACGCAAACTTGGGGAAGGCGTGGGTGAGGCGCTGGATCCACTCGGCACCCGGCTCCTCGTTGTTGTATTCCACACTGCCGCCGGGCTGCAGGATCTCGTACGGGCTCATCGTCGCGTCGCCCACAAAGATCAGCTTGTAGTCCTTGTTGTACTTGCGGATGATGTCCCAGGTGGGGAACTTCTCGGCAAAGCGGCGGCGGTTGTTCTTCCACATGAAGTCGTACACGCAGTTGTGGAAGTAGTAGAACTCCAGGTGCTTGAACTCGCTCTTGACCGCACTGAACAGCTCTTCCACGCGCTGAACGTGTTCGTCCATGGTGCCGCCCACGTCCATCAGCAGCAGCACCTTCACGTTGTTGTGCCGCTCGGGCACCATCTTGATGTCCAGGTAGCCCGCATTGGCGGCCGTGCTGCGGATGGTGTCGGGCAGGTCCAGCTCCAGCTCGTGCCCTTCGCGCGCAAACTTGCGCAGGCGGCGCAGCGCCACCTTGATGTTGCGCGTGCCCAGCTCCTGCTGATCGTCGTAGTCCTTGTAGGCGCGCTGCTCCCACACCTTCACCGCGCTCTTGTTCTTGCCCGCGCCACCAATGCGCACGCCCTGCGGGTTGTAGCCGCCGTGGCCAAACGGGCTGGTGCCGCCGGTGCCGATCCACTTGTTGCCGCCTTCGTGGCGTTCTTTCTGTTCTTCGAGGCGCTTCTTCAGCGTCTCCATGAGTTCGTCCCAGCCCATCTTCTCGATGGCGGCTTTCTGCTCGGGCGTGAGTTCGTTCTCCAGGATCTTGCGCAGCCAGTCGGCCGGAATCTGCTTGGTGAAGTCGGCCACCATTTCGACGCCCTTGAAGTAGGCGCCGAAGGCCCGGTCGAACTTGTCGTAGTGCTTCTCGTCCTTGACCAGCGTGAGGCGCGAGAGGTTGTAGAAATCGTCCAGGCTCCACGCGTCATCTGACTTGGGGCCCACCACACCGGCCTGCAGCGCTTCGAGCAGGGTGAGGTATTCCTTGACCGACACGGGCAGCTTGGCCGAGCGCAGGGTGTAGAAGAAGTCGATGAGCATGATTTGGGCCTCTAGCGCCAGTGTTTATTGCGCGTGACGCTCTAAAAGATATAGCAACTGTGCCCTGGCCTCCGGCCATTCGCCAGCACGCATGCTGTACATCACCGTATCGCGGATGGTGCCGTCACGGCGCAGCGCGTGGCCGCGCAGCACGCCGTCCTTCTTGGCGCCCAGGCGCTCGATGGCGCGTTGCGACGCAAAGTTGTAGTTGTCGGTGCGCCAGCCCACCACATGGCAGCCCAGCGTATCGAACGCGTGGCCCATCATCAGCAGCTTGGCGGTGGTGTTGACGTGGGTGCGCTGCACGCTGTGGCGGTACCAGGTCCAGCCGATTTCCACGCGCTTCACGGCGGGCACGATGTCGTGGTAGCTGGTGGAACCGAGCACTTTGTCGGTGGCATCTTCCACCACGGCAAAGGCAAAGCGGTTGCCGTCTTCGCGCATCTTGAGCGCGGCTTCGATGTACGCGCGGGTGTCCTGCGGCTCAGGTACCGAGGTGATGCGCAGCTTCCACAGCTCGCCATCGGCAGCAGCGGCCCGCAGGCCTTCTTCATGGGTCAGCGCCAGCGGCTCCAGGCGGACTCCGCGATCGCGCAGCGTGACAGGTTCTACAAAAGCCATGGGTCTCTACCCCTTAATCATCAATCCTTGGACGGTTGGCTGCGGCGGCTGTTCTGCCAGCGCCGCGCCGCATGCAGGCCCAGGCCGCCACCGATGCCCACCAGGGCGATGCCCACCAGGCTGCCGGTGCCGTAGCCGGGCGCGAAGATATCGAGCCCCAACAGCTGGCCCAGCCAGAAGCCCAGCAGGGCGCCCCCCACAAAGCCCACGGCATCGGCGACGCCGTGGGCCAGCAGCTGGCGGGTGTCGTCGTTGCTGTTGCCGTTGCTCACTCAGCGGTTCCTCTGGTTCATGAACACCAGCTTTTCAAACAGGCTCACGTCCTGTTCGTTCTTGAGCAGCGCCCCCACCAACGGGGGCACGGCCACCTTGTTGTCGGCGCTTTGCAGGGCGGTGAGTGGAATGTCTTCGGCCACCAGCAGCTTGAGCCAGTCGATCAGTTCGCTGGTCGAGGGCTTCTTTTTCAGGCCCGGCAGGTTGCGCACGTCATAAAACGTCTTCATCGCCACGCTGAGCAGCTCGCTCTTGAGCGTGGGGAAGTGCACGTTGATGATCTGCCGCATCGTGTCGGCCTCGGGGAACTTGATGAAGTGGAAGAAGCAGCGGCGCAGGAACGCATCGGGCAGCTCCTTTTCGTTGTTCGACGTGATGAACACCAGCGGGCGGTGCTTGGCCTTGATGAGTTCACGCGTTTCGTAGCAGTAGAACTCCATGCGGTCGATTTCGCGCAGCAGGTCGTTCGGGAATTCGATGTCGGCCTTGTCGATCTCGTCGATCAGCAGCGCCACGGGGCGGTCGGCCGTGAAGGCCTGCCACAGCACGCCCTGGATGATGTAGTTGCGGATGTTCTTCACGCGCTCGGCGCTGTCGCCGTCGTTGAGCTGGCTGTCCCGCAAGCGACTCACCGCGTCATATTCATACAGGCCCTGTTGGGCCTTGGTGGTGGACTTGATGTGCCACTGCAGCAGCGGCATGTCCAGCGCCTGTGCCACTTCCTCGGCCAGCATCGTCTTGCCCGTGCCGGGCTCGCCCTTGATCAGCAGCGGCCGTTGCAGCGTGATGGCTGCATTCACGGCAAGCATCAGGTCTTGGGTGGCGACGTAGTTCTGGGAGCCTTGGAATTTCATGGGGGAAAACACCGGATCGTTGATGAATGGGCTTGACAGGGCGCTGGCTATAATCAACGGCTGATCAGAGCCCAGAGCTGAACTTCCACGAGATTGTGCGCGCAAAATGAATAAAACGTTGACCACGCTATTTGCCCTGGCTGTCGCTTCCGTGACCGCCTTGTCCCACGCCCAGGAAGCCAAGGGCGACGTGGAAGCCGGCAAGCAAAAGATTGCCATGTGCATTGGTTGCCACGGCATCGTTGGCTACCAGGCCAGCTTTCCTGAGATCCACAAGGTGCCCATGATCTCGGGCCAGAGCGCCAAGTACATTGCGGCAGCGCTGGTCGCCTACCAAAAGGGCGAGCGCAAGCACCCCACCATGCGCGGCATCGCCGAGTCGTTGTCCGAGAAGGACATCGCTGACGTGTCGGCTTACTACGAACAACACGGCAAGACCGGTGCCGAACTGCCCGCCAAGCCCTCGCGTGAACCCAGCGTGCAAGTGGCCGAGCTGCTGAAGAAGGGCGCTTGCGTTTCCTGCCACGGCGACAACTTCGCCAAGCCCATCGACCCGTCTTACCCCAAGATCGCTGGCCAGCACGCCGACTACCTGTTTGTCGCTCTCAAGTCCTACAAGGTTGAGAAGAACGCCAATGTGGGCCGTGGCAACGCCATCATGGGCGGTGTGGCCAAGCAGTTCACCAACGCCGAGCTGAAGGCTTTGGCCAACTACGTGAGCAGCCTGGATGGCGACCTGCACACAGTGCCCCAGTCGCGCTTCCGTTGATCAGCAGTCTTGCTGAGCGCAACAAAAAAGCCCGCTTCTGCGGGCTTTTTGCTGGGCGACTGAATTCTCAACGGCTGGCGGCCCATGCCCCCACCGCCAGACACACGCAAGCCGTGACCGTGAGGCGCCCTCGCAGCGGCAAGTACCACGCAGGAAGCGAGGTGCGCGCAGCCAGTCGATGGTCTTGCACCAGGTGCGCAGCAAAGCCCGCGACCAGCAGCACCGACCCTGCTACAGGGGGCAATAGCGTGGCAGGCCAGGCCATCAGCGATGGCACCACGCTCCATACAAAGCAGCGCGTGCGCTCTGGGGCGCTCAGCCCGCTTTGCGCCATGGCAAAGCCCCAGTGCAGCGCCCCCACAAAACTCAGAATCACTCCGCCGTAGGCCAGCAGCGCTGCGCTCCACCAGGGTGTGCTGGGCGCCCACAGGCCCACGGCTGCCAGCGCCAGGAACGGCAGCAGGCCGCCGTAGCCCCGCCAGGCCACTGCCGGCGGGATGGGGGCGGAGGAGGGTGAAGGCAAAGGTTGTGCGGTCGTATGGATGTGCGTCGACATGAAAGCCTCCAGATAGGTGTCTGCATTGTCTGGAAAGTGAGACTCCCGAGTGCCATGCATGGTTGTGTGTACCAGCCAGCCGTCTTTGCGCGGGTGCCTCAAGCCCTACGCCTACAAAGCAACCCGGTATCGCCAGTTAAAATATTAGCTGGGTGTCGGCGCCATGGTGGCCCGGCAGGTTCATGCGCTGGTCGGGCCGCCGCGCGGCTTTTCTGCGACCCATGAACTCCTCCCCCACCCTGATCCAGGTGGTTGGTGCCGTCCTTTTCGGCCTGGCCATTCTTCACACCTTCTCCACCAAGTATTTCGAGCACCTTGCGCACACGCAGCCCCGGCACGCGGGCATCTGGCATCTGCTGGGTGAAGTAGAGGTCGTCTTTGGCTTCTGGGCGATGGTGCTCATGCTGTTCATGTTCTCCATCAGCGGTAAGCAGGAAGCCACTGCCTACCTGGACTCGCGCAATTTCACCGAGCCGCTGTTCGTGTTCGCGATCATGGTGATCGCCGCCACGCGGCCTATTCTGGAGCTGTCTGGGGCGCTCGTCCGGGCGCTTGCCGCCTTGTTGCCGGTGCAGCGCGGCATGGCCATGTACTTTGTGGTGCTGGCGTTCGTGCCGCTGCTCGGGTCGTTCATTACCGAACCGGCGGCCATGACGCTGGCCGCGCTGATGCTGCGGGACACGCTGTTCTCACACCCTATTTCCAGCCGGCTCAAGTATTCGACCATCGGCGTGCTGTTCGTGAACATCTCCATTGGTGGAACGCTCACTTCCTTTGCGGCGCCGCCCGTGCTGATGGTGGCTGCCAAGTGGAACTGGGACATCTGGTTCATGCTGTCCAACTTCGGCTGGAAGGCAGCGGTGGCTGTGCTCATCAATGCTGCCATCGCAATGCTGATCTTCCGCAACCAACTGGGCCACATGGGCCGCAAGATCCCTGCCTCCGAGTCCCCCGTGCCGTGGACCGTGACGGGCGTGCACCTTGCCTTCCTGGTGCTGGTGGTGGTGTTTGCCCACCATCCCGCCGTGTTCCTGGGCCTGTTCCTGTTCTTCATGGGGTTCACCACGGCGTACCAGCGCTACCAAAGTCCGCTGATCCTGCGCGAGGCGCTGCTGGTGGCGTTCTTCCTGGCTGGGCTGGTGGTGCTGGGCGGCCTGCAGCAATGGTGGCTGCAGCCCGTGCTCATGAAGATGGATGCCAACGCCGTGTTCTTTGGGGCGGCGGCGCTTACCGCGTTCACCGACAACGCTGCGCTGACTTACCTGGGCTCGCTGGTCGAAGGTCTGAGTGACGAGTTCAAGGTGGCCCTGGTGGCGGGCGCCGTGACGGGGGGCGGCCTGACGGTGATTGCCAATGCGCCCAACCCGGCAGGTGCATCCATCCTGAAGGAGAAATTCTCGGACGGCGTCATCAATCCGCTGGGTCTGCTGCTGGGGGCCTTGCCGCCTACGCTGGTGGCGGTGATGGCGTTTCGGGTGTTATAGGCGCACGTCTATCTCTGCCCGCGAAAACTGCGCCATTGCACGCGGGTGAACCACGCGCACACACCGCCGAGCCCCGCGTAGAAGGTAAACAGGCTCCAATCCACTGCTGGGAAGTGCGAGACATCGCTGATCACCGCAGACACGCTGATCGCGCACAGAACGCCGGAAAGCAGCGCCAAGATCAAAGCAAGGGCGCGTTCCACGCCAGACTTGACCTGCTCCATGGTGTGTTGGGTGTGCTGCCAGGCGTCTGCGGCATCTTTGAGTGGGCTCTCGGCCTGAGCGGCCAGCGCTTGCGCGATGTTGTGCTGTGCCACCAAGGCAGCAAAGTCGCCTTGCCGGGGCCGTGCCGCGCGTCTGCGCCACCAAAAGCCCGCAAAAACCAAGGCGATGGCCAGAAGGATGAGGCCTGCGTACAGCAATTGGTCTTGCCATGGGACCGCGGATGCATGGAGCAGGTAGTGGAGCATGGACAGTCGGTCGGTGCGACCCGTGAGCGTCGGTTGCCTCTAGCGCTTGGACTGCGGCAGTTCAGTCCCGCGTCGCGCGCCGCTGCACGCAGGCGATGTAGGCATCGCCATCGGGCGGGCGGCCTGCGCGCTGGCTTTCCCACAGCATCTCGCCCAGGCAGTCCATGGCGGCGTGGTGGGCGTCGTGCAGCGAGTCGAGCCGCGCCGTCAGCAGCTCTACCGCCTGGCGGATGCCACGGGGCTGGTCGATGCTGCATTGCTCGCTGATCGACAGGTGCATCGACAGGTGCAGGAAGGGATTGGTCTGGCCCGGCGTTTCGTCGTAG
>Ga0208124_100139_pt1 | contig 39666 bp, 39 predicted proteins | sample LakWasM104_HOW12_2_FD_183922 | JGI IMG/M metagenome (GOLD analysis project Ga0208124, IMG submission 183922) | Freshwater sediment methanotrophic microbial communities from Lake Washington under simulated oxygen tension - Sediment Metagenome... | ecosystem: Environmental > Aquatic > Freshwater >...
CGCACCCGCCACGGTGTTCCTCAACACGGCAGCGCTGCAGGCACTGGGGCTTTCTGCCGCCGCTCCAGCACCATCGTCGCCCCTGCCCCGCCTCACGCTGCAGGTGGGTTTGCAACAGGCGCTCATGGTGCAGGTGGCAGGCACCGTGACCGCCGGCGGCGCGCCGCTGGCCGTGATGGACATTGGCGCTGCACAAGACCTGTTTGGCCGCACGGGCGCAATCACCCGCATGGACCTGCAACTGCAGCCCGGCACCGACCGCACTGCGTGGGAGACCACACTGCGCGCGCAGCCCGGCTGGCCTGCCAACCTGGTGCTGGCGCAGCCCGGCGATGCCACCCAGCGCATCAGCAACCTGTCGCGCGCCTACCGGGTCAACCTGACGGTGCTGGCGCTGGTGGCACTGTTCACCGGGGCGTTTCTGGTGTTCTCGGTGCTGGCCCTCAGCGTGGCGCAGCGCGGGCCGCAGTTTGCGCTGCTGGCCGTGCTGGGCGCCACACCGCGCCAGCGGCTGGCACTGGTGGTGGCAGAGTCGGCAGCGCTGGGCGTGCTGGGCAGCGTACTGGGCATAACGCTGGGCACCGCTCTGGCGGCCACGGCACTGCAACTGCTGGGCGGCGACCTGGGCGGTGGCTACTTTGCGGGCGTGCGGCCCGCGCTGCAATGGAGCGCCCCCGTCGCCCTGGTGTACGGCGCACTGGGCGTGGCGGCCGCCTTGGCGGGTGGCTGGTGGCCCGCCCGCGCCGCGCAGACCCTGCCCCCGGCCCAGACCCTGAAGGGCCTTGGCGCCGCAGCCAGCCAGGCGGACAAGGGCACTGTTGGTATCGTTTTGATAGCTGCCGGGGCAATTTTGACTAGCGCTCCACCCGTATTTGGCATTCCACTGGCCGCGTACGTCGCCATTGCGCTGCTGCTGGTGGGTGGCATCGCCCTGCTGCCCTGGGGCATGGCGCGGTTGCTGGCATGGCTGCAGCCTCTGGCCGCACGCCATGCGCTGCCACTGCTGGCGCTGGAGCGCGCGCGGCGCATGCGGGGCAGCGCGGCCATCGCGGTGGGCGGCGTGGTCGCATCCCTCAGTCTGGCCGTTGCGCTGACGGTGATGGTGTCCAGCTTTCGCGGCTCGGTCACACAGTGGCTGGACGCGGTGCTGCCGTCGCCGCTGTACGTGCGCTCGGCCCTCAGTGCGGGTGGAACGGGCGGCAGTGAGGCCGCGTTGCTGCCCGCGGGCTTTGCAGAAGCGGTGGGCCAGTTGCCAGGACTGGACCGCGTGCAGCCCCTGCGCGCCAGCCCGCTGCAGCTGTCCCCCACCCTGCCCTCGCTTACGGTGCTAAGCCGCCCCCTGGGCGATGAGCCGGCGCAGACCCTGCCCCTGGTGGGCGAGGCCCTGCCCGTGCCCCCCGGCCGCACCGGCGTCTACATCAGCGAGGCCGTGGTGGACCTGTACGGCCTGCGCCCCGGCATGGAGTGGCCTGCACTTTCCAAGGCTTTTAGCCCTCAAGCGCTAGAGAATCATGCGCCAGCAGCTATCTTTTACATAGCAGGCATCTGGCGTGACTATGCCCGGCAAACCGGCGCCGTGGTGATGGACCGCGCTGTGTGGCTGCGCCTGACCGGCGACGCCCGCACCAGCGACCTGGCCCTGTGGCCCAGCGAGGGCACCGACCTGTCGGCCTTGCAGGCGTCCATCCGCGCGCTCGCTGCGACGCAAGCCGGCCGCCAGCTCTCCACTGCGGCGGGCGCCACCACGGGCGACGGCAACGAGGCCCTGGTGGAATTCAGCTCGGCCGCCACCATCCGCGAACGCTCGCTGCGCATCTTCGACCGCAGCTTTGCCGTCACCTACTGGCTGCAGGCCGTCGCCATCGGCATTGGCCTCTTTGGCGTGGCCGCCAGCTTCAGCGCCCAGGTGCTGGCACGCCGCAAGGAGTTCGGCCTGCTCGCCCACCTGGGCCTCACGCGGCGGCAGATTCTGACCGTGGTGGCAGGCGAAGGGGCCGCGTGGACAGCGTTGGGTGCAGCGGCGGGCGTGCTGCTGGGGCTGGCTGTGTCCGTGGTGCTGGTGCACGTGGTCAACCCGCAGAGTTTTCACTGGACGATGGATTTGGCGGTGCCGGGTTGGAGGTTGCTGGGGCTGTGTGCTGCCGTTGTTGTGTCGGGCACGGTCACCGCATGGCTGGCGGGCCGGGCGGCGGCAGGGCGTGATGCGGTGATGGCGGTGAAGGAGGATTGGTGAGCCATCCCATCGGAAAGCTATGAGCAGCTTGAGCTGCGAGGCCGTTGACCGATTGCACTAGGGCTGGTCAGCATTGACCGGCTCGAAGTTTTGCCTTTATCGTCATTGGACGCCCTCAACCCAGGAGTTTCCAATGAACCTTCGTCAAGGACTGCTCTGCGTCACCATGTTGGCCGCACTTTCTGCAAACGCGATGGATGGCGCCATCACCAAAGAAGAGTTCGATCAGATCGTGGTCAGCCCCTTCAAGGCGACTCACGCCAAGAATGGCACTGTGATTGAGGTACACCTCAAGGCAGACGGCTCGGTGGTGGCCCGACAGGGCTACAACGATGTGGGTACTTGGCGAAGGGAAGGCGATGCAGGCTATTGCGTTCGGTGGAACAAGCAACGCTTCGATGATCGCTGCTCGACCTTTGTGAAGCGTGAAGGGAAGTTGGCTCTCAACTCCCCCACCGGAGAGCTGACTTGGTGGGTTGATTCGCTACCGAAATAACGCCAAGGCGTGCCACGCCAGTTGCCGATTGCGTGAGGGCAATGCACCAGAATTGGGGGGTAGTACCGTTGCGAGCACAAGGCGTATGGACTGCGACAATGCATGCATGCAGACTCAGCCTCCTTCACTCTCCGCCAGCGCCCCTTGGCTCCACGAAGCCATCGCCCGCATCGAAGCAGACTACCAGCGCAGCGCTGACACCCACCTGATCCCGCTGCGCCTGCCCGCGTTTGCCGCGCATGGCATTGACCTGTACCTCAAGGACGAGTCCACCCACCCCACGGGCAGCCTGAAGCACCGGTTGGCGCGGTCGCTGTTTTTGTATGCGCTGTGCAATGGCTGGGTGCATGAGGGCTCGACCATCGTCGAGTCGTCCAGCGGCTCCACGGCGGTGAGTGAGGCTTACTTTGCCCGGCTGCTGGGGTTGCCGTTTGTGGCGGTGATGCCGCGCAGCACGTCGCCCGAGAAGGTCGCGCAGATCGAGTTCCATGGCGGGCGTTGCCACTTTGTGGACAGCGCGGGCGCTGTGTATGACGCGGCCCGTGCGATTGCCGAGGAGACCGGCGGCCACTACATGGACCAGTTCACGTATGCCGAGCGTGCGACCGACTGGCGCGGCAACAACAACATTGCCGAGAGCATGTTCACGCAGATGGCGCGCGAGCCGCACCCTGTGCCGCGCTGGATCGTGGTGGGCGCGGGCACCGGCGGCACCAGCGCCACCATTGGCCGCTATGTGCGCTACCAGCGCCATGCCACGCAGGTGTGTGTGGCCGACCCGGCGGGGTCGGTGTTCAGTGCCTACCACCGCACGGGCAATGCGCAGCTGACGGCGCCAGGATCCCGCATTGAAGGCATTGGGCGCCCACGGGTGGAGCCGAGCTTCATCCGCACGCTGGTGGACCGCATGGTGGATGTGGCGGACTGCGAGTCCATCGCCGCCATGCGTGCGCTGTCGCAGTTGCTGGGGCGGCGCGTGGGCCCGTCCACAGGCACCAACTTTGTGGCCATGCTCACGCTGGCCAGCGAGATGCGCGAACGGGGCGAGCGCGGCTCCATCCTGTCGCTGCTGTGTGATGCGGGCGAACGGTACTTGCCCACGTATTTCGACACCGAATGGGTGGACCGCACGTTTGGCGACTGCTCAGCCGCGCAGCAGAAGATAGACGCACTGATCGGCTGACGCCCGCTACCCTCCGCACCATGCCCTTTTCTGCTTTGCCTCCTGGCCCGTTGACGCAACCGAGCGGCCCTCTGGCCACCCGACGCCAGTGGCTGGTAACGCAGATGCCCGTGGGCCTGGCAGCCGTAGGTGCTGCAGGGTGGTTGCCCGAGACAGCGCATGCATTGCCTGCACGGGTGTTGAGCTTTCCCCGTGACCACGGCAGCCACCCGGAGCTGCGTACCGAGTGGTGGTACATCACCGGCCATGTGCAGGCGCAGGGACAACCGTGGGGCTTTCAGATCACATTCTTTCGCTCGCGGGTCGATGCGACGCAACAGCTGCAGTCGGCCTTTGCGGCCAAACACCTGCTGTTTGCGCACGCCGCCATCACCGATGTGCGCGGGCAGCGGCTGGTGCATGACCAGCGCATTGCGCGTGCTGGTTTTGGGGTGGCGCAGGCCAGTGAGGCCGACACCCGAATCCGCCTGCAGGACTGGACGCTGGAGCGCAGCGACACCGCACGAGGAAATCTGGACTTTACGGCCAGCCGCTACACCACACACATCGTGGGCAGCGAGTTTGGGCTGGACCTGGTGTTTGACAGCACCCAGCCCTTGCTGCTCCAGGGGCAGCAGGGGCTGTCCCGCAAGGGGCCGGACGCCGAGCAGGCCAGTTACTACTACAGCCAGCCACAGTTGGCCGTCAGCGGCACCTTGCAGGTGGGCAACAAACGCATGGCGGTGACGCCCGACACCGGCTGCGCCTGGATGGACCACGAGTGGAGCGAGGCACTGCTGCACCCTGACGCCCAGGGGTGGGACTGGATCGGCATGAACCTGCACGACGGCAGCGCGCTCACAGCCTTTCGCCTGCGGCGGGCTGATGGCACTGCGTTGTGGGCGGGAGGATCGTGGCGAGCGCCCGGGCAGCCGGTGCAGGTGTTTGGGGCGCAGTCTGTGACGTTCACCCCCTTGCGGTGGTGGACCAGCCCGCGCAGTGGCGCGCGCTACCCGGTGCAGTGGCAGGTGGAAACGCCCGCAGGCAGCTTTGAAGTGAACGCGCTGCTGGAAAGCCAGGAGCTGGACAGCAGCGGATCAACGGGGGCGATCTATTGGGAAGGCCTGTCTGACCTGATGAGCGCCAGAGGCCAACCTATAGGTAGGGGCTACCTGGAGATGACTGGATACGCAAAGCCGCTGCGCCTGTAAAAGCAGCAGCGGCTTGATGTCAGAAAGATACCGCCAGATCGGGCGGTGTCACATCTTCAATGCTTGGCGGAGCTGCCTGCGCGGCGCTGCGCCAGCCAGGCAATGATCTCGCCCATGATGCCGCGGCGGAAAGCCAGCACGCAGATCACGAAAATCAGGCCCGTGACCATGGTGACGGATTCGCCCAGGGTCTTGAACCATTCCACGCTGGTCAAGGCGGCCAACAGGTTGCCGAATTCACCGATCTTGTTCTCCAGCAGCACCACCACGGCCGAGCCAATGAGCGGGCCCGACAGCGTGCCCAGGCCGCCTACCAGCGTCATCAGGATGACCTGACCCGACGCGGTCCAGTGCACATCGGACAGCGTGGCAAAGCCGAGCACCAGGGTCTTGAGAGAGCCGGCCAGGCCCGCCAGAGCCGCCGACAACACAAAGGCCAGCAGCTTGAAGCGGTGCGTGTCATAGCCCAGCGAGATGGCGCGGGGCTCGTTCTCCTTGATGCCCTTGAGCACCTGGCCGAACGGCGAGTGGATGGTGCGCACGATCAGCAAGAAGGCCGCGACCACGATGACCAGCGCGACGTAGTACATGACGAGGTCGCTTTGCAGATCGATCAAGCCAAACAGCTTGCCGCGCGGCACACCCTGCAAGCCGTCCTCACCACCCGTGAAGGGGGCTTGGAGACAGGCAAAGAACAGCATCTGCGCCAGCGCCAATGTGATCATGGAGAAGTAAATGCCCTGGCGGCGAATGGCCAGCCAGCCAAACAGCAGGCCCAGCAGCGCGCCACCGGCGGTGCCGAGCAGCAGACCCACTTCAGGCGTCAGGCCCCACACCTTGATGGCGTGGCCAGCCACATAGGCTGCGCCACCGAGGAAGGCCGCATGGCCAAAAGACAGCAGGCCGGTGTAACCGAGCAGCAGGTTGAACGCAGAAGCAAACAGTGCAAAGCACATGAGCTTCATCACGAAGACGGGATAGGCGCCGAGAAAAGGCGCGGCAATGAGGGCCAGCAACAGCAGGCCGTAACCAATGGTGGCAGTGTTCTTGGAATTCATGCTGGCGGCCCCTTATTTTTCTTTGCCGAACAGGCCGGCGGGGCGAATGAGAAGAACGATGACCATGATGACGAACACCACGGTGGAAGATGCTTCGGGGTAGAACACCTTGGTGAAACCTTCGATCACTCCCAGGCCCAGCCCGGTCAAGATGGAGCCCATGATGGAGCCCATGCCGCCAATCACCACCACGGCAAACACCACGATGATCAGGTTCTGGCCCATGAGCGGGGTGACCTGGTACACGGGGGCGGCCAGCACACCGGCAAAAGCAGCCAGTGCGGCACCAAAGGCGTAGGTCAGGGTCACCATCACCGGCACGTTGATGCCGAAGGCCTCCACCAGGCGCGGGTTTTCAGTACCGGCGCGCAGATAGGCGCCGAGCTTGGTTTTTTCGATCACATACCAGGTGCCGATGCACACCACCACCGAGGCCACCACCACCCACGCACGGTAATTGGGCATGATCATGAAGCCGAGGTTGGTCGCGCCTTCCAGCAGCTCGGGAGTGTCGTAGCCCAGGCCCGACACGCCATAGATGGAGCGAAACACGCCTTCGATCAGCAGGGTCAGGCCCAGCGTGAGCAGCAGGCCATACAGGTGATCGAGTTTGTAGATCCAGCGTAGCAGCAGGCGCTCGATCAGCACCCCGAACAGCCCCACCACCAGTGGTGCCAGCACCAGCATCAACCAGTAGTTGATGCCGAAGTAGTTCATGGCCATCCATGTCAGCAACGCCCCGGTCATGAACAGTGCGCCGTGCGCAAAGTTGATGACGTTGAGCAGGCCAAAGATCACAGCCAGCCCCAGGCTGAGGATTGCGTAGAACGATCCGTTGACCAGCCCCAGAAGGAGCTGGCTCAACAGGCCGGGCAGTGAGACACCAAAGATTTCCATGGGAGGCAGCAGCAGGTGGAGAGAGTTCAGGTCAGAGGGCCACACTGGGCCCGGCGTCCCGCTGGGACAGCCAGGCCGGCGTGGGCCCTCTCAGGGGTTTACTTCCAGAGCGGGCACTTGCTCTCGGCCTTGGTGGTGAACACCGAGTCACCAGGCAGCTTCTTGATCAGCTTGTAATAGTCCCAGGGCTTGGTGGACTCTGCAGGCTTCTTCACTTCCATCAGGTACATGTCGTGCACATAACGGCCGTCGGCGCGCAGCTGGCCCGAGCCGAAGAAGTCGTTCATCTTCATGCCGCGCCATGTGGTCATGACCTTGTCGGCGTCCACCGACTTGGCGGCTTCCACGGCCTTGAGGTAATTCATGGTGGCCGAGTAGTCAGCCGCCTGGATTTCGGTTGGCATGCGCTTGGTCTTCTCGAAGAAACGCGCCGAGAACTTGCGGGTTTCGTCGTTCAGGTCCCAGTACCAGCTGGTGGTGAACTGCAGGCCTTCGGTGTTGCGCAGGCCCAGGCTGTGCACATCGGAGATGAAGATCAGCAGGCCGGCGAGCTTCATGCTCTTGCCGATGCCGAACTCCTTGGCAGCCTTGATGGAGTTGATGGTGTCACCACCTGCATTGGCCAGGCCCAGGATCTGCGCCTTGGAGTTCTGTGCCTGCAGCAGGAAGGACGAGAAGTCGGACGCGTTCAGCGGGTGGCGCACGGCACCCACCACGTTGCCGCCCTTGGCCTTGACCACGGCGGTGGTGTCGGCTTCGAGCGCATGGCCGAAGGCATAGTCTGCCGTCAGGAAGTACCAGCTCTTGCCGCCGCCATCCACAATGGCCGAGCCCGTGCCCTTGGCCAGTGCCACGGTGTCATACGCGTAGTGCACGGTGTACGGTGTGCACTGGTCGTTGGTCAATGCCGAACTGGCAGCGCCGTTGTTGATGTAGACGCGCTTCTTCTCGGCGGCTACCTTGGCAATGGCCAGTGCGGTGCCGGAGTTGGTGCCACCAAACACCATGGTCAGGCCCTGGGTGTCGATCCACTCGCGGGCCTTGGAGGCTGCGATGTCGGCCTTGTTCTGGTGGTCGGCGCTCATCAGTTCGATGGGCATGCCCAGCACCTTGCCGCCAAAGTCATCAATGGCCATCTGGATGGCGACTGCGCCGTTCTTGCCTTCCACGTCCGCATACAGGCTGGACATGTCGGTGATGAAACCGATCTTGACTTTGTCCTGTGCGTGCGCGGCCGAGGTGGCCAAGCCTGCAACGCCCAGCATCAGTGCCAGCACTTTGAGTTGTTTCTTCATGGATTTGTCTCCTGTGGGTGTGGTGGAAGAAAGCGGTAGGGAAAGGGTGTGGGCGTGACTCAGACGCCCAGCAGTTCGTTGAGCACAGGCATCTTCGCTTCCAGCTCGGCAGCGCCGAACTTCTCCACGATGCGGCCGTGCTCCATCACGTAGAACCGGTCGGCCAGCGGTGCGGCAAAGCGGAAGTTCTGCTCAACCATGACCACGGTGTAGCCTTTTTCGCGAAGCATCTTGATCATGCGGGCCAGGGCCTGGACGATGACGGGCGCCAGGCCTTCCGAGATCTCATCCAGCAGCAGCAGGTTGGCACCCGTGCGCAGAATGCGGGCCACGGCCAGCATCTGCTGCTCGCCGCCGGACAGGCGCGTGCCCTGGCTGTTCTTGCGCTCGGCCAGGTTGGGGAACATGGCGTAGATCTCCTGCACCGACATGCCCGGCGTGCCCGTCTTGAGGGCGGGTGGCAGCAGCAGGTTTTCTTCGCACGACAGGCTGGAGAAAATGCCACGCTCTTCGGGGCAGTAGCCCACGCCCAGGTGCGCAATACGGTGCGTGGGCATGTTCACGGTTTCCACGCCGTTGATCTTGACCGAACCCTTGCGCGCACCGGTCAGCCCCATGATGGCGCGCATGGTGGTGGTGCGGCCTGCGCCGTTGCGGCCCAGCAGCGTGACCACCTCGCCCGGCTGGACGACGATGTCCACGCCGTGCAGCACATGCGACTCGCCGTACCAGGCTTCGAGGTTCTTGATTTCGAGTGCAGGAACGCCAGCCATCAGTGCGCTCCCTGCAGTTGGCCGTCGGTCGTGCCCATGTAGGCTTCCATGACTTGGGGGTTGTTGGACACTTCTGCGTAGGGCCCTTCGGCCAGCACGGCGCCGCGCTGCAGCACCGTGATACGGTCTGCGATGGTGGAGACCACCTTCATGTTGTGCTCCACCATCAGGATGGTGCGGCCGGCAGAAACCTTCTTGATGAGCTGCGTGACGCGGTCCACGTCTTCGTGGCCCATGCCCTGGGTGGGCTCGTCCAGCAGCATCAGCTCGGGCTCCATCGACAGCGTGGTGGCGATCTCCAGTGCGCGCTTGCGGCCATAGGGCAGGTTCACGGTCACTTCATCGGCCAGGTCTTCCAGCCCCACCTCGGTCAGCAGTTGCATGGCGCGGTCGTCCAGCTGTCGCAAGGTGCGCTCGCTGCGCCAGAAGTGGAACGACGTGCCCAGCTTGCGCTGCAGGCCCAGGCGCACGTTCTCGATAAGTGTGAGGTGCGGGAACACCGCCGAAATCTGGAACGAACGGATCACCCCGCGGCGTGCGATCTGCGCGGGCTGCTCCCGCGTGATGTCATGCCCGTTGAAGCGGATGACACCCGAAGTCGGCTCCAGAAACTTGGTGAGCAGGTTGAAGCACGTGGTCTTGCCTGCACCGTTGGGGCCGATCAGCGCGTGGATGGACCCGCGCCGAACGGCCAGGTTCACGTCACTGACAGCGGTGAAGCCCTTGAACTCTTTGGTCAGGCTGTTGGTTTCAAGAATGACGTCGCTCATTGCGCCTTGGCCGCTCCGTAAGGTGCTGAAATGAGGAGCCTTGCAACAAGGTCTCCGGGGAGGTTGGATCGCAACGCATCGTATGTCTCCCTACCCTGTGGTAGATACTGGGACTAATGCCTATGTATAAATGCCTACGTACCCGCCCTGAGGACGCACAGCGCCCGTGTTGTGCGGGCGTGGGCAGCGCGCCAGTGCTCAGTCTGGCGCCGTGGCAGGGTCAGAAGCTCGCAACCGGTGGTGGTGCAGCGCCGCGCCCCTCACTGACTTTTTGCTGACAGCCCTTGGCATTCACCGCCGTGGGCACCACCTACAGTCATAGAGGTGCTAGACCTCGCCCCTTCTGCAGCGCCCGTCTGCGCCGCCTACACTGCCACAATGCCCTCCCTCCCCTCCTCCACGCCCGCCCGTGGCGCCCCCCGCTCGCTCACGGGACTGCTGCCCTTCTTGCACCCGTATCGTGCGCGCATTGCGCTGTCGCTGATATTCCTGGTGCTGGCGGCATTGGCCACCCTGGCGTTTCCCATGGCGCTGCGCAATCTCATCGATGGGGGCCTGGTTTCTGCGACGGGTGACCGGGGCGCTCAGGCCATGGCCCTGCGCGGACATTTTGAAGAGCTGTTTGCCGTGGCGATGGCGCTGGGTGGGTTTTCAGCCGCACGCTTTTACATGGTGAGCTGGCTGGGCGAGCGCGTCACCGCCGACCTGCGTAACGCCGTCTACAGCCATGTGCTGCAGCAAAGCCCCCAGTTCTTTGAGACCACCCAGACCGGCGAGGTGCTGTCGCGGCTGACGTCAGACACCACGCTGGTGCAGACCGTGGTCGGCTCGTCGCTGTCGATGGGGCTGCGCAATGCCGTGCTGGGCCTGGGGGCCCTCGTCATGCTGGTGTGGACGAATCCCTATGTGATGTCGGTGGTCTTGCTGGCCGTGGTGCTGGTCGTGCTGCCCACCATGTGGATTGGGCGCAAGGTACGCCGGCTGTCACGCGACAGCCAGGACCGCGTGGCGGACTCCAGTGCCATCGCTGCCGAAGTGCTCAACGCCATCCCGGTGGTGCAGAGCTATACCGCCGAGCCCCGCGAGGCCACCCGGTTTGCGCGGGCCACAGAAGACGCGTTTCGCACGGCGGTCAAGCGCACCAAGGCACGCGCCTTGCTCGTGGCTTTCATCATCATTGCGAACGCAGCGCTGCTTCTGTGGGGGCTGTACCGGGGCACAGAGGCTGTGCTGGCCGGACAGATGAGCGCGGGCCATCTGGGCCAGACCGTGGTGTATGTCATTCTGCTGGCCAGCGCCGTGGCCGTGCTAGGCGAGGTCTACGGGGACCTGCTGCGTGCGGCGGGCGCCACCGAGCGGCTGATGGAGCTGCTGTCCAGCCAGTCCCCCGTGTCGAACCCCGCAACACCCCAACGGCTGCCCACTTCGGATCAGGGGCTGGAGGTGCAGTTTGACAACGTGCAGTTTCACTACCCGTCGCGCCCGGACCAGCCAGCGCTGCAAAACTTCTCACTGCACCTGGCGCCCGGCGAGACGGTGGCACTGGTGGGTGCCAGCGGCGCGGGCAAAACCACGGTGTTTCAGTTGCTGCAGCGCTTTTACGACGTGGATGGAGGCGGGCAGACCGGCAGACAAAACGCACCGGCCGGACGCATCTTGCTGAATGGCGTAGACATCCGGGACCTGACGCTGGACACGCTGCGCGCCCATACGGGCACCGTGCCCCAGGATGCCGTTATCTTCTCCGCCTCGGCCATGGACAACATCCGCTATGGCCGTCCGGATGCTTCGGACGATGAGGTCATGGCAGCCACCAAGGCGGCCTTTGCGCATGACTTCATCATGGCCCTGCCCGAGGGCTACCACACGTTTCTGGGCGAGCGGGGGGTACGTCTTTCGGGCGGCCAGCGCCAGCGCATCGCCATCGCCCGCGCCATGCTCAAAAACCCGCCGTTGCTGCTGCTGGACGAAGCCACCAGCGCGCTGGATGCGGAAAGCGAGCGCATGGTACAGGCAGCGCTGGACACCGCCATGCAGCGCCACACGGGCAGAAGAACCACTCTGGTGATCGCCCATCGCCTGGCCACCGTACAAAATGCCGACCGCATCGTGGTGCTGGACCACGGTCAGATCGTAGAGCAAGGCACCCACAGTGCGCTGATGGCGCAAGGTGGGGTGTATGCGCGCCTCGCGGCGCTGCAGTTCACCAGCTGATCGCGGCGCCTCTCGGCAGGGCATCCACACCCAGAACACCCACACAGGGCTACTGCAAGGTTTCCTTGGCTGCCGCTGGCAGGGGCAACGGCATGACGGCAATGCCCTCGTCCAGGAGCTGCAATGCCTCCTGCGCGGTGGCCTGGCCACGAATGGCACGCTCCTGGATCTCGCCGTGGTGCATGCGCCGGGCTTCGTCGGCAAAACGGGGGCCTACATCCTCCGTATTCGCAATGACTTTGCGGGCCAGCTGCAGCCAGGCTGCCTGTAGCGCGGTTGGGAGCGTCGATGCCTCGACCGGTGTATCGGAAGCAGCGTGTGAAACGGACGATGCACCGGAAGGAGTCACTGGGGCCGCAGTGGGCTCGCGGGCACCCAGATTCAGGCGCGGCGCGCTCAGACGCTTGTCAATGCGGATGTCCGCACACAAAGGGCACTGCACCAGGCCGCGCTGCTTTTGGCTCTGAAAGTCATCTTCAGAACCAAACCAGCCTTCAAAGACATGGCCGTGCTGACATTGGAGATCCAGTACCTTCATAAGATGCATCGTACGCCGGTCCGCACCGTCAAGAGATCGAGGAAACCGGGCACACCAAGGTGCAGGGTTACATACAAGAGTGCTTCGCCCAAACAGCGAAACCGGTAGAGCAAAGGTCGCGGAAGCCCCGACGCTTCAACACGATCCAGCCAAGGCCATCACCCGTGGCGACGCAGCAGATACCGGTAGACGAAGCCTGGAAAGGCCAGCGTCAAAAACATGGTGCCGGTGATGGCGTAGAACTCCCATCCCTGCGGTGCAATCTGGCCTGCACGCCGCTCCAGCAGCAAGGCCAGACCGCCCACCAAAAAATACAACAGGATCAGTTCAGCCAACCGTCCGACCAAGGGCTTGCCGTGAGCCGTTGCAGGCCCCACTACCAACCACCGCTGGTTGATGAATGGGAGATTGGCAGCGATCAACGCTGCCACAATCACGAGCCAAACCGATCCGGTAAGTGACACAGGGAAACTGATCGAAGAGAAAAATTTGGCGGATGAACAGTTGCCCGCACGGTGCGAGCGCCTGCTCTCCCGATCAGGTCGCCAGTGCGCGCACCACGGCGTCTGCGCACAGGGCCATCAAACCACCTGGCAGCAAGCCCAACACCAGCACCAGAGCGCCATTGATGGTCAGCACCACGCGCACATCCACCGGAGCAGACACATTGGTTGCGGTCAAAGGAGCGTCGAAGTACATCACCTTCACTACACGCAGGTAGTAGAAGGCACCGATCAGCGACATGATCACGGCGAACACGGCCATCGCCATGTAAATTGTCTGACCCGAGGCCACCAGGGCCTGCAGAACCGCCAACTTGGCGTAGAACCCTACCAGGGGAGGAATGCCCGCCATGGAGAAGAGGCAGACGGCCATCACACCAGCGTACAGGGGGCTGCGCTGGTTGAGGCCTGCGAAATCGGAGATTTCTTCGCTCTCGAAACCTTCGCGGGCCAGCAGCAGGATCACGCCAAACGCTGCGAGCGTGGTCAGCACATAGGTGATGACGTAGAACATCGAGGCACTGTAGGCGTTCTCCACCGCTGTGGCGTCCACATTGCCGTTGATGACCCCGGACATCAGGCCCAGCAGCACAAAGCCCATCTGGGAGATGGTGGAGTACGCCAGCATGCGCTTGAGGTTGGTCTGCGCAATGGCTGCCAGGTTACCCACCAGCAACGAACCAATCGCCAGCACAGCCAGCATCTGCTGCCAGTCGATGGCCAGGGGCAGCAGGCCATCCACCAGCAAACGGATGGTGATGGCAAAGGCAGCCAGCTTGGGCGCGCCGCCAATCATCAGCGTCACGGCCGTGGGCGCGCCCTGGTACACATCGGGAATCCACATGTGGAAGGGCACCACGCCCAGCTTGAACGCCAGACCGGCCACCACAAACACCAGACCGAACACCAGCACCTGGTGCTTGATCTGACCGGAGTTGACTGCCTTGAACACCTGGCCGATGTCCAGTGAGCCCGTGGCACCGTACACCATGGACAAGCCATAGAGCAGGAAGCCACTGGCCATGGCGCCCAGCACAAAATACTTCATGGCTGCTTCCGTGGCCGTGGCGTTGTCACGGCGCAATGCCACCAGGGCATAGCTCGACAGTGTCAGCAGCTCAAGGCCCAGGTAGATCACCAGGAAGTTGTTGCCCGAGATCATGATGAACATGCCGAGCAAGGCGAACATGGCCAGCGTGAACAGTTCACCCCCACGCAGCATGTCGCGGTCCGCAGCGTAAGGGCGGCCGTATACCAGGGTGACCATCATGGCCACGGTGGCAAAGCACTTGAGCCAGTTACCCATGGCGTCGCTCACCACCATGTTGCCAAAACCATAGAAGGTGTTACCGCTGCTGGCGTACATGCCCTGCAGGGCAGCCACCACGGCGAGCGTGAGCATGGTCAGTACGTAGGTGCTGGTGCGGCGAGGGCTGTGGACACCCAGATCGACCAGCGCAATCACGCAGGCCATGGTCAACAGCACAATTTCGGGGTAAATCGCTAGCCAGCTGATGTTGTCAATCATCTCGAATCTCTCAGTTCAGTCTGGTCTGTTCAGTTCAGCTTGGTCTGCGCGACATGCTTGAGCAGTTCTGCCACCGAGGTGTCCATCACATCGGTGAACGGACGGGGGTAGAGGCCCATGGCCAGCACCGCGATGCCCAGAACAGCCAGCACCAGGAACTCGCGGCTGTCGATGTCCGTCAAGCCCTTGACGTTGTCATTGCCCACGGGGCCCAGGTACACACGCTTGAACATCCACAGGGTGTAGGCAGCACCAAAAATCAATGCCGTGGCAGCAGCCAGACCGATCCAGAAATTGGCCTTGACAGCACCCAGGATCACCATCCATTCGCCCACAAAACCGGCTGTGCCAGGCAAGCCGCAGTTGGCCATGGCAAACAGTAAAGCAAACGCCGTGAAGTTCGGCATGGTGTTGACCACGCCACCATAGGCGGCGATTTCACGGGAGTGCACGCGGTCGTACAAGACACCGATGGACAAGAACATCGCACCGGACACAAAACCGTGCGCAATCATCTGGACAATACCGCCGGACACGCCCAGGTCGTTGAAGATGAAAAAGCCCAAGGTCACAAAACCCATGTGCGCCACCGACGAGTAAGCCACCAGCTTCTTCATGTCCTTCTGGACCATGGCCACTAGGCCCACATAGATCACGGCGATCAGCGACAAGGCAATCATCAGCCAAGCCCACTGGCGTGCAGCGTCAGGAGCGATTGGCAGCGAAAACCGCAGAAAACCGTAGGCACCCAGTTTCAGCATGATGGCGGCCAGCACTGCTGAACCGCCCGTAGGCGCCTCCACGTGCACATCGGGCAGCCAGGTGTGGACGGGCCACATGGGAACCTTCACAGCAAAGGCGGCAAAGAATGCGAAGAACAGCAGGGTCTGTGCACGTCCGCTCAACGGCAGCTGATGCCAGGTCGCAATGTCAAAGCTGCCACCCGACTGGTTGTACAGGTAGATCAGCGCGATGAGCATCAACAGCGACCCGAGCAGCGTATACAGGAAGAACTTGAACGCTGCGTAGATCTTATTGGGGCCGCCCCAGATGCCGATGATCAGATACATCGGGATCAGCGTTGCCTCGAAGAACACATAGAACAGAATGCCGTCGAGTGCGCTGAACACACCGATCATGAGCCCCGAAAGGATCAGGAAAGCGCCCATGTACTGGTTCACGCGCTCCGTGATCGACTCCCAGGAAGCAATCACCACAATGACGGTGATGAATGCTGTCAGCGGCACGAACCAGAAGGAAATGCCGTCCACCCCAAGGTGGTAGTGGACGTTGAAGCGCTCGATCCAGTCAGCCTTCTCCACAAACTGCATGGCTGCTGTACCCAGCTTGAAGCCATCGTACAAAGGCAGCGTGACCAGGAAGCCGATCAGCGCGCCGACGAGCGCCAGCCAGCGCACGGCACGCGCGTGCTCATCGCGCCCGATGGCGAGCAACAGCACGCCAAACGCAATCGGTGTCCAGATTGCAAGACTCAACAGACCCATTTTTATTCTTCTCCTACTTGTTGAGCCAGACGAAATACGTCATGAGCACGAAAACACCCAGGATCATGACCAGCGCATAGTGGTAGATGAAGCCCGACTGCACCCAACGCACAGCACCGGCCACCCACCGCACCAGCTTCCAGGACCCGTTGACCAGGGCACCATCGATCACAGCCTGATCCCCGCCCTTCCAGAGACCCACGCCCAGCGCACGTGCACCACGGGCCAGAATGTTCTCGTTGATCCAGTCGAGGTAGTACTTGTTTTCAAGCAATGTGTAGATGGGCTGTACGCGCGCCTTGATCGCCGTGGGCAACGCAGGATTGACCATATACATGTAGTACGAAAGCGCAACACCTGCCAATGCGAGCCAGAACGGCGCCGTCTGCAGACCGTGCAATGCCATGGCCCAGGCGCTGTGGAAATGCTCCGCCATGTGTGCCATGGAAGGATGCTTGGCCGCATCCACAAAAATGACATCCTTGAAGAAGTCCCCAAACAGCATGGGCTGGATGAACAGGAAACCCACCACCACCGAAGGAATGGCCAACAGCACCAGAGGCACCGTCACAACCCAGGGAGACTCGTGCGGTTCGTGGTGATCATCGTGGCCGTGGCCATGGTGATCGTCGTGGTGGGCATCCGGATTCTGGTCGTAACGCTCCTTGCCATGGAAGACCAGGAAGTACATGCGAAAGGAATAGAACGCCGTGATGAACACACCTGCGAGCACTGCGAAATGTGCAAAACCGGCTGCTGGCAGATGGCTGAAGTGCACCGCCTCAATGATGCTGTCCTTGGAATAGAAACCCGAGAACAGCGGCGTACCGATCAGGGCCATAGAGCCCAGCAGCGAGGTGATCCAGGTGATGGGCATGTACTTGCGCACACCGCCCATCCAGCGGATGTCCTGGTTGTGGTGCATGCCCATGATGACCGAGCCTGCGCCCAGGAACAACAAGGCTTTGAAGAACGCATGGGTCATCAGGTGGAACACGGCCACCGAGTACGCCGAGGCGCCAAGCGCTACTGTCATGTAGCCGAGCTGCGAGAGCGTCGAGTACGCCACCACACGCTTGATGTCGTTCTGGATGATGCCAAGGAAACCCATGAACAATGCTGTGATGGCACCAATCACCAGGATGAAGTTGAGCGCAGTGTCCGACAGCTCGAACAGAGGCGACATGCGCGACACCATGAAGATACCGGCGGTCACCATGGTGGCAGCGTGGATCAGCGCGGAGATGGGAGTCGGACCCTCCATCGAATCAGGCAGCCAGACGTGCAGGGGAAACTGCGCTGACTTGCCCATAGCGCCGATGAACAGGCAGATGCAGATCACCGTGACGAGCATCCAGCTGGTGCCGGGGAACGACAGAGAGCCCAGTTCACCCGCCTTGGCGAAGATCTCGCCATAGTTCAAGGTGCCGGTATACGCTGCGATCAGGCCAATGCCCAGAATGAAGCCGAAGTCGCCGACACGGTTGACCAGAAATGCCTTCATGTTGGCGAAAATGGCAGAAGGCTTGTTGAACCAGAACCCGATGAGCAGGTAGGACACCAGACCCACCGCCTCCCAACCAAAGAACAGCTGCAGCAGGTTGTTGCTCATGACGAGCATGAGCATGGAGAAGGTGAACAGCGAAATGTAGGCAAAGAAGCGGTTGTAGCCCTCGTCTTCTTCCATGTAGCCAATGGTGTAGATGTGAACCATCAGCGACACAAAGGTCACCACCACCATCATCATCGCCGTGAGGCTGTCGATCAGGAAGCCCACTTCCATCTTCAAGCCACCCACCACCATCCAGGTGTACAGGGTTTCATTGAACCGGGCACCATCAAGCGCCACGCTCTTGAGCGTCATCGCCGAGAGGATGAAAGCAACCAGCACCCCGAGGATGGTCAGGGTATGGCTCAGGCGACGACCGATCCAGTTACCACCGAAGGTCGTACCGAAGACGCCGGCCAGTAAGGCGCCTGCCAGCGGTGCCAACGGCACTGCCAGGAGGGTTGAAGCAGAGAGGGTTTGACTCATTCTTGAGAACCTTGGGAATACTCGCGACCCATCAACCCTTGAGGGTGTTGAGGTCTTCCGCGTTGATACTGGATTTGTTGCGGAACAGCAGCACCAGGATGGCCAGGCCAATCGCCGATTCAGCGGCTGCCACGGTCAGGATAAAGAACACGAACACCTGGCCGTGCATGTCTCCCAGGTAGTGGGAGAACGCCACGAAGTTCATGTTCACGGCCAGCAGCATGAGCTCGATCGCCATCAGCAGCACGATCAGGTTCTTGCGGTTCAGGAAGATGCCGATCACAGCGAGCGCAAACAGCATGGCGCCCAGCGACAAAAAGTGGCCCAGTGTCAACGTCATGCTTTTTTCTCCTCGGCAGCAGCTTGCGCAGCCTCTTCAGCAGGCTTTTGGGTGGCGGTCACCTTGACCACCGCCAGACGATCGGCCGCACGCACTCGGATCTGCATTGAAGGATTGATGGCCTTGCTGTCCTTGCGCTGACGCAGGGTCAGTGCGATGGCAGCCACCATGGCCACCAGCAAAATGACTGCAGCGATCTCAACGGGATACAGATACTGGGTGTACAGCAGCTTGCCCAACGCCTTGGTGTTGGAGTACGGGACCACATGACCAGCGGCATCGACCATGGCAGCGACGGCCTTGGGCTCTTCCATGCCGCGGAATCCGCCCATCAACACGGCAGCCATTTCCAAGGCGATGACCGCCCCAATGAGGGCCGCCAAAGGGAAATGCTTCCAGAACCCCTTGCGTACGGTATCGATATGAATGTCCAGCATCATCACCACGAACAGGAAGAGCACCATGACCGCGCCCAGGTACACCAGCACCAGCGCAATTGCCAGGAACTCTGCCTTGAGCAACAGCCAGACAGCCGCCGCCTGCGAGAACGCAAGGATGAGATACAGCACTGCATGCACAGGGTTGCGTGCAGTGATCACCCGGAAGGCTGCAAACAGCAACACCACCGAGAAGAGATAGAAGAAACCAGTCTTGGCGTCCATGAATCGGGTCTTTATAGAAAGTCTGGCAAAGAGGCTGAACCCCGTACCGTTCAGCGGTACTTGGCGTCTGCAGCCTTGGCTGCCGCAATTTCACCTTCGTACCGGTCGCCCACGGCCAAGAGCATGTCCTTCGTGAAATACAGGTCACCACGCTTTTCGCCGTGGTATTCAAAGATGTGTGTCTCGACAATCGAATCGACTGGGCAGCTCTCTTCGCAGAACCCGCAAAAGATGCACTTGGTCAGGTCGATGTCATAACGCGTGGTGCGACGCGAACCATCTGCACGCACATCCGATTCGATGGTGATGGCCATCGCAGGGCATACGGCTTCGCACAGCTTGCAAGCGATGCAACGCTCCTCGCCGTTGTCATAACGGCGCAGTGCATGCAGGCCACGGAAGCGTGGCGACAAAGGCGTCTTCTCTTCGGGAAACTGCACGGTCACCTTACGGCGAAACGCGTAGCGGCCAGTCAGGGCCATCCCCTTGAGCAACTCCACGAGCATGAAGCTCTTGAAGAAATCCTTGAACGAAAAAGGTGCAGCAGCAGCAACAGCAGTCATTTGTGTCCCCGCTTATTTCCAGATATTCCAAGGCGAGAGCAACCACCCGCCAACAATCAACAAGTACACCAGCGTGACCGGAATGAAGATCTTCCAGCCCAGACGCATGATCTGGTCGTACCGGAACCGCGGGAAGGTAGCCCGGATCCAGATGAACATGGATACCACAAGGAAGGTCTTGAGACCCAGCCAGATCCAGCCTGGAACCCAGTTGAACACCGCGCTATCAATGGGAGACAGCCAGCCGCCCAGGAACATGAGAGCCGCCAGGATGGACACGAGCCACATGCTGGCGTACTCGGCCAGGAAGAAGATCGCGAAGCCCATACCGGAGTACTCGACCATGTGGCCGGCCACGATTTCTGCCTCGCCTTCCACCACGTCGAAGGGATGGCGGTTGGTTTCTGCCACGCCGGAGATCAGGTACACAAGGAAGATCGGCAGCAGGGGCAGCCAATTCCAGGACAGGAACGTCAGGCCCTTGTCTGCGGCCATGCCCCGCCCCTGACCCAGCACGATTTCCGTCAGGTTCATACTGCCCGACACCATGATCACGACGAGGAAACAAAAGCCCATCGCGATTTCGTAGCTCACCATCTGTGCCGAGGCCCGCAGTGCACCCAAGAATGCGTACTTGGAGTTGGAAGCCCAGCCTGCAATGATCACGCCATAGACTTCGATGGAAGTGATGGCCATCACCAACAACAGACCAGCATTCACATTCGCCAAGGCCACATCGGGGCCGAAAGGAATGGCCACCCAGGCAGCAAGGGCCGGCATGATGGCCATGACGGGCCCGAGAACAAACAGGCCCTTGCTGGCTGCCGTAGGCTGGATGATTTCCTTGGTCAGCAGCTTCAGTGCGTCAGCAATGGGCTGCAGCAGCCCCATCGGTCCCACGCGGTTGGGACCGTGGCGCACTTGCATGAAGCCCAGCAGCTTACGCTCCCACAAAGTGAGGTAAGCCACGGCACCCATGAGCGGCGCCAAGATGCAGACGATCTTGATCAGGATCCAGAGCACTGGCCAGACGATGCCGGTCCACCACCCAAAGGAGAGCAGGTTCAGGCCCGCGTTGTAGATCGCGTCGATCATGCGGCCACTCCTTCGCGTGCCATGCGTGCGTCGGCAGTGAGCTGCAGCGACGTAGAACGGCGCACCAAGCCGTCCAGTTGATAGATGGATGCCACGACCGGATCACCAACTGCAGCCGTTGCGGCTGGCGACGCCTTCACTGCATTCGACAACTGTGCGGCGGGCACCTGCGTAACGGCGCCGGCGGCGGCGTTCGTCGCACGGGCCAGAACGTCCTGGGACGTCTCAAAGTCGAAGCCTGGCACACCCAGCAGGTTGGCCAGCACGCGCAGAACCTTCCAAGCGGGACGGGTATCGCCCAGCGGGCGCACCACGGCGTGGAAACCCTGTATGCGTCCCTCGGCGTTGACAAAGCTGCCCGAGGTTTCCGTGAACGGAGCAATTGGCAACAAAACGTCACTGAACTCCATGTTGGCCTTGAAGGGGCTCAACGTGACCACCATTTCTGCACCAGCAAGAGCAGTTGCAGCTTGAGCACCCGTCGCAGAATCATGGACGGGCTCGGTGTTCAGCAGCACCGCCGCCCTCAAACCACCGGAGAGCATTTGAGCCGCATTCAGTCCACCGTTGACAGGGTGAGCGCCCGCAAATTGCGCGCCCACCGTATTGGCGGCCTCTGTCAGGTAGCCCACCGTTGCACCAGTGTTCTCTGCAATCCAGTTGGCCCATGCCAGCAACTGCGTAGCTTGCGCGTGGTGCGCCGCCGCATTGCCTAACAACACCGCCTTGCGCTCCCCGCCCAGCAGCGAGCGGGCGATGGCCTGGGCAGCCGCGCTGGCCGCGCTGGCACCTTGCGGAGCGGGAATGCCCTTTTCATGGGCGATGGCGGAAGCAATGCCTCCGAGCATATCGACCCACTGGCCGGCACCTTGTGCCACAAATGTCTGCACCGGCATGGCCCAGTCATGGGATACCGAAGCGATGGCACTGACCTGGCAGCCATGGCGGGCCGCCTGACGGATGCGCTGCGCAAACAACGGATGGTCCTTGCGCAGGTTGGAACCCACGACCAGCACACGCTGGAGCGTGGACAACGAAGCGATGGACGTACCGAGCCAGCGAATACCTTCGGGAGCAGCAAACTCGGCGTTGCGCAGACGATAGTCGATGTTGTCGCTACCAAGACCGCGCACCAGGGCGCTGGCCAGATACAACTCTTCCAACGTACTGTGCGGACTCACCAGCGCACCAATGCTGGCAGCGCCGTGGTCGTTCTTGATGTTCTTGAGGCCATTGGCCACGTATTCCAACGCAGTCTGCCAGTCCACTTCCTTCCACACCCCGCCCTGCTTGAGCATGGGCTGGGTCAGGCGGTCGTCACCGTTGAGCGCTTCATAGGAGAAACGGTCGCGGTCGGCAATCCAGCATTCGTTGACAGCCTCGTTTTCAAACGGGACCACGCGCATGACCTTGTGGTTCTTGACCTGAACAATCAGGTTGGCACCGGTGGAGTCATGTGGACTCACCGAGCGGCGGCGCGACAGTTCCCAGGTGCGGGCGCTGTAACGGAAAGGCTTGCTGGTCAATGCACCCACGGGGCAGATGTCGATCATGTTGCCCGACAGTTCAGAGTCCACCGTGTCGCCGGTGACCGTGGTGATTTCAGAATGCTCGCCACGATGGATCATGCCGAGTTCCATCACGCCCGCCACTTCCTGGCCGAAGCGCACGCAACGGGTGCAGTGGATGCAGCGGCTCATCTCCTCCATGGAGATCAGCGGGCCCACGTCCTTGTGGAACACCACGCGCTTTTCTTCCTCGTACCGCGAGGAGGAGCCACCGTAGCCCACGGCCAGATCCTGCAACTGGCACTCGCCGCCCTGGTCGCAGATGGGGCAGTCCAGAGGGTGGTTGATGAGCAGAAACTCCATGACCGACTGCTGCGCCTTGATGGCTTTGTCGCTCTTGGTACGCACGATCATGCCCTGCGTGACCGGCGTGGCGCAGGCTGGCATGGGCTTGGGAGCCTTCTCCACGTCCACCAGGCACATGCGGCAGTTGGCGGCGATCGAAAGCTTCTTGTGGTAGCAGAAATGCGGAATGTAAGTGCCAGCCTTTTCAGCCGCATGCATCACCATGCAGCCCTCGGCGACTTCCACTTTCTGACCGTCCAGTTCAATTTCAACCATATGTTTTCTCGCGATCAGACGGAAGTCGCGGCTTGTGGAGCCTTGTTCCGGATCAGTGCCTCAAACTCGGGACGGAAGTGTTTGATCATGGCGCGCACAGGCATGGCAGCAGCATCACCCAGCGCACAGATGGTGCGGCCCTGGATGTTGTCCGCCACCGAATTGAGCAGATCCAGGTCACCCTCACGACCCTGGCCATGCTGGATGCGATCGATCACGCGCCACATCCATCCCGTGCCTTCACGGCAAGGCGTGCACTGGCCGCAGGATTCATGCGAATAGAAATACGACAGGCGTAACAGGCTCTCAACCATGCTCCGGGAATCGTCCATGACGATCACGGCACCAGAGCCCAGCATGGAGCCAGCCTTGGCGATGGAGTCGTAGTCCATCGTGCATTCCATGATGACGGATGCAGGCAGGACAGGGGCCGATGAACCACCAGGAATCACCGCCTTGAGTTGACGGCCTTTGCGCACGCCACCGGCCAGTTCCAGCAGCTTGGCAAACGGTGTACCCAACGGCACCTCATAGTTGCCTGGCTTTTCGACGTCACCAGACACCGAGAAAATCTTGGTGCCGCCGTTGTTGGGCTTGCCGCACTCCAGATAAGCCGCACCGCCATTGCGGATGATCCAAGGCACGGCCGCAAAGGTTTCCGTGTTGTTGATCGTAGTGGGCTTGCCATACAGGCCAAAGCTGGCCGGAAACGGTGGCTTGAAACGGGGTTGCCCCTTTTTGCCTTCCAGCGATTCGAGCAATGCAGTTTCTTCACCGCAAATGTAGGCACCAAAACCGTGGGCTGCGTGCAGCTGAAAACTGAAACTGCTGCCCAGGATGTTGTCGCCCAGATAACCTGCTGCCCGCGCTTCTTCCAGAGCGGCTTCAAACCGTTCGTAGGTCTGGAAGATCTCGCCATGGATGTAGTTGTAGCCCACCGAGATGCCCATCGCATAGGCTGCGATGATCATGCCTTCGATGACGATGTGCGGGTTGAACTGCAGGATGTCACGGTCCTTGCAGGTACCAGGCTCACCCTCATCGGAATTGCACACCAGATATTTTTGGCCTGGGAACGAGCGGGGCATGAAGCTCCACTTGAGGCCCGTAGGAAAGCCTGCACCACCCCGGCCACGCAAGCCAGACTCCTTGACAGTGGCAATGACCTGATCCTGCGTCAGGCCCTCTTCACCATCCTTGCCCAGGATACGACGCAGCGCCTGATAGCCACCACGCGCTTCGTAGTCCTTGATGCTCCAGTTGTTGCCATTCAGGCCCACATAGATTTGGGGATTGATATGGCGGTCGTGGAAACAGGTCTGAACGCCCGTAGCCTGGAACTGGGAGAGTATTCGTGCTGCCGTCGTCATCACTGGCCCTCCGCGGCCCGCAGGCCGTCAACGAGCTGGTCGAGCTTGTCGTTGTCCATGAAGCTGCACATCGTGCGATCATTCACCAGCATCACAGGCGCATCAGCGCAAGCCCCCAGACATTCGCATTGCTGCAGAGTGAACAGGCCGTCAGGTGTGGTCTCACCCATCGAAACACCCAGCTTCTTTTCCAGGTGATGCAGCGCCTTTTGCCCGTCGCGCAGCTGGCAGGGCAGATTGGTGCACACGTTGAGCTTGTACTTGCCCACCGGTTGCTGGTTGTACATGTTGTAGAAGGTCGTGACTTCGTGCACAGCGATCTGAGCCATGCCCAGATAGTCGGCGATAACTGCCTCGCTCTCGGCGCTGACGTAGCCTTGCTCCTGCTGAACAATGGACAAGCACGCCATCACCGCAGACTGCTTCTGGTCTGCGGGGTACTTGGCCACTTCGCGCGCAAACCGCGCCTTGGTCGCTTCGGTAATCATCGGTCAATCTCTCCGAACACGATATCCATGGTGCCAATGATGGCGACGGCATCCGCGATCATGTGGCCACGCGCCATTTCGTCGAGCGTCGCCAGATGCGCAAAACCCGGTGCTCGGATCTTGAGGCGGTAAGGCTTGTTGGCACCATCACTCACCAGATAAATACCGAATTCGCCTTTGGGATGTTCCACCGCCGCATAGGCCTCGCCTTCGGGGACGTGGAAGCCTTCCGTGAAGAGCTTGAAATGGTGGATCAGCTCTTCCATGTTCGACTTCATGGATTCACGCGCGGGCGCAGCCACCTTGTGGTTGTCCGTGATCACAGGACCGGGGTTGGCCTTGAGCCAGTCCACGCATTGCTTGATGATGCGATTGGACTCGCGCATTTCCTGCACACGCACCAGGTAGCGGTCGTAGCAGTCACCGGTCTTGCCCACTGGCACATCGAAATCCACACGGTCGTATACGTCGTATGGCTGGGTCTTGCGCAAGTCCCAGGCGATACCGGAGCCACGGAGCATAGGGCCGGTCATACCCAGATTCAGGGCTCGCTCGGGGGGCACCACGCCGATGCCTACCGTACGCTGCTTCCAGATGCGGTTGTCTGTGAGCAGCGTTTCGTATTCGTCCACACAGCCTGGGAAACGCTGGGTGAAATCGTCGATGAAGTCCAGCAGAGACCCTTGACGATTCTGGTTCAACGCCTCCAGCGCCTTGGCATTCTTGATCTTGCTGACCTTGTACTGCGGCATGCTGTCGGGCAGATCGCGGTAGACGCCGCCCGGACGGAAATAGGCCGCATGCATGCGCGCGCCAGAAACCGCCTCGTACATGTCAAACAGGTCTTCCCGCTCGCGGAAGGTGTAGATCAGGATGGTGGAGCTGCCGCAGTCGTTACCGTGCGAGCCCAACCACATGAGGTGGTTCAGCAAGCGCGTGATCTCGGAGAACATCACGCGGATGTACTGCGCGCGCACCGGCACTTCCAGTCCGAGCAGCTTCTCGATGGCTAGGCAGTAGGCGTGCTCATTGCACATCATCGATACGTAGTCCAGCCGGTCCATGTAGGGCAGTGACTGGATGTAGGTCTTGTGCTCGGCCAGCTTCTCGGTGGCGCGATGGAGCAGACCGATATGCGGGTCAGCGCGTTGCACAACCTCGCCGTCCAGCTCCAGCACCAGGCGCAACACACCGTGCGCCGCAGGGTGCTGCGGACCAAAGTTCAGGGAGTAGTTCTTGATTTCAGCCATGATGGATCACATGAGGCGCGAGGCGGCTCAGTGCAGGCCTCCGTACTTGTCTTCGCGGATGATGCGGGGCGTGATTTCCCGCGGCTCGATGGACACGGGTTCATACACGACACGGCGCTGCTCGGCGTCGTAACGCATTTCGACATGTCCAGACAGGGGGAAATCCTTGCGGAAAGGGTGCCCGATAAATCCGTAGTCCGTGAGAATGCGGCGCAGGTCGTTATGGCCATCAAACACGATGCCAAACAGATCGAAGGCTTCGCGCTCGTACCAGTTGGCTGCATTCCACAACTCAGCTACAGAAGCAACAACCGGGAAATCATCGTCTTGGCAGAACACCTTCACACGCACACGCTGATTGAGGCTGACCGACAACAGGTGCGATACCACACAGTAGCGTGCACCCTCGTGGGCTGCATCGCCATATGCAGAATAGTCCACACCGCACAAATCGATCAGCTGCTCGAAACGGCAACCTTCCGAGTCGCGCAGCAAGCGCATCGCATCCAGATAGTCCGCAGCAGCGACCACCAGGGTAACCTCATCGAGAGCGACCGAAATCTGGCGCACTTTGGCACCCAGCGCCGCAGAGATATTCTCTTTAAGCTTCTCAGGCCGAATGGCAACAGCTGTCATCATCAACCCTTCAGACACGAGCAATGGTGTTGGTGCGGCGGATCTTCTGCTGCAGCTGGATGATCCCGTAGATCAGAGCTTCTGCCGTCGGAGGGCAACCTGGCACATAAACATCTACCGGCACGATGCGGTCACAACCGCGCACCACCGAATAGCTGTAGTGGTAGTAACCACCACCATTGGCACACGAACCCATCGACAGGACCCAGCGCGGCTCGGACATCTGGTCGTACACCTTGCGCAGTGCGGGGGCCATCTTGTTGCACAGTGTGCCTGCCACGATCATCAGGTCGGACTGACGAGGGCTGGCACGGAACACTTCCGCACCAAAACGACCGATGTCATACCGGGCCGCCGCAGCGTGCATCATCTCCACAGCACAGCAAGCCAGACCAAACGTCATCGGCCACAGAGAACCGGTCTTGGCCCAGTTCACCACGGAGTCGTAACTCGTGGTGATGAAGCCTTCCTTCATCACGCCTTCAATCATTGCATTGTCCTTGCTGAAGTCCGCTCATTCCCAATCCAGGGCACCCTTTTTCCATTCGTAGGCAAAACCCACGACCAGAATGGCCAGGAAAATCACGACCGCCACAAAACCGGCCACACCCACCTCGTGCAGCGTGACCGCCCACGGGAAAAGGAATGCGATTTCCAGGTCGAACAGAATGAAGAGAATGGCCACGAGGTAGTAGCGCACATCGAATTTCATGCGCGCATCCTCGAAGGCTTCAAAGCCACATTCGTAGGGGGAGTTCTTTGCGGCATCCGGGCGGTTGGGGCCCAGTATGTAGCCGAGTACAAGGGGGACAACGCCTACGGCGATGCCGACCAAGATGAACAAAAGGACGGGGAGGTACTGATCGAGGTTCATCTTGAGGATGTGCTCACCGCTGTGGCCTTGCCCGTCAGGACCCAAGCCGGGTCATGCAGGCAGGCCTTTGTTTTGGTGCCGTCGGCGAGACTCGAACTCGCACAGCTTTCGCCACTACCCCCTCAAGATAGCGTGTCTACCAATTTCACCACGACGGCTGATTTTTGCATCTGGATGGCATGAGGAACCTTGCGGCTTTGGCTTTCCAGACAATCCAGAATTCTACTCCGGAAAAACCCTGCTTCGGCCCTGCGGGCCGAAATTCAGTTCAATTATTTGGTCGGGATCTGCGCGGCGCCCGAAGCGGGAGCGGCAGGCGCTGCAGGCACCTCAGAAGCAGGTGCGCCGGCAGGCACGGCAGCGGCTGGCGTTTCCAGAACGCTGCCCGAACTGGCGGGACGAGCGTTGCCAAAGTAGGCCAACGCGAGCGTAGAAACAAAGAACACTGCAGCCAGCACGGCCGTGGTACGAGACAGGAAGTTGGCGCTGCCGCTGGCGCCAAAGAGGCTGCCCGAACTGCCGCTACCGAAAGCCGCCCCCATGTCGGCTCCCTTGCCATGCTGAATCAAGATCAGGCCGATCATGGCCAGGGCCGCCAACATCTGCACCGCCAAAATCACATTCACGATCACGTTCATTCTCTGTTCACTCCTGATTGAATTGTTTGACTCGCAACCGCCTCAACGGGCGGCCGCAATGATTTGTAGAAAGTCGGGCGCCTTCAGCGAAGCCCCACCGACCAGGCCACCGTCGATATCGGGCTGCACCAGTAACTGGGCTGCATTGGCCGCATTCATGCTGCCGCCGTACAGCAACCGGATGCGGTCCGCATGCTCGCTCGCAGCTGCCAGCTGGGTGCGCAGCACGGCATGCACGGCTTGCGCCTGCTCCGGCGACGCAGTGCGACCCGTGCCAATGGCCCACACAGGCTCATAAGCCACCACGATCTCGCTGATGCAATGACCGTTGAGGTGAATTACCGCTGCGAGTTGCCGCTTGACCACCGCCTCGGTCAGTCCCGCTTCACGCTCCTGCAGTGTTTCCCCCACACAGACCACCGGCGTCACACCGGCCGCCAGCGCGCGCTGGGCCTTCTCCGCCACGATCGCGTCCGTTTCACCATGGTACTGGCGGCGCTCAGAGTGCCCCACCAGCGCATAGCGCACACCAAAATCCTTCAGCATGGCCACCGATACCTCACCAGTGTAGGCACCCGCCTCGTGCGAAGACACATCCTGTGCTGCCACCGCAATGGCAGTACCAGCCGTCAACGCCTGCACCTGCGCCAGATAGGGCGCTGGCACTGCGACGGCCACATCACAAGCCACATCTGCAGCACCCGCAATCAAGGCCTTCAACAAAGCTTCGTTGGCAGCGAGGCTGCCATTCATCTTCCAGTTGCCTGCGATGAGTTTTTTCTTGTTGTTCATGATTACCACGTCAAAACAATCTTGCCAACGTGCTGGTTGGACTCCATCAGCGCATGGGCTTGTGCCGCATCCGCAGCAGCAAATGTGCTGTGGATGACCGGACGCACCTTGCCCGCTGCCAGCAAGGGCCAGACATGCTCACGCAGCGCCCGTGCAATCGCACCCTTGAAAGCCACGGGACGCGGACGCAGTGTGGACCCTGTGATGGTGAGCCGCTTGCGCAGCACCAACCCGGCATTGAAACCACTCTGCACACCCCCTTGCACGGCGATGACGACGATCCGGCCGTCCTCGGCCAGGCATTCGACCTCGCGGGCGACATAGTCACCTGCCACCATATCGAGCACCACATCAACACCACGCGCCTCGGTGATTCGTTTCGCCTCGGCCACAAAGTCCTGAGACTTGTAGTTGACGGCGTGGTGCGCGCCCAGCGCCAGGCAAGCTGCACACTTGTCATCGCTCCCAGCGGTGGCAATCACGGTAGCACCGAAGGCACGTGCCAGCTGAATAGCCGTCACGCCAATGCCACTCGTACCGCCTTGCACCAGGAAGGTTTCACCGGCTTGCAAACGCGCACGGTCAAAGACATTACTCCACACCGTGAAGAACGTCTCCGGAAGTGATGCAGCCTCTACGTCACTGAAGCCGGCAGGCACCGGCAGGCATTGCACCACCGGCGCCACACACCACTGGGCATAACCACCACCCGCCACCAAGGCGCAAACACGGTCACCCACACGAATGCCCGCCTCTGCCATCGCCAAAGCATCGCCCGACTCAACCACCCCCGCGACCTCCAGCCCCGGAAGATCCGAGGTGCCAGGGGGCGGCGCATAGTGGCCCATTCGCTGCAATACGTCAGGGCGGTTGATGCCACTGGCCGCCACGCGGATCAGCAACTCACCCGCACCCGCTACAGGAGCGGGGCGCTCACCCAGACGCAGCACCTCAGGCCCACCAAACGATGTGATCTCAACAGCATGCATAACGGGGTTTACCGAAGATGGATTCAGATGATTTAGGCCGCTAGCGCATGATTTATATGCACCAGCAGCTACCAAATCAATAGCAGATCAACAATTTAGCCGTTCACCTGAACAGACGCGCCATCTGCAGGCAGGGCCTGCTGCTGTTGCTGCTCTGCGGGATGACGGCCGCCATCACGACCGTGATCACGGCGGGGTTCGCGATCGCCACGTTCTGCAGGCGCTGGACGGTCGCTGCCACCGGCGGGACGATCTGCCAACACCTTCATGGACAGCTTGATGCGGCCCTTTTCGTCGGTTTCCATGACCTTGACCTTCACGATCTGGCCTTCAGTCAGGTAGTCGGACACTTTTTCGACGCGCTCATGAGCGATCTGGCTGATGTGCAGCAGACCATCCTTGCCAGGCAGCAGATTGATCAGCGCGCCAAAGTCGAGGATCTTGGTCACAGGGCCTTCGTAGATCTTGCCGATCTCGACTTCTGCCGTGATCTGCTCGATGCGCTTCTTGGCTTCGTCGGCCTTGGCAGCGTCTGTAGCGGCGATGGTGATGGTGCCGTCTTCCTCGATGTTGATCTGGCAGCCAGTTTCTTCGGTCAGCGCACGGATCACAGCGCCGCCCTTGCCGATCACGTCACGGATCTTCTCGGGGTTGATCTTCATGGTGTACAGCTTGGGCGCGAAGTTCGACACTTCGGTCTTGGCTTCACCCATGGCCTCCTGCATCTTGCCCAGGATGTGCATGCGCGCCTCCTTGGCCTGGGCCAGTGCCACTTGCATGATTTCCTTGGTGATGCCCTGGATCTTGATGTCCATCTGCAGGGCCGTGATACCGCCCGTGGTACCCGCCACCTTGAAGTCCATGTCACCCAGGTGATCTTCATCGCCCAGGATGTCGGTCAGCACGGCGAAACGGTTGGCGTCCTTGATCAGCCCCATCGCAATACCGGCCACGTGGGCCTTCATGGGCACGCCGGCATCCATCAGCGACAGGCAGCCGCCGCAGACCGAAGCCATCGACGAGGAACCGTTGGACTCAGTGATTTCCGACACCACACGCATGGTGTAGGGGAATTCTTCCTTGGTCGGCAGCACAGCGACCAGCGCGCGCTTGGCCAGACGGCCGTGGCCGATTTCGCGGCGCTTGGTCGAGCCCATGCGGCCCACTTCGCCGGTGGCGAAGGGAGGCATGTTGTAGTGCATCATGAAGCGGTCTTCGTACTCGCCAGCCAGCGCATCGATGCGCTGTGCATCACGCTCGGTGCCCAGCGTGGTAACAACCAGCGCCTGGGTTTCGCCACGCGTGAACAGGGCCGAGCCGTGGGCACGGGGCAGCACGCTGTTGCGGATCTCGATGGGGCGGACGGTGCGCGTATCGCGGCCGTCGATGCGGGGCTCGCCAGCCAGGATCTGGCTGCGCACGATGCCCGCTTCGATGTCGAACAGCATGCCTTCAACCTTGACGGCGTCGAACTCAACACCATCGACCTTCAACGCTGCCATCACGGCTGCATAGGCTTCGCGGCAGGCCTGCGTGCGGGCTTGCTTGTTGCGGATCTGGTAGGCAGCGCGCAGCTTGTCGTCGGCCAGTGCCACCACCTTGGCGATCAGGGCTTCGTCCTTGGCAGGCGCTTCCCATTGCCACACGGGCTTGCCCGCGTCGCGCACCAGTTCGTGAATGGCGTTGATGGCCACATTGCCTTGCTCGTGACCGAACACCACGGCACCCAGCATGATTTCTTCAGACAGCTGCTGGGCTTCGGATTCGACCATCAGCACTGCGGCTTCGGTACCCGCCACCACCAGATCCATCTGCGAGTTCTTGCGCGCAGTCTGTCCAGGGTTGAGCACGTACTCGCCGTTGATATAACCCACGCGTGCTGCACCAATGGGGCCGTTGAACGGAATGCCAGAGATGGCCAGGGCAGCACTGGTAGCGATCAACGCAGCGATGTCGGCATCCACTTCAGGGTTCAGCGACACCGTGTGGATCACCACGTGCACTTCGTTGAAGAAACCTTCGGGGAACAGCGGACGGATCGGGCGGTCGATCAGGCGGCTGGTCAGGGTTTCGTGCTCGCTGGGCTTGGCTTCGCGCTTGAAGAAGCTGCCAGGGATCTTGCCGGCCGCGTACGTCTTCTCGATGTAGTCCACCGTCAGGGGAAAGAAGTCCTGGCCGGGCTTGGCGGACTTGGAGGCGACCACAGTGGCCAGCACCACGGTGTCGTCAATATTCACCAGCACGGCGCCAGAGGCCTGGCGGGCGATTTCGCCGGTTTCCATGATGACGGTCTTGTCACCCCATTGGAAGGTCTTGGTGACTTTGTTGAAAATGCTCATGTTCAGCTCCTGTTTTAATAGCTGGTAGTGCCCTACCAGATTGTCTTGGAGAGCAATTCAGAACACGATGCCATTCCAGGGAAGTTCTGCGCCAGGCAGTAACAACAACTTCATTGGAATGACACAGCTTCGCTCTGTTTTGCGGCTCCGAAGTAAAAAACGCCTGAGCTAGCGGACTAACCCAGGCGTTTTGGCATGCAATGAAGATTACTTGCGCAGACCCAACTTGGCGATCAGCGCGGTGTAACGGTCAGCGTCCTTGGCCTTCAGGTAGTCCAGCAGCTTACGACGGCGGCTCACCATGCGCAGCAGGCCACGGCGACCATGGTGGTCCTTGGCGTGCGTCTTGAAGTGGGGAGTCAGTTCGTTGATGCGAGCGGTCAGCAGGGCCACTTGCACTTCTGGGCTACCAGTGTCATTGGCAGCACGGGCGTTCGCCTTGACGACTTCGGCCTTGATGGAGGATGCGATCATGTTTTTCCTTGAATGTGGCCTGCCGCAGGCGGAAGACCATGGTTTTTACTTGCGCCAGCAGCTGGAACGGCCGCAGGCGTGCGTTTTGCACCATGCAAAACTCGCGGATTATAACCCGAGGCCCCCAATTCGCCTCTGACCGGCCTATCGGCACATTGCCAGTCCGATATCGCCGGACCAGAACACGGGGGCTTGCTGCCGCCCTTCGCCGCCGGTGTAGCGTAGAGGATACGCCGCAGCACAGGCCTCATCGGCGTGAGCCCGCCTCGACGCATTGCAGCCCAAGCCCACCTTAAGATCACTCGGCGCCCCGGCATCCCAACATTCACTCCCCCGGACCACTCAACATGCCATTCCCCCCGGCCCTCCACCCCTCGACCAACGTGGCACTGCGCAAGGTTATCGCTCCCCTGCTTTTGTGGATGCTGGCCCTTGGCCTCGGGCTGCATACCGGGGCAAGCCACGCCACCACCAAAAATGCGACCCAAAGCGGCCATAGCGAAGTGAGCAAGAAAAAGAAATCCACCAAGGTGAAACAGGAGCGAAGCTCATCCGAGGAGAGCCGCTCGGAACGCGACCGCCGGCTGTATCGGGAGTGCAAGGGGCGCGCCAATGCGGGCGCCTGCCTCGGATACACCCACAAACCGTGACCCCACACACCACGCTGCCAAGCCTCAAGTCATCCGCATCCCTCAGAGACACCCCAGGGCGTGGCGCCGGCGGTGCGAAAAGGCCGTGGCTTGTTCAGGCGTTGGCCGCCGTGATGCCCCAGCGCGCGAGCGCAGCGTCGTCACTCACCCGGGCATCCACCCAGCGAGCGCCCTGGGGGGTTTGTTCCTTTTTCCAGAAAGGCGCCTGGGTCTTGAGGTAGTCCATCAAAAACTCGCAGGCCTGAAAACTCTGACCCCGGTGCGCGCTGGTCACCGCCACCAGCACGATCTGGTCCAGGGGCTGCAGCAGACCTACGCGGTGAATCACGCGGGCGCCAAAAATATCGAAGCGCCGAAAGGCCTCTTCCACCATGGCCTCGATGGATTTTTCGGTCATGCCGGGGTAGTGCTCCAACTCCATGGAGGACACCTGATCCCCCTCGTTGCGATCACGGACGGTGCCCACGAAGCTGCAGACAGCGCCCACACCCTTGTTCTCACGACGCAAGGTAGCGATTTCGGTGGACAGGTCAAAGTCCTCGGTCTGAATAGAAACGCGGGGCAAGGTCATGACAAAAGGCTCTCAGCAGGGAGTGTGGAGTTCAGACAGAAAGTCGCTTCAGGGCGAACGATGCAGCCGTGGCGCAGCCAGCAGGGCACGTTCTTCCTCCACCACCTTGTTCAACTGCGCCAGTGCGGGCGATGGGGGCAACTGCGCCAGCAATGCCTGCAGCCGCGTGACGTCGCCCACGGTCGGTGCCACCTTGATCTGAGCAATGGCAGCGGGCAGGTTGCCGCCCCGAACCAACGCCAGCACCTTGGCGGGCCATTCACTTTTATTGCGTGCCATAGATTGGTAATAACGTTTGTCTGTACGATTCGCCCGCACTGTACCCGCATGCGATCCGGTACGTGATCTTCCAAGCCCTTTCCACCCATGGCCACACAAACGATTCAGACCGATGTCTACAAGCTCTACCCATCCCCGCGCAATACGGTCCGCGATGTGTTCGAGCACCAGGTCTTCGTGCCCCACCCCTACGCCATCATTGACTTGGATGTGATGGAGCTGGCGGGCAAAACGACGCTGTTTGGCGCCTGCCGCCTGTCGGACATGAAAATGGGCCAAGTGGTGACTTTCGAGCTGGCCTCCGATCAAGCCAAGTTCGAACGGCTGTTCACCCCCGACTAAACCACCCCATGGATGACGACAACCAGATCCACGTGCCACCCTCCTTCATGGCGGTTTACACCGACACCCGAGGGCGCCTGACGGAAAAGGCGAACGGCGTGCGCGCCCGCTACGAACTGTGCGAAGACCTGGCAGGCCATCTGGTGGAGCACGCGCAGACGCTGTACCACGTGCAGGCGCCTTCCGAGACCGAGATCCTGCAGCGCATCCACGCGGGGCTGTGCACGGCCGAATCCGGCGTGGCGGTGGCCGAAGCGACATGGATCGTCACCCGGCTGGCCGAGTTGCTGGTGTGGCAATGCCCCGTGCTGGTTCCGCCGCAGCCTGAATCTGCAGCCGACGCGGCCCAGCCACCGCAGGCAGGCTGACCAACCTTGGGACACGGTGGGCACTTGGCTATACTGCGGCCCATGTCCACGCACACCCCCTTTGCCATGACCGCCGCACTTGCGGTGGCGTTGCAGTGCGTGGGCAAAACCAAAAAACCAGAGCTCATCTGACCGGAGCTGTGGTTCCGTCCGGATGAGCGACGGAACCACCTGGTAGAGAAATTTCCTTTTCTCGTTTCACTCCCCGGCATTCCGCGCGCGCCCCCTCCGGACGGTTCTTCCCCTGGTCGAACCCTGAAAGGATGCTTCGCATGTCTGCCACCGATACCGCTACCTCCCACCAGCCGCTGTTCAGCGGGCTCTGGATCGCCTTGGTCACACCGTTCAAGGACGGCGCCGTGGACCATCCGGCCCTTGCCGCCCTCACCACCCGGCTGCGTGCCGACGGCGTTGCGGGCTTCGTTGCCTGCGGCTCGACCGGTGAGGCCGCGGCCCTCGACAAGGCCGAGCAACTGCAGGTGCTGGAGACCGTGCTCAGCGCCGCCAAGGGTTTGCCCGTGGTGATGGGCGTGTCGGGCTACCACCAGGGCCAGGTGCTGGAGCAGGTGCAGGCCCTTGCACACTACCCGGTGGCAGGCCTGCTGGTGTCCGCCCCGCACTACATCCGCCCCTCGCAGGAGGGCCTGTTGCACTGGTTCCGCACTCTGGCCGACGCCAGCGCGGTGCCCCTGCTGATCTACGACATCCCGTACCGCACAGGCGCCACGCTCACCACCGAAACGCTGCTGGCGCTGGCGGCGCATCCGCGCATAGAGGCCATCAAGGACTGTGGCGGCAACACGGCCAAGACGCAGGCCCTGATCGCCGATGGCCGGCTGCAGGTGCTGACGGGCGAAGACGCGCAGATCTTCCATACGCTGGCCCTCGGCGGCGCAGGCGCCATCTCTGCCTGTGCACACTGGCAGACGCCGCTTTTTGTGGAGTTGATGGCATTGCTGCGTCAGGGTGACCTGCCCGCAGCCCGCCATTTGTGGCAGGCTTTGCAACCCTGGGTGGAAGCGTGTTTTGCAGAGCCCAACCCTGCCCCGCTCAAGGCCATGCTGGCGCATGCAGGGTGGATGCACAGTGAACTGCGCGCGCCGATGATGCCAGCCTCAAAGGCGCTGCAAGATCGTTTGAAGGCGCTTTGAGGTGACGTGCTGGCGCGCGCGGGAGCGCCCTGGCTAGCCGCCCGTCACCGGGGGGAAGAAAGCCACCTCGGCCCCATCGGCCAGGGTGGCGGACTCGTCGCTCAAGGTCTGGTTGAGTGCCATGCGCACGGCCCGGCCCCGCGCCAGGCTGCTGGCGTGGGCACCACCGCGTGCGATGAGCTCGTCGCGCAAGGCACCCAGCGTGGTGGCAGCGGTTTCGACCGCCTCGCTGCCGTGCCCAATGGCCTCACGGATCGAGGCGAAGTAACGCACAGAGACCTTCATCCCAGCAACTCCGAAAACGCGATAAACCGCACCATATCGCCTGGCGCAATCGTCTGGCCCGCCGGGTTGTCCACCACGCCATCACCCCAGGCGGCCGAAGTGAGCACACCCGAACTCTGGTTGTTGAACAGGTCCAGTCCGCCCGCCGCGTTGTGCCGCACGCGCAGAAATTCGCGGCGTTTATCGGCTTTGGGCCAGGTGAAATCGGCACGCACCGCCACGGTCTGAGGAGTCACGTCCTGCACGCCCTGCAGCCGCAGCACAAAGGGCCGCACCAGCAACGCAAAGGTCAGAAAGCTCGACACCGGGTTGCCGGGCAGGCCCATGAAGTGGGCAGCACCGCCTTCACGCGGGATCTGGCCATAGGCAAACGGCTTGCCGGGCTTCATCGCGATCTGCCACAGGTCCAGCGTGCCCAGAGTCTCCACAGCAGGCTTGATGTGGTCTTCCTCACCCACGCTCACGCCCCCGCTGGTCAGGATCAGGTCGTGCGCGCTGCTGGCCTGGCGCAGGGCGTCGATGGTGGCCTCGCGCCGGTCGGGCACGATGCCCAAGTCGGTCACCTCGCAGCCCAGGCGTAGCAGCATCGCACGCAGGAAAAATCGGTTGCTGTTGTAGATGGCACCGGGTCGCATCTGCTCGGGCGGGACTTCGCCGGGCATGACCAGTTCATCGCCCGTGGAAAACAGCGCCACGCGCGGGCGCCGCGCGACCTGCAGCTGGTGCTGACCGATGCTGGCCGCCAGGCCCAGTTCGGCCGGAGTGAGACGCGTGCCAGCCGACAGCACCACCGCACCCCGGGTGATGTCTTCGCCCGCGCTGCGGATCCACTGCCCGGCTTGCGGAACGGCGTTGATACGCACCGAGCCCAGGCCATCGGCCGCCGCAAGGGCTTCACAGTCTTCCTGCATCAGGATGGCATCGGCACCTGCAGGCACTGGCGCACCGGTGAAGATGCGCGCTGCCGTGCCGGGCTGCAGTGCGTCGCCCGCACTGCCCGCAGGAATGCGCTGGGACACCGGCAACACCACCCCTGCCGCCGCCACATCAGAGCAGCGCACGGCGTAACCATCCATCGAACTGTTGTCCTGGGGAGGCACTTGCAAAGCCGACACACAGCTTTGCGCCAGCACGCGGCCGTCGGCGTCAAAGGCGGTGACAGTGTCGGTGCCTGGCAGCGGCCGGGCGCGCGCCAGCAGGTCCGACAGCGCCTCGTCCAGCGGCTTGAGGGGCTTCATTGCGGGGCGCATGGCAGCGGCCCTCCATACAGTTCCCAGTTGTACTCAAAGCGGTGTTCGTACTGGATGAGCCAGTCCACCACCTGATCGGGCGCGTTCAGGTCCAGCAAGGGCAATTGTGTGGAGACCGGCAGGCTCTCGGGGGCATCAGTGGCCACAGCCACCACAAAGTCGTCTTCGGGGTAACGCACGGGCTTGGCCACTTGCCCTGGCTCGGGGGCTCGCCAGACTTCGATCTTGAGCAGGTCGCTGTCCTTGAAACCCTCCACCAGCACCCAGTCCACGCCCTGGTACAGCTCCGCCAGCAGGTGGTGCACGCTGAGGGTGGCGGGCTGCTCGAACTCGCGCACCAGCATCAGGCGCTTGTCCGATGCCGCAACCACCTCGAAAGCCCCCGCCTCGCGGTGGCGGTAGGTGTCCTTGCCCGGGTGGTCCACATCAAAACTGTGATGGGCATGCTTGACCACCGACACTCGCAGGCCCCGCAGCCGCAGCGCGGGGATCAACTGCTCGACCAGCGTGGTCTTGCCACTGCCGGAAAACCCGGCAAAACCGACAACCTTCATCCACTGCTCCTTGATTAGCTATGTTATTTATAGCTTTAAGTGCATACCAGACTAGCGCCCGGGGCAATATTGACCACAAAAGAGCCTGTCCTGGCCCGCCCGGCATCTGCCGGCCGCTCACGCGGACAGGCAGGTACCGACCGTTCACCCCAACGCTGCAGGGGAGCAATGGCGTTCGATGTAGGCCTTGACCAAGTCCACGTCGGCGGGCATCACCTGTACACGCTTGGGCAGGTCTTCGATGCCTGCAAACTTGGCAGGCCGCTCGGGCGCATGGCCCAGCGCTTCGACGATGGTTTCGGCAAACTTGATGGGCAGCGCCGTTTCCAGCACGATCATCGGTACGTTGGGGTCTTGGTGATGCTCCAGGGCCACCTTCACCCCGTCGGCGGTGTGGGTGTCAATGGTCACGCCATGGCGCTGATAGTTGTCGCGGATGGTGGCCAGGCGGTCGGCGTGGGTGCTCTTGCCACTTTCAAAACCGTATTTGGTGGCGGCATCGGCAAACAGCGGCTCTGCGCTCAAGTCAAAGCGGCCGTAGGTTTGCAATGCAGCGCCGAACAAGGCCTTGGTACGTTGGCCGTTGCGGCCCAGCAGGTCGAAAATGAAACGCTCGAAGTTGCTGGCTTTGCTGATATCCATCGAAGGGCTGGACGTCTCGTGCGTGTCGGCACTGCTGCGCACGCGGTACACGCCGGTGCGGAAGAACTCGTCGAGCACGTCGTTTTCATTGGTGGCCACCACCAGCTTGGCAATGGGCAGGCCCATCATGCGCGCCACATGGCCCGCACACACGTTGCCAAAGTTGCCCGATGGCACCGTGAAACTCACCTTCTGGTTGTTGGTCTCGGTGGCCTGGATGTAGCCCGCAAAGTAGTACACCACCTGTGCCAGCAGGCGCGCCCAATTGATGGAGTTGACGGTGCCGATCTTGTACTTGTGCTTGAAGGCATGGTCATTGGAGACGGCCTTGACGATGTCCTGGCAGTCGTCGAACACACCTTCGATGGCGATGTTGTGGATGTTCTCGTCCTGCAGGCTGAACATCTGCGCCTGCTGGAAGGCGCTCATGCGGCCGTGCGGGCTGGTCATGAAGACACGCACGCCCTCTTTGCCGCGCATCGCGTATTCGGCGGCGCTGCCGGTGTCGCCACTGGTCGCGCCCAGGATGTTGAGCTGCTCGCCGCGGCGTTTGAGCTCGTACTCGAACAGGTTGCCCAGCAGCTGCATGGCCATGTCCTTGAAGGCCAGCGTAGGACCGTTGGACAGGGCTTCGAGCCACAGACTGTTTTCGAGGTGGCGCAGGGGCACGATCTCGCCCGTGCCAAACACTTCGGCGGTGTAGGTCTTGGCGCAAAT
>Ga0208124_100140_pt1 | contig 39563 bp, 38 predicted proteins | sample LakWasM104_HOW12_2_FD_183922 | JGI IMG/M metagenome (GOLD analysis project Ga0208124, IMG submission 183922) | Freshwater sediment methanotrophic microbial communities from Lake Washington under simulated oxygen tension - Sediment Metagenome... | ecosystem: Environmental > Aquatic > Freshwater >...
CAATGCTTTTTTAGCACAACGTGTTTCTTCTATCAATGCGATGTCGGAATTGTGTGAAAAAACAGGCGCCGATGTTAATGAAGTAGCCAAAGCAATCGGAATGGATAGTCGAATTGGCTCAAAATTCCTCAAAGCATCCGTTGGTTTTGGAGGCTCTTGTTTTCAAAAAGATATTTTGAATTTGGTTTATATTGCTAAATCCTACGGACTAAATGAAGTTGCCGATTATTGGGAGCAAGTGGTGATGATGAATGACCATCAAAAAAGACGCTTTTCTCACAATATAGTGCAAACCCTTTACAATACGGTTTCAGGTAAGAAAATCGCATTCTTAGGTTGGGCTTTTAAGAAAGATACCAACGATACTCGCGAATCTGCTGCCATCAATGTGGCTGATCATTTACTACACGAACAAGCCAATATTGCGGTTTTTGATCCAAAAGTAAAAGTAAAACAAGTGGTTTCCGATTTGCTATATTTGAATTCCAGACCTGCTGAAGACATTCAAAAAGGAGTCACTGTTTTTGAAGATCCGTACGAAGCTTGCAAAGAGGCGCATGCTATTGCCATTCTAACAGAATGGGACGAATTCAAAGATTACGATTGGAAACTAATCTACGAGAACATGAAAAAACCAGCCTTTGTATTTGATGGTAGAAATATTCTAGACGCCAAAAAAATGACCGATTTAGGTTTTGTATTTAGTGCTGTGGGAAGCTCAAATTCCTAAAAGCACTTTGTTAAGGTATTGATAAAAACAGCCATGATTTCTTAAATTATGGCTGTTTTTATTTTTTATTATCATGTGGTATGTAAAATAATTGTTTTATTTTTAATGGCATTTCAATTTTTAAAAATAAACGAGTACTTTTGTTACTCGCTATTGAAATAGCATTTTATGTTAGAGACTCTTATTACATCCAAAACACGTATTCGCATTTTAGTAAAGTTCTTTATGAATGTTGCTAATAATGGCTATTTAAGAGGTTTGGCTGAAGAACTTAATGAGTCAACCAATTCCATTAGAAAGGAATTAAACAACCTATTAGAAGCCGGATATCTTGAAAAAGAATCCATACAAAATAAGATTATCTACCGCGCCAATACCAACCACCCACTTTTTTCAATTCTCCAAAAAATTATCCGCCAACACATCGGCTTAGATGCGATGGTCGAAATGATTTTGCAACGTATGGGAAATGTCGAAAAAGTGATTCTCATTGGCGATTATGCCAACGGAAAGGATAGTGGTGTTATTGAAGTGATTTTGGTTGGGAACCAATTAAACGAAGAATATATAGAGCAATTAGGGATCAAGATAGAAAACGAAATCAAACGCAAAGTAATTTTTACGATTAAAGAATATCAAGAAGGAGAAGGATTAATTATTTACGAAGCAACTTAAGATTTTAAAGATGCCTTGGTATGTAATTTATACGAAACCCAAAAATGAAAAGAAAGTTACCGAGAGGTTGCAAAGTATTGGTATCACAGTCTATTGTCCAATGATTACAGTGGTTAAGCAGTGGTCGGATCGAAAAAAGAAAGTCCAAGTGCCGCTTTTAAATTCGTACGTGTTCATTCAGATTGAAGATAAAAATAGGGAGGCAGTTTTTCAAATAAGTGGAGTGGTACGCTATTTATTTTGGCTGGGAAAGCCAGCAATAGTTAGAGACGAAGAGATTGCAGCGTTACAAGAAAGTTTGAAAGATGCGATGTCTTCCTACGAAGTAAGAGGAATTAATGTTGGAGATAATGTGAACATTCCAAGTGGACCTTTTCAAGGGAAAGAAGGGATCGTCAAGCAGATAAATAAAAATAGTTTGCAATTAATTCTGAAAGAATTGGGCGTATTAATTACCCTTGTTAAAGAAGAAGTAAAGTAAACAAAGCCAATAAGATGATGGTTTTCGTTGGTTCCAATTATGGGACTGATGGGGCGAAGCCGTTCAAAAAATCAAGATTAATCGAAACAATAAAAGCCCAACAATTTCGATTAAATCATACTAAAAGAGTTACTAATTTATAAAAATCAAGAGCATGAAAAAAATACTAATCACAGGCGGCGCAGGATTTATCGGATCTCATGTAGTTAGACGATTGGTACAAAACTATCCTCAATATCAAATCTATAATTTAGATGCATTGACTTATGCTGGGAATTTAGAAAATATTGCCGATATCCAAAACGAATCCAATTACGAATTTATCAAAGGTGACATCGTCGATGCAGCCTTCATCAATAACTTGTTCGAACAACATCAATTTGACGGTGTTATTCACTTGGCTGCCGAATCGCATGTGGATCGATCCATTACCGATCCGCTTTCGTTTGTAAAAACAAATGTTATCGGCACCATGAATCTATTAAATGCAGCCAAAGAAATTTGGAAAGGCAACTTCGATGGGAAACGCTTTTATCACGTAAGTACCGATGAAGTCTACGGAACTTTAGGCGCTACTGGCTTGTTTACAGAAACCACGCCTTATGCACCTAATTCTCCCTATTCTGCCTCAAAAGCAAGTTCCGATCATTTCGTGAGAGCCTATGGAGAAACTTACGGATTGCCGTATGTGATTACGAACTGCTCGAATAATTACGGTCCGAATCACTTTCCGGAGAAGTTAATTCCACTTTTGATCAACAATATTTTAACCGATAAACCTTTGCCAGTTTACGGCGACGGAAAATATACCCGCGATTGGCTTTTCGTAAAAGATCACGCCGTTGCAATCGATTTGGTCTTCCATAAAGGATTGAACCATGAAACGTACAATATTGGCGGCTTCAACGAATGGCAAAACATCGACTTGGTTCGGTTGCTTTGCCAAAAAATGGATGCCAAATTGGGCAAACCGGCCGGAACGTCGGAACAATTGATTACCTATGTGAAAGACCGACCAGGACACGATTTGCGCTATGCTATCGATGCCAATAAAATCAATAAAGAATTAGGATGGAAACCATCAGTAACTTTTGAAGAAGGGCTGGAGCAAACGATTGATTGGTATCTTGACAATTCCGATTGGTTGCACAATGTCACCAGCGGAACCTATCAAAAATACTACGAGAACCAATACAACTAATTCGGATATTCTAAAACCAACTCATGGATTCCAATACTGATTTTTCGAAACCCAAAATTATTCAGCTTCCCAAAATTACCGATGTACGAGGGAATCTGTCTTTTGCTCAAAATTCAGATCAAATCCCATTTGAAATCAAACGGGTGTTTTGGATTTATGATGTTCCTGGTGGAGAAACGCGCGGAGGTCACGCTTTTAAAACCCAAGAAGAAGTTATTATTGTTATTAGTGGCAGCATCGATATTGTAGTTGTGGACCCGAATGGAATCGAAACGAAATTCAGTTTGAACCGATCCTATTCGGGTTTATACATTCCAGCGTTGCATTGGCGTCATTTGGAGAATTTTTCAACCAATTCCGTTTCCGTTCATTTATCAAATACTGATTTTGACGAATCCGATTACATTCGCGATTTTCAACAATTTAAAAACCTAAAATAAATGAAGACAGCAACGGTTTTTGATTGTTCGGTATTAACCTTACCAAAAAATCACCAGTTAAACGGGAATTTAACCGCCGTGAATAACGGAGTTGAAGTGCCTTTTGATGTCAAACGAATCTATTATTTATACGATATTCCCGGTGGTTTTAGCCGAGGCGGTCACGGACATAAAGATTTGCAACAGCTCATCGTGGCACTAAGCGGAAGCTTCGATTTGATTGTAGACGATGGTCATGTGAAACGAACTTTTCACCTTTCCCGACCCAACATGGGAATCTACATGCCAGCGGGTTTGTGGCGAGAATTGGATAATTTTTCAAGCGGATCCATTTGTTTTGTATTGGCTTCCCACGAATATGATGAAAACGACTATTTTAGAGATTATGATAAATTTGTGGAATGGAAATCTGTGAAGTAGACGCTACTCAGTATAGCGAAGTTTTCCCGAAACCTTATCACGTTTTTAACGCCGCCGCTTTTAATGCGGTGAATGCGTATAAATGTGAACAGGTTTTTTATTTGCTGTTCCAAGATACAAAAGTAAGACTCGGAATTGTTTTTGGAGTCCGAGATAACAAGTTGGTTTCCCCTTTTTCGGCTCCTTTTGGTGGATTTGAAGCTACCAGCGATGACGTGCGGTTGCAACAAATAGACGGCGCTTTGGAAGCATTGACGCTTTGGGCCAAAGCCAAAAATTTTATTGGAATTAAAATCGTAGCACCTTCTTTTTTTTACAACCCAAATTTCTTGAATAAAGTATTCAATTGCTTGTATCGTGCCCAATTTGAAAACGCGAATATCGAATTGAACTACCAATTTCCAACCCATAAATTTGATGAAAATTACGAAACAACGATTTGGTATAACGCACGCAAAAATTTAAAACGCGCTTTAAAAGCCAACTTAACGTTTGAGAAATTAGAACCCGAAAATGGTCAATTGGCTTACCAAGTAATCGCTCAAAACCGAAAAGAACGCGGTTTTCCGTTGCGAATGACTTGGGAACAAGTTACCGAAACAATGTCAGTCATCAATGTCGATTTTTTTCTAGTCAAAAAAGAAGAAGAGCACATCGGAGCCGCTGTAATTTTTCACGTTGCCGAAGGAATCGTTCAAGTAGTGTATTGGGGCGATTTACCACAATATTCCGAAAGCAAAACGATGAATTTTTTGTCGTATCATGTTTTTAAATACTACAAAGAATTGGGCATAGCGATGATTGATATTGGTCCATCGACTGAAGACTCGGTTCCTAATAACGGATTGTGTGAATTCAAAGAAAGCATCGGTTGCGATATCAGTATTAAAACCGAATTTTATAAAAAATTGATTTAATGTTTGTTGTCAATCCGGATCCTTTTTTGGTTCCATCTTACCGAATTAGCCCTTTCAAAACGGAAGATATTGCCTTTAATCATCAATTACCTGCGGATGATTTTTGTGTGTCTTATTGTGATGAACGTTTCGGAAAAGGACAATGGCAATTTACTATTACAGGGCGAGAAGCCATTAAATTGGCCTTGGAAAATTATTCACTCGAAAAAACAGCTGTAGTCACCATCCTGACCACTTCTCAAAATTTTTATATAAGCTCTTGCGTGACCAAAGAAATAGAAGGCTTTTGTCAGTGGAATAGAGAAGTAACCCCCGAAACAAAAATTATTTTCATCAACCACGAATTTGGTTATCCTTATCCAGAAATGGAAAAAATCAAATCGCTTGGTTTGCCAATTATAGAAGATTGCTGCACCACATTTTTTAGCCAAAATGCTTCGGGAGCATTAGGTAAGGAAGGCGATTTTTCAGTATACAGTTTTCCAAAATTTTTCCCGATTCAAATTGGGGGAATCTTGGTTTCTAATAAAGATACCATCAGCCAGAATTCTAAATTAAAGAGTGATCAAATCGAAGCGATTCAAAACACGGTTTCTCATTATTTGAGAAAAGAATCGGAGCTGCTTCAAAAAAGACAATCGATTTTGGAATACGCTAGGGTAACCTTTTCAAAATTAGGCTTTGAAACCAGATTTGAAAATTCAAATTTAATCGTGCCTTCTGCTCTAGTTTTGAAGAATTTAGGAATTGTAAAGGATTTGAATGCTTTCAAAATTTTCCTAAACCACAATGGCATTCAAAACAGCATATTTTATGGAGAAGACGCTTTTTTTCTTCCCATTCATCAAGGATTAACTACCATTGATATCGATTATTTTAGCGCTTGTATTCAGGCTTTTTTAAAATCTTAATACCGTTGTAATGATAACAGCAAACATTTCTTTAGGCCAAAATATCAGCATTGAAAAAGATGCCAGCATCAATAATGTTCGCATTGGCGATAACACCAAAATAGCCAGTGGCGTTAGGGTTTTTGGCGCACCAGAACGTATTTTAGAAGTCGGAACCGGCTGTTATTTCGGTTTGAATTCGATTATTGAAGGTTTCAATGCGCAAGTCACCATTGGTAATTATGTTAGTTTTGCTCAAAATGTAAATCTAATGTCAGGTTCTGGACCAAATGCTTCAGAAGTACTGCAACGTATTTTTCCAATTCTTAAAGGAGCAGTAATCATTGGCGATCATTCTTGGATTGGCGCTAGTGCGATCATCATGCCCAAGGTTACTTTAGGGAAATATTGCATCGTGGCCGCCAATAGTTTTGTGAACAACTCTTTCCCAGATTATTCTGTGATAGGCGGAACTCCAGCAAAATTAATTCGAACTTTAACTCCAAGTGAAATAGCTAAATTAAACACTAATGATTAAATTTTTAGATCTACAAAAAATCAACGCACAACACGCTGACGAATTGAAACAAGTGGCCGCAGAGGTGATTGATTCGGGTTGGTTTTTAATGGGAGAAAAACTTTCCAATTTCGAAACGAAACTAGCTCATTATGTTGGCGCTTCCCATGCTATTGGAGTGGCCAACGGATTGGATGCGTTGCGATTGATTTTAAAAGCTTATATCGATATGGGAATTATGGCCTTTGGTGATGAAGTCATCGTGCCTGCGAATACCTATATTGCTTCCGTTTTGGCGATTACGGATAACGGTTTGATACCTGTTTTTGTAGAACCAGATCCAACATCGTACAATTTAGACTTAGCGTTAATCGAACAAGCATTGACCCCGAAAACAAAAGCGATTATGGTCGTTCATTTGTACGGTCAAGTTTGTTGGAATGCTGATTTAAGTGCACTAGCACAAAAGCACGGTTTAAAAATTATAGAGGACAATGCTCAAGCTATAGGCGCCGAATGGAACGGAATTAAAACCGGAGCCTTAGGCGATGCAGCCGGATTTAGCTTCTATCCCGGGAAAAATTTAGGAGCACTCGGGGATGCGGGTGCCGTTACAACAAACGATGCTGAAGTAGCAGAACGAGTAAGAGCATTAGGAAATTACGGCAGCCGAAAAAAATATGTCAATGAATTTCAAGGATTGAATAGTAGATTGGACGAAATGCAAGCGGCATTTCTAGAAGTGAAACTAAAATATATTGATGCTGAAAATCAGTACCGAAGAAAATTAGCGGCAGCTTATTTAAACGCAATAACTAACCCAGCGATTGGATTGCCCGTTCCAAACAACACGAGTTTTGCTCCAGAGTTGAATACAGAACATGTTTGGCATTTGTTTGTGATTCGTCATGCCAAAAGAGACGAGTTGCAAAACTACTTAACGGAAAAAGGAATTCAAACATTGATTCACTATCCGATTCCACCAAACAAGCAATTGGCTTACCAATCTTATAACCATTTGGATTTTCCGATTACCAACTTGATTCACGAGGAAGTCTTGAGCTTGCCCTTGAGTCCAGTGATGACTTTGGAAGAAGTACATGAAGTCATCGTAGCTCTAAATAATTTTACGCTCTAACGACACAATAACTACCAACCAAAAACCAACCAAAGATGATACAAGCTTCTAAAACGCACAACAATCGAAAGCCATGGAACTGGTTAGTGTACCAAAGTAGTGATCAGTTTTTAAACAAATACGCACCCCATTACAAAGGGAAATTGTATGATTTAGGCTGTGGTGTTCGTTCCTATGAAGCTTTCTTTTTGAACTTCGCTGAGAGCTATGTTGGGATTGATTGGGGAGCGAGTATTCACGATACCAAAGCGGATATTTTCACCGATTTGAACCAATCCTTACCCGTAGATTCTGAAGTGGCCGATACGGTAGTTTGCTTGTCGGTTTTAGAACATTTATCCGAACCTCAAACACTTTTGAATGAGGCTTATCGCATCATGAAGCCGGGTGCTGTCATGATTTTACAAGTGCCGTGGCAGTGGAAATTACACGAAGAGCCCTATGACTTTTTCAGATACACACCGTACGGATTAAAACATTTATTCGGGAAAGCAGGTTTTAAAGATATTGAAGTTGAAGCAACTAGCGGATTCTTTTCGATGTGGTGCTTGAAATTTAATTACTTCACTTTAGGACTGATTACCGGACCAAGAATTTTCAGAGCGATTAAAAAAGCGATTTTCTTACCGTTGTGGTACATAGGCCAAAAAGCAGCTCCAACGTTGGACAAGCTCGATAAATATTGGCCAGCAGAATCGCAAGGCTATTATGTTATAGCCAAAAAAATCTAGAACACTCTTAGGATCTAAAGTTTAAAATTGACTACCAAGACTACCAATTACAAATCTATTTTTAAAGCGACTTCCATTTTTGGAGGCGTTCAGGTTTTTAATATTCTAATTACACTGGTTCGTAGCAAAGCGGTAGCCATACTAATTGGTACGGCTGGAATGGGTTTGAACGGGTTGTTCAATTCGAGTTTGAACTTAATTCGAACCTTATCCTCATTAGGAGTAGCCGAAAGTGCCGTGCGCGATATCAGTAAAGCACACAGCTCGGACAACGAAACCGAAATGGCAACTACAGCAACTGTCTTCAAGAGATTGATTTGGTTCACAGCAGCGTTAGGCATTGTTTTGACTGTGGCTTTCTCTTCGTTGTTGAGTAGGTTTACATTCAATTCAACCGAACATACTTTTTCCTATATTTTACTTTCATCAACATTCATTTTCGGAACCTTATCAGGTGGAATTTACACCTTACTTCGAGGAACTCGGCAAATAAAATATTTAGCACAAGCCAATGTTTTCGGTGCTATCGTTGGATTATTAGTGGCTTTACCGATATTCTATTTCTACGGAATCAAAGGCGTCGTTCCTGCGATTATCGCCACAGCTTTCGGAAATTATTTGGTATCGCTGTTTTATAAAAACAAAATCAAATTTCAAAAGATTGATTTGAGTTGGACTGAAACCTTGGTACTAGGAAAACCCATGGTAATCTTGGGGTTGAGTTTAACAACCATTAGTTTGCTTTCTTCCGGAATTGCATTTGTGTTGAACGCTTTCATTTCTAAAACCGGAACCTTAACGGATTTAGGATTGTACAATGCAGGATTAGCCATTGTTGACGGCTACGTGGGGATGGTTTTCACGGCTATGGCAACGGATTATTACCCACGATTGGCAGGAGTGATTCAAGACGAAATCAAATGGAAACAATTGGTTAATGAACAGGCGGAGCTTATCTTAATTATCTTAAGCATAGTCTTGGTTTTGCTAATTTCAACAACACCCATTTTAATTCGAGTATTGTTAAGTAAGGAATTTTTGGCTGCTAAAGATTTTATATTTTGGTCGGTATTAGCCATTCCATTAAAAGGATTGGTTTGGGTGGTTGGTTTCGTTATATTGGCCAAAGGCGATAACAAATTGTTCTTAACCGTTGAAATTATAGCCAATTTGATAGTGTTGGCCTTCAACTTATTTTTTTATAAATATTACGGACTTGATGGTTTGGGAATTTCGATGCTAATCAGCTATTCGCTTTCTATTGTTTTCATGTTGTACATCTTAAAATCTAAATATTCGTTTCAGTTTAGCAGAGTAGTTTTTGGCTTGCTATTCAAAACAATTTTTGCCTTATCACTTTGCCTAATCAGTATCAAATGGTTGGGTTATCCTTATGCCTACATTCCAGAAGCACTGATTGTTGTGATTACAGTTGGCTATAGTTTGCGGGAATTGAACAAAAGGATGAATTTAAAAGAGATTTGGACGAATTTAAAATCAAAAATAAAAAGGTGAAAACTACTGTTTCGGTTGCGGTAACAACTTATAATTCGGCGCCTTATGTAGTAGAAACTTTGGAAAGCATCTACGAGCAAACGTATGAAGCGATTGCCTTGATTATTTCGGATGATTTTTCAACAGACGGCACATTAGAATTGGTAGACAAATGGATTGCTCAAGACCGAATTCAAGACCGATTTGTAAGCGTTGAAGTCATAACAGTTCCAAAAAATACTGGAGTTTCTGCCAATTGCAACCGATGCATAGCTGCTTCAAAATCGGAATGGGTGAAGTTTATAGCAGGCGATGACATTTTGTTGCCCAATTGTATTGAAGACAATATGCAGTTTGCAGAAAGTACCACCGATGCGAATATCATTTTCAGTCAAGTAAAAGTATATCAAGATAATTTTCAAGAAACCAATTTCGTAAGAACGACACCTGAGGATTTTCCAAACAATTTAATGCATCCTTCTTATAGTGCGCAAGACCAATACCAATTGCTGTTGGTTTTAGATCGCATTCATTACACGCCTTCGTATTTTTTTAATAAAAAAGCGTTGTTGAGAGTTGGCGGATATGATGAATCCAATCGATTGGTGGAAGATTACCCAATGTGGTTAAAATTAACCGCCTCCGGAGAAAAATTACAGTATTTTCATAAACCAACAGTAGGCTATCGCATTCATTCAAAATCAACGAACAATGTAAGCGATGATGTGCTTTTTAAGCCTTCTGTTTTCAATACGTTTGCTATTCGAAAGCAGGTGGTTCATTCGCATTTGCCTTGGGAAATGGTACAATCAGAAGTATGGGTATACCAAGCCTCGCGTCTTTTTCAAAGTTTAGGTTGGAACAAAAAAGATACATTCTATAGTTTTTTGTACCAAATAGCCTGTTTTTATGGCAATCCTTTTCATTATTTGTATGCTTTTAAAAAAAGATGGCCAAGCAATAAAAACAATTTACTTTACTCTTAAGAAATGCGGTTAAGTATCATCATTCCGGCTTACAAAGTAGAAAATTATATTGAGAAATGCATTCGAAGCCTCGAAGAGCAAAACCTTCCCCAATCGGAGTATGAAATCATAGTGACTAATGATGGTTCTCCAGATCGAAGCCGAGAAATCGTAGAGAAGTTGCAACAAGAGTTCTCCAACATCATCTTAATCAACCAGGAAAATCAAGGAGTTTCCATGGCCAGAAATGCAGCAATTGCTATGGCTAAAGGAAATTATTTAATGCCGATTGACCCCGACGATTATATTTTACCAAATACCCTTGGCTCCGCCTTAAAAAAAGCAGAGCAACAAGATTTAGATGTTTTGTATTTGGGGTTTGAAATTTTCGATGCCAATGGCAATAGCATTTGGCAAACCGATTACAGTCAGCAACAAAGTCAAATTTTCAAGGGAGTCGAAGGTTATTTTGCCTCACGCGGAAATTTGGTTCGGGATCCAGATCGTTCGTGGGCGATTTTGTATCGAAAAGCATTGTTAGATTCGTACCAAATTAGGTATCCTAAAGCAGTTCCTTTTTTAGAAGACGGTTGTTTTTTGATAAAGGTGTTTTCAGTAGCACAGCGCGTCGGATTTGACAACAGCAAATTCCACCAACGCACGACAAGTATCGGATCGGCAACCGTAACGGGAGTCTATTATTCCGATAAAGCCATCAACGGATTTTTGAATGCGGCTTTAGACATCAAACAATTTGGAGAAACACAAACTTTAGCACCAAGGCAATTGGGATTGATCAATCACGGTACCGTTAATTTTGTGTTGCTATCTTTGTTCCCATTGGTTTCTTTTGATTCCTTGGAACGCTTGTTTCAAACTGTAAAAAAAATTAAATCTTTAGGATTTTTAAGATTGCCTATTTCAGGCGTTGTTTTTCCTTACAGTCAGTATGCGAGTAATTTCAATATCTCGCCTTATTATTTTATTTTGATGTATTTCAAAGAAAAGGCGATCAAAAAATATTTCTAAACAAGAATTCGAAAAGCAGTCATGATTAATATTTACGTTCTTGGAAAAAAAGGATTGGAGTCGTTAGAACAACTCGATTCCCAATGGTATCCTTATCTCAAAACGATCATTATCGGCAAAGACCAAGAAGTGCAACAAGATTATTCGGAAGACGTCGAAGCCTTCGCCCAAAAAAATCAAATCAATTCGGTTTTAAGAACGCAAGTGACTCCTGAGATTCACGACGGGGTCACGTTGAATATTGCAATCGGTTGGCGCTGGTTGCTTTCTCTTGATATCCCATTGTTGGTTTTTCACGATTCTATCTTACCCAAATACCGAGGCTTCAATCCTTTAGTTTCTGCTTTGATTAATGGCGATTCAGAAATTGGCGTAACTGCTTTGCACGGAACCGATGAATTTGATCAGGGTGCAATTGTGGCGCAGCGAATTCTGCCAATTCAATACCCAATTACTATTCAAAAAGCCATAGATTTATTGGCGAAAGAATATGCCATCTTGTTCCAATCGGTCATTCAAATGCATGTTGAAAAAAACCTAACGGCTACACCGCAAGACGAGAGCAAAGCGACCTTCAGTTTGTGGCGAGACGAAGAAGATTATCAGATTGATTGGAATCAAGACAGTTCTTATATCAAAAGGATGATTGATGCCGTTGGTTTTCCTTATAAAGGAGCTTATACTGTAATGGAAGATTCCGTCCTAAGAATTCAGAATGCTGAGGTATATCCGGATGTTACTATAGTCAATAGAACGCCTGGAAAAGTACTTTTCAAACATCCTGATGGTTATGTCATCGTTTGTGGAAAAGGATTGTTGAAAGTAAGTACTTTTTACAACGAACAAAATGAAATTATTACGTTATCAAAATTCAGAATACGATTTAAATAAAACCTACCCAATGAAATACACCATTCCATTTAACAAGCCTTACTTAACCGGAAAAGAAACGCATTATATCTACGACGCGGTGTCCACAGGGAAACTTTCTGGCAACGGAAAATACACCCAATTGTGTCAAGACTATTTGAAAGAACGCTACGGTTTTGTAAAATGTTTGTTAACCACCTCTTGTACGGATGCCCTAGAAATGGCCGCCATTCTAATTAACATTCAAGAAGGCGACGAGGTGATTATGCCTTCGTATACCTTTGTTAGTACCTCGAATGCCTTTATTTTGAGAGGCGCTAAAATTGTTTTTGCCGATAGCAGAAAAGACCATCCAGGAATGGACGAAAGTAGTATAGCCGCATTGATAACACCAAAAACAAAAGCAATAGTTCCCGTACATTATGCGGGCGTGGCTTGCGATATGGATGTGATTATGGAGTTGGCAGCACAACATAATTTATTTGTTATAGAAGACGCTGCACAAGCAATTGATAGTTTTTACATCGGGAAAGATGGAGTTAAAAGAGCCCTAGGATCTATCGGGCATTTGGCTGCATTTTCCTTTCATGAAACCAAAAATATTATTTCAGGCGAAGGAGGCATGTTAGCAATTAACGATGCGCAGTTTGCCAATCGTGCCGAAATTATTTGGGAAAAAGGAACCAATCGTTCGGCTTTTTTTAGAGGAGAAGTCGACAAATATGGCTGGGTTGATTTGGGATCTTCTTTTCTACCTTCCGAATTAATTGCCGCTTTTCTCTGGTCGCAATTGGAACATTTAGACGCTATTCAAACCCGACGTATTGCGCTTTGGAACACTTACAAAAAAGGATTGGAAAATTGGGCGGTAGCCAAAGGAATTCAACTGCCTGTTTTACCTGATTTTACAACCAATAATGGGCACATGTTTTATGTAGTCTGTCAAGATTTACAGCAACGTACGGATTTAATTGCGCACCTGAAAGCCAATAAAATCATGGCGGTTTTTCATTATTTGAGTTTACACAAAAGCCCTTTTTATAAAGACAAACACGATGGAAGAGCTTTGCCAGAAACCGACCGCTACTCGGATTGCTTGGTGCGACTTCCTATGTATTATGATATTGACGCTGAGACACAAGGATTGATTATTGAAAAAATCATTTCTTTCTAAGTCAAATTCTTAAATTGCTGCAATGACTTTACACATTCTAATTCTAGACAAATTTACACAACCGTTTTATCAATATGCAACGGAAGTGCTTCATTTGCAGCGGCAACAATTTTTATTTATTTCGGATAAGCCATCTGATTTAAAGCCTAGTTCCAATTTGTTTTGGATAAAATCGCCGATTAGTAGAAATTTTTTCTACAACCTAAGTTTATTTTTCAAGTTGTGCTTTAAAGCAAATAGAATTGTATTGCACGGCGATCCACTGTTGCATTTTTTTATGGTGTTTCCGTTTTTTATCAAGAAAACGAGCTGGTTGATTTACGGACAAGAATTGTACAGTTTAAACAAAGAAACCGGAACCCGATCGTTGATTAAGAAATTCGTGTTGAGTCGGGTAAAGAATCATATAACGCACATCAAAGGCGATTCTGATTTGGCCAACTCTCTCTTGAAATCAAAAGCCAAGTTTCTATACAGTCCGATGTATTTAAGCAATGTAGTTGATACCTTGCAATTTCATCCCACAAAGGTTTCTGAAAAAAGCAAACTCACACTAATGGTTGGCAACTCAACAGATCCGACCAACAACCACAGAGTTATTTTTGAAAAAATACTAAAATACCAAGACGATATTGAGTTGATTTATTGTCCGTTGTCTTACGGAATGTACGACGATTACAAAAATGAAATCAAAGCGTTAGGGCAGGAACTCTTCGGAAACAGGTTTGTACCGATTGAAAAATTCATGTCTTTTGAAGAATACAAAACCTTTCTAGCTTCCGTGGATATTGTAATTTTCAACCACAACCGTCAAGAAGCCATGGGTGTTACGTTGACACTCTTGAGTTTAGGTAAAATAATTTATGTTAGTCCCCATACTACTTCCTACGAATCGTTAACCCGACGAGGGTGTCAAATCTACGACATCGCCCTTATCGATAAGGAAGGCTTACACGTTGATCGCGATGTTAGCCAAAATACTGTTTTTTTGAATCAGTATTACTCCAAAAAAGTCTACAATGAATCATTAGAAATAATATCTAAATCAGAATAGTATGTGCGGAATTTCACTTGTATTGGCCAAAGAAAAATTAGATATTGCCGCTTTCAAGGCATTCAATTCTATCATCAAACATAGAGGCCCTGACGACGAAGGCTTTATTTTTATTTCCGAAGATCATAAGAAAGTCCAAATTGCAGGTGGTGTAGACACGCCGGAAAATGTTTGGAATACCTTCACGTGTTACCAACCAGAAAAAGATGTAGACACTATACAAGGCGACTATAAAATTGGAATCGGTCATAGAAGATTGTCAATTTTAGACTTGTCAGCCATGGGCCATTTACCGATGTGCGATAATTTGCAGCGGTACTGGATTACGTTCAATGGCGAAATCTACAATTTTCTAGAGTTACGCAAAGACCTGGAAGCATTGGGCTACTCCTTTTCAACACAATCGGATACCGAAGTTATATTAGCGGCTTATGCTACTTGGGGCTCGGATTGTTTGGATCGTTTCGCCGGAATGTGGGCTTTTACCATTTACGACACTGAGACCAAAACGTTATTTATTGCGCGCGATCGCTACGGAATCAAGCCATTGTATTACTGGTTTTCACCCGAAGGAGATTTTTATTTGGCCAGTGAAATCAAACAGTTTACGCAAATTCCTAGTTGGCAAGCTCAACTAAACCCACAACGTGTTTACGACTATTTGTTTTATGCAATGACGGATCATACGGATGAGACTATGTTTAAAAATGTTTTTACGATTCCACCCGGGCATTCGCTAAGCATAAATACAACCGAATCACTCCATGAAAAGAATGGAAAAATAAAATTAAAAAAGTGGTTTATACCTAAAAACACTAAGTTTTCAGGTACTTTTGAAGAAGCTTCTTCACAGTTTAGTACTCATTTTGATACCGCAATTGATCTTCATTTGAGAGCCGATGTTCCAATTGGTTCGGCACTTTCAGGAGGTTTAGATTCAACTGCCATTGTTTGCTCTGTCAATAGAAAATTGAAAGAAAAAGGCGTAGCATCGTTGCAAAAAACTTTTTCTTCTTGCTCTGATTTTGAGCAATTCAACGAAAAAAAATGGATGGATGAGGTCATCAAAACCACGCAAGTTGATGCAAGTTTTATTTATCCTAAAGGCGAAGATGTTTTCAAATTATCCGAAGAAATCCTTTGGCATCAAGATGAACCGTATCAATCACAATCTGCTTTTTTAGGCTATCATGTTTTTGAAGATGCAAAAAAACACAATGTGAAAGTACTCTTGAACGGTCAAGGTGCCGACGAATATTTAAGTGGTTACAATGCTTTTTCCATCTATAGAAAATTAAAATTGATTAGAAAATGGAATTTTAGGCAAGTGTACAAAGAATTTAAAGGAGAAACGTTTCTTGAAAAACTAAATGAAGTTCGCTTACTTTCCTATCACTTATTACCTAAAAAATGCGTTCGGTTTTTATCAAAATTCAGTACTGAATACCAAACATTGCATGCCATGGTTAATGTAGATCATTTAGGGGCGAAGAATCAGCATCCACATGATAAGAAGCGCTTTAAGTTTAGTTCCATTTTTGAAATTGCACACTATCAATTACTTTACGAGCCGTTACAAAAATATTTGCGCTGGGAAGACCGCAATTCGATGGCACATTCTATCGAAGCTCGAGTTCCTTTTCTAGATCACAACTTAGTAGAATTCAGTACGCAAATGCCAGTAGAATATTTAGATGGCTACAACGAATCCAAAAAACTAATGTTGTATGGTTTAGAAGATATTTTGCCGACAGCCATTCGCAACCGAAAAGACAAAAAAGGGTTTATCACGCCCGAGGAGAATTGGTTTAGAAAGGATTACTCCGATCAGTTTATTAATTTGTTCAAAAAATACAATGTGTATAGCGGTTCCATTCTAAATGAAAAAGAAGTATTACGCTATTTTGATCAAGTCATCTCTGGCACCAAGCCCTTTGATTATACCTATTGGCGCATGATATCCCTTGGAATGTGGATGAAAGTGTTTAACATAAAATCATAACATGAAGATTACCTTAATTGCAGGAGCACGACCCAATTTCATGAAAATTGCGCCGATTATTCATGCCATCAACGCATCAAAAAGTCCTCGCAAACCAACGTATCGTTTGGTGCATACGGGACAACATTTTGATGAAAAAATGAGTCATACTTTTTTTAAGCAACTCAACATTCCAGAACCGGAAGTGAATTTGAATTGCGGTGGCGGTTCACAATCCGAACAAACGGCGGCCATAATGATTGCCTTTGAAAAGGAATTGATCGCAAATCCTGCTGATTTAGTTTTAGTGGTTGGCGATGTAACCAGCACCATGGCTTGCAGTATTGTCGCTAAGAAGTTGCAAATTAAGGTAGCCCATGTAGAGGCTGGAATTCGTTCTTTCGATATGAGTATGCCCGAAGAAATCAATCGCTTGGTTACCGATGCTTTAGCCGATTATTTTTTTACGACCACCATTTGGGCGGGAGAAAATTTAAAAAAAGCAGGCATAGCTGAAAATCAAATTTTCTTTGTTGGTAACGTTATGATTGATACCCTAAATGCGAACAGAAGTAAATTTTCCAAGCCAGATTTTTGGGATGCCTTGCAATTGCAACCTAAGAAATATTTTGTTTTGACCTTGCACCGGCCCGCGAATGTAGATGCAGTAGAAAATTTGAAGCAGCTTATCAACGAAATAGTTTCCCATGCAAATGGTTTGCCGATCTTGTTTCCCATTCATCCAAGAACTGCGAAAGTACTTTTAGAAACTGGGATTAAAGCCGAGAATTTGCACATCATCGAGCCCTTAGGCTATCTCGAGTTTAATTACTTAGTAGAAAATGCTTTTGGTGTCATTACCGATTCAGGCGGAATTACCGAAGAAACTACCGTAATGGGAATTCCCTGCATGACCTTGCGAGACAATACTGAACGACCTGAAACAGTTACCATGGGTACGAATGAATTATTAGGAACCGATCCAAAAGCTATTCCGCCCGCCCTAAGAAAACTTTTTGATGGTGCATGGAAGAAAGGAACTATTCCCGAAAAATGGGATGGGAAAGCAGCCGAACGCATTGTAGATCAATTACAACTATTAGCATAAATACTAATTCGAAGGAAGAATTACCATGAAATCCAACAAAATACTAATAGTTACCAATGCCTTCTATCCCGATATTTCTCCACGCTCTTTTCGGGCTACCGAATTGGCAAAAGAATTGGTTCGTCAAGGTCATTCGGTTAAAGTATTAACCCATCCGCGAACAGGAACCGCTGCATTTTGCGCAAATTTAGGAATTGAGTTTAAAGATTTAGGACACCTGACCTGGCCCGTGCCAACAGTCAAAGGAAGTGGAATTGTTCGCTTGTTTTGGAGAGTAGTCACGCGTTTCAGCACGTTGTTATTCGAATATCCCTTGATTCAAATTATGCCTTTGTTGAAAAAAGGTTTGAAAGGCGAATCGGGATACGATGCCTTAATTTCTGTGGCGGTTCCTTATCCAGTGCATTGGGGCGTAGCAGCGGTGAGAAGCAAAAATAATCCCATCGCAAAATGCTGGATTGCTGATTGCGGGGATCCGTATATGGGACAAGAAAATGACACGTTTAAACCGCCTTTCTATTTTGGTTGGCTAGAGAAAAAGTTTTGTAGAAAAGCAGAGTTTCTAACCGTTCCAACTTCAGCTTCCATTAACGGATACTACCCAGAATTTCATTCTAAAATAAAAGTGATTCCGCAAGGGTTTCGTTTTGAAGACGCTAAAATATATGATGGCCCTAAAACTACGTCCAAAATCATTTTCGGTTACGGCGGCATGTTTATTCCCGGGAGAAGAGATCCGTCCGAGCTGTTTAATTTTTTAAATGCTTTGGACGAATCGTTTGATTTCGAATTTCATATTTACACCATTACACCACACTTGGTCACTCCATTTATAGAAGCGTCTAAAGGCAGAATTCAATTGAAACCAATCGCCGATAGGGATGCTTTATTGTTTGAAATGAGTAAAATGGATTTTGTCGTAAACTTCGAAAACATAGGAAGTACACAAACTCCAAGCAAATTAATTGATTATGCCATATTGAAAAAACCGATACTTTCCGTTAAATTCGGGGATTTAAAAACCGATGTCGTAACGGAGTTTTTAAAAGGCGATTACAAGAATAGCATGAAAATAGAAAATACCGATCAATACCGAATTGAAAATGTGGCCCGACAGTTTCTCGATCTTATAAATTAGCAACTCCTTGAAAAACTCGATTTTATTATTTCTGTTTTCCCCATTTACTGGTTTAATACAAGCCTTTAAGAATTACCGGCAAGCTTGGGCGAGCAGCAGTGTCATGCTGTTTGTCGTTTTTTATGGATATACGATGTATCGCCCTGTAGAAATGGATGCCAACCGCTATGTATTGCGTTTGCACGAATTGTATATTTCGCCGTTAAGTTGGAAAACGTTCTTCCAAAATTTTTACTCCGATGACGGGTCTACTGTAGATATTTACCAACCCATTGTCACTTTTATATTAGCCTTATTCACGGACAACGGGAATGTTTTGTTTGCGGTATTCGGAATTGTCTTTGGTTATTTTTACTCCAAAAACATTTGGTTGCTTTTTGAACAAGCAAAGACGGCGAGCATGAACCGAACACTTTGGATTATCGTTTTTGGTTTTGCGTGTATCATTGGCTACTGGGAATTAAACGGAGTTCGAATGTGGACCGCCGCGCACATTTTCTTCTATGGAACTTTTTTACTTCTAATCAAAGAGGAGAAAAAAGGGTTTTTAATAGCTGCGTCTAGTATCTTGGTACATTTCTCGTTTGTACTTCCCGTTAGTATTTTGGTCTTCTTTCTCTTTGTGAAATTGCCATGGAAAGTGCTCTATTTCATTTTCTTGGCGAGCTTTTTCGTATCCGAAATTAATGTGGGTTTCATTAGTACTTTTTTGACCAATCATGCTCCAGAATTTCTTTTGCCCAAAGTACAAGGATATACCAGCGAAGAATATATCGAAACCGTTACTACCGAGACGCCGATTGCCAATTGGTATGTCAGGTACTACATTAAAACACTGGGTTGGTTTATCTTGATCATGATAAGTTCCATTTATTTTAATAGCCTTACAGAAGTCAAGAAAAACAAACCTTTCTCCAACTTGTTTGGATTTACTTTGATTTTCTTATCCATTGGAAACTTAATGTCTTTGATTCCTTCCGGCGGAAGATACCTTACCATTGCCCGACTTTTCGCACTAGCACTGTTATTCTTATTTTATTTATGGTCGGATAATTTTTATTACAAAAGGTACTTGAAATTATTGTCGCCTGTCTTACTATTTTATATCATTGTTTCTATTAGAATTGCCTTCGAGACGACCACTTTTTTAACTGTTTTGGCTAATCCATTCATCGTAATGGTAGTCGATTTGCCAGTTCCCTTAATTTCATTGTTAAAATAATAGCACTACTCAAAGTTTTCTAATATGCTTTTTAACTCTATAGAATTTGCTGTTTTTCTTCCAATAGTTTTCCTATTGTATTGGTTCGTTTTTCAAAAAAACATCAGCAAGCAAAATCTTTTAATTCTGCTCGTCAGCTATGTCTTTTATGCATGGTGGGATTGGCGTTTTTTGTTTTTATTAGCGTTTTCTACCTTCTTAGATTTTTTCTCAGGTTTGAAAATTGAGCAAGCCAAATCCCAAGCACAAAGTAAATTTTGGCTCGTATTAAGTATAGGAATTAATCTTGGTTTTTTAGGGTTCTTCAAATATTATAATTTCTTTGTCACCGAATTAACTGCTGCGATAGCCAATGCAGGAATCACCATTGATCCGTGGACATTAAAAGTCATTTTGCCCGTCGGAATTTCATTCTACACGTTTCATGGACTTTCGTACATCATCGATGTCTATAAAAAGCGAATTATTGCCGAAAAGAATTTTGTCGATTATGCCGTTTTCGTAAGTTACTTTCCGCTCTTAGTAGCCGGTCCGATTGAAAGAGCCACACATCTTCTTCCACAATTTAAAGTAGCGAGAACGTTCAATTACGACAAAGCCGTCGACGGTTTGCGTCAAATTTTGTGGGGTTTGTTTAAAAAAGTGGTCATCGCGGATAATTGCGCCACCTACGCGAATGCTATCTTCAATGCTAGTGGAGAACACAACGGTAGTAGCTTATTTCTAGGCGCGTTGTTTTTTACTTTTCAAATTTATGGTGATTTTTCAGGATATTCGGATATTGCGTTAGGAGCATCACGATTGTTCGGAATTGAATTGTTACGCAATTTTGCGTTCCCATATTTCTCCCGCGATATTGCCGAATTTTGGAGACGTTGGCACATTTCCTTATCCACCTGGTTCCGAGATTATTTGTATTTTCCTTTAGGAGGAAGCCAAGGCGGTACTTGGATGAAAGTACGCAATACCTTTATCATCTTTATCGTCAGCGGATTTTGGCATGGCGCCAATTGGACGTTCTTAGCTTGGGGATTTTTGAATGCGCTGTATTTTATTCCACTGTTATTATTGAACAGAAACCGAAACTACCTGCATATTATTCCGACCCACAATTTGTTTCCATCACTTAAGGAATTTTTTCAAATTGGATTCACTTTTTTCTTAACCGTAATCGCTTGGATCTTTTTTAGATCGGATACGATTCACCAAGCATTCGCCATTCTAAAAGAAATTTTCTCGAAAAGCTTGTTTCAAATTCCGAATTTTTTAGGCAAAAATGATCCTATTTATTTGATGATTCATGTGGCGATGGTTGGGGTTTTAATTTTGGTGGAATGGTTGCATCGCGACAAACAACACGGACTTCAATTCAACCCCAAGACCTTACACTCCAAATGGCGAAGATGGTCCATTTATTCCATTATTGTTATCTTCATCTTGCTTTTTGGTGGAAAACAAAACAACTTTATTTACTTTCAATTTTAATAGCAAGAATGGTTCAATTTTTAAAAAAATGCGGTTGGTTTTTGGTGCTTTTAGTGGTGCTGAATTTGCTGTATTTAGTACTGCTACTTTGCTTCAGTCCGGGTTTTAAAAAAGTATACGATATCGCTTTTTTAAAGAATCAAAAATACGATTTGTTGGTTTTGGGGAACAGTATGGCTTTGGATGGAATCGATGCGGCGTACTTAACCAAAAACGGAATCAAAAGTTACAATTTTGCGGTGGCTGGTGATCACGTTTCTACTTCCTTAATGCTCTTGGAAACGTATCTTCAAAACAATCCAAAACCGAAAACGGTCTTAATCGGACTTTCCTCGTCGATTGGGAATTCCTATTTGAATAAAGTGCCTTTTACCAATCCAGAAGTGGAATTCTTTTACCATCCTAGCATTATCTCGAATATTACCAAACCACCTTTGTTCAACTTTCAATGGTTGTTTGTCGATTTTCTTAAGATTATCATATCCAAAGACCATCGCAATGCACAATTGATTCAAGGCCAATGGAAAACCAAAAAAGTGATTCCAGATGGATCTCATTTCAATCCAAACAATCTTCCAAAATGGAGTTATAACGACCCGTATTTATCGAAAATTGTTGCTTTGTGTGATGCCAAAGGCATTCAAGTTATTTTAACAGAACTTCCGGGTTCAGCGAGCAATAGAAATGCCTTACCTTATACTTACACTGCAACTTTAGCTAGTGGAAAAGGGACCATAATTTACAATTTGAACAATAATGATGCGGCTTCAAAAATACTTGACCCGTCTAAAGATTGGTTGGCGGCAGATCATTTAAACGAATATGGCGCTGAAAAAATCACCGCTTATTTGTTGAATAATGTCCTTCGACAAGAATAAAATGCAACAAGTAAAAAAGATACTTTCCAATCACCTAGTCAACTTATCCGGTTGGACGACTTCCAAAAAGATTGTGGTCTTTGAATCCGATGATTGGGGTAGTTTGCGAATGCCAAGTCTAGCAGCCTACGATTCGTTGCTGAAAAGCGGCATTCCTGTTGACAAAAGTCCGTATTGCTTGTACGATAATTTATGCACCAGTCAAGATGTAACAGCGCTTTTTGAAGTGTTGCAAAACCATCAAGATGCCGAAGGAAAGCATCCGATAATCACTGCCAATGCGGTAGTGGCTAATCCCGATTTTGAAAAGATCAAAGCGGCAAATTTTGAAACCTACTCCTACGAAACAATAGAAACGACTTTTCAACGCTTTTTTCCGAATGAAAATCCGTTTCCTCTATGGATGCAAGGCATGAAAGAGAATCTTTTTGTTCCTCAATTTCACGGTCGCGAGCACGTTAATGTTCCATTTTGGTTGGAAACGTTGCGAAACAACGATCCGGTTTTTACCAAAGCATTCGAGCAAGGTTGTTGGGGTATCAGCAACGATGTCTACCACAAATATCCGAAAAGTATCCAAGGCAGCTTTGATTACAATCACAAAAGCGATTTGGAGTTTATGAAAGATTCGATAGTGGACGGACTGAACATTTTTGAGCAGCTGTTTGGCTTCCGCTCGGAATCCTTTGTTCCGAACAATTACATTTGGCCAGCCGAATTAAACGAAACATTGGTTGAAAATGGAGTGCGCTTCATGCAAGGAATGAAATACCAATTGCTGCCCAAACCAACAGGCGAAACTACCCGAAAAAAAATAAAGCGCTTCAACGGACAAAAAGTGGGAGCCAACCCCGGGATTGTGCAAACCGTTAGGAATGCCCAATTTGAACCAAGCCTGAAAGGAAAAGCAGATCGAACATCTTCAGTGAAAGATTGTTTAGATCAAATTCAGACTGCCTTCTTTTGGAAAAAACCAGCAGTGATTTCAGTGCATCGTATCAATTTTTGCGGCGCTTTGCACGAAGAAAATCGCACTTTAAATTTGCAACTTTTTAATCAATTGCTACATGAAATCGTAAAGCGTTGGCCCGATGTGGTCTTCCTTGATAGCGTTTCATTGGCCAAAAACATACCTTAAATACCGTTTTCATTATTATGAGATTCATCAACAAATACCTGCGAAATTTAGCGCCCTACAAAGTGGCGTCGCACAAAATCTGGGAAGTAGCTTCTGAGGAACGAAAAAAAATGTTGAAATTAGACTGGAATGAAGCCACGATTCCGCCTTCACCATTGGTAAACGAACGCCTTAAAAAACTAGTCAACGAGCAAGAAGTATACTATTTGTATCCCAGCACACACAATGCGGAGTTGCTGAATTTATTGGCTTCCTATACTTCATTGCCAAAGGAAAACATCCAATATTTTGCCAGCTCCGATTCGCTGCATGAGTATTTAGTGCGCATGTTTGTGGGTGTGGGCGATCCTATTTTGATTTTAGGCCCCACTTACGACAACTTCCGTCTGACTTGCGAATCTCAAGGAGCGCAAATTTACTATCACGACTATTCTTCCAATTTTGAATTGGATCAAGAAGCATTTAAGAATAAAATCAAAGAAGTGACGCCATCGTTGGTGTACATTTGCAATCCGAACAATCCAACTGGAAATGTTTTGGATCGCGATTATTTACTCGATTTGATTACCAATTCTCCTGATACGATTTTCTTAATTGATGAAGCGTATTACGAATTCTACGGACAAACGATGAGCAATTATGTTTTGGTGCATCCGAATTTGTTTGTCACCCGCACGTTTTCTAAAGCCTTTGCTTTGGCGAATTTTAGAGCCGGATATTTATTAGCTAGTGCCGAGAATATTTTGCAAATTTCTAAAATTAGAAACCCGAAGAATTTCACCACCTTTACCCAAGAAGCAGTCACAGCAGTTTTGTCGGATACGAATTATATGTGGCAGTACGTAAAAGAAGTATTGGAAGCACGTGCTATTTTTCAAGAAAACCTGTTGAATTCGCCCGTAGTTAAAAAGATTTATCCAAGCCAAGGAAATTTTCTATTGGTTGAGTTTAAAGATTTCGATATGAAAATGAAAGTCTACAATACTTTAAGTGACCACAATATTTTCGTCCGCAACTTAATGCACAGCAAATTGTTGATGAACACGCTGCGCATCACAATCGGAACCAAAGAGCAGATGGAGCACGTCTTAAAAGTAATCCAAACCATCGCCTAACCTAAATGAAATTAGTTGTTTTTGATTTTTGCGAAACCTTAGTCGACTACCAAACGGCCGATGCTTTTGTTGATTTTGTCATTGAAAAAGAAAAGTACTATCATTACGAATGGTTAAACTATTTCGATAAAATCTTAACTAAAACGCGAGTAATGGCTGTCGTTCGAAAGCTATTTCCAGAACTAAATCCGTCAAAGCGACTGAAGCTTTTTCAAATTCGAGGCGTGGCTTTAAAGACCATAAATCAGCGAGCAGAAGACTACTACAATCAGCATTTGCTCACCAATTTGATTACGCCAGTTTATAAATTATTGAATGCACACATAGCTAACAACGATTACGTGATGATTATCTCAGGTGGTTATGCACCTTATATCAAAGTTTTTTCTGAAAAGCATCAAATCAAAGCGTTTTTTGCCACCGAAATGGAAAGCCATGGCAACAGATTAACGGGAAGTTTTCGAGGCAAAGATTGTCTATATGGGCAAAAAGTGGTTTTGCTAGATCAGTTCCTAAAAGAAAACAATATTGAATACAGTTCATCGATGGCTTACAGCGATAGCAGTTCAGATTTGCCTTTGTTACAATGGGCGGATGAAGGTGTTGTTATTTCCAAAAACAAATCACAAGCTTGGGCTGTTCAATACGGCTTTCAAGAAATTATACACGAATAGAAGTCTCAAAAACAGAATAAAATGGGTTTATTAGAATACAAATACAAAGGAAAGTTAGGTTATTTTTTTACGAATATTGCTTACGAAATCTATCGGTTTTTAAAGTATTATCGGGTGAATGACATTTCGTATTTGCATCAGAAATTTCAGAATATGCAAGGCTATCCATTGCATTTGGAAGAACCAAAATCATTAAATGAAAAATTGCAATGGTTGAAAATTTATGACCGTCGCCCTATTTACACCATTTTTGCCGACAAGTATGCCGTTCGAAAATACGTTCAGGAAAACATTGGAGAAAAATATTTGATTCCACTTTTGTATCAAACCAAAAATTACAAAGATATTGTACCCGAAAATTTACCCAACGAACCCTTTATTTTAAAGGCCAATCACGATTCGGGAAGTTTCTTAATCGTAAGAGACAAAAGCAAAGTCGATTGGAAACGAGTGCAAGTCGATTGCCGTTGGTGGCTATCGAAAAATTACTATTGGATTGACCGAGAATGGCAGTACAAAGACATCGAACCGTGTATTATTGTAGAGAAATTGTTGCTCGACAAAAACGGAAAAATCCCCAATGATTACAAAATTCATTGCATTAATGGCGAAGTCGAGTTCATCTATGTTGCCGTGGATCGAGAAGGAGTGAACAAGCGAAACATTTACGATGAAAACTGGAAACCGTTGCCTTTTTCTTGGGCGAACAAATTCAAAGACACTTCCAAATTGCGTGGCTCCGAAATTGAACCACCGCAAAGTTTGGCCGAAATGATTCGCATTTCGAAAGAAGTTGCAAAATTGTTTGCTTATGTTAGAGTTGATTTTTACGATGTGGATGGCGCTTTGTATTTTGGAGAGATTACCCAATGTCATGGCGGTGGTTTTGATCAAATGCGCCCAATTGAATGGGATTATAAATACGGAGAATTGCTACAACTGAAATAGAAATTCTACCGATTCTTAAAGAAGAATACCATGAAAATTATCATTATTGGTTCGAAAGGTTTTATAGGATCGCATGCCTATCAGTATTTTCAAAAACAGCATTTTACCGTTTTTGGATGCGATGTTGTAGCGGATTATGAAGATCCAAATTACATTCAAATTGATGCTACCAATTCCGATTACCATGCGATTTTCGAAGCAAACGCTTTTGATGTTTGCATCAATTGTGCCGGTGCCGCCAGCGTTCCGTTGTCGATTCAATTTCCGTTGAAAGATTTTAATTTGAATACGTTGAATGTCTTCAAGATTTTAGACGCCATTCGAATCCATCAATCCCATTGCAAATTCATAAATCTATCCAGCGCCGCGGTTTATGGAAATCCGGATCAGTTGCCGATTAAAGAAACAGCGAAGTTGCATCCCTTATCGCCCTATGGGATTCATAAAATGCAAGCGGAGCAAATTGGTCAGGAATTTTACACCTATTACAATATTCCGACGTGTTCACTGCGAATCTTTTCTGCCTATGGAAACGGCTTAAGAAAACAACTTTTCTGGGACATGTATAAGAAATTCAGTACCCAAGAAGCCATTGAATTGTACGGAACTGGAGAAGAATCGCGCGATTTTATTCATGTAGCCGATGTGATTCAAGCGATTCACTTGGTTATGGATAAAGCGTCTTTTACGGGTGAACCAATCAATTTGGCTAACGGAGAAGAATATACCATTAAAGTGGTGGCCGATTTGTATAAGAAGCATCTCGGAACCCAACAAAACATTATGTTCAACAATCAAGTGAAAGCCGGCGATCCTTTGAATTGGCGTGCCGATATTTCTCAAATTAAAGCGATGGGTTACGAGCCTACGATGACACTTGAAAACGGAATTGAAAAATACATTCAATGGGTCAAAAGTTTGGAATAATATTTTTTCAAACCATTCTTTATTCCTATCGTAACTACTATGAAGTCTAAAAAAATATGTTTCGTCATTCATTCCCTCCAAGCCGGCGGTATGGAACGGGTAATGTCGGAATTGCTCAATTACTTTGTTGCCAAACCGCACTATGAAGTACATTTGGTTTTGTATGGCATCAAACGAGATGTGTTTTACGAGATTTCCAATAACATTATTATTCACCGACCTGAATTTCAATTCGACAATTCCAAAAGGTTGCTTTCCACAATAAAAACAATTGCTTTTTTACGTCGAAAAATCACAAGTATTCAGCCCATTTCAGTTTTATCTTTTGGAGAACTTTGGAACAATATGGTGCTGTTGTCCTTACTAGGAACGACCATTCCTGTTTATGTATCCGATCGTGCTCAACCCGATAAAAGCATGGGAAAAGTACACGATTTACTTCGAAAGAAATTGTATCCTAAAGCCAAAGGAGTAATTGTTCAAACGGAAAAAGCGTTGGGAATTTTCAAAAAAATGTATTCACATAAGAATTTCAAAGTAATAGGGAATCCGATTCGGCAAATTCAAAGTCGCGGATTGGCACGAGAAAACAATATCCTGATGGTCGGAAGGTTTATAGAATCCAAACAACAAAATGTGCTGATCGAGATTTTTTCAAAGTTGAATGCACCTGATTGGAAATTGGTTCTGGTTGGCTATGATCATTTGAAACAACAAAATCAAGAAAAATGGGAATCCTTGGCGAAAAAATTAGGGGTTGCTGATCGTGTGATTTTTACCGGAAAGCAAGAAGATGTGGAGCATTATTATTTGACTAGCAAAATTTTCGCATTCACTTCGGCGTCGGAAGGGTTTCCGAATGTTATTGGAGAAGCCATGTCGGCCGAACTCCCTGTAGTCGCTTTTGATTGTATTGCCGGTCCGAGTGATTTAATTGTGGAAAGCGAAACGGGTTATTTAATTCCGCTTCAGGATCAAGAAACATTTGTCACAAAATTGCAATTCCTAATCGATAACGATATTGTTAGAAATACAATGGGTATTCAGGCAAAAAAGCGCATGGCACAATTTGAATTGAACTATATTTGCAACGAATTTGAAACTTTTATCACCTCAAATTCATAAGTATGGCTACTAGAAAAAAAATTGGAATCCTTTTTAATTTTAGTCCCAAATGGTTGGGTGGCGTGATCTATGTTTTGAATGCCGTCAAGGTTTTGAACTTCTTAGAGGAAAAAGATAAACCCATGATTTTCGTGTTTTACAATCCCAACCTGCAGCGGTTTGTGGATGAAATTGATTATCCTTACATCGAAAAAATCGTTTGGCCTTATCCTTCGGTTTACAAACAATTTCTAAAATCATTACTGCTTAGAAAAAATACTTTTGTAGAGGAAATTATTGAACACTATAAATTAGATACGATTTTTCCATTGCATGATTTCCCAGTGCGAAGTAGCTCCAATTGCAAATTAATTTCGTGGTATGCCGATTTACAACACTTGCATTATCCGCATTTTTTCTCGCTTGCCAAACGTTTTGAGCGCTACCTTCGGGTGCAATTCATATTGAAAAACGCCAGTCATTTGGTGGTTTCTAGTCATGCTGTTAAAGAAGATTTCTATCGGTTTTTCAAAATTCCGAAAACGATGACTTTTGAGATTTATCATTTTGTTTCGATTATCGATGCTTTTCCGACCCATACTTTAAAAGAATTGCAAGCGACTTATGAATTACCCGATCAGTATTTCATTATTAGCAATCAATTTCACAAACATAAAAACCATAAAGTCGTTTTTCAAGCGGTTGCTGAATTAAAGAGAAGAGGTATAAAAATCAATGTCGTGCTGACTGGTAAATTACCTGATGATTCGAATTCCGATTATGTGGAAGAATTAAAACGCATTTTAGAAGTGAACCAATTAGAAGATCAAATTCTCTTTTTAGGCGTTTTGCCTCGCGATATTCAATTGTCGATCATGAAACACGCAGAAGCTATTGTGCAACCGAGCTTGTTTGAGGGTTGGAGTACCGTTATTGAAGATGCCATTGCTTTGCAAAGACCGGTCATATGTTCTGATATTCCTGTGAATGTAGAGCAATTAAAAGAGAAAGGGTATTATTTCTCTGCGGAGAATGTAAATGACTTGTGCGATACGTTTACCCAAAGAGCTTTCGCCGAAGCAACAAGTCCGTTGTATGAAAGTTACGATACTAGAGTTAGAAGAGCAGCAAAAACGTTGCACAAAATTCTAACCGAATAAAATAGACAACTAAGATAAATAAATGAGCATGAAAAAATTATTGGTTACAGGTTCTTCAGGATTAATAGGTTCTGAAGTTTGCATTCACTTTGCACAATTGGGTTGGGAAATTCATGGCGTTGACAACAATCAACGAGCAGTATTTTTCGGACCAAGTGGCGACACGCGTTGGAATCAAAACCGATTGGCCTCACTAATTTCAAACTTTGTGCATCATGAAGTTGACATTCGGGATCGTCAAGGCGTTTTAGATTTAATTCAAAAAGTGCAACCCGACGCTATTGTGCATACCGCAGCGCAACCAAGTCACGATCGAGCCGCGGCCATTCCGTTTGAAGATTTTGATACCAATGCGGTGGGAACTTTTAATATGTTGGAAGCCACTAGACGCTACAGAACGGATATTCCATTCGTCCACATGTCGACCAACAAAGTTTATGGCGATGCTCCCAATGAAATTGAAATGGTTGAGTTGGCTACCCGCTGGGATTATGCTGATAAAACCTATGAAAACGGAATTCCAGAAAACTTCAGAATCGACCAATGCAAACACTCGCTGTTTGGAGCTTCCAAAGTATCTGCGGATATTTCAGTACAAGAATACGGTCGCTATTTTAACATGCCTTGTTGCGTGTTGCGTGGCGGATGTTTAACGGGACCAAGTCACTCTGGTGTCGAATTGCACGGGTTCCTAAGTTATTTAGTGAAATGTAATTTAGAAGAAAAAGAATATACCGTTTTTGGCTATAAAGGCAAACAAGTACGTGACAACATTCACTCTTATGATGTGGCTCGTTTTATCGAAGAGTTCATCAAGGCACCAAGAGTAGCAGAAGTATACAACTTAGGCGGAGGAAAAGACAATACTTGCTCCATTTTAGAAGCGTTTGATATCATTTCTAAAATTAGCGGAAAACCAATGAAGTATAAATACGACGAAACCAACCGAATTGGAGATCATATTTGTTACTACAGTGATTTGCGAAAAATGAAATCACATTACCCCAATTGGGACATTACCAAATCACTGCAAACGACGTTCGAAGAGATTTATCAAGCTTGGATTCAAAGAGAAGCTTCCCATTAATATACTACTGTTCTAATGAAGATTTGGTTCGTTTCTATTTTTGAAAATACACCGCTCGACGACAATAAAAATACCCGATACAATAGCTTGGTAAACGAAGCTATGCATCGCAAGCATCAAGTGATTTTTTGGGCTTCAACATTTCGGCACAACGTAAAAAAGCAACGTTACGAGGAATACAAAGAGGAGCAATTGAACCCCAATTTGAAAGTGAATTTTGTACCCGCGAAAGCGTATACCAAGAATATTTCTTTTGGCAGAATGTTTTCGCACCGTTCGTTAAGCAAAGCGATGGTAGCACAATTCAATAAAGAAAACGTATTGCCCGATGTTATTGTGATTGCTTTTCCACCGATTTCTACGGCATATGAAATAGTACGATGGGCAGAAAAGAAAAACATTCCTGTTATTATTGATATTATTGATCCTTGGCCGGAAGTTTTTATTTCGCACTTAAAAGGAATCACACAATTCGTGGCTAAAACGGCAATTTATCCTTTGCAACAAAAGACCGAATATGTTTTCAAACATACCAAAGCCATTGCTGCCATTTCAAATCAATACATCAATTGGGCGAAAACCTACAATCCATCGATTCCCAATACGGCTTGCTTTTACCCCGCTATTCAGTTTGATGAAATGAAACGCCAGTTGAGCAACGCTTCCAAAAAAGTCAAGAAAAATAAAGATATTTTAAAAGTAATTTATGCAGGAAGTTTGGGGCATTCTTATGATATTCCGACGATATTAAAAGCCGCAGCCATCCTTGAAAAAAATTATCAGGATACCATACGCTTTGCCATTGCCGGTGAAGGACCACAAAAGGAACTAATTGAAGAATACTTGTTGAATCATTCGAATTTAGACTATTTGGGTCGACTTCCAAAAGAGCAATTGATGGAAGAATACTACAAAGCAGATATTGGTTTAACGCAACATATCAAAGGAGCTACGCAATCAGTGACCTATAAACTTTTCGATTTATTGGGTTGCGGGCTGCCGATAATGAATTCGCTAGAAAGTGAAATGAAAGCCATTATTATTGACAATCAAGTGGGTTTTCATAATGATCCCGGCAATGCGCAACAATTGGCAGATAATATTCTAAAGTGCTACCAAGACCGTGTGCTTTTAGCTGATATGAAAAAAAGAGCTTTGGAACTCACTGCACTCGAAGGCGATTCTGCAGTGGTCTATGCCAAAGCTTTGGATTATATTGAAACCATGGCTTCAAACTGAAAATTATGATCGCTTCGTTGAAAAAAAATATAATTGACACTTTAAAGAATCTTATTGGTTGGAAGACCAATCGGAAAATTGTAGTTTTTTCGGTTGACGATTACGGCAATATTCGGTTGCATTCGAAAGAAGCTAAGGACAAATTGGCGCAAGCTGGACTTCCGATATATTCTCGGTTCGATTTGTTGGATACTTTAGAAACCAAACAAGATTTAGAACAATTGTACGAAGTGTTGGAATCGGTAAAAGACAAAAAAGGACGCCCCGCTGTTTTTACACCTTTTGCCTTGCCCTGTAATATTGATTTTGAAAAAATGGAAGCCACAAATTATGAGGAATTTCATTTTGAAAAATTACCAACAACCTACGAAAAGCTAGCCAAAGAGCAACCAGAAGCCTATCAAGGTGCTTGGAAATTGTGGCAAGAAGGAATTGCAAAAGGGGTACTGAAACCTCAATTTCACGGGAGAGAACATTTGAACTTAACGCTGTTCAACGACAAACTCAAAAATAGGGATGCGCAGTTGCTCACAGCTTTGAAAAACAAATCGTATACTAGCATAGCTGATGAAGCATATCCAACCATTTCCAGCACGGCTGCTTTTGATTTTTGGGACGTAAATGAAACCGAAGCGATGAAACCCATTCTGATAGAAGGCTTGCAGCTTTTTAAAGAAGTCTACGGCTATTCGAGCAATTATTTTACACCACCCGTTTTTAATATTCATCATTCGCTGTTCGGAACTTTATACAGTCAAGGTATCCGCTATATTGATTTGGGTTTGATTCGGAAAGAACATCAAGGTTTTAATAAGTATACAACCGAATTCAATTACACCGGTAAAAAAACAGCGGAAGGATTAACGATTATGGTGCGAAATGTAGTTTTCGAACCCACAGAAGACCGTGGAATCGATTGGATTGGCTATACTTTGAAGCAAATTGAAATTGCATTTCGATTAAAACGACCAGCCATCATTAGTTCGCATCGGGTGAATTTCTGTGGACATATCGATCCCGCTAATAGAGAAAAAGGGCTAAGTGCACTGAAAAATCTACTGCAAGAAATTGTAAAAAAATGGCCAGACGTTGAGTTTATGGCTGCAGATGAATTGGGCGCTTTGCTTTCAAAAGAAAAAAAATAATGAAAAGAATTCTGTATTTCGGCTACTATTTAAAACAATTGGATTGGAAAAAATTTTCGCTTTTTCTAAACTATACAGCACAGCAGACGCAAAAAAATAAGATCAGTATTTTGGGCGATGTGGTGTTTTCGGTTTTCAAATACAACATTTCGATTTTAGAATATTTTCAGTTTCGTTTTTTCGAGAAAAATTCAAAACAACGCGAAGAATGGGCTGGAACCGGCTACATGTTTGAATACCAATTGCAAATGAATCCGAAAAGCGAACGAACGGTTTTAGACGATAAAACCAAATTTTACAAAGCCTACGGCGATTATTTTGTGCATGCCGTTGGAGATATTGCGGATCTTAAGAGCAAACCAGAACTCGTTCAAAAAGTATTGAATAATCCTTCCGGAAAATTAGTTTTTAAAGTTGCCGATGGAAAATGTGGGGTGCAAGTTGAAATTCAAAAAACAGAAAACTTTACTCCTGAAAGTCTAATCGCTTTTATGGAAAACAACCAGTTTGATTTGGTAGAAGAATTCATCATGCAACATCCAAAATTACAAAGCTTGTCGCCATCAGCAGTGAATACGGTGCGCATTTTTACGCAGTTGGATTCGAATAACGAAGTGGTTTTATTGGGTTGTCGTCAACGAATTTCAGTGAATTCCTCGGTTGATAATATGGCAGCGGGAAATTTAGCAGCGCCGATTGACGAAGCAACCGGAATTGTTATTGGTCCTGGAGTTTACAGCGATATTACCAAACACGACGAAACAATTCATCCTATCACAAACGTTGCTATTGAAGGCTTTCAAGTGCCATTTTGGAACGAAACCGTTGCGATGGTTAAGAAAGCAGCGAAAGAACATCCTCAAAATCGATCGATTGGTTGGGATATTGTTATTACCGAAAACGGACCCGGATTTATAGAAGGCAATCATGATTGGTGCAAATTATTGTGGCAATTGCCCGCAAAAAAAGGTTTGAAATTTATGTTAGAACCCTATAAAAACTAAAATGTATCGATTGTTTTTCAAAAGGCTAATTGACATTTTAGCTTCTGTAATCCTGCTGCTTCTAGCGTCACCAATTTTACTGGTAGTAGTTTTGATTTTATTCTATCAAAATAAATCCAAAGTGTTCTTCTTCCAAGAACGACCAGGATGGCAACAAAAAGCATTCAAGATTATCAAATTCAAAACGATGACCGATACCAAAGATGCCGACGGAAAGCTATTGCCCGACAATCAAAGAATTACCAAAGCAGGCCGCATTATCCGAAAACTTTCTATCGACGAACTGCCACAATTGATTAATGTTTTGAAAGGCGATATGAGTTTAGTAGGACCAAGACCTTTATTGTTTAAATACATTCCGCTTTATTCCGATGAGCAATTGCGCCGTCATGATGTGCGACCTGGAATTACAGGTTGGGCACAAGTTAACGGAAGGAACTCTATTAGTTGGAGCAAAAAATTCGAACTTGATGTATATTATGTTGACCATCTTTCCTTTATTTTGGACATCAAAATTCTTTGGATGACTTTTATGAAAGTAATTCAATCCGAAGGGGTCAACCAAACTGCAGACCGACCGATGAATCCTTTCAACGGAAGCAATTAAAAAAGCAACTATGAGCAAATTGAAATATTTTAAAAACTTAGATGGTTTAAGGGCTATTGCTGCATTAGCGGTGATGGTGGCTCATTTTTTTGATGTAGATCGGTTACCGAATGCGCCGTTATTGGTTAAACTGGCTCAAATGGGAAATTCGGGTGTATCCCTGTTTTTTGTCCTTTCCGGATTTGTAATTACCCGAATTTTATTGAATACTGTTCAGGGTGAAAAATACTTTGTGAACTTTTACGGCAGAAGAACGTTGCGCATTTTTCCACTTTATTACTTCTCGTTGCTATGTTACAATTACGTGCCCTCTCTTTTGGGTATTGGTGCTGCGCCTGATATCAATCGGCAATGGTACCATTATTTGTATTTGCAAAATTTCGCCAGAACTTTCGGATGGAACTTTCAAGGACCAGGACACTTTTGGTCATTAGCAGTGGAAGAACATTTCTATTTGATGTGGCCGGCTTTAGTGCTTTTGGCCTATACCGTTAATAAAAACAGGCTATTGTTTATTTCTGTTTTGATCATGATTTTCTCTTTAGTGTTGCGCTACATTATGCTCAACCACGGTTATGAAATTGATGTTTTTACTTTTACAAGAATCGATCAATTAGCGTTGGGCTGCATCTTAGCGATTTTGGAATACAAAGGAATTTTGGCTAAAATAAACCCTAAACTATTCTTTGCCGCTTTAGTTTTAGGAGTGCTATTTGTTGGATATTCGAGCACTTTTGGTTATTTCTACTTGAACTTATTCAAACACAATGCCTACGGATTGTTGTATTTTGGTTTGATTGGCTACTGCATTACGACCCAATCGAACTTGTTTTTCAACAAATTCTTGACTTCGGCTCCAATGCAATACTTGGGAAAAATTAGCTACGGCTTATACATTTGGCACGTTTTAGCCATACTGCTACTAGAACATTATTTGAGATCTTTCGGAATGCTAGTCGATTTTTCAATCATGGTCGTACTCACGATTGTACTGTCTAGCTTGTCCTTTTACTTATTAGAATCTAAATTCTTAGCATTAAAAAAATATTTTAAATAGCAATCTGTACTACTCATGAAAATATTAATTACGGGCGTTGGAGGGCCAACTCCAAGAAGTTTTGCCATCGCATTAAAAAAATATTCTTTTTACAAACGGTTTGAATTGATTGGTACCGATATCAATCCTTTGGCGGTTGGTTTGTATCAAAACGAACTTTTCAATAAAACGCTTTTGGTACCGCCAGCTACGAGTCCGAATTATTGGAGCGCCATTGAAACCATCATTGCCGAACATAAAATTGACATGGCAGTTATTCTTCCAGAACTAGAAGTCATGGAATGGAGCAAGCGAAAAGAAACCCAGACGCTACCTTGTAAAGCTTTAATTCCGGACTATTCTATGGCCGAATTGTTAGTAGACAAATCTAAAATGACGGAAATCTTAAAAGATCTTGATATTGTGCCACCATCAGTCACTTTTTCAAGAGATCATGATAATTTAGTCGAAGTATTTGATGTGTTGAAAGGCAATTTTTGGGTCAGAAGCACTAGCGGTACCAGTGGTTTAGGTTCTTTAAAAGTGGAAGACGAAGATTCATTGAAAAACTGGATTCAAATCAATCCAAATGTGCAGCAGTTCATCGCTAGTAAGTTTTTACCAGGACGAAATTTGGCTTGTAAAATGCTTTATTACAATGGAAATTTGGTAAGAACAGCTTGTGCCGAGCGTGTCAATTATATTATGGCAAAAGTAGCTCCGTCAGGAATTACGGGTAATACATCTTTTGGAAGATTGTTAAACGAACCCGAATTAGTGAAAGAAGCCAAGAGAGCCATGGATTTTCTGTTTCAACACACCGGTGCCAAGCAACACGGGTTTTTCACAGTAGATTTCAAAGAAGATGAAAATGGGAAACCTTACATTACAGAAATCAATGTTCGACATGTAGCCTTCACCCAATGTTTTGCTGCTGGTGGTGCCAATTTTGCAGCCGATACCGTGCAATTGGTCAACGAAGATCCCGACTTTAATCATGCCTACAAAATGTATGAATTCGAAAAAGATTTGATTTTCTTGAGAGATGTTGACTCGCTTCCAATTCTGATGAAGGAAAAGGAATTGCTTCAGAAATTATCGTAGTTATTCTTACGTTGTTAAGCATAGAGAAACGATTGTTTACCACTTTTCACCGCTAGATTTTACTTAAACAAGAAACCATTTGCGATAGTGTTTCTTGTTTTTGCAATTTTTTATTCCAATGAAACGAACCTTTGATGTTTTTTTTGCAGTAACAGCACTTCTGATTACGGGTTGGTTTTTAGTACTCTGTTATTTAATAGCAACTGTGGAAACCCAATCAAATGGATTATTTCTTCAAAAGCGTGTAGGTCAATACGGAAAATTGTTTACGATTTATAAATTGAAAACGATTCATCCCAAAACAGGTCTAGTTACCATTTTTGGGCGGTTTTTTAGAAGATATAAAATCGATGAGTTGCCACAATTTTTTAATGTGTTACTCGGTACAATGTCGGTTGTTGGGCCGCGTCCAGATATCGAAGGGTACTATGATCGATTGCAAGGTGAAAGTCGAAAGATTTTAGAACTAAAGCCAGGCTTAACGAGTGAAGCTTCAATTAAGTATTATAACGAAGACCAACTCTTAGAACAACAAAGTAATCCGTTGATTTATAATGATACGGTGCTTTTTCCCGATAAAGTAAAAATGAATTTGGAGTATTACTACCATCATAATTTGGTAGTGGATCTTAAAATTATTTTTAATACCATTTTCTAAAAACATCCGTATTTTATCACTATTATTAGTGATTTTTTTCATACTTTCCTGCCGAAAACATAGCCCTTATTCCTATCTTTGCAATCCTTATATCAACAGAATAAAAAATGATTGAATCTAAAATTTGGCTTTCCTCACCTCACATGGGCGGCAATGAGCAACAGTTTGTAAAGGAAGCATTTGACACCAATTGGGTGGCGCCTTTAGGGCCTAATGTTACTGGTTTTGAAAAAGATTTAGAGGCCTATATTTTAAATGATACTCATGTTGCTGCTTTAAGTTCTGGAACCGCTGCGATTCATTTAGGCTTAGTTTTGTTAGATGTTAAAGCAGGCGATACGGTGATCTGTCAGAGTTTTACTTTTTCTGCCTCAGCTAATCCCATTTTGTACCAAGGAGCCACTCCAATTTTTATTGATAGTGAAAAGGAAACTTGGAACATGTGTCCGAAGGCTTTAGATGAAGCAATTGTTGATAGTATTTCAAAAGGGAAAAAGCCAAAAGCTATAATAGCAGTTCATCTTTACGGAATGCCATTCAATGCTACAGCCATTAGAGCCGTTGCGGATCAGTATCAGATTCCAATTTTAGAAGATAGTGCAGAAGCTTTGGGAAGTAAATACAAAGGACAAATGTGTGGAACCTTCGGGGATTTAGGCGTGTTGTCTTTTAATGGAAATAAAATTATTACCACATCTGGTGGAGGTGCTTTGGTTGCTCCCACAAAAGAATTGAAAGAAAAAGCAGTTTTCTTTGCCACACAGTCGAGAGATCAGGCACCACATTACCAACATTCTGAAATTGGGTATAACTACAGACTGAGTAATATTTGTGCTGGAATTGGAAGAGGGCAAATGGAAGTATTAGACCGTCATGTTGCTTTGAGAAGAAGTATGCATGACTTTTATGTGGATTGTTTTCAGGAGATAGAAGGTGTTTCCGTTTTTACGGAGCCGAATGATGATTATTTTTCGAATCACTGGCTATCGGCCATTGTAGTTGATCCGGCTAAGACAAAAGGAAAAACTAGAGAAGATTTACGACTCGCACTCGAGAAGCATAATATTGAAAGTCGCCCTTTGTGGAAGCCGATGCATTTGCAACCTATTTTTGAAAAATATCCATACTACGGAGGAACAGTTTCTAATGAGTTGTTTGAGAACGGCTTGTGTTTGCCTTCGGGATCAAATTTAGATTCTTCAGATCGAGAAAGAATTCGAAAAGTTATAGAATTATTCTTTGAAGTTTAGTTTTTTTTTAAAATTACCTATAGTTATTGTAAAAATGTTAATTTTACTTCCATTTATATAGCAAAATATGACAAATTCTATTTTTGAAATTTTAAAAAATAGTGTTTTAGGACAACGTTTCCGCAATATTGGATATTTACCTCGGTGGATTATTTTTGCTATTGATGTGTTTATCGTTTTCCTGGCTAGTATCATTACTTATGTTATCATTTACAGCCTAACAGGTATTTCGCATAATAATTTGAATATGACAGCACGCTATGGTGTCATCATCTTTGTGAATGCCGTTTTCTTTTTAATTTACCGAACTTATGCTGGAATTATTAGGCATTCTACTTTTATAGATGGTGTTAAATTATTAGTATCTACAACCACTTCTTACATTGTATTACTCGGATTAAATTACAGTTTGTATTTAGTTTACCATACCGAAGTATTGGTTACTGCAGGTCTTTTTATTAGTTACGTAATTTCCTTTTTGCTTTTGTTTTTATTTCGTATTCTCATTAAATATATTTTTGAGAAGTACATGAATTTTGAAGATAATAAAAAGTTGATTAATGCGGTGATTTATGGTTCGGATGCCAATGCAATTTCGGTTGCCAATGCCTTAAAAACGGAAACACCAAGCCGTTTTAAATTGTTGGCGTTTATTGATAAATTCAATCAAAATAAAACCTCGAAAAGCATTTTAAATCTTCCGATTATAAATCAGAATAAGAAAATTTATGTGATTTTGAGATCGATGAAGGCCGACGCTTTGATTATAGCTGAAAAAAGTTTAACCAAAGAAGAAACGATAGCTATTGTTGAGGAATGTTTAGAATTT